>PJUL01001105.1_pt1 | contig 13206 bp, 9 predicted proteins | sample 1512221 | NCBI WGS metagenome assembly PJUL01 (sample SAMN08177667, study PRJNA422409) | Feces metagenome, whole genome shotgun sequencing project.
CATCCAGTCGGTCATCTCCCACAGGGTGTGCATCACCGACTCCCGGGCGCGATAGCCGTGGGCCTCGTAGGGCAGCACGGTGTAGCGCACGGTGGCCCCCGCCCCCTTCAGCGCGGCGTAGAAACGCTCGCTCTGGATCGGGAAGGTGCCGGAATTGTCGTCCGCCTGGCCGTGGATCAGCAGGATCGGCTCGTTGATCTGCTTGACGTAGGTGAACGGGCTCATCTTCGTATAGGTGTCGGTCGCCTGCCAGTAGGTGCGCTGCTCCGACTGGAAGCCGAACGGCGTCAGGGTGCGATTGTAGGCGCCCGAACGGGCGATGCCGGCCCGGAAGAGGTCGGTGTGGGCCAAGAGGTTGGCGGTCATGAACGCGCCGTAGCTGTGGCCGCCCACGGCGATGCGGTCGCGATCCGCCACGCCCAGGGCCACCACCGCATCGACGGCCGCCTTGGCGTCGGCGGTCAACTGCTCGACATAGGTGTCGTTGGGCTCGGCCCCGTCCTTGCCGATGATCGGCATGCCCGGACCGTCGAGCACCGCATAGCCCTGGGTCAGCAGGAACAGCGGGCTGGCGCCGCCCGGACGGGTGAAGCGGTTGCCCGCGTCCACCGTCTGGCCGGCCACCGAGGCGTCGGTGAACTCTTCGGGATAGGCCCACATCAGCATCGGCAGCGGGCCGTCCCTGGTCTTGTCGTAGCCGGCCGGCAGGTAGAGGTCGCCCGACAGCTTCACCCCGTCGGGGCGGCTGTAGGTGATGGTCTGCTTGGTGACGCCGGCGAACTGCGGGGCGCGGTCGGCGAAGGTCGTCAGGGCCTTGCCGTTGCCGCCCTTCAGGGGTTTGACGAAGTAGTTGGGAACCTCGTCCTTGCTTTCACGGCGGGTGATCAGGGTCTTGCCGGCCTCGTCGGCCAGGGCCACCGGCGCCTCGTAGTACGGGGCCTTGGCCTGCCAGAGGCGCGCGGTCTTGCCGTCGGCCAGGTTCATGACGCCGACGAACGGATATTCGCCCTTGGCCGTGGCCCCGGCGCCGGTGACGAACACGCCCTTGCCGTCCGGGGTGAAGTGCAGCACCGCCTCGCCCTGGGCGTTGCGGCGGCTGACCGCGTCACCCGGATCGCCGTAGCGGTCCTGGTAGTTGCGCTCGAGCAGCAGGCGGCCAGCGCCCGGCTTCGAAGGATCGACCGCCAGGCGCTTTTCCTTGCGGTTGTCGAACCAGCGGCTGGTGACCAGAGCAAAGTCGCCACGGCCCCAGTCGACGCCGGCATAGCGAAGGTCGAGGTCGATCAGGGTGGCCGGGGCGGCGTCGAACGGCGCGGCCTGCATCAGCACGCGGTCGTGGATCTCGACCTTCTTCTTCGGATCGCCGCCGTCCTGGGCCTCGGCCCAGACCAGGGTGGCCGGCGCGTCGGCGCGCCATTCGGCGCTGCGCGGACCGGCGACCACCGCGTCAAAGGCCGACGACAGGTTATCGGCCAGCGGGCGGTCCGCCAGGGTCTTGACCAGCTTGCCGTCGGCCGCGTCCAGCACCTGGATCTGCGTGGGGAAGCGGCTGGCCGGCACCAGGTAGCTGTAGGGACGCTTCAAGCGGGTGACCAAGAGATAGCGGCCGTCGGGCGAGGTGGAGAAGCCGTTGATCACGCCCGGCGCGCCCACCGGAGTCGCCGCGCCGTCGGCCAGGGCCACGCGGGTCAGCTGGCTGGTGAAGTAGTGGTCGAACAGCGCCTCGTCATGGGCGTCGGCCAGCAGGTCCTGATAGGTGCGGATGGCGGCGGTGCGGCCAGCGGCCTGCTGCACGATCGGGCCTTCCGGGGCGGCCGGCTCGGCGGGGGCCGCGCCACGGCCGGCCGGGATCTGGCGCACCAGGAAGCCGCTGTCGTCGGGCAGCCAGTCGTAGCCGGCCCCGAAGGCGGCGTTCAGCACCGGCCCGGTCAGCTTGCGCGCCGTGGCCGTCTTCAGGTCGGCGACCCACAGCTCCAGGCCCGTGGGGGCCTCCATCACGAAGGCCAGGTTCTGGCCGTTGGTCGACCAGCGGGTTTCGATGAAGCGCGCGCCTTCGGGCAGGGCGACCTTGCGCACCGCGCCGGTCTTCACGTCCTCGAACGACAGGCTGTTCATCCAGGTGGTGCGGGCCTCGATCGGACCGTTGGTGCGCGGGTTCAGGCGATAGCCGCCCAGGCGCAGGATCGGGTCGGCCACGGCCCGGATCGGCGGCAGGTTCTCGCGGCCCAGGATGGCCAGGGTCTTGCGCTCGGGGCTCAGGCTCACGCCCGGCGTCGGGGCGGCGTCGAGGATCTGGGCGATCGGCGCCGGCGGCGTGCGATAGGCCTCGCCGGCCAGGGCGGACCCGCCACAGATCAGAGCCGCCAGGACGGCGGTGGAAGCCAGGGCCGCGGCGCGGCGACGGAAACGCGTATCGAACATGAAGCCCCCGGAACTCTCAGGAAGGGGCAGCAATAGGCGTACGAACGGCTCAGGTGAACGAAAAATCGAGCCTGACTGGTATATCGCCGATCGTTCCTGCCCGTCAGTTCCGTCCCGAGGCGCCCGCCGGCAGGGTCAGGCGATAGACCAGGATGACGCTGTCGTTGTCGCCCGCGCCGGCGCCCTTGTCGTTGGTCAGGCCGGCGTCGAAGGCCTGGCCGTTGACGTGGCCGTCGGCGGTGGCGAAGTCGTTGTCGTCGCCGACCAGCAGGAAGACGTCGTTCGGCGCGGCCGGGTCGAGCGCCGGGGCCAGCGCCATGGCCTCCCACTTCTCCGACAGGCTGAAGCGGTCGGACGGGGCGGTCGACAGGTTCATGCCGAACTTCGCCAGCTGGACGGGGTTGAGCAGGTTGACCAGCTCGGCCTGCCGGACCGGCGTCAGGCCGGCGACCAGCGCCCCGTCCTTGGCCAGCGACGTCGCGGCCTGTTCGTAGGGACCGCCCGCCAGGTTGGTCGCGCCGTCGGTGTCGACCAGCAGCACGCTCTTGAACACCGGGGCCTTGGTCGAGCCCTTGCCCCGGCCGTTGGCGTCGCGCGACAACACCAGGAACTGGTGGTCGTTCAGGGCCGCCATCTCCGACTGGGCGGCGGTGACATTGGCGGCCTGACCGTCGCCGGCCTCGCGCACCGTCGGCAGTTGCAGCACGTAGTGGCCGATCGGCGCGGCGGGCGTGCGGGTCTTGCTGATGTCGTAGACCAGGACGCGGGTGTTGTTGCGGGCGGCGGCGCTGGCCCCGGCGCTGTCCTGCATCGTGGCGCTCTGCAGGATGGCGATCAGGCGCTTGCCGTCGGGGCTGACCGCCAAGGCCTCCAGGCCCTGGTTGTTGCGCCGGCCCGTGGCGGGCGCGCTCTCGGCGGTGAAGTCCGCCTGGCCGTCGCGCGTCGGCAGCAGGGCCGGCGGGGCCTGGATCGCGCCGATCTGGCGGCCCGAGGCGTCGAACAGATAGATCCCCGCCGCGTACTCGTCGGAGACGTAGAACGACCCGTCCGGCAGGTAGGCCACGGCCTCGGAGTCGAGACTGATCTTGCCCGCGCCCTCCCCCGCCTCGGGCGAGGGATAGCGGATGTCCTTGCGGGTCAGCACGTTGGACCCCGGGTCCTTGCCGGTGAACGGCTGGCCGGTCTGGTCCTTCAGCAGGAAGCCGCCCGTGGGCGTGATGGTCAGCTTGCCGTCGGCCAGGGTCAGGCGATGGGCGTGCAGGCGGTTGGCGTAGTCGAGCGTGCCGGCCACGGTGCCGACGCTATTGGGACCGCGGTCCGGCAGGGTCAGCAGCTCGCCCTCGTAGGTCCCGTCCGGCAGGCGCCGCCACGACCGCAGGGCCATGCCCGAGAACGAGCCCAAGGTGTCGCCCTTGAAGTCCCGCGTCGCCGCGTCCAGCCGCCCGACGGCGACTAGGCCGTGATTGACGAAGGTCCGTCCCTCGAAGACGACGGTCTCGTCGCCGGCCGCCTCGCTCCAGTGCTTGACCACATGGGTCTGGGACTGGGCGTGAGCGGCGCCGGCGAGGGTCGCGGCGGCCAGGGTCTGGGCGGCGAGAGCCAGCAGGATCGAACGGCGCATCGTGATGTTCCCGAAGTCGATCGGCGGACGGCCCCGGGCCGCCCGCCGTTGAGAGGTCTGCGTCAGGCGACAGGGCTTAGAAGTCGAAGCCGATCGTCGCGAAGATCTGGCGCGGCGCCGAGGAGTGGAACACCACGATGCTGCCCGTCGCGTCGTCCGGCGCGAACACGCTGCTGTCGAAATTCGAGGCGTAGCGCTTGTTGGTCAGGTTGGTGATGTTCAGCGCCACCTTCGCGCCCTTCACGAAGCCCTCCTCGCTGAAGCGATAGCCCAGGCCCAGGTCGAAGGTGGTGTAGGCGCCGAAGCTCTGGTCGTTGGTGTAGGTGTAGTAGCGGCGGCCGGTGTACTTGCCCTGCAGCGAGGCCGAGAAGCCGCCGCGCTTGAAGCTGACCACGCTGGAGAACATCTCCTTGGGCGTGTCGACCTGCTGCTTGCCGGCCGTCTTCTTGACCACGCAGGTGGTCGTGCACCAGTTCAGGTCCTCGTCGTAAGTGGACTCGTTGTACGAGGCCGAGTTGTACCAGTTAAGCCACGACAGCGGCTTCCACAGCACCCCGATCTCGGCGCCCTTGCTGGTGACGCTGCCGGCGTTGTGGAAGGAGTTGCCACAGCCGGGGTTCTGCTGCTGGTTGGTCGGGCAGGGATTGTACTGCAGCAGGCGGTTGTCGAAATCGACCTCATAGGCCGACACCGAAACCTGCAGGGCCTCGCCCACATAGCGATAGCCGACGTCGACGCTCTTGGAGGTCTCGGGCTTCAGGTACTTGCCCTGGGCGTCCCAGACGGTCTGCGACACCGATTGCGGGCCCAGTTTGAAGCCGCCCTGGAACATGGCCATGTTCTCGGCGTAGCTGGCGAACACCTCGTGGCCCGGCGCGATCCGCCAGCGGGCGCCGGCTTCCGGCAGGAAGCTGTCCGAAGCCTTCAGCGAGCCGGTCGCGAACTGGGTGGAGGCCGCCGCGGCGGTCTTGGCGATGCCCGGCAGGGCCGTGGCGTTCGACTTGGCGTTGGTGCTCTTGAAGCCGAAGTCGATGCTCAGCGCGTCGTCCAGCAGGGTGATGGTGTCCTGCACGTAGAACTGCTGGGTGTTCCAATCGGTCTTCTGCACCCACTGGGCGGTGTCGGGACGGCCCTTCAGGTACTGCGCCAGGTCGATCGGACCGGTGACGGTGGTCCAGATGTAGCGGGCGGCGCTGCTGGTGTTCTGTTCCAGCCAGAGGCCGGCCTGCAGGTGGTTGAAGCCGTAGGTCCAGGCCAGGTTCGCCACCACGCCGTCGCGGTCGATGGTGTAGCGGGTGTCGCGGATCTGCACCGGCAGGTCGTCGGCCGTCGAGGTCGTGCCCTGGTTCGACAGGCCGGTGATGAAGTTGTTCCCGGCGCCCTTGTTCTCGTGCTTGTAGACCTGCGCGTGGGCCTTGAGGCTCGAGGTGATGTCGAAGTCGCCGGCGATGTAGAACAGGTTGTCGTCGCGCAGGATCTGGCCGTTGGTGAAGGTCACGTCCGACAGCTTCTCGGGCGAGGTCGAGGTCACGCACTTGGAGGCCAGCGACGCCACCGAGCAGGCCGCGCGGGAGACGTAGGCGTCCCAGTTGGGCGCGTAGCCGGCCCAGTCCCAGCCCAGGCGGCTCTGCATGTCCTTCGACAGATAGGCGTCGTCGGCCTGGTTGGTGCGCGAGATGTCGGCGAAGGCCGTCAGCTGGCCGCGCTCGCCCGTATAGGTGAGCTTGCCGTTGAACTGCTTGCCGGTGGAGGTGTTGTAGGCGGCCTGGTTCACGAACAGGTCCTGCTCGCTGTACTGGCCCGACAGATAGGCCGACCAGCCGTTGTGCTCGCCGGTGTCGAAGCGGATGAAGGTGCGGGCGGTGTCCTCGCTGCCGAAGCTCTGGCTGACCGACAGGCCCATCTGCTTCTTCGGGTCGCTGGAGACGTAGATCAGCGCGCCGCCGAGATTGCTGGTCGAGGGGATCGAGAGACCGGCGATGCCGGTCGCCAGGTCTGCGCGGCCCAGGTTTTCCGAGATCAGCGCCCGGCTGATCGTCAGGCCGTTATAGTTGTTGTAGGCGCCGTCGCCGAGCGGCATGCCGTCCAGGGTGTAGCCCAGGTGGGTGGTGTTGAAGCCGCGCACCTGCAGGGTCAGCGACTGCTCGTTGACGCCCAGGGCGTCGATCGACTGGGCGCTGACGCCGGGCAGGAAGTTCAGGGCCTTCTGTACGCTCGTGCCGGGCGGCAGGACTTCGAGGCTGGCCGGGGTCAGGGTGGTGACCGAGCGGGTCTGGCCTGCGCCGACGACGATGACGCTGTCCAGTTCGCTGCTGTCGGCCGCCGCCGGAGCGGCGTCGGCTGCGGGGACTTCGGCCGCGTGCGCCTGGACGGCGAGCATGAGACAGGCGGCGATCGCGATCGCGCTAGCGGACCGTTGCAGCATCTAGGCATCCCCCGTGACGGCACCGCCACGAGACTCGTGCCCCCAGCGCCGTTTGTTTTCAGCGCCGCGTCTATTTCACAGGTTGATGACACTTTTTCCGCAACAGCCCCTGCTGCGGGAAAAGTGGGCCGGGCCCGGCGTCTACTTCCGCACCACCTGGCCGCCCTTCATCACGAACACCGGATGTTCCAGCACGGTCACGTCGGCCAGCGGATCGCCCGAGACGGCGATCAGGTCGGCGTAGTGGCCGGGAGTCGCCTGGCCGACGTCCTTCTCGCGACCCAGGGCCTGGGCGGCGTTGACCGTGGCGGCCTGGATCGCCTGCAGGGGCGTGGCGCCATAGCGGACCATTACGGCGAACTGCCGGGCGTTGTCGCCGTGCGGATAGACCCCGGCGTCGGTGCCGTAGATCATCTTCACCCCGGCCTTCAGGGCCTTGCGGAAGTTCTCGCGCTGGACCTCGGCGATGTCGCGGTCCTTGCGCAGGTTGTCCTCCAGCACGCCGTTCTTGGCGCCTTCGGCCTGGGTGTAGTCGGTGTTGTAGATGTCCATCGAGAACCAGGCGCTCTTCTGAACGGCCAGCTTGATGCCCTCATCGTCGACCAGGCTGGCGTGCTCGATGGTGTCGATGCCGGCGCGGATGGCGTCCTTGATGCCGGCCGCGCCGTGGGCGTGGGCGGCGACCTTCAGGCCGGCCATGTGGGCCTCGTCAGCCACGGCGGTCATCTCGGCCAGGGTCAGCTGCTGCTGGCCCGGCTCGTCGCCATGCGAAAACACCCCGCCGGTGGCGCAGATCTTGATCACCTGGGCGCCGTACTTCTTCAGGGTCCGCACCGCCTTGCGGGCCTGGTCGGGGCTGTCGATGTTGTAGGGGGCCTTCTGGTCCATCGAGGGCGGGAAGAAGGTGCTGTCGCAGTGCCCGCCCGTGGCCCCGATGGCGTAGGTGGCCGTCACCACGCGCGGCCCGGGCACGATGCCCTCGTCGATCGCCTCGCGCAGGCCCACGTCGTTGAAGCGGTCGGCGCCGACATTGCGCACGGTGGTGAAGCCGGCGTTCAGCGTGGCCTTGGCGTTGGCGGTCTGGGTCACGCTCCAGAAGGCGTCGCTGAACTGCAGGGAATTGTAGCCGCCATAGACCGGCGAGGCGTCCAGGTGCACGTGCATGTCGATCAGGCCCGGCAGCAGGGTCGCCCCCGGCAGGTCGACGGTCTCGGCGCCCTGCGGGATGGCGATCTCGCCGGCCTTGCCGACGGCGGTGATCCGGCCGCCGACCACCAGCACAACCGGGTTCTCGACATAGCGCCCGCTGGCGACGTCGAGCAGCCGCGCGGCGGTGACGACCTTGGTCTCGGCCGCCTGGGCGAGGCTCGCGCTCAGCGCCAGGGCGACCGCCAGGGTCGAGATCTTCAGTCCACGCATCCGGTCGCCTCGCTGATTTGCGAAACCGACGCTAGAGCGTGGCCTTGACCGTGGAAAGGGCGACCGCACGTTGCGGCCGCCCCTTTTTCGTCACGCCTTGAAGAAAGCCAGCAGGTCGGGGTTCACGATCTCCGGGTGGGTCGTGCACATGCCGTGCGGCAGGCCCTTGTAGGTCTTCAGCTCGCCCTTCTTGAGCAGCTTGGCCGAGAGCGGGGCGCTGTCGGCGTAGGGCACGATCTGGTCGTCGTCGCCATGCATCACCAGCACCGGCACGTCGACCTTCTTGAGGTCTTCCGTGAAGTCGGTCTCGGAGAAGGCCTTGATGCAGTCGTAGTGGGCCTTGATGCCGCCCGCCATGCCCTGGCGCCACCAGTTCCAGATCACGCCCTGGTCGACCTTCGCGCCCGGACGGTTGTAGCCGTAGAACGGGCCGGCCGGCACGTCGAAGAAGAACTGGGCGCGGTTGGCGGCGGTGGCGGCGCGGAAGCCGTCGAACACCTCCAGCGGCAGGCCGCCCGGGTTCTTGTCGCTCTTGACCATGATCGGCGGCACCGCGCCGATCAGCACGGCCTTGGCCACGCGGCCCGGCTTGGCGCGGGCGACGTAGTGGATCACCTCGCCGCCGCCGGTCGAGTGGCCAACGTGGATGGCGTTCTTCAGGTCGAGGTGGTCGGTCAGGGCCGCGACGTCGGCGGCGTAGGTGTCCATCTCGTTGCCGTCGTCGGTCTGGGTCGAGCGGCCATGGCCCCGGCGATCGTGGGCGATCACCCGGTAGCCCTTGGCGTAGAAGAACATCATCTGGTTGTCCCAGTCGTCGGCGCTCAGCGGCCAGCCGTGGTGGAACACGATCGGCTGGGCGGTCTTGGGACCCCAGTCCTTGTAGTAGATCTGCACGCCGTCCTTGGTCGTGACGTAACCGCTGCTCATGGTCATGGCTCCATGGGAGGAAAGAGGCGCGGCCGTGGCCGCGGCGAAGGGCGGCGCGAGCGCGAAGGCCGCTAGGCCAAGGCCCGCGGTCAGCACGTCGCGGCGGGAGGCGCCGTCGTCGGTGGAAGGATTGGTCATCGGTCGCCCCTCTGGATCGAACAGTCGGGACGGCGCGTCGTCGCCTCCCCGAACGAGGCGCACATTGGCCCACGACCCGGGAGCGGGCTTGAACATATCGGGCGACGCCTGGGACGAACGCGCTTCGACGTCGGCTTGCCCAACGGGCGCTGCTCGGCCACGATCGGCCCATGCGTGAAGCCTACGAACCCGCGTCCGATTTCCTGAAGGCCGTGATCGCCGAGACCGTACCGCTCTCAGCGGCCGAAGGTGCGGAGGAGAACCTGCGCCGGTTGATCGATCTGACGCGCGATGCGGATCGCTCAAACCGCGATTGGGCGGTGCTGCTTCTGGCCCAAGAGGAAATCGACACGCCGGCCGTCCGAGCCGCCTTGCTCCACGCCGCGCGTGACGAAGACGAGGTCGTCCGGGCCGAGGCGGTGCTGGGCCTGGCCGAGCGTGAACCGGCGACCGCCCTGCCGTTCGTCCAGCAGGCGCTTGCAGGACAGACCGTGACGCCCCCGATGCTAGAGGCCGCTGCACTCTGCGCGGACCCTTCCCTGGTCGAAGACCTGAGGGTGTGGGCCGAGCCGTCCGACAACCCATACATCGATCGGCTTGCCGCCGAGGCGCTGGCGGCCTGTCAGGCGGTGGCGCCTTCGTCCGACTGAAGCGTCCTTTTCCCTACTCCACCCGCGGCAGCACCAGGGCCACCCGCAGGCCGGGGCCCATGCCGTTGTATTCGCCCGGCCCCTCGGCCAGTTCCAGGCGGCCGCCGTGCGAGGCGGCCACCGCCTGCACCAGCGACAGGCCAAGGCCCGCCCCCGGCTCGCTGCGGCTGTTCTCCAGGCGCACGAAGCGCTGGACGACGCGGGCGCGGTCGGCTTCGGGCACGCCGGGGCCGGTGTCGGTGACCGAGAACTCCAGCTCGCCCGACGAGCGCCGGCGCAGGCGCATCATGATCGCCCCGCCCTCGGGCGTGTACTTGATGGCGTTGTCGAGCAGGTTGGCCAGGGCCTGGGCGATGAACTCGCGATTGCCGCGCAAGCTAAGGGCCGGCGTCACCTCGGACTTGAAGTCCAGGCCCTTGTCCTCGCACGACAGTTCGTAGAGCTCGGACATGTCGGTCGCCAGTTCGCTGGCGTCGAAGGGCTTCTGGTCGGGGGCCTGGCCGGCGGCCTGCAGGCGGGCGATGGCCAGCACGGCGTTGAAGGTCTTCAGCACGCCGTCGGCGTCCATCAGCGCCGTCTCCAGCGCCGCCACCGGATCGCCCTTGCCGTTCTCGGCGTCGATCAGGGCCACCTCCATGCGGGCGCGCAGGCGGGTCAGGGGACTGCGCAGGTCGTGGGCGATGGCGTCGCCGGCGTGGCGCAGGCCGCCCATCAGCCGCTCGATGCGATCGAGCATGTCGTTCAGGCCCTCGGCCAGTTCGTCATACTCGTCGCGGGTGCCGCGCAGCTTGGCGCGGGCGTGCAGGTCGCCCGAGCGCACGGCGTTCACGACGTCCACCAGCCCCTGCATGCTGCGGCTGACATTGCGGCTGATCAGCACCCCGCCGGCCAGACCGAGGATGATGACCAGCGCCCCCGCGCCCCACAGGGCCCGGACGATCTTCATCACATAGCCCTGGGACTCGGCGACGTCGGCGCCGACGAACAGGATCTCGCCGCCGCTCAGGCGCTCCTGCACCCCGCGCGCCGAGCGCCGCACGGTGGCGCCGTCGAGGTCGGTCTCGGTCAGGGTGAAGGTCCGCCAGGTCGGCCCCGTGCCGGTGAAGTCGTCGATCGGCGACTCCTCGATCGAGCCGGTGATTCGCTTGCCGTCCTTGTCTGCCAGGTAATAGAGGAACGGCCGCTCGCCGATGGCCCGCTCGACCAGGGTCTGGTTCAGGGCGTTGACCCCGCCCTGGCGATAGGCCGCCTCCAGGCTCTCCATCTCGCGGGTGATCTCGGCGTCGGCGCGGCGGTCCACCTCGCCGGCGGTGGCGATGTAGATATAGCCGAGGAAGGCCGTCGCCGCGGCCGCGAACAGGGCCAGGAACAGCAGGGTCAGCCGGAACGGCGTGGAACGGACGAGGCGCGGCAGGCGCATGGCTTCAGGTCTTCTTGCCGATCAGAACGTCGAGGTCACGCCGGCCATCCAGGACCCGCAGCACCTCGACGCCGCCCGATATCGGGCGATAAACGATGATCCACGGCTTGACGCTATGAACGCGCGCGCCGCGGCGTGTGGCCCGGCCAAGGTGCGGAAAAGCCGCCAGGTTTGGCAAGGCCGCCTCCAGTCTCCTCAGCACCGACGATGCGGCCGAAAGCCCGTTGTCGGCGACGACCTGACGAAAGATGTCGCGAAGGTCCGCCTCAGCCTTGGCCGTGGTGACGAAACGCGGCGGCGGCACGGTGGACGGGTCAGGCCTTGCGCTGGGCCTGAAGAAACCGCGAGGTTTCCTCCGCGATCAGCTTTTCCACGTCGAGCACCGAGCGCTCACCGTCCTGGGCGTCCGCCTCCGCGACGAGCACTTCCAGCGCATCGCCATTGCGCGACAGCCAGGCGTCCAGATCCGCTCCGGAAAGCTCCGGATCGACGGGAGCGCCTTTCGCAACGGGCTTGGACTGCTTGTTCATGGCCGCGAGCCTAACACGGGTCCGGCAGGCCGCCTACGGATCGAGCCGGTAGCCCGCCCCGCGCACGGTCTGCAGCATGGCCCGGTCGAACCCCTTGTCGATCTTGCTGCGCAGACGGGAGATGTGCACGTCGATGACGTTGGTCTGCGGGTCGAAGTGGTATTCCCACACCTTCTCCAGCAGCATGGTGCGGGTCACCGACTGGCCGGCGTGGCGCATCATGAACTCCAGAAGCTGGAATTCGCGGGGCTGGAGGTCGATCTCCTTGCCCTGGCGATGGACCGTGCGGTTGATGAGGTTCATCTCGAGCTCGCCGACCTTCAGGGTCGTTGCCACCGCGCCCGTCTCGCGGCGGCGCGACAGGGCCTCGACGCGGGCGATCAGCTCGGGAAAGGCGTAGGGCTTGACCAGATAGTCGTCGGCGCCGGCCTTCAGGCCGTCGACCCGGTCGCCCACTTCGCCCAGCGCCGACAGGAACAGCACCGGCGTCTGGTCGCCTTCGCGGCGCAGGGTCGAGACCACCTCGACGCCGTTCTTCTTGGGCATCATCCGGTCGACGATCAGCACGTCGAAGCCGCCCTTGCCGGCCTCGGTCAGGCCCGCCTCGCCGTCCGGCGCGTGGACGCATTGATAGCCGGCCTCGGTCAGGCCGTGGGACATGGCGGCGGCGGCCTCCAGATCGTCCTCGATGATCAGAATACGCATCAGCCAACCCCTCGTGCGCCGTCCGGATGGAGAAACAACCCACGTTCTCCCGATTCTGTCGACCGGAGCGATAGCGAGCGGTCTGATACCGGCTTTACGCGCGAGCGTACCTTAAACCTTGGTCACATACGAAAAATCCCGCCCCGGAGGTTTCCGGGGCGGGATCGATCGGTTCACGCTGCGAAGAGGCTTACGGCGCGATCTTCAGCGGCACGATGGTCGGGCGGCCGGCGCGGACGATGCGCAGGTTCACGCTCGGACGCTGCAGCTTCTTGGCCGCCTCGACCGCGGCGTTGACCTCGGCGACGGTCGAGACTTGCTCGCCGTTGACGCTGGTCACCACGTCGCCCTTGCGCAGGCCCTTCTCGCCGGCGTCGGACGAAGCCTTGACGCTGTCGATCAGCAGACCCTTCACGGCGGTGTCGATGCCGTTGGCCTTGCGGGCCGCGTCATCGAGAGGCGACAGGCTCATGCCCAGGGCCTCGACCTTGGGAGCCGCCGGCTTGGCCGGAGCGGCCTGATCGCCGCCGTCCTCGTTGTCGTTGTCGGCCAGTTCCTTCTCGGTCGGGCGCACGCCCGAACGGATCTCGACCGTGCGGGGCTTGCCGCCGCGCAGGACGGCCAGCTTGATCACCTCGCCCGGACGGGCCTTGGCGACTTCGCGGGTCAGTTCCGAACCGCTCTTGATGGCCACGCCGTTGACCGAGGTGACCACGTCTTCCGGCATCAGGCCGCCGCGCTGGGCGGGGCCGCCCGGCACCAGGTCGGCGACGATGGCGCCCTTGACGTCGGCCAGGCCCTGGGCCTCGGCCATCTCGCTGGTGAAGGGCTGGATCTGGGCGCCGATATAGCCGCGCACCACCTTGCCGCCGTTGATCAGCTGCTTGGCGGTGGCCTCGGCCACGTCGGCCGGGATCGCGAAGCCGATGCCCACCGAGCCGCCGGTCGGC
>PJUL01001107.1_pt1 | contig 13197 bp, 10 predicted proteins | sample 1512221 | NCBI WGS metagenome assembly PJUL01 (sample SAMN08177667, study PRJNA422409) | Feces metagenome, whole genome shotgun sequencing project.
CGGCGGCATCCGCGCCGGCTCGGGCGAGATCAGCCACGCGGCCGACGACCTGTCGCGCCGCACCGAGCAGCAGGCCGCCAGCCTGGAAGAGACCGCCGCGGCGCTGGACGAGATCACCGCCACGGTCCGGCGCGCCGCCGAGGGCGCGGGCCACGCCCGCAAGTCCGTCGACGCCGCCCGCAAGGACGCCGAGGCCGGCGGCGAGGTGGTCGAGCGCGCCGTCGCGGCGATGACGCAGATCGAGGCTTCCTCGCGCGAGATCGGCAACATCATCGGGGTGATCGACGAGATCGCCTTCCAGACCAACCTCCTGGCCCTCAACGCCGGGGTCGAGGCCGCGCGGGCCGGCGATGCGGGCAAGGGCTTCGCCGTGGTCGCTTCGGAGGTGCGGGCCCTGGCCCAGCGCTCGGCCGAGGCGGCCAAGGAGATCAAGAGCCTGATCGGCGCCTCCGGCCAGCAGGTCGACGCGGGCGTGGCCCTGGTCGGCCAGACCGGCGAGGCCCTGCGCCGCATCACCGCCGGCGTGCAGGACATCAACCACACCGTCGCCGAGATCGCCGCCGGCGCCCAGGAGCAGGCCACGGGCCTGGCCCAGGTCAATGTCGCGGTGAACCAGATGGACCAGGCCACCCAGCAGAACGCGGCCATGGTCGAGCAGTCGACCGCCGCCAGCCACTCGCTGTCCAACGAGGCGGCCGAACTGGCGCGCCTGGTCAGCCGGTTCAAGATCGGCTCGGGCGCCAGCCCGGCGCGGCGGGCGGCTTAGGAATCCACCTCTCCCATAGGGAGAGGGAGGGGCCCGACGCGTAGCGGCGGGAGGGTGAGGGGTTTCACCCTCGCCGCATCGCCCATGATCGTGCCGGCACGCCGGCAGGCCGTTTAACCCCTCATCCTCCCGCGCCTGCGGCGCGGGCCCCTCCTTCTCCCTATGGGAGAAGGGTTTCTGGGGCGGGAGGATCTCGAACAAAAAACGCCCCGCCTGGGTGACCAGGCGGGGCGCTCTCGTTTCAGCCTAGATCAGCGACGCGATCAGGCGCCCGGGGGCACCGGGAACCCGCGGTCGCGCATCAGGGCCCCGATCTTCACGTCGCGGCCGCGGAAGGCGCGGAACTGCTCGGCCGGGTCGACCGAGTTGCCGCGCGACATGATCGTCTTGATCAGGCGCTGACCGGTGGGCTTGTCGTAGAAGCCGCCCGGAGCCTCCTGGAAGGCCTCGGCCACGTCCGCGGTCAGGGTGTCGGCCCACAGGTAGCTGTAGTAGCCGGCCGAGTAGCCGTCGCCCGAGAACACGTGACCGAACTGCGGCGTGCGGTGCCGCATGACGATCTCCTTGGGCATCTTCAGCTTGGTCAGCTCGTCGCGCTCGAAGGCGTCCGGATCGATGTCCACGTCGCCGGCCAGGTGCAGCTTCATGTCGATCAGGGCGCTGGCCAGGTACTCGGTGGTGTCGAAGCCCTGGTTGAAGGTCGAGGCCTTCTTGATCTTGTCCACCAGGGCCTGCGGGATCGGCTTGCCGGTCTGGTAGTGGACGCAGAACTTGTTCAGCACCTCCGGCGTCGACAGCCAGTGCTCGTTCAGCTGGCTGGGGAACTCGACATAGTCGCGGGCGACGTTGGTGCCCGAGACGGTCGGATAGGTGGTGTCGGCGTTCAGGCCGTGGATGGCGTGGCCGAACTCGTGGAACAGGGTGTTGGCGTCATCCCACGAGATCAGCACCGGCTCGCCGGGCTTGCCCTGGATGAAGTTGGAGTTGTTGGAGACGATCGTGGCGATCGGCTTCTTGAAGCGCTCCTGGTTGCGATAGGCGTTCATCCAGGCGCCCGAGCGCTTGCCCTGGCGGGCATAGGGGTCGAAGTACCACAGGCCCACGTGCTTGCCGCCGCGCAGCACCTCGTAGACGGTCATGGTCGGGTGGTAGACCGGAACGCCCTCGACCTTCTTGAACTCGAAGCCGTAGACCTGGCCGGCGGCCCAGAACATGCCCTCGCGCAGCTTCTCCAGCTGCATGTACGGCTTCACCTCGTTCATATCGAGGTCGTACTTCGCCTTGCGGACCTTCTCGGCGTAGAAGCGGTAGTCCCACGGCTCGATCTTGAAGCCGCCGTTCTCGGCGTCGACGATGGCCTGCATCTCGGCCACGTCCTTGGCCACCTGCTCGATGGCCGGGGTCCAGACGGCTTCCATCAGGGCCATGGCCTTGTCGGGCGTCTTGGCCATGGCGTTCTCGAGGCGCCAGTGGGCGTGGGTCTGGTAGCCCAGCAGCTTGGCGCGCTCGACGCGCAGCTTCAGGATCTTCGAGATGATGGCGTTGTTGTCGGTCGCGCCGCCGTTGTCGCCGCGGTTGACGAACGCCTTCCAGACCTTCTCGCGGGTGGCGCGCACCGGCGAGTTGGTGAGGTAGGGGTCAACGCTGGAACGCGTGTTGACGATGATGTGCTTGCCCGGAAGCTTGCGCTGCTCGGCGCTGGAGGCGGCCGCGCCCTTGATCGAGTCCGGCAGGCCGACCAGGTCGGCGTCGGTCAGCTCGATATAGGTCTCCTCATCGGCCAGCAGGTTCTGGCTGAACTTGGTGAAGTAGCCGGCCAGCTCGGTGTTGATGGCCGCGACCCGGGCCTTGGCCTTGGGGTCCAGCTTGGCGCCGGCGCGCACGAAGTTGGTGTAGTAGATCCAGGTGACGCGCTGCTGCTCGGGCGTCAGCTTGGCCTTTTCGGGGCTGTTGTAGACGGCCTCGATGCGGGCGAAGAGCGCGGCGTTCTGGGTGATCTTGTCGCCGAACTCGGCGAACTTGGCGTCCAGCTCGGGCTCGATGGCCTGGAACTCCGGCGAGCTCAGGTTCGAGCCCCAGATGCCGTAGTAGCAGACCACGTCGTTCAGCGTGCGGCCGCTGTCTTCCAGGGCGGCGATGGTGTTCTCGAAGGTCGGCGCGGCCTTGTTGGCGGTGATCGCGTCGATCTCGGCCTGGTTCTTGGCCATGGCCGCTTCGACGGCCGGCTTCAGGTCGGCGATCTTCATCTTGTCGAAGGCGGGAACGCCGCCGTACGGACCGGTCCACGTGGCGAGCAAGGGGTTGGTCTCCGCGGCGAAGGAAAGGCCGGGCGCGGCGGCGCTCGCGGCGGCGGCCGCGGCGGTCGTGAGAAGGAAGGTGCGACGTTGCACGGAAGGCTCTCCGTTGAGTGTGGCCGGACCCTAGGCCAAGGTCGCGCCCCCGTCACATGACAGGACCGTAACCTTTCGCCGAAGCCGCCCCGGCGCATGGACGACGCGCGCGACCGGGTCTAATGCTCGCTGCATGACCATCGGCGTCTTCGACTCCGGCGTGGGGGGGCTGAGCGTCCACCGCGCCCTCGTGCAGCGTCTGCCCCAGGCGGACTTCGTCTATCTGGCCGACCAGGCCAACGCCCCCTATGGCGGGCGTCCCGGCGAGGAGATCGTCGACCTGACGCGGGCCGGCTGCGAGCGCCTGTTCGAGGCCGGCGCCAGCCTGGTCGTCCTGGCCTGCAACACCGCCTCGGCCATCGCCCTTCGCCGCCTGCAGCAGACCTGGCTGCCGGGCTATCGCAAGCAGCTGGGCCGGCCGATCAACATCCTGGGCATCATCGTGCCGACCATCGAGGCGGCCACCGGCCTGCCCTGGGAGCACGAGGCCGAGCGCCGCGGCGACAAGGTCGAGCAGCTGGACGTGCTGGGCGTGTTCTCCACCCAGGGCACGACCAATTCGCGCGTCTACGAGATCGAGATCGACAAGCGAAAGCAGGACCTGGCGGTGTTTTCGCAAGCCTGTCCGGACCTGGTGCCGATGATCGAGGCCGACGCCGGCGTGGTCGAACTGGCCAAGGCCGTCGAGGGCTACGTCCAGGCGCTGAAGACCCGCATCGGCCGCTATCCCGACCGCGCCGTGCTGGGCTGCACCCACTACGAGATCATCGCCGACATCTTCCGCGCCGCCCTCCCGGCCGGCACGCCGGTGATCCACCAGCCCCAGTCCACCGCCGACTCCCTGGAGCGCTACCTGGAGCGCCATCCCGAGTACGACCCGGGAACCGGCGGCGGCCGCGTGTTCCTGACCACCGGCCAGCCCGGCCCGCAGAACGGCCTCGTCCAGAGCTTCTGGGGCGGCCCGCTGGTGTTCAAGAAGGCGTAGGGCTGACGGCGGTCGCCACTTGATTACACCCCTGGGTTGCCGTCAAATCCGCTGACGGACGACCGCAAGGGAGTTGGCGTGGCGATAAGGGAGCATCCGGATACCGGAACCGTACTGATGTGCGATTTCGGTGGCGGCTTTCGCGTACCGGAGATGGTCAAGCGGCGGCCTGTCGTAGTCATCAGTCCTAGAATCCGGGGTCGACCCGGCCTCTGCACGATCGTCCCGCTGAGCACCACAGCTCCAACGCCCGCCATGGACTATCACTGTCGGATCGACCTCGACCCACCCCTGCCCGACAGGTGGGTAAGCCTGGGTCTATGGGTCAAAGCGGATATGATCTGCTCTGTATCGCTGGATCGCCTGGACTTCATTCGAACTGGAAAACACGAAGACGGGCGCAGAAAGTACTATTTTCACAAACTTTCCAGACAAACGATTTCAGGAATTAGGGGCTGTGTTCTGGCTGGCCTGGGCCTGTCTCACTTGACAAAGCACCTCTAGAATTCTACATATGTTCTCGTTAGCGGCCCTGGCCTGACCATCCGCGTCTAAGACCCTTTTCGGAGGGCCGCCGTGGAGCGTGGCGATATCAAGCCATTTCACGGCGTAGATTCAGCCCCGCCTCGTGCGGGGTTTTTTCTTGTCTCCGATCCAACAGCGGCGCTTCATCGCGGAACATCGTTCCTGGAGATGCGCCATGAAGCTCGCCGCCCCCGTCCTGGCCCTCGCCGCGCTGCTGGCCGCCGGCGCCGCGAACGCCGAGGTGCTCGACGCCCAGCCGAACGGCTTTGCGACCAAGCGCTCGGTCGTCGTCGCCAAGCCCGCCGCCGAGGTCTGGGCGGCGCTGGTGCAGCCGGCCAAGTGGTGGAGCAGCGAGCACACCTGGTCGGGCTCGGCCGCCAACCTGTCGCTGGGCGCGGCCTCGGGGGCGTGCTTCTGCGAAAAGATGCCGAACGGCGGCTCGGTGCTGCACATGACCACCGTCAACGCCCAGCCCGGCAAGCAGCTGACCCTGTTCGGGGGCCTTGGCCCGCTGCAGCTGTCGGGCGCGACCGGCCACATGATCTGGGCCCTGGCCGAGAAGGACGGCCAGACCACGGTGACCTGGAGCTATGACGCCGGCGGCTACATGCGCGGCGGCCTCGACAAGATCGCCCCGATCGTCGACCAGGTGCTGGGCCAGCAGCAGGACCGCCTGAAGGCCTATCTGGAGACCGGCAAGGCCGGGTAGGGCCTCAGCGCGCCGCCGGTTCGACCACGACCCAGCCTTCGGCCTGGGGCTGGCTCGGCGAAACATGCGCCGCCCGCTCGAAGGTTCGCGTCCTCGGCGTCCATTCGTCTGGCGTGATCCTCCGGGCCGTCTGGTAGGTGCATCGGAAGCAGCCCGGCTCGGCGGGGCTGCAGCGAAGGTCGCGAACACGGGTGCGGGCCGCGCGGGCCATGCCGGCGCTGTCGCCGACCCCGACGGCCTGGATGTCCTCGATCGCGGTGATGCCGGTCTCGATGCGGGCGACCGCCCAGGCGCTGGGCGGGGCGTCGCCCGAGGAGACGCCGGAAGCGCAGCCGCCCGCGCACAGCACCGTCAGCAGAAGCAGCCGCCGCATGGCTTTCCTCCCGTTCCCGCCGGCAGTCTAGCCGGTGGGGAAGGCCGGGTCAGCCTCAGTGCAGCCCGCGCAGCAGGTCGATCCGGCGCATCGCCTTGCCCGGCAGGGCCGACATCCGGCCCAGCGGCAGGGCCTCGGCGACCTGGCGCACGCCCCAGGCGGCCGAGCGCACGAAGGTGGCCGGCGAGGGCGCGCCGTAGAAGCCGAAGACCACGGTCTGGCGGGCGTTGGAGAGCTCGCGCTTGAAGCGGTAGTCCCCGGTGCCCAGGTCCAGCCGGTGGTAGGACCCGGCGTTCATGCCCTTCAGGATGTCCTGGAACAGCAGCAGGCCCGGCGAATAGCGCTCGAACTTGGCGTTGTGGGCGATCAGCCAGCCATGGATCGTGTGCTTGCCGCGCAGGTGCAGGTGCACCGCCGCCAGTTCGTCGCCCAGGTGCAGGCTGTAGAGGCCGCCTCCGAAATCGCCATCGCGGCGCTCGAACAGGTCGGTGACCAGCCTGGTCACCCAGTCGGTCTTGAACAGGTCGGTCTGGCCGGTGGCCAGCAGCTGCTCGCGCTTCCAGGCGATCAGCTGGTCGAAGTCGGCGCGGCTGTCCGACATCGGGGTGTAGCGGCTGGGCCCGACCTCGCGCTCGGCCTTGCGGCGCTTCTTGTCGATGTCCTTGAGGACGCCCACCCCGGCCGTCTTGCGGTCGGCGGCGTAGGCCTCGTAGCCGGCCGAGACGTCGACGATCCACGAGTCCGCCTGGCCGCGGCCGTGGCGGGCCAGGGTCTCGTCGTCGGCCAGCATGTGGCAGAAGTCCAGCCGCTGGGCCTTGAGGGCCGCCAGCAGATGGCGCGGATCGACGGCCACGTCGGGCGCGGAGACCAGAGCCTGGTAGTCGCACATCGGCGCGCCGGCTGGCATGGCCACACCCGCCTTGATGCGCGCGGGCAGGAAGGCCAGGGCCTGGCCGCCCTCGTCGCGGATGACGGCGACCTTCACGCGTTCGCCCTTGTCGCCCTGGGCGACGGCGACCGCCTTGGCCCATTCCGGCGACAGGAAAGGAGAATCCAAGCGCGGCTGCAGCGTCTGCAGCGAGGTCCAGCGGGCGCTGTCCTCCGGCGTTAGCTGCAGGGCCTCGACAACGTCGATCTTCACGGGCGCCCCCCGAGCGCTGATCACGGACCTCCAGAAAGGCCGAGCGTGATCATGGCGCCCAGAGATTGCAGTCCGGTTTACGGACCTTGCGTGATCAGTCCATCAGTTTGCGGGTCAGATACGTGTACTCGAGCGACACCCGGCGGGCGGTCTCGGCGAGGTTGGCGCTGGCGGCATGACCGCCATCGACGTTCTCGTAGTACAGCACCGGGTAGCCCAGCGCCTCCAGCCTGGCGGCCGCCTTGCGAGCGTGGGCCGGGTGGACGCGGTCGTCCTTGGTCGAGGTCTCGATGAACACCTCGGGATACTTCTGGCCGGCCTTGAGGTTCTGGTAGGGCGAGTACTTCTCGATCACCGCCAGGTCGGACGGGATCTGCGGATCGCCGTACTCGCCCATCCACGACGAGCCCGCGCCGATCTGGCTGTAGCGGACCATGTCGAACAGCGGCACCTGGATGACGATGGCGTTGTAGAGCTCCGGACGCTGGGTCAGGGCCACGCCCATCAGCAGGCCGCCGTTCGACCCGCCCATGATCCCCAGGCGTCGGGGCGAGGTGATCTTGCGGGCGATCAGGTCCTCGGACACCGCGAAGAAGTCGTCATAGACCCGCTGGCGGTTGGCCTTCAGGCCCTGCTCGTGCCAGCTGGGACCAAACTCGCCGCCGCCGCGGATGTTGGCCACTACATAGGCGCCGCCGCGCTCCAGCCACAGCTTGCCCATGGTCGGCGAGTAGCCCGGCGTCATCGACGCCTGGAAGCCGCCGTAGGCGTAAAGCAAGGTGGGGGTCGAGCCGTCGTACTTGGTGTTTTTCGGGCGGACCAGGAAGTACGGGATCTTGGTCCCGTCCTTGGAGGTGGCCTCGAACTGCTCGACCACATGGGTCGAGGCGTCGAACTTGGCGGGCGCGGCCTTGACCTGGTCGAGCTTGCCGGTGGCTGCGTCGGCCAGCCAGTAGGTCGTCGGGGTCAGATAGCCGGTCACGCTGACGAACAGGCGGTCATCCTTGTCCGAGGCCGAGCCCAGGCCGACCGTCGAATTGGCCGGCAGGTCGAGCTTGGTGCGCGACCAGGCGCCGTCCTTCACGTCATACGCATAGGCCGCGCCCTTGACGTTCTCGAACAGCGCCACGACCAGCCGGTCGCGGGTGGCGGTGACGCCCTGCACCGACTCCCGGGCCGTGGGGCGCAGGATCAGCTTGGCTTTGGCCTTGGCCGGATCGGCCTTCAGCGCGGCCAGATCGAAGGCGGCCAGGTCGCCGGTCTTCAGGCCCTGCTGGTCCCAGTCCTGCTCGACGCTGAACACCAGCTGGCCCTTGACCAGGGCCTGGATCGACGACTTCAGCGGGAAGGGCAGCTTCACCGTCGTCTCGCCGACCACCAGGTGGGTCTCAGCGTTGAAGGTGTCGAGCGGGCGCAGCACGAACACCGCCCGCACCACGCCGTCATGGTCGCGCAGGGCGTAAGGGCTGACGCCGTAGCCGCCGTCATCCTTGGCGCCGCGATAGACTTCCTTGGCGGCCGACAGGGGCTGACCGCGTTTGACCAGCTTGACCACGTAGGGGTAGCCCGAGGTCGTCACCTCGCCCGGGGTCCAGTCGGTGGCGACGATCAGGGTGTCCTTGTCGATCCAGTCGAACCGGTGCTTACCCTCGGGCAGCTCGAAGCCGCCGGCGACGAAGGTCTTGGTCCTGGTGTCGTACTCGCGCACGACCACGGCGTCCTTGCCGCCGTTCGACAGCGAGACCAGGCAATACCGGCTTTCCGGGGCCAGGCAGTCGGCGCCCTTCCAGACCCAGTTCTTGCCCTCGGCCTTGGCCAGGGCGTCCAGGTCGAGGATCGTCGACCAGGCCGGCTCGGCGGTGCGGTAGCTGGCGAGGGTGGTGGTGCGCCAGACGCCGCGCACGTGGTCGGCGTCCTGCCAGTAGTTCCGCAGGTCGTCCTCGGCGACGAACGAGACGCCAGGGATGCGGTCCTTGGCGTTGACGATGGTCAGGGCCGCGTCGTGCAGGCCGGCGTAGCGCGCGTCGCCCTGCAGGACGGGCAGGGTGCGATCGTTCTGGGCCTTGGCCCAGTCGAGCGCGCGCTGGCCCTCGATCTCCTCCATCCAGATGTAGGGATCGTCCTTGCCGAGCTCGGCCAGCGGGGTGCGGGCCGCGGCGGCGGGCGCGGTGTCGGGAGCGGCGTGGGCTGAAACGGTCATGAGGCTCGTGGCGGCGAAAAGGGCCAGGGTGAGCTTACGCATCTAGTGATCCATCAGCTGGCGCGACAGGTAGGTGTAGTGCAGCGCCCAGCGCTTGGCGTTGGCCGCCGGGTCGGCGCCGTTGGCGTGACCCCCGTCGGTGTTCTCGTAGTACATGTAGGGCTGGCCCAGATCGGCCAGGCGGGCCGAGAACTTGCGGGCGTGGCCAGGGTGCACCCGGTCGTCCTTGGTCGAGGTGGTGATGTAGGCCAGCGGGTATTTCACCCCGGCCTTGAGGTTCTGGTAGGGGCTGTACGCCGCGATCCAGGCCCGTTCGGCCGGTATGGCCGGATCGCCGTACTCGCCGATCCACGAGGCCCCGGCCGGCAGCTGAGTGTAGCGGATCATGTCCAGCAGCGGGCTTTCCACCACCACGGCGTTCCAGAGGTCGGGCCGCTGGGTCAAGGCGACGCCCATCAGCAGGCCGCCGTTCGAGCGGCCATACGCGCCCAGGTGACGCGGGCTGGAGACCTTGGTCGAGATCAGGTTCTCGGCGACGGCGAAATAGTCGTCATAAGCCCGCTGGCGATTGGCCTTCAGCGCCGCCTCGTGCCAGGCCGGGCCGAACTCGCCGCCGCCGCGGATGTTGGCCACCGCGTAGCTGCCGCCGCGCTCGAGCCACAGCTTGCCGATCAGCGGGTCGTAGACCGGCAGCTTGGAGATCTGGAAGCCGCCGTAGGCGTGCAGCAGGGTGGGGGCCGAGCCGTCGAGCTTCGCGCCCTTCTGGCTGACCAGGAAGTAGGGAACCTTGGTCCCGTCCTTGGAGGTGGCTTCCTTCTGCTCGACCTGCAGCTTGGAGGCGTCGAAGCGGGCGGGCAGGGTCTTGACCGTCACCGCGCCGGCCTTGGTCGCGTCAGCCAGCTTCAGCTGCGTCGGGGTGATGAAGCCCTCGACCGTATAGAAGACTTGGTCGCCGCTGTCGGCGGTGGCGACGATCGAGACGGCGGCGTTGTCCAGCCCCGGCAGGCCCTGGCTGCGCCAGCCGAACTCGCCGTGGTCGCTGAAGCTGCGGATGCCGCCTTTGACGTTGTCGTAGATCACCGCGACCACCCGGTTGTCGGTCACCGCCACCTGGTCGATCGACTGGCGCGCGCCCGGGGCGAAGATCGTGCAGGGGTCGCAGTCGTTGCTGACCACGATGTCGCCGGTGGGCGAGGCGGGCTTGGGCAGCAGGGCCTTGGGGCTGACCGAGACCAGGGCGCCGGCCGGGAAGTTGCGGCCCAACGACGGCAGCTTCTCGTAGTTCCAGGCTTCCTCGACCGTCAGGATCAGGTCGCCGTCGACCATGCCGCGGATCGACGAGCGCTCGGGGATCGGCAGCAGGGTGGCCTTGCCGGCGTCGTCCAGCAGGAAGGTCTTGGTGTGGAAGAAGTCGGTGGCGCGCTCGATCAGCACCACGCGATTGCCCTTGGCGTCGCGCAGAACGTGCGGGCGTGCGCTGACATCGGCCTTCTCGCCGCGGAACACCTCGACGGCCTCGTTGAGCGACTGGCCGCGCTTGAGGGTCTTGATGACCATGCCATAGCCGCTGTCGGTGGTGGTGCCCGCGCCCCAGTCGCGGGTCAGGATCAGCGTGTCGGCGTCCAGCCAGTCGATGGTCTGCTTGCTCTCGGGCAGGAAGAAGCCGTCCTTGACGAAGCTCTTGGTCGTCAGGTCGAACTCGCGCACCTCGACGGCGTCCTTGCCGCCGTTCGACAGGTTCACCAGGCACCGGTCGTGGGTCTTGGGTCGGCAGTCGGCGCCCTTCCAGATCCAGTTCTTGCCTTCCGCCTTGGCCAGGGCGTCCAGGTCGATGACCGTTTCCCACTTCGGGTCGGCCGAGCGGTAGCTCTCCAGGCTGGTGCGCCGCCAGACGCCGCGCACGTGCTCGGCGTCCTGCCAGAAGTTGAACACGCTATCCCCGACGAAGGTCGGGGCGGCGATGCGGTCCTTGGCGGCCAGCACCTTCAGCGCCGCGTCGTGCAGGCCCTGGTAGCGCTTGTCGCCCGTGAGAACGGGCAGGGTCTTGGCGTTCTCGGCCTTGACCCAGTCCAGCGACGAGGGCGTCTCGACGCCTTCCAGCGCCAGGTGGGGATCGGCGGCCTCCTGGGCGCGGACGGGGCCGGCGGCGAGGAGGGCAAGCGCCAGGGCGGCGGGCGAAACGGAACGGAGCGTCAGCATGGCGGGGGACGTTAATGCCATTCCCGCCGCTGGCTAGGCCATTTTTGACCTCGGCAGAGTTCACCTTGCACGCACTTCCGGCCTGTGGCCGTATGAGCGGGGGAAACCACCCATGCGAAAGCTGACGATCGCCGCGGGATTGGCGCTGCTGGTTGCGGCCTGTGCGTCTTCGGAGACGGCGCGGGTCACGCCCCTGCCCGCCCAACCAACCGAGGCCGAGGTGCGAGACTACGTCGCCGCCCATTGGGAGGGCGACTACGACGCCTGGGTTCCAAAATCGATGAAACATGAGAAGGCCAAGAACGCGCTGGCCTCGGTCTCCAAGCTGTCCTGCCGACCCTACTATGCGGTCTGGTACTGCGATTTCGAGATCGCCGGACGGTTCGACGACGGGGTGACGTACACCCGCGTCGCCACCAGCCAGTTCGAGCGGAAGGCCGACAGGAGCCTGCAGAAAACCCTGTTGTTCGTCGAACCTCGACGGCGCTGACGCCTAAGCCCCGTCATCCGGAATGCACAGCATCTTGCCGCAGGCCTTGCAGTGCACCGCGTCGGGATCGTGCTTGCGCAGGCCGCAGTCGGGGCAGGGATAGGTCACCTTGTGCGGCCGCAGGATCGACTGGATCAGGCCGATGAACAGCGACACCCCGCCGATCATCACCGCCATCGACAGAAGCTTGCCCCACATGCCCGGAAGGGTGACGTCGCCATAGCCCGTCGTCGTCAGGCTGGTGACGGTGAAATAGAGGGCGTCCACATAGCCGGCGATGCCGTCGTGGCGGCCCGCGAAGCTGGAATAGACGAAGCCCGTCACCACGAAGACGAAGGTCAGCAGCGACGAGGCGGCCTTGGTGATGTCCTCGATGCGGGTGTCGTCATAGCGCCGCGCGACGGTGCGCCAGAAGAACTCGCTGCGCACCAGGGTCCACAGCCGCAGCACCCGCAGGAAGCCGAAATTGAACAGCCAGGCGGGAAACAGCATGGTGGCCAGCACGAAGAGGTCGACCCAGACGATCGGCTTCCTCAGCCAGCTCCTGATGTCGCCGTGGGCGATGGCGCGGGCGATCAGGTCGGCGGCCAGGAAGGTCGCGACCCCGTAGTCGAGCAGGTAGAAGGTCACCCCGTGGTGCTGCATCAGCGGCGCGGCGATGAAGAAGCCGATGATCAGCAGGTCGATCAGGATCACCGCATAGCGGAACCGCACGGCCGCGGGCGAGGCGCCGTGATAGAGCGCCCTGAGCCGGGCGCGCAGGCGCAGGTCTTCGGTCAAGCAAACCACCTTTTGCGACGGGCGGGGCGAACGTCTTCCGCCGGAGGGCCGATCGTCACGCGAACCTCGGCCGCCTCGGCCGCGATCCGCACCACGCCTTCCAGCGCCTCGATCTGCCACTTGAACGCCAGATGATCGCCGTCGCCCGCCCGGCCGCGATCCAGGATCAGGCCATAATCCCGATCATCCGGGACCAGAAAACCGATCTCCTCGATGCAGAGGTTCGAAAGGTCGGACGGCAGGTCGGTCTCGAACAGGCTCGCTCCATCGAAGACGACGTCGAAGGCCATCGGCCGGCCAGAAGTGCGGTATTGGTTGGCGGCGAAACGCAGGACGACCCGCTGGCCTTCGGCTTCGGCGACCGTCAGCGCGTAGGCGTTGTGGACGTCCAGGCAGCCGAACGCGCCGGTCAACTCCACCCCTTGCGTGATCTCGAAATTACACCTCAAGCCCGTCCCTCCGGCCGATCGCCGCATCCCCTGCCGCTGGACGGAGTTTTCGACTATATAGCCGCCCATGAGCCGCACCTTCCTGAAGATGAACGGGCTCGGCAACGACTTCGTCGTCATCGAGACCCTCACCCAGCCGTTCGAACCCTCCGCCGAGGAGATCCGCCAGATCGCCAAACGCGGCCAGGGC
>PJUL01001108.1_pt1 | contig 13182 bp, 13 predicted proteins | sample 1512221 | NCBI WGS metagenome assembly PJUL01 (sample SAMN08177667, study PRJNA422409) | Feces metagenome, whole genome shotgun sequencing project.
AGCGCTACACCAAGAAGCTCAAGGCCGAGTACCCCTGCTGGTGCGGCAGCCCCAACTGCCGGGGCACGCTGCTGGCGCCCAAGCGCGGCTGGGCGCCGCCGGTGCCGCTCCCACCTTCCAAACCGGCCTCTGCCCAATCCAAGCCGCGAGGCCGCAAACAGTGAGAGCGGCGCCCATCCGCTGGCCGGCCGAGGCCCTCTGGGAGGCCGTGTCACCGTTGTTACCGGGATTTACCGTTGAAGTACTGCCCACCATCGACTCCACCAACACCGAACTGATGCGCCGGGCGCGCAACGGTCAAGGCGAGCCGACGCTGCTGGTGGCCGAGCAGCAGACTGCCGGGCGCGGGCGGCTGGGGCGCGTGTGGCAGAGCGATGTGGGCGCTTCGCTGATGATGTCCCTGGGGCTGCCGCTGACACCCAAGGATTGGTCGGGCCTGTCGCTCGCCGTGGGGGTGAGCGTGGCCGAAAGCCTGCAGCCGATGCTGCCGCCGCTGGGCGCCAACCAGCCTGCGCGCGTGGGCCTGAAATGGCCCAACGACCTCTGGCTGGGCGGCGCGGCGGGCGACCGCAAGCTGGGCGGCATTCTGGTGGAAACGGCCAGTTTCGTGGCGCCCCAGGCAGGCATCGTGCAGGCCAGCACGACCACCAGCACCGCGCGCTATGTGGTGGTCGGCATCGGCATCAACGTGCTGCCGCGCAGCCCCGAGGGCATGAGCATGCCGCCCGGCAGCCTGCAGGATGTGGAGCCCGGCCTGGACGCGCCTACGGCCCTGCTGCGCATCGTGCCGCCGCTGGTGGCCATGCTGCAGGCGTTTGAAGGCTACGGCTTTGCGCCCATGCAGCCGCGTTTTGCAGCGCGCGATGTGCTGCAAGGACGCGCCGTGACCTTGAGCGACGGCCACACGGGCACGGCGCATGGCGTGGGCGACGACGGCGCACTGCTGGTGCACACGGCGGGTGGCATGCAGGCCATCACCAGTTCCGAGATCAGCGTGCGGCCCAGCGCCGTGCCACCGGTATGAAGCGGCTCCTTCTGTTCAGCGCACCGAAAGGCTTTTTTCCATGCTCCGACTTGCCGTGATCGTGCTGCTGCTGGCCAACGCGGGCTACTACGCATGGGCCCACGGGCATCTGCGCACCTGGGGCCACGGGCCGGCAGAGCAGGCCGAGCCCCAGCGCATGAATCAGCAGATTCGCCCCGAGACCCTGCAGATCCTGCGCGTGAACCCCAGCCGCTCCTCATCGGCCGCCCCGGCCCCGCCGGTGGCCACATCCCCCTCTCCCTCAACCCCCCCCACCCCTGCCTCCACTTCCACCACTGCCGATGCATCGGCCCCTGCTGCAACCGCCAGCACAGGGGAGCAGGCCGAGTGCCTGCAGGCCGGCGTGTTCGACGAGCGCCAGGCCGAGGCGCTGCGCACCGCAGCAGCGGGCCTGCCACCAGGCAGCTGGACGCTGGAACCCACACCCGTTTCCGGCCGCTGGATGGTCTACATGGGCCGCTTTGACGACCTGGAGACCCTGGACAAGAAACGCGCCGAACTGCGTGCCCGTAGCGTGCCGTTTGACCGCGCGGGGGGCACCTGGGAATACGGTCTTTCGCTGGGCCGCTTCGCCTCTGAAGAAGCCGCCAAGCGCGAACTGGCCAACCTGAGCAACAAGGGCGTGCGCACCGCCCGCGTGATCCAGGAGCGCGCTGACACACCGGGCTTTACCCTGCGCCTGCCTGCTGTCACCGACGCACTGCGCGCCCAACTGGACAGCTTGCGCACCGCCATGGCGGGCAAAACGCTGCGCAACTGCGCCTGACCACCCCTCTCAGACGGACTCCGTCGCGCCCGCGCAAGGCGATCCGCTCTCAGTCGAGTGAAATCTGCGCAAACCGGCTCACGCGCCGCATCTTGTCCACCTCCTTGCGGATCTGGGCGGCAAACTCCTGCGGCAAACTGCCCGAACCAAACAGCCCCTGGTCGGCCAGTTGCGCCTTCACCGACGGAATCTGCAGCACCGAAGCCACGGCATCGCGCCATTGCCGTGCCAGCGCCACAGGCAGGCCTGCTGGTGCCACCAGCCCAAACCACGATGGGTCGTTGTTGGAGAACAAGCTCAGCTGGGCATAGGTAGGCACCCCGGGCAACACGTCCAGCGGCCCGCTCCACGCCACGGCCAGCGCGCGCAGCCGGCCGGCCTGGATGTGGGGCAGCGCGGAGGCCACCTGGTCGAAGTACACCGGCACCTTGCCCGCCACCACATCGGCCAGCGCTGCGGCACCACCGCGGTAGGGCACGTGGGTCATGAAGGTGTTGGTGGTGCTCTTGAGCAGCTCGCCCCACATGTGGCCGATGGTGCCGTTGCCGGGCGATGCATAGGCCACCTTACCCGGCTGCGCCTTCACGTGGCGGATGAACTGGGCGAAGTCCTTGGCGGGCAGATCGGGGTGAACCACGAGCACCCCGGGCGCCTTGACGATCTCGGTGATGGGCGTGAAGCCGTCCAGCGCGTTGTAGGGCAAGTTGCGGTACACGGCCGGGTTCACGCCGTGGGTGGACAACGTGGCAACGCCCAGCGTGCGGCCGTCCGGTGGTGCGGCGGCCACTTCGGCCATGCAGGTAGCGCCCGCTGCGCCGGGGCGGTTTTCGACGTTCACGGCCACCTGCAGCCGTTGCGCCAGTGGCCCGGCAATGGCACGGGCTGTGATGTCGGTGGCACCTCCCGCCGCAAAGGGCACCAGCAGGCGCACTGGCCGCGAGTCCGCCTGCAGCGAGGAGGTGGTGGGCTGCGCCAGCGCATGGGTGGGCGCCCAAACTGAGGATGAGGCAGCGGTTGCAGTGGTGGCTGCAGCCAATAGCGTGCGTCGTTTCATCGGGGCTCCTGCGGTGGTTGGAGCCCATTCTGGGCGGTTGCCGCCGCCAGGGAAAACGACGTTTTGAACTCAGCTGATTCCGGTTTGGAATGTGGCAGATGGCGGCCTCGCGGCCACGCAGGCAGGCGGCTTCTTCCACCGCGTGGCGGCTGGCTCCCTGCGCCCGCCAGCGCACGGGCGCTCAGCGCCCAGCCGTATCGTCGCGCGCATTAAACCGCACGCTGAAGCGCGCACCGGGCGGCGTCTGGCCGGGGCGGGCGTCTTCCAGCACCACTTCGGCCCCGTGCTTGCGGGCGATCTCCAGCACGATGGGCAGACCCAGGCCCGAGCCATCGGCCTCGCTGCCCAAGGCGCGGTAGAAGGGCTGGAACACCAGTTCGCGCTCGGCCTCGGGCACACCAGGGCCGGAGTCTTCGATCTGCAGCAGCAGCACGTGGCCAAAGGTGTCGGCCAGCACCCGCGCCGTGACCACGCCGGGCTTCTCGGGCGACGAGGGGGTGTAGTTGATGGCGTTGTCGAGCAGGTTGCGCACCAGCTCCTTGAGCAGCGTGGGGTTGCCGTCGAGCAGCAAACCGGGGGAGCCGGGCTCGGCGCCGTCGTAGCCCAGGTCGATGTGTTTCTCCAGGGCGCGCGGCACCGAGTCACGCACCACCTCGATGGTCAGGCGCGCCAGGTCACACGGCTGGCGCGCAATGCCCACGCCGCTGCCCTCGGCACGCGCCAGCGCCAGCAGTTGGTTGACGGTGTGTGTGGCGCGGATGCTGGATCGGCCGATCTGCTGCAGCGAGCGCTTGAGCTCTTCAGTGCTGGTGCCCTCGCGCTGCGCCAGGTCGGCCTGCATGCGCAGCCCGGCCAGCGGGGTTTTGAGCTGGTGCGCGGCATCGGCCAGGAAGCGCTTTTGCGTGGCCAGCGAGTCGTTCAGGCGCGTGAGCAGGTCGTTCACCGACGACACCAGCGGCGCCACCTCCAGCGGCACGGTACGGTCGTCCAGCGGCGAGAGGTCGTCCGGGTCGCGTGCGCGGATGCGCTGCTCCAGGTGGTTCAGCGGCTGAATGCCGCGTGCCAACGCCAGCCACACCAGCAGCACCGCCAGCGGCAGGATGACGAACTGCGGCAGCATCACGCCCTTGATGATTTCGGTGGCCAGCACGCTGCGCTTCTCCCGCGTTTCGGCCACCTGCACCAGCGCGGCGGGCGTGCCCGGCAACGGCAGGCGCACCCAGATATAGGCGATGCGGATCTCGATGCCACGCATCTCCGCGTCGCGCAGGCGCACTTCGTGGGACATGGGCACTTCTTCGACGGGCGGTGCTGGCAGTTCGCGCTCGCCCGAAAGGAATTCGCCGCCGGGCCCGATGACCTGGTAATAGACGATGTCGGAGTCGTCGGCGCGCAGGATTTCGCTGGCGGGCTGCGGCAGGTTGAACTGCACCTTGTCGCCCGCCACGGTCACCAGTTGCGCGAGGGCGTGGACGTTGTACTCCAGCGCGCGGTCAAACGGCTTGTTGGCCAGGCCCTGCGCCACCAGCCAGGTCAGCGCCAGGCTGACGGGCCACAGCAGCAAAAGCGGCGTGAGCATCCAGTCGAGGATCTCGCCGAACAGGGAGCGCTGCTCTCGCTGGAAGATTTTCAAGGCGCTCGCCGTGGTGGTTTTTGAATGAAATTGGCCTCTAGCGCTTATCCATCAAGCGCCAATAGCTATCATTTTTGACTATCCAGGGATTTTCTCCAGGCAGTAACCCAGGCCGCGCACCGTGGCGATGCGGATGGGCCCGCCCTCGATCTTCTTACGCAGGCGGTGGATGTAGACCTCGATCGCGTTGTTGCTCACCTCTTCGCCCCACTCGCACAGGCGCTCCACCAGTTGCTCCTTGCTCACCAGTCGACCGGCGCGCTGCAGCAGCACTTCGAGCAGGCCCAGCTCACGGGCGGACAACTCGATCATCTTGCCGTCGATGGTGGCCACGCGGCCGGCCTGGTCGTACACCAGGGGGCCGTGCTTGATGGCGCTGCTGGTGCCGCCCATGCCCCGGCGCGTGAGGGCGCGCACGCGGGCTTCCAGCTCCTGCAGGCTGAAGGGCTTGGCCATGTAGTCGTCGGCGCCGTAGTCCAGGCCTTTCACACGCTCGTCCACGCTGTCGGCGGCTGTCAGGATGAGCACTGGCAATGTGGCGCCGCGGCTGCGCAGGCGCTTGAGCACCTCCAGCCCGTGCATGCGCGGCAGCCCCAGGTCCAGGATGAGCAGGTCGAACTCGTTGTTGGTCATCAGCGCGGCGTCGGCCTCGGTGCCGCTGGCCACGTGGTCCACCACGGCCCCGGAGGCGCGCAGCGTGCGCAAAAGGCCATCGGCCAGCACCTGATCGTCTTCGGCAATGAGGATGCGCATGGGGAGTCTCCTGGTGGATGGCAGCGGTCTGGCGCCGCGCCTGGGCAGGATTCTAGGGGCCGCAGAGGGCCCCTGTGCGCTGCGTTGCGACGCGCCCGTTGGCGCGAGCAGCGGCAAGGTCCGCTAGCGCGGATCGGTGGCCAGCAGCTTGACCACCAGCGCCTTCAGGTCGGCCTGCAGCCGCGCCATGCCTTCGGGCAGCTGCGCCAGCGTGCCTTCGTCCATGTACAGCTTGCGGTTGATCTCCAACTGGATGCTGTGGCGGTGCTGCGCGGGGTTGCTGTAGCGGCGCACCAGCTCCACGCCTTTGTAGGGGTGGTTGTATTCCACGCTGTAGCCGCAGGCACGCAGGTGCTCGCAAACCATGGCCGAAAGGGCCGGGTCGGCCGTGGTGCCGTCGCGGTCACCCACCACAAAGTCGGCATGCACCAGGCCCGGAAACTCGGTGGCATGGCTGGCGGCCACGGCAGGCATGGAGTGGCAGTTGATGTGGATGCTGTAGCCGTGGCGCGCATGGGCGGCGTCAATGGCCTGCTGCACCGCAGCGTGGTAGGGGCGCCAGCAGCGCTCGATGCGCGCACGCACCTCGGCCACGGTGAGCTGGCGGTGGTAGATGGGCTCGCCTTCGTCGGTGAACTTCCAGATCAGGCCCTTGCCCAGGCGCACCTTGCTGAGCACCTTGGGGTCGGTGGAGATGGGGTCGGGCCATTCGCCGTCGAGCAAGGTGGTGTCGAGCTCGGTGGTGTCCCGGTTGGCGTCGAGGTAGATGCGGGGAAAGTGGGCTTCGACCCAGGCCACGCCCAGGGCGGGGGCAAAGGCGTAGATTTTTTCGACGTGGGTGTCTTCCGCGCGCCGCAGGGTGGGCAGGTCGCAGGCGGAGCCAAAGTCGGCCGGGTATTGGGTGCCGCTGTGCGGCGAATCCAGCACCAGCGGGGTGTAGCCAGGCACGGTAGTGACCGAGGGGCTGGCGGGTTGGGCAAGCCCCGGGGAGCCGGTCACGCCGGGCTGGGCTTGCTGGAATCGGTGATGGATCAGTTTCAAGGCTGCATGCATAGGCAGAGTGTGCGCAAAGTGGGGCGGATGGCCTAGCCGCCCAGACCGGATGGGGACCATGGTTATCCCTGAGAGTCTGTTCAAGACAAGACTGCAGAGGGAAGGTCACCACCGGCTGTGGCCGCCGGGCTCTATCGCCCGGCATGGGAGGCTGAGCCCTGTCAATCCAGGGCGATCTTGGCGTAGGCCGCCACGCGCTTCATTTTGTCGATCTCGCTGCTGATCTGGGCTGTGAATTCTTTGGGGGTGGGGCCGGAGGGGTACAGACCCTGGCCCGCCAGACGCTCGCGCACAGCGGGCTCCTTCAGCGCCTGGGCCACGGCCTGCTGGATGCGCTCCACCGCCGCAGCGGGCGTGGCGGCAGGCGCCACCAGGCCGAACCACGATGGCTCATTGGCCTGCTTGTAGCCCAGTTCGCCGTAGGTGGGCACATCGGGCAGCACGTCCAGGCGCGAGGGCCAGGACACGGCCATCGCCTTGAGCTTGCCGGACTTCACGTGCGGCAGCGACGAAGCCACCTGGTCGAAATACACCGCCACCTGCCCCGCCAGCACGTCGTTGATGGCCGGGCCTGCACCACGGTAGGGGATGTGCACCATCGAGGTGCCCGTGGCGCTCTTGAAAAGCTCGCCCCACATGTGGCCAATGGTGCCGTTGCCGGGTGTCGCGTACGACACCTTGCCGGGGTTGGCCTTGAGGTACTTCACCAGCTCGCCAAAGTCCTTGGCGGGCACCACGGCCGGGTTGATCACCACGATGCCCGGGGCCTTCACGATCTCGGTCACGCCCACGAAATCCTTGGTGGGGTCGTAAGGCAGCTTGCTGTACACCGCGGGGTTCACGCCGTGGGTGGACAGCGTGGCCACGCCAATGGTCAGGCCGTCCGCTGGGGCGCGGGCCACTTCGGCCATGCCGATGGAACCGCCTGCGCCGCCGCGGTTTTCCAGCACCACAGGCTGCTTGAGGATTCGGGCCAGCGACTCCTGCAGGCTGCGGGCGGTGATGTCCGTAGCGCCCCCGGGCGGGAAGGGAACGATGATGCGCAAGGGCTTACCCTCTTGCGCCAAAGACATTCCAGGAACGAAAGTGACGGCGGCCAGAACGGAAAGCAGGTGACGGCGTTGCATGGGCATTTCTCCTATGAAGTGCGTTGAGGTTAAATGAATAGGTGTGCTCTACCAAGCAACGTATATGCCTGATAACATTCCAATCAGGAATGATTTGATTACTTATTAACTGGGCAAGCCGCCATGTCATCCCTTCGCCGTCTGTCTCCACCGCTGCACCTTCTGCGAGCGTTTTCCACCGTGACACGGTTTGGCGGCGTATCCCGCGCGGCCGAGGCGCTGCACCTCACGCAAAGCGCGGTGAGCAAGCAGGTCAAGGAGCTGGAAGGCTGGGTGGGCGTGCCGCTGTTCGAGCGCAGCCGCAAGCGCCTGGCGCTGACCCCCGCGGGCGAGCGCTACGAAAAGGCTGTGCGCACCGTGCTGGCCCAGTTGGAGGCGGCCACGCTGGAGCTCATCACCAGCGACGACGGTGGCGGCGCGCTGCACCTGTCCAGCCTGCCCACGTTCGCAGCCAAGTGGCTCATTCCGCGCCTGCCGCAGTTCCAGCAGCAGCACCCACAGGTCACGCTGCACTTCGTGCCTTACGTGCACAGCTACAACTTCGACCGGCCCGAGCTGGACTGCGCCATCCTGTTTGGCGACGGCCACTGGCCCGGCGCCCACGCCCACTACATCACGGGCAACGATGTGGCGCTGATTGCCCCGCGCACCAAGGTGGCCGACTGGCCTATCCATGCCCCGCGCGATGTGGCCCGCTACACGCTGCTGCGCCATGTGACCGTGCCCGAGGCGTGGCTGCGCTGGAGCGAGACCCACGGCGTGCTGGGCCAGCTGGACCCGCTGGCGGGCCCGCAGTTCGACCAGTTCCAGACCATGATCCGCGCGGTGATGGCGGGTATGGGCCTGGCTCTGGTGCCGCGCTGCCTCGTGCAGGACGAGATCACCGCCGGGCTCGTGCGGGAGCCCCTGGCCGACGTGCACCTGCGCGGCGGCTACCAGAGCGAAGTGGGCTACTGGCTGTGCTACCCCGAGGGACGTACGCAACTGCACGCGCTGCAGAGCTTTCGGCAGTGGCTGCTGGGCAGCGCTGAGCCCGTGGTGGCTCAGGCGCCGGTGTCGCCGCCCGCGTAGGCCTCCAGCCCGATGGCCACCACAGTGGCCACATCGTTGCCGACCTCGGCGCGGAACTCCGCCTCGGCCTGCGCAACCGCGTCCTTGAACGCCTGCAGCCAGGCCAGGCCAGTGGGCGTGAAACACACGCGGCGTGCCCGTGCATCCAGCGCATCGGCCTCGCGCGTGACCAGCCCCCAGGCCTCGCACTGGTCCACCAGGTTGGCCATGGCCTGCTTGGTCATGCCCGCGCGCTGGGCCAGGTCGGTCAGCCGGTCGCCTTGCAGCGCCAGGTGGCGCGTGATGTGCACATGGGCGGCCGTCACCTGGTCGCGCGCGGCCAGATTGGACAACGCCAGCGGCACCTCCACGTTGTGCGCCATCAGCTGCAGCACCCGCGCGTCGAAGCGACGCAGGGCACTGCCCATCAGGCGGCCCAGGTGCGTCTGGCGCCAGCGGTCATCCGGCCCCGGGGTTTGGCTGGCTGTGGTGGTGGAGGAGGCGGCAGACAAATGGGCCATGCGAGATTGTCAGGCAAACTGACCAAAAATCGCTTTTGTTTAATTCAACAGCTCGCATAAACTACTGTTCAAGCATCCAGCCTGTGATTAACCGCAGAGCGGTGCAAGCATCCAACCTGTTGTTTTTCAAGGAGTTTTTCATGGACGTCGCAGTCAAAGGCACCAACCCCGCATTGCCAGCCAACACCGAAAAAGCCAAGGCCTTGGCCGCCGCGCTCGCCCAGATCGAGAAGCAATTCGGCAAGGGCACGATCATGCGCCTGGGTGAAGGCGAGGTGATCGAGGACATCCAGGTCGTCTCCACCGGCTCGCTGGGCCTCGATATCGCCCTGGGCGTGGGTGGCCTGCCCCGCGGCCGCGTGGTCGAAATCTACGGCCCGGAATCGTCGGGCAAGACCACGCTCACGCTGCAGGTGATTGCCGAGATGCAAAAGCAAGGCGGCACTTGCGCGTTTGTGGATGCCGAACACGCCCTGGATGTGCAGTACGCCCAGAAGCTGGGCGTGGAACTGTCCGACCTGCTCATCAGCCAGCCCGACACCGGCGAGCAAGCGCTCGAAATCGTGGATAGCCTCGTGCGCTCTGGCGCCGTGGACCTGATCGTGGTGGACTCGGTGGCCGCGCTCACGCCCAAGGCCGAAATCGAAGGCGAGATGGGCGACGCGCTGCCCGGCCTGCAGGCCCGCCTGATGAGCCAGGCGCTGCGCAAGCTCACCGCCACGATCAAGAAGACCAACTGCATGGTCATCTTCATCAACCAGATCCGCATGAAGATCGGCGTGATGTTCGGCAGCCCCGAGACCACCACCGGCGGTAACGCACTCAAGTTCTACGCCTCCGTGCGCCTCGACATCCGCCGCACCGGCACCATCAAGAAGGGCGATGAAGCCATCGGCAACGAGACCAAGGTCAAGGTGGTCAAGAACAAGGTGTCGCCCCCGTTCAAGACGGCCGAGTTCGACATCCTGTTCGGCGAAGGCATCAGCCGCGAGGGCGAGATCATCGACATGGGCGTGAACGCGAAGGTGGTGGAAAAGGCAGGTGCCTGGTACGCCTACAACGGCGAAAAGATCGGCCAAGGCCGCGACAACGCCCGCGAGTTCCTGCGTGAGAACCCGGACCTCGCCCGCGAGATCGAGAACAAGGTGCGCGAAGGCCTGGGCATTGCGCTGCTGCCCGGCGCACAACCCGCAGCCCCAGCCGCCGGCAAGCCAGCCAAGGGCGAGAAGGAAGAGAAGTAAGCCGCAGCGCGGCGCCTCGCACGCCGCAGCCTGAAAGAGAATGACAAAAATTGCTTCCAGCGCTTGATACAAAAGCGCTGGAAGCTCTTTTTTTAATAGCAATCACCATGGGCTTTGCCACCCTGTCCCTCAAGGGCCGTGCGCTGCGGCTGCTCTCGCAGCGAGAGCACTCCCGCGCCGAGCTGGCGACCAAGCTGGCGCGCCATGTGCAGGAGGGCGATGACCTGGAGGCGGTGCTGGACGACCTGGAAGCCAAGGATTTCATCAACGCCGAACGCGTGGCCGATTCGGTGGTGCACCGACGGGCGGAGCGGCTGGGCACCCAACGGCTGGTGCAGGAGTTGCGCAGCAAGGGGCTCAGCGACGACCTCGTGCGCAACACGGCCGAACGGCTGCGCGCCACCGAACTGGAGCGCGCCCAGGCCGTTTGGCAGCAGCGCTTTGGCGGAGCACCCGCCACCGACCCCAAGGAACGTGCGCGCCAGATGCGTTTTCTGGCAGCACGGGGTTTTGCGGGTGACGTGGTGCGCCGCGTCTTGCGAGAGGCAGAGCGCGGCGGCGATGCCAACAAGGGCTCTGGCGACTAGAAATTCAAGCCTTTTTGGCCTCTAGCGCTTATGCAGAAAGCGCTGGCAGCTATCAAAACAGGATTTACTGCAGCACCAATTCCACCCGCCGGTTCTTGGCGCGCCCGGCATCGTTGGCGTTGGACGCCACGGGCGCCAGGCTGGCCACGCCGTTGGCGGTAAGCCGGTCGCGCGCGATGCCGTAGTCGCGCGCCAGGGCCCCTGCCACAGCGTCGGCCCGGCGACGACTCAGGTCCAGGTTGGCAGGCAGGGTGCCCACGTTGTCGGTGTGGCCCACCACATGCAGCTTGAGCGAGGCCTGCTGCTTGAGCAGCGCGCCGATCTGGTCCAGCGACGCCTTGCTTTCGGGCTTGATGTCGGCCTTGTTGGTGTCAAACAGAATGCCGTAGATGGCCACCTTGCCGTGTGCGTCCAGACCCTTGCCGATTTCGCTGGCGGACAGGGTTTCCATGCGCTGCTCACGCTCCTTGGGGTCCACCCGCACCACAGCCACCGTGGTGCGCTTGCGGAACTCAGGCTCATCGCAGTAGGCCGACATGTCCTGCGGTGTCCAGGTGAACACGGCCATCGTTGCGCCAGTGGCCTTGTTGTCGAGCAGCGCGTAGCGCAGGTCAGCAAGCGTGCCAGCAGCGCAGGCGGCCGGGGTGTTGTCCCCCGCCTTGCCCGCCCAGCCGCGCGGCAGCAGCTGACCTGGCAGGTTGTAGCGGAAGATGCCGGTGCTGGAGCCGCCGCAAGCGTCAAAGCCGGCGCATTCGTACACCGTCTCAAAGCCCGCCGCCTTGTGCGCCTGCTGGTAACTGCGCAGCACTTCCAGGGGCGACCGCCCGGCCGGTGTGACGTACTGCAGCGCGGTGCGCTGGCCCGCACGGTCGATGCTGCGCGGTGCCACCAGGCGCTCATCGCTCTGCTCCACGGCCTTGGCGGCAGGAAAGCGCACCTCGTCGTACGCCGCATCGTCGCGGTAGACCAGCACGGCACCGGTGTAGCGCTGCGTGCCTTGCGGGTCGCTCAAGCCCTTGGCGTCTTGCGACGGCACGCGCGTCTGCGCCACAGCCACGCCAGAGAGGCCCGCCACCCCATACAGCCCTGCCGCCAGCAGCATGGCTGCCGCCCCCCTCCACGGAAATGCCTTCATGCGAACCCTCCTGATCCAGGCGACAGGCCCGGAATGGCGGATTATGTGCAAACACCCCTCTACCGGGGCGTGCGGAAAGTCACACGCCCAGCATCAATCGCAGGTTTTGCACGGCGGCGCCGCTGGCGCCTTTACCCAGGTTGTCCAGGCGCGCAATCACCACGGCTTGTCGGTATCGCTCGTTGGCAAACACACGCAGTTCCAATTGGTTGGTGTCGGTCAGCGTGTCGGCAGCCAGCTTCAAATCGTCGGTGGGCGGCAGCACGCTCACCCATTGCTCGGGCGTGTTGGTGCGGCTGTAGTGGCTGGCCAGCGCGTCGTGCAGATCACTGGCCTTGGGGCTGCCGGGCAGCAGGTCCAGATGCAGCGGCAACTGCACCAGCATGCCCTGGCGGAAGTTGCCCACCGCCGGGATGAACACCGGGCGGCGAGTGAGGCCGGTGTAGCGCAGGATCTCCGGGATGTGCTTGTGCGACAGGCCCAGCGCGTAGGCTTCGTAGGGCGCGGCGGTACCTGCCTCATAGGCTTCGATCATCGTGCGGCCACCGCCGGAGTAGCCCGACACCGAAGGCAGGCTCAAAGGGTAGTCCGCAGGGATCAGGCCCGCATCGACCAGCGGGCGCAGGATGGCAATGGCGCCCGTGGCGTAGCAGCCGGGGTTGGACACCCAGGTGGCATCGCGCACTGCCTGTGTCTGAGCTGCCGCGAGTTCCGGAAACCCGTACACCCAGCCGTCGGCGGTGCGGTGGGCCGTGCTGGCGTCGATCACCTTGACCTTGCGGCCTGTGGTGCGCTCGATCTCATCCACCATCGCCACGGTGTCGCGCGCGGCATCGTCGTGCAGGCACAGCACCACCAGATCCACGCCCGCGATCAGGTCACGCTTGGCGGCAGGGTCTTTGCGCAGCTCGGGCGCAATGCTGACCAGCTCGATCTGCGGCATGGCCTGCAGGCGCTCGCGAATCTGCAGGCCCGTGGTGCCGGCTTCGCCATCAATAAACACTTTGGACATGGAGTGACTCCTGCAAAAGTGGCAAACATTGCCAGATAAAAAAGGGAAGAGGCGGGCTGCGGAGCCCGCCATCCTTGTCAGTCAGGCACAAGGATGGTGCGTTGCAGCATGATACAGTCGCGGGTTGCCATGTCCCAAGCCCGCGGCCAGACAACTGTTCATGGTAAACGGGTAACTACCACCCTTCCCTGAGAGAGACCTCATG
>PJUL01001109.1_pt1 | contig 13173 bp, 15 predicted proteins | sample 1512221 | NCBI WGS metagenome assembly PJUL01 (sample SAMN08177667, study PRJNA422409) | Feces metagenome, whole genome shotgun sequencing project.
CCCGCGCTGCTCCTGCACCATTCTCACTGCGCGCTCACGCACCTCGGGCGAGAACTTGTTCGTCTTCTTCATGGCTCAATCCTCTCAGAGTGTTGAGCCTCCTGAAAAACCGGGGCGATTCATTAGTCTTGGTCCCAATCGTTCTTACTTCCATGGTCCTCTACCTCTTCGATGTTCATCCGATTCGTGTTTCTCGCATAGATGGTGTTGAGCGAACTCCGCAAGCGGTAGGGGCCGTCCGTAGCACATTGGACTCTGCCGGGCACTGAACGGCTGCAGAACAGTAGTTGGTCACCTTCTATATCCAGCACATCACGGCATCAAGCAGCGTCTACTCCACATCCACACGCCCCCCGCAACCACGCCACCACATCCCCCGTCACCTCATCCCCCGTCACCTCATCCCGATTCGTCTCATTCAAGATCTCATGCCGCGCCGCTGGGTACAGCTTGACCGTCACATCAGCCACACCGGCATCCCGATACCGCTGCCCCAGTTGCTGAAGCAAAGCCCCGCCTGCGGCGAGGGTCTGCGTCGCCGGATGCGATGAGGATGGGCAAGTCGCTGCGAATGCGCGCGAGCAGCGCAGCGTCGGCCAGCCGCGGCGCAGGCGCGAAAAGCGAAGGGATCACGTCGTCCGGCATGTCCCAGCCGCACCACGGGTCGGCCGCGTAGGCGTCCACCTCGGCGGCGTCGCGCGACAGCCATTCGTGGCCGGTGCGGTGCTCAGACCCCGCGTTGAAAGCCGCAAGCCCGGCGGGCGCATCGGCGGGGGCGTTGGCCATGGCGGCGGCGAACAGGTCAAGGGCGGTGGAGCCTGACAGGATGACGCCGGACCAGGTGGATGAATGGTCCAGGACGGCCGCCTGCGCTGCGAACGAGCCCATGGAATGCCCGAACAGAAAGAGCGGCAGGCCGGCGTGCTGCGCGCGCAGCAACGCGCCGAACTGTGCCACGTCGGCAATGAGGCCGCTGAAGCCAGCGCTGCCAAAGTCCCCCAGCTTGTCACCTGCCGTGCGCCCGTGGCCGCGGTGATCCACGGCGTGGACGATGAAGCCTGCGGCGCTCAGCGCCCGCGCAAAGCGGTCGTAGCGCTCGCCGTGCTCGGCCAGGCCGTGGGAGATTTGAACGACGCCTGCGGGCTTGCCGGGGGTTTCGGACCAGGTGTAGGTGGTGATGCGGGTGCCGTCGGCGGCGGACTGGAAGAAGGAGCTGGTAGCAGTGCTCATCGGTTCATTCTGGCATGGGGTGTGGGATTTGCCATGATGGTTTTACCGCGTTCCGTCTAGCGCCGTGACCGCTGTTCATTCAGCACTTGCCGCGCCAAGATTTCGCAGTCACCATGTGCCCAACCTCCCTCCCCGCCTCATCCCCAGCATGCCCCTGCCCCCCGTCCTCGACCGCTTTCTGCAAGCCCAGGAGCCCGTCTGGCCCCGCGTGTTGGCCGAACTGCGGGCGGGCCGCAAGCGCACGCACTGGATGTGGTTTGTGTTCCCGCAGATCAAGGGGCTGGGGTTGAGTGACATGGCGCAGCGGTATGCGATTCAATCGCGGAGTGAGGCGCAGGCGTACCTGGCCCACCCGGTGCTCTCTGCGCGGCTGCGTGAGTGCTGCCAATTGCTGTTGGCGCTTGAGTCGTCTTCGGCGCTGGATGTGTTGGGCACGCCGGATGACCTCAAGCTGCGCTCCAGCATGACGCTGTTTGCAGAGGTTTCGGGTCCGGGCAGCGTGTTTGAGGCGGTGCTGCAGAAGTACTTTGGCGGGCAGAAGGACCCGCGCACGATAGAGCTGCTGGGCAGCGACTAGCAAGCTCCTCCTGCCGCTGCCTGGTTTATGCGCTGGGCAACTTCAATTGGGCCCAGGTGGCCATCACGTCGGGCTGCCGCTTGATCCAGTCGGCAGACATCATGTTGGCGCCCCAGTGGTGGATGCGGCCCACGCCCTCGCCCATGTTCCACAGGTGCCGCAACTGCACAAAGAGGGGCACGGCCGCGAGGTCGGCATCGGTGACGGGGCCGCCGCCTGCGCGGTAGCCGGCGAGGTACTGCTGCCAGCGCTTGAGCAGGGCTTCGTCGGGCTCCATGGGGGCTTTGCGAGGCAGGTTGGACCAAAGCAAAACGCAAAGGTCATACGCAAGGAAGCCTGGCCCGGCGTCATCAAAGTCAAAGAAGGCGGCGCGTTGCACACCATCGGCACCGGTATGCACATGGTTGTTGAAGCCGTGCGTGTCGCCATGGCACATCACGCGGGTCAAAGTGGGCTCTGCGTCTGCCAACTCGTTCAGAAGGCGTTCGACCAGCAGCCGGTAGGCGTCGAGCACGGAAGGGCTCAGCTCGGGGTGGGCGGCAAGGTAGTCCATCGTGCGGCCTGCAAGGTGGTGGCCGTCCAGCACATAGCGGCTTGTGGGGCCTGCGTAGCTTTGCGCGGCGCTGTGGATCTGCGCCAGGGTGGCGCCCGTCAGGTGCAGTTCTTCAGGCGTATCGGGCACAGCGCCATCGCAGTGGCGAAACAACACCAGCGCACGTGGCCCCTCGGGGAACGGCAGGGCAATGCTGGCCGCGCCGCTGGCAGCCAGCACCGGCGGCGCCACACCCACGCCCTGCGCGTGCAGGTGCGCCAACAGCGCCACCTCAAAATCCACATTGAATGCACCGCGCGGCCGAATGGCGCAGATGCGCGCCACGTAGCGGCTGCCGTCCGTGGCCTGCACGGCGTAGTTGTCGTTGAGGTTGCGGCGGATGAGGTAGCACTGCTGCACCTGCAACCCGTAGTGGTGCGCCACCCAGTCGCCAACGGCAGACGCGGCAGCTGTGGTGTGGGAGACCGCCAAGCCAGAGTCTTGAGAGGGGAGAGAAAGCATGCGGCATTCTCTATGGATGCAGCACCGCGCACCCGCGCTGAGTGGTGCGTGGAGCTTGCGCCGGGGCAGTCCGGTGTCATGCCTGAACGGTGCAAGCGGGACTATGGCTGCGTCAAAAAATGAGCAAACTGGCCGCTAGCGCTTGCTGGACGGTCGCAGTCAGTATCAAATCAATAGCAAATCAGTCACCGCCACCGTGACATCTACCAGGGCAGCTTGTCGCCGCTGTAGGCGTAAAAACTGCCCGTGTCTTCCACGGCCAACCCATCCATCACCCGCAGCATGTCGCCCGCCGCATCGGCCGCGGGGCGGCCAATTTCTGCGCCGTTGAATGGCGCCGACAACGCCGAATTGACGGTGCCAGGGTGCAGCGCCACCAGCACGGCCTGCGGGTGGGTGCGGGCCACCTCGATCGCTGCGGTCTTGACCAGCATGTTGAGCGCAGCCTTGCTGGCGCGGTAGCTGTACCAGCCGCCCAAGCGGTTGTCACCAATGCTGCCCACCTTGGCCGAGAGCACCGCCAGCAGGCCGCGCCCTTGCTTTGGCAGCAGCGGCGCAAAGTGGGCCAGCACCAGCGCGGGGCCAAAGGTGTTGGTGCGGAAGGTGGCTTCCAACTGCGCATAGTTGAGCTGGCCCAGGCGCTTCTCGGGCATGCCATGGGCGCCATGCAGCAGGCCTGCGGCGTGGATGATGCAGTGCCACGGGCCCTGGGCTTGGAGGTGCTGGGCGGCGGCGGCAATGGTGGCTTCGTCGTCTAAGTCCACCGCCGGGCTGGTGTGGCGGCCCAGGCCCACGGCCAGGGCGCAGCGCGGGTCGGCCTGAAGGTGGGCGAGGAAGGCGCTGCCGATGGCACCAGTGGAGCCGATGACGATGGCGCGGTAGCCCTCGGGCAAGGACTGCAAGGATGGGGTGGACATGGGCGAAACCTCTGGCTCAGTGTTGATCTGCAAACCACCACCGTTCGGGCTGAGCCTGTCGAAGCCGGGGCGCGGGGGGAGGCCTTCGACAGGCTCAGGCTGAACGGTTTCGGGTTGGCGGTGTGGCCCTTCGACGGGCTCAGGGCGAACGGAGAAACGAAGGCGGTGGGCATGGTGAGCAACGGCTACAACGCATCCAGCCGCGTGCGCAGGTCGGCCGCATGCTCACGCAGCGCATCGAGCTGCAGGCCCTGCATCTTTTGCAGCTGGCGGTACACCATGCCCAGGCGCATATTGCCCCCAAGCACTTCTTCATTGCGCGCAAAAAAGTCCCAATACAACGCGTTGTACGGGCAGGCGCGCTCACCCACCTTGAGCTTTTTGTCGTAGTGGCAGCCACTGCAGTAGTCGCTCATGCGGTCGATGTAGGCGGCGCTGCTCACATAGGGTTTGGTGGCCAGCAGGCCACCGTCGGCAAACTGGCTCATGCCCACGGTGTTGGGCACTTCCACCCATTCAAAAGCGTCGATGTACACACCCAGGTACCAGCGGTGCACGGCGGCAGGGTCCAGCCCCGCCAGCAGCGCAAAGTTGCCGATGACCATGAGGCGCTGGATGTGGTGGGCGTATGCCTGCTCCAGCGACTGGCCCACGGCGTGCTGCATGCAGCGCATGCGGGTGTTGCCTGTCCAGAACCAATCGGGTAGCGGCGTGTGGTGGCCCAGGGCGTTGCGCTCGTCGTAGCCGGGCATGTGTGCCCAGTAGATGCCGCGCACGTATTCGCGCCAACCCAATATCTGGCGGATGAAGCCCTCCACCGCTGGCAGGGGCGCAGCGCCTGCGTGGTACGCGGCTTGGGCGCGTTGCACCAGCTCGTGCGGGCGCAGCATTTTGGTGTTGAGCGCAAAGGACAGCAGCGAATGGAACAGGCGTGTGCTCTTGGTGCTCATGGCGTCTTCATACGCGCCAAAGTGCGGCAGCGTGGTGGCGATGAAGTGGTCGAGCCACGCCAGCGCCTCTGCCCGGTTCAGCGGCCAGCGCAGCGCGTGGGCCTGCGGGTTGCCAAAGCTTTGCACGCCTGCGGCCTGGATGGTGGCCCACAGGGCACGGTGGTCGTGCGTGGGGCGGGCGTCGGGCGGCAGTGCCGGTGTGCCGGGCCAGGGCTTGCGGTTGTCGTGGTCGTAGTTCCACTGTCCGCCTTCGGGCTCTCCGGCTTCATCGATCAACACGCTGTGGCGCTGGCGCATGCGGCGGTAGAAGTGCTCCATAAGCCACTGCTTACGGCCCTTGAACACCTCGGCCATTTCGGTGCGGGTGGTGTAGAAGTGCTCGCTGCTGACGGCCTGCACGGCAAAGGCTTGCTCTGCACCCCAGGTGCGCAATTGCTCGTCAAGCCGCCATTCGTCGGGGTGCTGGTATTGCAGCGTGTGCGCGCCGTAGTGGGCCATGAGGGCTGCCAGGTTGTCTGGCACAGACTGGCGGTTGCTGGCGTCGTCAATCGCCACGTAGCGCACGCGGTGCCCGGCCTCGCGCAGGTGGCGGGCCAGGTCGCGCATGGCGGCGAAGATGGCGAGGATTTTTTGCGCGTGGTGCAGCACGTAGTCGGTCTCTTGCCGCACCTCCATCAGCACGTAGACCACGCCGTTATCCTGCGTGGCAAACCACGAATGCTCGGGGTTGAGCTGGTCGCCCAGCAGCAGGCGCAGCGTGTGGGTTCGCGGCTGTGGTGTGCGGTGCTGTGGCGTGCTCATAACGTGCCCCATAGGCGGCGGTAGCTGCCGTCGGCATCGTGATCTTGCGACTGCTTGGCGGGGTTGAAGCGACGCCCCCCGCGCGGGTCGGTGCCGCGCCCGGCGATGTAGAGCCAGTTGGCCTGGTTGCTGTACCGCAGGCTGCTGTGCCACACGGTGTGCACCTGCAGGTCGGCGGCGCGCAGGGCGGCCACCTCAGCCTGCTCGTAGGGGGCGGCAATGTCTTCGCACACCACGGTGGTGGCGCCCACAGCCTGTGCCAGCTGGGGCAAGGCGGTGGCGGGCGGTGCATTGCAGATGAGCAGCGGGTTACACAGCAGGCTCATCTGTTTCTGCAAACCGAGCAGCGCGGCCGCAGTGAAGGCACGGCGGTGTGGGCCCACGCGGGCAAATCCCCAGGGCGTGGCTTCATCGGCTGCAGACACGCACGCCACGGGCAGCAGGTGCGTGGCGCCGCTGGTGAGCGCTGCATGCAGCGCAGGTTGGTCGTGCAGGCGCAGGTCGTTGCGAAACCAGAACAGCACGGTGCTCATGCAGTGCCCTCCTCTGCCAGCCCTTGCGCGGTGCCACGGCGCTTGCGTTCGCTGCGGCAGCGGTCAGAGCAGTACTTCACCTCGTCCCACACCTTTTCCCATTTCTTACGCCACGTGAACGGCAGGCCGCAGTGCTGGCAGGTCTTTTGCGGCAGGTCTGATTTCTTGCTCATGCGCATGGCCGCCCTGCCCCTGCGGCAAAGCATGTGCACATGCCAGCCCTGAAAGACCCGCGCCAACCACGCCGGTGGACAATGGCTTGCCGAGCAAGCGGCTCATGACTGCGGGTCTGTGCGTTCATGGCTCACCCAGATGAACGCCTGGGTATCAATGCCCAATGCTTGGGCACGGGCCACGATCTGGTTGCGTACGGCCGGGGCCAACTGCTTGCTGCGCGACAGGATCCAGCAATAGCTGCGGTCTGGCCCCACGACCAGCGCCCACTGGTAGTTGCTGTCGAGCGCAGCCACGTGGTAGCCGCCATAAAACGGGCCGAAGAACGACACCTTGAGCGAAGCGGTTTGCGGGTCGCCAGTGAACAGCGCCTTGCCGTCCGCCTCGCGCCATGCGTTTTTGCCTGTGTCGAAACCTCGGTTGAGCACACGCACGCTGCCGTCACCCTGGCGCTGGTAGGTGGCCGTCACGTCGGTCATGCCGCGCTCGAAAGAATGGTCGAGGCGCGCCATTTCATACCAGCGGCCCTCGTACCGCGCCAGGTCAAATGGAGAAACGGGCGTGATGCCCGCAGGCGGGCTGGTGGACGAGCAGGCAGCCACAGAGGCCAGGGCAGCGCCAGCCGCCAGCAGCAAGAGGGCTCGTCGCGCCCGGGAGAACAGCAGAGTGGTCATAAATTACCAATTGGTCACAAAACAGACCAAATAGTAAATCACCCGCCTGTCTGAGTACACCGCGGGGAGATTGGGGGCAACGGCTGCAGCACCCCACCAATCCACTGCAGGCCTCGTAAACTTGCGCAATGACCCTCAAGATCACCGTCTACTCCAAGTCCGCCTGCCAGCAGTGCGATTCCGCCAAAATGCTTCTCAAGTCGCGCTCGCTGCCGTTTGAGGAAATCAAGATCGATGACGAGGCCGAACGCCTGGCGTTCTATGCCAAGTGCGGCCCATCGGTGCGGCAGATGCCGCAGATCTTCATCAACGACCAGCGCGTGGGCGGCCTGGCCGGGCTGCAGGCGGCGCTGGCACAGATCGGCGCCTGAGCGCATTGCCAGTGTGAACAAAGCCTACCTGCTGCTGGCCGTGGCCATCGTGGCCGAGGTGATTGCCACCAGCGCGCTCAAAGCTTCCGATGGCTTTACGCGGTGGGTTCCCAGCACCATCGTGGTGGTGGGCTACGGCGTGGCGTTTTATTGCCTGTCGCTCACTTTGCACACCATTCCCACGGGCATTGCTTATGCCATCTGGTCGGGCGTAGGCATCGTGCTGGTCTCCCTGATCGGGTGGACCGTGTTTGGCCAGACGCTGGACGGCCCAGCGCTGGCAGGCATTGGTTTGATCCTGGCGGGGGTGCTGGTAATCAACCTGTTTTCGCGTTCCGCAGCGCACTGAGACAGTGCCAGCCCCCTGACATCGCTGACCCGTGGCGCTGGTTTGAGGCAGTTGCGTCAATGCGAGTGCGCGAGCGCTTCGCTGCGCTGCAGAAACCCATCCACCAACGCATAGTGCTCGGGCACATTGAGCGCCGGCGCATGCCCGCAGCCGGGCACCTCCACCACGCGGGCCAGGCCGCGCGCGCCGGGGCCGCGTGTCAGCATCTCGGTGGTGGTTTCGCGCAGCACCAGGTCGGAATCCACACCGCGCAGGCACAGCACGGGGATGTCGAGCGCGTCGTAGTGGTCCCAGATCAGGTAGTCGTTGGCGTGGTGCGTGAACTGCTGCACCATGGCCGGGTCGTAATGCGGCGTCACGCGGCCGTCTGGCAGGCGGCGCGTGCTGGTTTCCGTCAGCAGGCGCCACTGCACGTCGCTGAGCCAGCCGTAAGGCAGGTACACCTGCCGGAAGAAAGCCTCCAGCTCCTGCACGGTATCGAACGCGGGCGGATTGCCAGCATAGGCCTTGATGCGCTCCAGCGCCGCATCGGCCAGGCGCGGGGCGTTGTCGTTGAGCAGCAGGCTCTGGATGCGGCCTTTGAGCTGCGGCTCGAACAGGCCCGATGCGCACACCGTGCCGATGGCGCCGCCCATCGACGTACCCACCCAATGCGCGGATTCAATGCCCAGCTGATCGAACAGATCGGCCGCGATACGCGCGTAAAACGACAGCCGGTATTCGTCCTGCGGCGCGCGCGCCCACTGGCTCAGGCCCCGGCCCAGGGTGTCGGGGCAGATCACGCGGTAGCGCGATGCCAGGTGGGCGGCCAGCGGGTCCATGTCGCGCCCGGTGCGCGCCAGGCCGTGCCACGCAATCACCACGGGAGCGTCCGGCGCGCCCCACTCCGTATAGTGGATTTCATAGCCGGCGCAGGTGAGGTAGCGCGAGGAGGGAGACATGATGGCGACCTTGTGGAACGGTAAAAATGAAAGGGACCGGCGGCTTATTTCATGAGCCGGCCATTGCTGCCAATGACGGTGACCTCGACATAACGCGAGCCGATGCGGTTGGTGGGCGAATACCCCAGCGTGATGCCGCCGAGGTCGTAGCTCTGCAGAGATTCGAGCGCCTTGACGACCTTGGTGCGCGTGGGTGCAGGGCCCGCACGGCGCAGCGCCTCGACCAGCACCTTGGCGCCCAGGAACTGCTCGAAACTGGTGTAGTTGACCTCGGCGTCGGGCGCGTATTTCTTGAGCAGCGTCTGGTACTCGCGCACCACGGGCAGTTGAGGCCGGTAGGGGTACGGCACCACTTGGCTGATGCCCAGGCCGTGCGCGTTCTTCAGGCCCGCCAGCTTGACCAACTCGGTCGGGTCCACCACCGAAATGTTGTAAAGCTGCGCGCCCCCGCCCTGCTCCCGGTAGCGTTGGATGAACGCCGCAGCCGGCTTGTTCACCGCGATCATGATGACGGCGTGCACGTCGGCCGACTTGATGGCCTTCACGGCGTCCTCCACCTTGTCGGTATTGCGTTCGTAGCCGGCGGACACCACCAGCTTGAGGTTGCGCTTGGCCAGCGCGGCCTCCACACCAGCCAGCCCCGCCTTGCCGAAGCCATCGTCCTGGTACATCACGGCCACCCGGTTCATGCCCAGCGTGGTGAGCTGCTGCACCATGTGCTCGGCCTCATCGGCGTAGCCGGCCCGCACGTGGAAGATCCAGGGGTTGAACGGGCTGCGCAGCGATTCGCCACCGGTGTAGGGCGCCACCAGCGCAGCGCCGCCCTGCTCCAGCACGCCGTCGGCCAGCAGTTGCGTGATGTTGGCGGTACCGGCAAAGCCGTACAACGCCACCACCTCCGGCTTGGCCAGCATCTCGCGCGTGCGGGCCACGGTGTCGGCCACTTTGTAGCCGTCATCCACCACAGCCTGGCGGATGGTGGCGCCGTGCACGCCGCCCTGGGCGTTCACCCAGTCAAAATAAATCTTGCCGCCCAGCACCATCTGCGCGCCCGTGCTGGCAAGCACGCCCGACAGCGGGGCGACCTGCCCCACCACCACCTCGGCAGCCTGCAAGGAAGGCGCCGAGGCGCCGGCCCAGACCACAGCGAACGCTGCCGCCATGCGGCGGCTCCATGTTGTGACGTTTTTCATGTCGATTGACCTTGTATGGGTTGGGCTTGCAACCGCTGCCCGGCGCACCGGCCACACGCCGCCTGCGCCGGGCGCCAGGCCCGGGCGTGCTGATGCGTGCGCCTGTGCGTGGATGCGGCGGAGACTGGATGTCGTGCAAGGCTCCTTGGGTCAATCGGGAATGAAGATGGCGCCCGCCGCGATGGCGGGAGTCAACGGATGAGAAAACGGGCTCTTATTGCGCACGGTCATGGCTTGTCTCCTGGAGTTTTTTTGGTTTCTTATTTCACAGCACAGCTCAAATCACCCAAGCACCCACCGCCCGGCTTGTGGCCAGCCGCGGTGGGGCGGCCTCATCCACCCGATCTGCGCGCTGCTGCTGCGCGCAAACGCCCCACCACACCCGTGGGGAAGTAGTACACCGACAAAACGAACAGCACGCCCAGCCACAGCAGCCAGCGGTCGGGCGAGAGCAATGCGGACAGCCATGGCAGGCTGGAAGCGGCTTCGCTGCCCAGGCGCAAAAGGTCTTGCAGGTAGCTTTGCGCCACCAGGAACAGCACGGCGCCGATGGCCGAGCCGTAGATGGTGCCCATGCCGCCGATCACGACGATGAGCAGGCAATCCATCATGATCTCGAAGCTGAGCGAGGTGTCTGGCCCGTTGTAGCGCAGCCAGAGCGCCAGCATCGCGCCTGCCATGGTGGCGAACAGGGCAGACAGCACGCTGGACGTGGTGCGGTACACCACCACGCGGTAGCCGATGGCCTCGGCGCGGAACTCGTTCTCGCGGATGGCCTGCAGCACGCGGCCAAATGGCGAATTGACGATGCGCAGCAGCGCCAGCACCAGCACCACGGCGATGACGAACAGCAGGTAGTACGTCAGCAAGCGCCCATCGAGGGAGACCCCCAGGAAGGGCTCTTCAGCAAACTCGAAGCTGGGCGACAGAATCGACGGCACTTTGAAGGTCAGCCCGTCTTCGCCGCCCGTGATGTCCGACAGCTGCGAGGCCAGCGTCTGGAACGCTGCCGCCACAGCCAGCGTGATCATGGCGAAGAAGATGGCGCGCACGCGCAGTGAGAACAACCCCACCGCCAGCGACAGCAGCAGCGACAGCAGCAACGCACCACCCAAGCCCACGCCCAGTGCAGTCCACGTAGGCCCCAGGCGGGTGGTGGCCACGGCGATGCCATAGGCGCCGATGCCGAAGAACATGGTGTGCGCAAAGCTCACGATGCCGGTGTAGCCCAGCAGCAGGTCAAAGCTCGCAACCAGCACCACAAAGATCAGCACCTTGGCCGCCACCGACAGCGCCTTGACGCCGGGGAACAGGAAGGGCGCGAACGCCAGTCCAACCAAGATGGTCACCAGGATCACCGCGAGCACCTTGCTGCGCGGGTAGTCGTTGGAAAGAAGACGGTTCAACATGGTCTTGTTTCCTTCGCTCAACGGTTGGCCACGGGGTACACACCCTGCGGCCGCCACAGCAGAATGGCCACCATCAGCGCGATGTTGGAGAACAACGCCACCTTGGGCGCCAGAAAGCCCGTGTAGTTGGCCATCAGGCCCACGAGCAGCGCACCGATGAGTGCGCCGCCCGTGCTGCCCAGCCCGCCGATGATGATCACGATGAAGATCAGCACGTTGACCTGTGCGCCCATCTGCGGAATCACGTTCTGCTGGTACAGGCCCCACATCACGCCACCCAGGCCAGCCAGTGCCGAACCCACCACGAACACGCCCACGAACAGGCGCCGGATGCGGTAGCCCAGGCTCTCCACCATCTCACGGTCTTGCACGCCAGCGCGGATCAGCAGGCCCACCTTGGTGCGCGACAGCGTCCAGGCCAGCACGCCAAACACCAGCAAGCCCACGGCCACCGCCACCAGGCGGTATTTCTCGATGGCGGCATCGCCGATCAGCAAGGAGCCGCGCATGCCTTCGGGCAGCGGCAGCGGAATCTGCGCGGGCCCCCAGATGACCTTGATGAGCTCTTCACCAATGATCATGCCGCCCATGGTGATGAGGATCTGCTTCAAATGCTGGCCGTACACGGGCCGCACGATGAAGCGCTCGAACGCCAGGCCCACGGCGCCTGCTACGGCCATGGCCACCAACATGGCGGGCAGCACGGCCAGCAGGTTGCGCCACAGGTCGGCGCTTTGGGTGTAGTCGCCCATGGCGCCCAGCACGCTGGTGGCCACGAAGGCGCCCAGGGCAATGAACACGCCGTGGCCGAAGTTGAGCACGTCCATCAGGCCGAACACCAGCGTGAGGCCAGAGGCAATGATGAAGATGATCATGCCCATGGCCAGGCCCGCCACGGTGAGCGTGAGCCAGGTGCTGGGCGAGCCAATGAAGGGCAGCACCAGCAATGCGAGCGCGGGCACCAGGGCCAGCGGCTTCCAGTCGAAATCACGCACGGCACTCATGCTGCGAACCCTTTTACTACGTTTTTGATAGCTGGCAGCGCTTGCCCATCAAGCGCCAGAGGCCAAAAAGGCTTGAAACCTAAGGAATGGTTCATAGCGCCAACCCCAACAGCGAACGCTGCAATGCTTCGTCCTCGGCCAGCGCGGCCATGCTGCCCGCGTGCACCACCTGGCCGTTGTCCATCACCGCCACGGTGTCGCCCAGGCGTTTGGCGAAATTGATGTTCTGCTCCACGAGCAGAATGGTCACGCCGCTCTTCTTGAGCTGGTCAAACGCCTCGATCATGTTGTTGATGATGGCGGGCGCCAGGCCCTTGCTGGGCTCGTCCACGATGAGCAGGTCGCGCGGCTCTACGATGGCGCGGCTCACGGCCACCATCTGCTTCTGGCCGCCGCTGAGCTTGCCGGCCGGGTGGTTCCAGAACTTCTCCACGGCGGGAAAGAGCTTGAAGATCCACTGCAGCCGCGCCTCGTCCATCTGCGCTGCATTGCTGGCCTTGCGGGCGGCCAGCAGCATGTTTTCCTTGACCGTGAGGTCGGCGAAGATGCCCATGTTCTCAGGCACGTAGGCGATGTTCATGCCCGCGATCTGCGGGGTGTTCATGGCGGTGATGTCCTTGCCGCCGAAATGCACCGAGCCCTTGGATGCATGCCACAGGCCCATGATGGTGCGCAGCGTGGTCGTCTTGCCTGCCCCGTTGCGGCCCAGCAGCATGGTGAGCTGGCCCTTGGGCACCGTCAGGTCCACACCGTGCAGGATGTGGTACGCGCCGATGTGCGTGTGCACGCCCTTGAGTTCGAGCAGGTTGGTCGTTGGCGTCGCTGTGCTCATGCGGCCTCCTTTTCGGCGTCCTTGGACACGCCCAGGTAGGCCTCTTGCACCACGGGCGATGCGATCACCTCTGCCGGCGGGCCGTCGGCCACTAGCGTGCCGTTGGTCAGCACGATGATGCGGTCGGCCAGCTCGCGCACCACGTCCATCTTGTGCTCCACCAG
>PJUL01001112.1_pt1 | contig 13122 bp, 14 predicted proteins | sample 1512221 | NCBI WGS metagenome assembly PJUL01 (sample SAMN08177667, study PRJNA422409) | Feces metagenome, whole genome shotgun sequencing project.
CGAGACCGTCTCGACCGACTACGACACCTCCGACCGCCTGTACTTCGAGCCGCTGACGGCCGAGGACGTGCTGGAGCTGCTGCATGTCGAGATGAGCAAGGGCGAGCTGGCCGGCGTCATCGTGCAGTTCGGCGGCCAGACCCCGCTGAAGCTGGCCCACGCCCTGGAAGAGGCCGGCGTGCCGATCCTGGGCACCAGCCCCGACGCCATCGACCTGGCCGAGGACCGCGAGCGCTTCCAGCAACTGCTGAACGGCCTCCAGATCGCCCAGCCGGAAAACGCCATCGCCCGCAGTTGGGACGAGGCCCGCGCCGAAGGCGAGAAGATCGGCTTCCCGTTCGTGATGCGTCCGTCCTACGTGCTGGGCGGCCGCGGCATGGAGATCATTCGTGATCACGAGGCCATGGAGCGCTACATCGCCGGCGCCGGCGAGATCTCGCTCGAGCACCCGATCCTGCTCGACCACTATCTGAGCCGCGCGACCGAGGTCGACGTCGACGCCCTGTGCGACGGCGAGAGCGTGTTCGTGGCCGGCGTGCTTGAGCACATCGAAGAGGCCGGCGTCCACTCGGGCGACTCGGCGTGCTCGATGCCGCCCTTCTCGCTGAAGGCCGAGACGGTCGAGGAACTGAAGCGCCAGACCGTGCAGATGGCGCTCGCCCTGAACGTGCGCGGCCTGATGAACGTGCAGTTCGCCATCGAGGAGCCGCACGGCGAGAACCCGCGCATCTACGTGCTGGAAGTGAACCCGCGCGCCTCGCGCACCGTGCCGTTCGTGGCCAAGACCATTGGTCAGCCCGTGGCCGCCATCGCCGCCAAGCTGATGGCCGGCGCCAAGCTTGCCGAGTTCGGCCTGAAGGACGAGCCCTACGACCACATCGCGGTCAAGGAAGCCGTCTTCCCGTTCGCCCGCTTCGCCGGCGTCGACACGGTGCTCGGCCCGGAAATGCGCTCGACCGGCGAGGTCATGGGCCTCGATTGGATCCGTGAAGGCGAAACGGGCCTTGGCCCCGCCTTCGCCCGCGCCTTCGCCAAGAGCCAGCTGGGCGGCGGCGTGAAGCTGCCGACCGCCGGCACCGCGTTCGTGTCGGTCAAGGAAAGCGACCGTCCGTGGATCGTCGAGCCGGTTCGCCTGCTTCAGCAGGCCGGCTTCAAGGTGATCTCCACCGTCGGCACCCGCGCCTACCTCGCCGAACAAGGCGTCGAGGTCGAGCTGGTCAAGAAGGTGCTGGAAGGCCGGCCCAACATCGTCGACGTGATGAAGAACGGCGGCGTGCAGCTGGTGTTCAACACCACCGAAGGCAAGCAGGCCCTGGAGGACAGCTTCGATATCCGCCGCACGGCGCTGATGATGAAAGTGCCCTACTACACCACCAGCGCCGGCGCCCTTGCCGCCGCCCAGGCCATCGCCGGGGCCCCGGCCGAGTCGCTCGACGTGCGCCCGCTGCAAAGCTACGCTTGAGCGACGCACCGTCTTTGAGACACGACAAGCCGCCCGGAGCGATCCGGGCGGCTTTTTCGTTTCTGAGATCCTCCCCCTGAAGGGGGAGGTGGCCCGGAGGGCCGGAGGGGGCCAGCGCCCCCATCAGCGGATCACCCGCCCCTTCCCTCGCCTGCGCGCCTCACCTACAGACGTCTCCCAGCCGGAAGCCGCCATGACCGCCTACACCGCCGCAAACGTCGCCCGTCTCGCCGAGCGCCTGCTCGACGCCAGCCTGCCCAAGGCCGAGTGGACCCACGCCGCCCACCTGGTCGCGACCCTGCGTCTGGTCCGCACCCGCAACGACGGTCTCGAGCGCGACCTGCCCGGCGTCATCCGCGCCTACAACGAGGCCGTCGGCGGCGTGAACGACGACACGAGCGGCTATCACGAGACCATCACCCAGGCCTATCTGGCCGCCATCCGGGGTTTCGTCGCCGCCCTGCCCGCCGGGCTCGACGACGGCGAGGCGGCCGCCCGCCTGCTGGCCACGCCGCTGGGCGACAAGGCCTGGCCGCTGGCCTTCTGGTCGCGCGAGCGGCTGTTTTCCGTCGAGGCCCGCCGCGGCTGGGTCGCCCCCGACCTCGCGCCGCTGGAGCACGCGCCGGCGGAGATCCCGCGGTGACCCTGATCCTCACCCTGGCCCTGCTGGCGGCCAACCTGTTCTGCTTCCTGCTGTTCGCTCACGACAAGGCCGCCGCCGTGCACGGCGAGCGCCGCGTGCCCGAGCGGGTGCTGCTGCTGTCGGCCGCCCTGTGCGCCGCGCCCGGCGCGCTGCTGGCCCAGCGCTGGCTGCGCCACAAGACCCGCAAGCAGCCGTTCGGCGCCTGGCTGACCCTGATCGTCTTCGCCCAGGCCTGCGCCATCGCCGGCCTGGTCGTCCTGGCCTGGCGAGCCTCATGACCCAGCGCCTTCTCACCCTGCTTCGCGGCAAGACCCCCATCCGCCCGCTGGACGCGCTGAAGGGCGGCGGCGGCGCGCTGCTGGGACTGCTGTTCGCGGGCCTCTTGGGACGCTTGGCGGTCGGCGGCGGCGACTGGCTGCATCCGCTGCTGGTCGCGCCCATCGGGGCCTCGGCGGTGCTGATCTTCGCCGTGCCCGCAAGCCCGCTGGCCCAGCCGCGCGGCGTGATCGGCGGCAACGTCGTCTCGGCCTTCATCGGCATCACCGTCGCCATGCTGCTGCCGAACCAGCCGCTGGTCGCAGCCCCCTTGGCGGTGGGCCTGGCCATCGCGGTCATGATCCTGCTGGGCTGCCTGCACCCGCCCGGCGGCGCGGTGGCGCTGATCACCGTCATCGGCGGACCGGCCGTGACCAAGGCCGGCTATCTCTTCGCGCTCAATCCGGTGGCCGTCGACTCGGTGCTGCTGGTCTGCGCCGGCATGGCCTGGAACCGCCTGGTCGGCCGCTCCTATCCGCACAAGGCGCCCGCCCCGCCGCCCAGCCCGCACGGCACGGCCGATCCCCTGCCCGCCTCGCGCATCGGCTACGACGCCGGCGACCTCGACAAGGCCCTGGCCCGCTACGGCGAACTGCTCGACGTCAGCCGCGAGGACCTCGACGTCCTGTTCCGCGAGGTCGAGATCCAGGCCCATCAGCGCCTGCACTCGCAGATCCGCTGCGGCGAGGTGATGTCGCGCGACGTCATTCGCCTGGACCGCGCCCAGTCGGCCGAAAGCGCCCTGGCCTTCCTGCAGAGCCACGACCTGCGCGCAGCCCCGGTGGTCGACGAGGAAGGCCGCGTCATCGGCATGGCCCGCCGCGCCGAACTGCAGGCCAACCGCCGCCGCACCGTCGAGGCCGCCCTGGATCCGTTCGTCCACCGCGTGCGCGAAGGCACGCCGATCGCCGCCCTGCTGCCGATTCTCTCCACCGGCCAGACCCACGAGGCCATGGTCGTCGATCGCGATCGCAAGCTGGTGGGCGTGATCACCCAGACCGACCTGATCGCCGTGCTCTATCGCGCCCACATCGTCGAGAGCGTGCTCTGACGAGGCTTGACTGACGCACGCGTCGCCGCGCCATCCTGGCGACAAATCGATAGGGGAAACGCCATGCTCGTCGTCCACCACCTGAACAACTCGCGCAGCCAGCGCGTGCTGTGGCTGCTGGAGGAGCTGGGCGTTCCCTACGAGGTCAGGCGCTACGAGCGCGACGCCAAGACCATGCTGGCCCCGCCCGAACTGCTGGCCATCCACCCGCTGGGCAAGTCGCCGGTAATCACCGACGGCGACAAGACCATCGCCGAGACCGGCGCCATCATCGAGTACATCCTCGACACCTACGGGAACGGCCGCCTGATCCCGCCGGCCGGCACGCCCGAGCGCCTTCGCTTCACCTACTGGCTGCACTACGCCGAGGGCTCGGCCATGACGCCGCTGCTGCTGAAGCTGGTCTTCACCGCCCTGCCCGCCCGCGCGCCGGGCCTGCTGAAGGGCCTGGTCAAGACCATCGCCGCCAAGGCCCAGTCGGGCTTCGTCGACCCGCAACTGAAGAGCCATATCGACTACTGGAACGGCGAGCTTTCCAAGTCCGAGTGGTTCGCCGGTTCCGAATTCACCGCCGCCGACGTGATCATGAGCTTCCCGCTGGAAGCGGCCGTGTCGCGCGCCGGCGCGGGCTCGCGCCCCAAGGTGAAGGCCTTCCTCGACCGGATCCACGCCCGCCCCGCCTATCGCACGGCCCTCGAACGCGGCGGCGAGTACGCCTACGCCGACTAGAGGCGCGCCCTGCAACTCACGGCCGAGCTTACGCCTGCGACACGGCGACGCTCGGCCGCGATCTTAAGACTTCGCACACCACGGAGGCGCAAAACCTCTCCCTGGAAGCCGCCGATCCATGGCTCAGCTTGCCCGGAGATCGAGTTTGTCCCTGTCGCGTGTTCGAACCTGGCGTGATCTGCTTCACGCCCTGGGTCGGACACTGGCCGCAACCTCCGCGATCATTGTCACTTTACTGGCCGTCACGTTGTCCAGCGCCTCGCCGCGCGACCCGGGCCGCGTCGCGGCCGTCTTCCCGCCCTGGTGGACGCCGGCCCGCGCTGCCGGCGCCGCCACCTCGGCCGGCGACATCGCCGGCGCCGGCGCTGTTCCTTTTGTCCTGATCCTGCGTGGCGATCCGGCCACGCTGGGTCAGCGCCTCCGCGCCGCCGGCGCCATCGTCCTGCTCGACCCCGACACCGCCGGCGTCTGCGCCAAGACCGTCCTGGAGCCCCGTCCATGAGCACGAAGCCCTCGAATCTCGACGCGCAACGCCGGTCCGGCGGCCGCCTGATCCTGCTGCTGACCGCCCTGATGGCGCCGATCGTCGTCGCCGCCCGCTTCCTGGTGGGCGAGCCGGTGCTGGGCGTCGCCGTGGCCGCGGCCATGGTCGCCGCCCTGGCGGCCGGCGCCGTCCTGCACCGCGGTGAAACCGCCACCGGCCGCATCCTGTCGGGCGTGGCCCTGATGGCCCAGGTCTCGCTGCTGGTCGCCGCCCTCGGCGGCCACGGCTGGCAGATCGACATGCACATGGCCTATTTCGCGGCCCTGGCCCTGCTCGTGGTCTATTGCGATTGGACCGTCATCGCCGCCGCGGCCGCCACGGTCGCCGTCCACCACCTGGCGCTCAGCTACCTGCTGCCGACCGCCGTCTTCCCGGGTTCGGCGAGCCTTGGCCGGGTGCTGGTCCACGCCGTCATCCTGATCGTCGAGGCCGGCGCCCTGATCGCCGCGACCTTCAGCATCCATCGCGTCATCGGCCTGGCCGAGCGGGCCCGCGCCAAGGCCGAGGCGGCCATGCAGGAGGCCCGCGAGGCCGACGCCGCCGCCGACAGCGCCCGCCGCTCCGAAGAGGAAGGCCGCATCGCCCACGCCGCCGTCCAGGCCGCCGCCGAGCGCCAGCGCGCCGACATGGTCGACTCTTTGGCCCAGAGCCTGTCGCGCCTGGCCAAGGGCGATCTCTCGGTGCGGCTGGTCGAGCAGTTCTCCGAATCGTACGAGCAGCTGCGCGCCGACTTCAACCAGGCCGCCGGCAAGCTGGCCGGGGCGCTGGCGATCATCGACGAGCGCGCCTCGGGCGTACGCAACGGCTCCGACCAGATCGCCGGCGCGGCCGCCAACCTGTCGCGCCGCACCGAGCAGCAGGCCGCCAACCTGGCCGAAACCGCCAGCGCCATGGACGAGATCACCGCCACCGTCGGGCAGACGGCCGACGGCGCCCGCAAGGCCGCCGCCGTCGTGGCCCGGGCCCGCGAGGACGCCCGCCGCTCGGGCGAGGTGGTCGGCGAGGCCGTCGACGCCATGGGCGCGATCGAAACCTCGGCCACCCAGATTTCGCGCATCATCGGCGTGATCGACGAGATCGCCTTCCAGACCAACCTCCTGGCCCTGAACGCCGGCGTCGAAGCCGCCCGCGCGGGCGAGGCGGGCAAGGGCTTCGCCGTGGTCGCCTCCGAAGTGCGGGCCCTGGCCCAGCGCTCGGCCGAGGCCGCCAAGGAGATCAAGCAGCTGATCACCACCTCGACCCGCCAGGTCGGCGAAGGCGTCGAACTGGTCGGCCGCACCGGCGAGGCGCTGGAGCGGATCGTCTCGCAGATCGCCGAGATCGACGGCCTTGTCTCGGAGATCGCCGCCAGCGCCCAGCACCAGGCCCAGGGCCTGACCCAGGTCAACACGGCGGTGAATCAGATGGACCAGGTGCTGCAGCAGAACGCGGGCCTGGTCGAGGAGACCGCCGCCGCCACCCACGCGCTGAACGACGACGCCGGCGAGCTGGCCCGTCTGGTCGGCCAGTTCCAGCTGCCCGGCGATCGTCTGGCGGGAACTTCGACGCGCGGTCTGCAGCGGGCCTGAGGACCCGTCGCCGCCATCAGCTTGACCACGCAACCGTTGCGGCGCGTGAGACTTGCTTATCCGGAATGCGGCGCCTATCCTCTCAGCCCCCGGTCGCGCTCGCCAGCGACTGGAAGTCTTCCTCCCCTTAGGGCGAACCGAGCTAAAATCCACTATGGAAAAAGTGCCGATGACCGTCGTGGGTTATCAAACCCTCGACGAAGAACTGAAGCGTTTGAAGACGGTCGAACGGCCTGCCGTGATCGCCGCGATCGCCGAGGCGCGCTCGCACGGCGACCTTTCGGAAAATGCCGAGTACCACGCCGCCAAGGAACGCCAGGGCTGGATCGAAGGCCAGATCGCCGAGATCGAGGACAAGATCGCTCGCGCTCAGGTCATCGACGTCTCGAAGCTCTCGGGTTCGCAGGTCAAGTTCGGCGCCACGGTTAGCGTGGTCGACGAGGACACCGAAGAAGAAGCCCGCTACCAGATCGTGGGCGACCACGAGGCCGACGTGAAGTCGGGCCGCATCTCGCTGAGCTCGCCGCTGTCGCGCGCCATGATCGGCAAGGAAGTCGGCGAAGTGGTCGAGGTCAACACGCCCGGCGGCGTGAAGGCCTACGAGATCCTCAAGGTCGAGTGGGTCTAGGCTTCGGCCCTGACCCCGCCATAAAGTCCGGCCAATCGCCGCGGAGTCGCCCGTTCAGGGTGGTTCCGCGGCGTTCGCCGTTTTGAGGGCTGGAGCGATGAGCGCCAATCAGACGCCAGGTTCCGAACCGCTGACCATCTGGGCCGTCTCCGACGGTCGCGCCGGTATCGAGGCCCAGGCCGTCGGCCTGGCCGAAGCCATCGCGCGCAAGCGCCCGGCCAGGATCGTCGTCAAGCGCGTGGGCTGGAGAGGCCGCACCAGCCGCCTGCCCTGGTGGCTCGTCTGGCTGCCGCGTCGCTGGCTGACGCCGGAAAGCGAGATCACCCCGCCCTGGCCCGACCTGTGGGTCGCCGCGGGCCGCGCCACCCTGCCCCTGTCGATCCGCCTGAAGAAATGGTCGGGCGGCAAGACCTATGTCGTGCAGATCCAGGACCCGCGCGTCCCGGCCCACATGTTCGACCTGGTGATCCCGCCCAAGCACGACCGCCTGACCGGCGACAACGTCGTGCCGATCACCGGCTCGCCCCACCGCGTGTCGCAAGCCCGTCTCGACGCCGAGTACGACAAGTTCAAGGACGTCATCGAGGCCCTGCCCCGCCCGCGCGTGGCGGTGCTGCTGGGCGGCAAGTCCAAGGCCTTCGACCTTTCGGTCGAACGCGCCGCGCAGATGGCGCACGAAATCCAGCTGCCGCTGGAGCAGGAAGGCGGCAGCCTGCTGATGACCTTCTCGCGGCGCACGCCCGAGCCGGCCCGCGCCCTGCTGGCCGCCCGCCTGCGCGACCTGCCCGGGATCATCTGGGACGGCGAAGGCCCCAACCCCTATTTCGCCTTCCTGGCCGCGGCCGACTACATCCTCGTCAGCGAGGACTCGACCAACATGGCCACCGAGGCCGCCTCGACCGGCAAGCCGGTGTTCATCCTGAAGATGGAAGGCCACAGCCTGAAGTTCCGCCTCTTCCACGAGGAGCTGGAGCGCCAGGGCGCGGCCCGCCCCTACGGCGGGGCCTTCCACGGCTGGACCTACGAGCCGGTCGACGAGACCGGCCGCGCCGCCGCCGAGGTGCTGGCGCGGATGGACGCCCGGAACGCCAAAGCCTAGCCTTCCGCGATGATCCTCGCCGTCCTGCAAGCCCGCATGAGCTCGACCCGCCTGCCGGGCAAGGTGCTGATGCCGATCGTCCGCGCGCCGATGATCATCCGCCAGATCGAGCGTGTGGCCCGCTCGCGCCGCATCGACAAGCTGGTGGTGGCCACCAGCACCGATCCGCTGGACGACGCCATCGAGGCCGCCGTGCGCAAGGACGGCGTCGCCGTGCACCGTGGTCCGTTGGCCAACGTGCTGGAGCGCTTCGTCGGCGCGCTGGACGCGCATCCGGCCGACCACGTGGTGCGCCTGACCGCCGACTGCCCGCTGGCCGACCCGACGGTCATCGACGCCGCCATCGACCTGCATCTGTCGTCCGGAGCCGACTACACCAGCAACAGCCCCGAAGGCGCGGCCTTTCCCAAGGGCCTCGACGTCGAGGTGATCACGGCTCAAGGGCTGCGCCGCGCGGCCGCGCAGGCCGACAGCCCCGAGGCCCGCGAGCACGTCACCTGGGACGTCTGGAACAATCCCGGCCGCTGGAACCTGGCCTGGCTGCCGGACGCCCCCGGCGAAGGCGACGTGCGCTGGACCGTCGACCGGCCCGACGACTACGCCTTCGTGGCGACGGTCTATGACGCGCTCTATCCGAACAACCGGGCCTTCACCTCCGACGATGTCCGCGCCTTCGTGAAGGACCGGGAAGACCTGCTGAACTACGGCGGCGACCGGCGGGCCTAGAGCCGGGTGCGACAATCGCGCCGCATCCCTTAAGGACAGGGTTAACAAAGTATTCGGCAAAGCGGCCCCAGGCTGCTGCCGCGACCGCTCCACCGGTTCGCGCCAGCTTTGAGGGGCCTCCGGTCAGGGGGCGGACGGACATGCGCGCCCTGCCGGACATCCGGGGTCTGAAGTACCCCGACGAGTTCATCGCCCGCCACTTCTTCAAGCGCGGCCTGCACCAGCGCGCCGGCAAGGTCGTGGAGCTGGGCGGCGGCACGGGCAACAACCTGTCGCTCTACGCCGCCTACGGCTGGACCCTGACCAATGTCGACTACTCGGCCGCGGCGCTGGAAGACGCCCGCTGGAACCTGGGGCAGGCCGCGACCCTGATCCAGGCCGACCTGTCGCTGGGCCTGCCCGACGGGATTGAAGGTCCGATCGACGTCCTGCTGATCCCCAACCTGCTCTGCTACCTGACCAACGCCCAGGCCCATCGGGTGCTGACCGCCGTGCGCGAGAAGCTGGCGCCGAACGCAGAGGTCTTCGTTCGCACCCGCCTCGTCGACGACTATCGCTACGGCCGAGGCGTCGCCGAGGAACCGGACGGCTTCCGCCTGGCCACGCCGGAGACCGGCGAGGACGGCCTGTTCAACCTGTTCTACACCGAGGCGGGCCTGGTGAACCGCCTGCGCGACGAGCTGGGCCTGACCCAGCCGGACGTCTTCCGCGTCTGCTTCGACAACCTGCAGGCTGGCGTCCGCGTGCCCAGCAACAGCGACCTGGTGGTCTGGGGGACCGCCTCGTGAACGGCCGCATCCGCATCGTCGGCGGCGGCCTGACCGGGATCATGGCCGCCTTCGAGGCCCATCGCCTGGGCTGGCGCGACATCGAGCTGCACGAGCGCTTCGACGCCCTGGGCGGGGTTGCCCGTCCCAAGGTCGTGAACGGCGCGGAGATGCGCGACGGCTGCGTCTATTTCGGCCCCGAGGGCGACGCCCTGGTCGAACGCCTGAAGGCGCAAGGCGCGGCCTTCGAGACCTTCGACAACCGCTTCGGCTCTCTCAGCCTCGACGGCGCCGGCAAGCGCGTCTTCACCTGGGACTTCGGCGGCCCGGCCGTGGACTGCGCCAGCCTGCGGATCGCCCGCCCGGCCGGCGACAGCCTGGCCGACCGCATCGCCGCCTATCCCTCGCCGATCGCCGAGACCCTGGCCGAGTATTGCCGCTGGCACCTGGGCGCCGACCTTTCCGCCGTGCACGGCGAGGCGGCCATTCCGCTGGCCATCAACCGGGTCTATCCGGCCGGCGCCGAGACCCCGGCCCTGGTCGCCCTGAAGGCCTCGAACGAATGGGCCGACGAGCTCTACGGCATCCCGCGCGGCCTTTCGGGCCGCACCGCCAACGTCACGGCCAGCCTGCCGAGCGGCGGCTTCACCGCCCTGTTCGAGACCTGCCGCCGCGCGCTGGAGGCCCAGGGCGTCGACATCCGCTTCGAGAGCCTGATCTCGCCGCGCCAGGTGATGGCCGAGCACGCCGCCGGCGACACCGTCGTGTGGGCCGCCAACCCGACGCCGCTGTTCAAGCCGATGGGCCTTTCGACCCCGTCGCTGGTGAAGAAGAGCTTCTTCACCTACGTCTTCGAAGCCGATTTCGACGGCCCCTGCCCGGTCTACGTCCAGAACTTCACGGCCAAGGGCGACTGTTTCCGGGCCTATCTGTACGAGAGCGGCGGCAAGACCCTGGTGGTGGCCGAGTGCGTGCGCGAGGCCGACCTGCGCGCCCTGCCCGGCGAGATCCGCGGCCTGCTGTCGGGCTTCGGCTCGCTGAAGACCGGCGCCCTGCTGCATTCAGGCGTCCAGCCGCGCTGGATCTATCACTCGCGCGACGCCATCGCCGGCCTTGGCCAGCTGCGTGCGAAGCTGACCGAGCGCTTCGGCTCGTCCTTCGTCTGCGGGGCCTGGGAGCCCTATGGCAAGAGCGCCAAGCTGGCCGAGGTGGACGCCGCCCTGGCGGCGGCCCGCGCCGCGCCCGCCGCCGGCGGCCTGGCCCTGGTCGGATGAACCAGACCTCGCCCCCGAGAACGGCGGCGATCATGCAGCCGACCTATCTGCCCTATCTCGGCTATTTCCAGCTGATGGCGGCCAGCGACGTCTTCGTCTTCCTCGACGACGTGCAATTCGCCCGCCGCTCGTGGCAGTCGCGCAATCGGATCCTGACCGCCCAGGGCGAGCTGATGCTCACCGTGCCGGTCAAGAAGCACGATCGCGACACGCCCATCGCCGCCATCCGCATCGACGACGGCCAGGCCTGGCGCGACAAGCATCTGGCCGCCATCCGCCACGCCTATGGCAAGCGAGCGTTCTTCACCGAGGGCTTCGCCTTCGTGTCCGAGCAACTGGCCCGCGAACCCGACGGCGCCCTGGCGGACCTGACCTGCGGCCTGGCCCAGGCCGCGGCGATGCGGATCGGCCTGGAAACCAAGTTCGTCCGCGCCTCCAGCCTCGGCGCGGCGGGCGCCCGGTCCGAGCACCTGCTGGCGATCTGCCGCGCGGTCGGCGCCGACGCCTACGTCTCGCCGACCGGCTCGGCCGACTACATGGAAGAAGACGGCGTGTTCGCCGCCGCCGGCTTTCCCGTCCGCTTCAAGCCCTGCCGCCTGGCGGAATATCCGCAGGGGCGGCCCGAATTCACGCCCTACATGGGCTTCATCGACGCCCTGATGAACGTCGGCTGGGACGGGTTGAAGGCCCTGGTCGCCGCCTAATCGGCCACCATGTCCCAGGCCAGCGGTTCGCCGCGGGTCAGGGCGCGGGCGGCGGGACGGCCCAGCACCTTGTCGAGATCGGCCGGCGGCAGGCCGTTGCCCGGGCGCACCGAGCGGACGTTGTCGCGGGTCAGCGGTGCGCCGGCCGGCACGTCGGCGGTGACGTAGAGCGAGCGGCGGAAGAGCAAGGAGCCCTGCTCGGAACCCAGCACGTCGTAGTGCGCGCGGCCCAGCGACGCCCAGGCGTTCCTGGTGTCGTCGACCAGGGCCTTGAACTCGGCCGGCTCCAGGCTGAAGGCGGCGTCGGGGCCGCCGTCGGCGCGGGCCAGGGTGAAGTGCTTTTCGACCGCGCAGGCGCCGACCGACACCGCCGCCACCGAGGCGGCCGTGCCCGGCGTGTGGTCCGACAGGCCGATCGGGCAGCCGAAGCGAGCGGCCATGTCGGCCACGGTCCGCACGTTGGCGTCGGCGAAGGTGGCCGGATAGCTGGACACGCAGTGCAGCAGCAGCACGCCCGGCGCGCCGGCTTCCAGGGCGGTGTTCCGCGCGGTCTCGATCTCGGCCAGGTTGGCCATGCCGGTCGAGATGATCAGCGGCTTGCCCTGGCTGGCGGCATAGCGGATCAGCGGCAGGTCGACGGCCTCGAACGAGGCGATCTTGTAGGCCGGCGCGTCGAGCCCCGCGAGCAGGTCGACCGCGGTCTCGTCGAAGGGGCTGGAGAAGATGGTCACGCCGCGCTTGCGGGCCCGCTCGAAGATGGCCGCGTGCCACTCGAACGGGGTGTGGGCCTCTTCGTACAGCTCGTACAGGCTGCGCCCGTCCCACAGGCCGCCGTGGATCTTGAACTCGGGCCGGTCGACGTCGAGCGTGATGGTGTCGGCGGTGTAGGTCTGGATCTTGATGGCGTCGCAGCCGGTGTCGGCGGCGGCGTCGACCATCTCAAGGCAGCGGTCGAGGCTGCCGTTGTGGTTCCCCGACAGCTCGCAGATCACGTAGGGCGGATGGTCCGCGCCGATCTTGCGGCCGGCGATCTCGATTTCGGGCGAAGCGGTCATGGGCGGAAACTCACGCGGTTTGTTGCCTATTAACCCTGAAATCGTGGACGAGCCGTCAATCCCCGCCGCCACCGCCGCCGTCGCCCCCGCAGCTTCCGCCGTCGGAGGACGAACCGCAGTCTGATGACGATGAAGAGGACGAGCTGTCGAAAGAGTGGCTCGTGCCGCTGTCGCCGCCGTCGCCCTTCTTGCCGCCGGCCTTGGCCTCGGCGGGCTTGGCCATCTGCAGCGCGGTGCCCAGGCCCCCGCCGATGGCGATGCCCACCCCGATGCCGATCGCCAGGTTGTCGAGCGCCAGGCCCAGCGCGACCCCGATGGCCGTACCGACGCCGATCCCGATGTTCAATCCGCCCTTCATGGGTTCCCCAAAGCCATCGCAACAGCGCGGAATCGACACTATATGTTCGCCCATGTCCACCACCGCTCCCCGCCAGACGCGCTGCCTGATCATCGGTTCGGGCCCCGCCGGCTACACCGCCGCCATCTACGCCGCCCGCGCGCTGCTCAAGCCCGTGCTCATCGCCGGCATCCAGCCGGGCGGCCAGCTGACCATCACG
>PJUL01001113.1_pt1 | contig 13110 bp, 9 predicted proteins | sample 1512221 | NCBI WGS metagenome assembly PJUL01 (sample SAMN08177667, study PRJNA422409) | Feces metagenome, whole genome shotgun sequencing project.
CTTGGAGATGGCCGTGTCCACAAAGGGCTGCACCGCTTCCATCATGGCGATGTGCTCCTGCGCGGACATGGCCAGGGCTGAGACGAAATAGTCGGGCAGCGCGTTCACGTCGCCGCCCAGCTCGCGGTACAGCCGCCATGCGTGGTCTTCGACCGCGTACTCGGTGGTGCTGCCGTCGGACTCGCGCTTCTTGCGCTTGTACGTCCACGAGAACGGCGGCTCGATGCCGTTGGAGGCGTTGTCGGAAAAGGCCAGGCTCACCGTGCCCGTGGGCGCGATGGACAGCAGGTGGCTGTTGCGGATGCCGTGCTGGCGGATGTCTGCCTGGATGGATTCGGGCAGGCGGCTGGCAAAGGTGCCCTCGGCCAGATAGCCCCGCGCATCGAATTTCGGGAACGCCCCTTTCTCGCGCGCCAGCGCCACCGACGCCGCATAGGCGGCATCGCGCATGCACTCCGCGATGCGCGCGGCCATGGTGCGCCCCTCGGGCAAGTCGTAGCGCAGGCACAGCATGGCCAGCGTATTGCCCATGCCGGTAAAGCCCACGCCAATGCGCCGCTTGGCCATGGCCTCGTCGCGCTGCTGCGGCAGTGGCCAGAAGGTCACATCCAGCACATTGTCGAGCGCCCGCACCTGCAACGCCACCGCCTGCGTGAAGGCGTCGAAATCAAACGAAGCCACCCCGCCGAAGCCAAAGGCGTGGCGAACGAAGCGCGTGAGGATGATGGGGCCGAGGTCGCAGCAGCCGTATGACGGAAGTGGCTGTTCGCCGCATGGATTCGTCGCTGCAATGTCTTCGCAGTAATGCAGGTTGTTGTCTTCGTTGATGCGCCCCAGGAACAGAATGCCCGGCTCGGCGAAGTCGTAGGCGGACTTCATGACCGTGTCCCACAGCTCGCGCGCCTGCACGGTGGCATACACCCACTGGCCGTCGGCGCGCTGGTGTACACCCTGGGCCTGCAGCGCAGCGCCACGGGCCGCCTTGTGCACCAGCTCCCACGGGGCGTCGTTCTGCACGGCCTCGATGAAAGCGTCCGACACGCCCACCGACACGTTGAAGTTGTTCCAGCGGCCCGGCGTGCGCTTGGCGGTGATGAACTCATGCACATCGGGGTGGTCGATGCGCAGCACGCCCATCTGCGCGCCGCGCCGGGCGCCTGCGCTCTCTACGGTGGAGCACGATTGGTCGAACACGTTCATGTAGCTGCAGGGCCCCGAGGCCATGGAGGCCGTGCCCTTTACGTGCGCGCCCTTGGGGCGGATGCGCGAGAAGTCGTAGCCCACGCCGCCGCCGCGCCGCATGGTCTCGGCCGCCTCGCGCAGGGCTTCGTAGATGCCCGGGAAGCCCTCGTCGTCCACACCCTGGATGCAGTCGCCCACGGGCTGCACGAAGCAGTTGATCAGCGTGGCCTGGATGTCCGTGCCGGCCGCGCTCATGATGCGGCCCGCGCCGATGGCACCGGCTTTCAGGTTGGCGAGGAACAGCGCCTCGTATTGGTCGCGCAGCGCAGGCGCCTCCACCGAAGCCAGCGCGCGGGCCACGCGCTGGTACAGCGCGTCCACGGTGGTTTCGCCAGGTTTGAGGTACTTCTCGCGCAGCACATCGAGGCTGATGGGTTGCGGTGGCTGCAATGCCGATGGGGGAGTGTGAGGTTCGCGCTTCATGGTTCCGATGATTGGTGCATCACCCGCAGGCGGCCTTGTGTTCCGTCAAGAAGGGGCCGGTAACCGGCAGGGAACAGGCCCGAACAAACATCATGCGCCGCCCTACTGCCAGTGGGGGTTTGGCGCTGGTCCACCAGTGTGGCGATGTGCCGGGTGGTGTGCAAGGGCTTGGGGGGCAGCGGTAGCATCCTGGTATGCCTTCTGTCCCTTTGTCCGCTTCTTCATCCCACCGTTCAAACCCTGGCGGTCTGTTGCACTGGTTGCACCCGTTGCGGCCCGGCCTGGTTGTTCTGGCGTGTGTGGCGGGCTTGTCTGGCTGTGCGCTGGGTGGTTTGCAAGGCCAGGGTGGTGTGGCGGGGCCTGTGTCCGGCTCGGTGCCTTCGGTGGCGGCCGCGCCCTGGCCCGCGCGCCTGCAGGCGCTGCTGCCCGCCGATGTGCTGCTGCTGGGTGAAAAACACGACGCGCCCGACCACCAGCGCCTGCAGCGCGAGGCGGTGCAGTGGCTGGCAGCGCGGGGCGAGCTGGCGGCCGTGGTGCTGGAGATGGCCGAGCGTGGTCGTACCACTGCGGGGCTGCCGCGCGGTGCGACCGAGGCCCAGGTGCAAGAAGCGCTGCAGTGGAACAACGGTGCCTGGCCCTGGCAGGCTTACGGCCCGGTGGTCATGGCCGCGGTGGCCGCCGGTGTGCCGGTGCTGGGCGGGAACCTGCCTCGCAGCCAGATGCGCGCGGCCATGGCCGAAGCCCGGTGGGATGACCACCTGCCGCCGCTCGCGCTGGCGCAGCAGTACGACGCCCTGCGTGAGGGCCACTGCGGGCTGCTGCCCGAAAGCCAGATCGCGCCCATGGCCCGCATTCAGATCGCCCGCGATGCGGCCCTGGCCCAGACTGCGCGGGAGGCCGTGCGAACAGGCGCCACGGTGCTGCTGATCGCAGGCAGTGGCCATGTGCTGCGCAGCCTGGGCGTTCCAACGCACTGGCCAGCAGATTTCAAGTCAAAAGTGGTTGTAGCGCAGGCTGGTAAAGCGCTGGGAGCTATGAAAAAAGAAGCTGATGACGTGGTGGAGACGCCGCCGTTGCCGCCGCGCGATCACTGTGCCGAGCTGAAGGCGCAGTGGAAGTCCTCCGCCCCGCAGCGCCAGGGGTCACCCGCCGGGCCCGGTGTTGGCACCCGTGCCAACCCCACCAACCCCGACCCCGCCAGCCGTTGACACGGCCGGCTGCGCCCGCAGCAGTGCCGCAAAGCCCTCGGCCGGCAGCGGCCGGCTGCACAGGTAGCCTTGGTACGCATCGCAGCCCCGCTGCTGCAAAAACGCCAACTGCCCGGCCGTCTCCACGCCCTCGGCCAGCACCGACATGCCCATGCTGTGCCCCATGGCAATGATGGCCGCGCTGATGGCCATGTCGTCCTCGCTTTGCGGGATGTCGCGGATGAAGCCCTGGTCGATCTTGAGCACGTCGATGGGAAAGCGTTTGAGCTGCGCGAGGGAGGAGTACCCCGTGCCGAAATCGTCCACCGCGATGCGCAGGCCGATGCCGCGCAGCCGCAGCAGCACCTGGCGCGCTTCTTCGGTGCGCTCGGCCAGCGCGCTTTCGGTGATCTCCAGCTCCAGCAGCTCGGGCGGGAAGCCCGATTCGGCCAGCGCGGCCGAGGCACAGCCCGCCAGATCGGTCAGGTGGAACTGGCGCGGCGACACGTTGACCGCCAGCGTCAGTTCCGGCAGACCTTGCTCACGCCACGCCTGGCCTTGGCGGCACACCTCGCGCAGCACCCATTCGCCCAGCGGCCCGATCACGCCCGAGGTTTCGGCCACGGGGATGAAACGCGCAGGCGAGATCAGCCCTTCGTGCGGGTCGTTCCAGCGCACCAGCGCCTCTGCGCCGTGGATGCGGCCGCTGGCAATGTCCACCTGGGGCTGGTAATACATCTGCAGATGGCCCTGGGCCAGCGCCAGCCGAAGGCGCGACTCCAGCCCCAGCCGCTCGCGGGCGGCCTGCGTCATGGCTTCGTGGAAGAAACACCACGCGCCGCGCCCACGCGCCTTGGCGCCGTAAACCGCCGCGTGCGCGCCCTGCAGCAGCAGTTCGGAGGTGTCGGCGTGCTCCGGGTACATGCAGATGCCCACGCTCACCCCTGCCACCACCTCCAGCCCGTCGGGCGAGCGCCATGGCTCGGCCACGGCGGCAATCAGGTGGCGGGCCACGGCGGCTGCGCCATCGGCGTGGCGCAGGTGGCGCGCCACCACGGCCAGCTCATCACCCGCCAGCCGCCCGAGGACATCCCCTGGCCGCAAGGCCGATTGCACCTGCCGCGCGATGTGCTTGAGCACCTCGTCGCCGGTGGCATGGCCGTAGCTGTCGTTCACGTCCTTGAAGCGGTCCAGGTTCAGCAGCAGCACGGCGATGTGTTCGCCGGTGGCGCGGGCTTCCTCCACTGCCAGCTCCAGCTGCTGGCCAAACCACATGCGGTTCGACAAGCCGGTGAGCGCATCGTTGTGCGCCATGTATTCCAGCTGGCGCTGCTGCGCTTTTTCTTCGGAGATGTCAGTGAACATGCACACGTAGTGCGTGATGTCCCCGGCCGGGTCGCGCACGGCCGACAGCGACATGTGCTCCGGAAAGATTTCGCCGTTCTTGCGTCGGTTCCAGATCTCGCCCTGCCAGTGGCCGGTGGCGCGCAGCGTGCCCCACATGCTTTCGTAGAACGCCTTGTCGTGCCGGCCCGACTTGAAGACCCGCGGCGTCTTGCCCAGCAGCTCGGCCTCCGTGTAGCCCAGCAGCCGCGTGAAGGCGGCATTGACCGAAAGAATGCGGCTTTGCGCATCGGTGACGACCACGCCCTCCATGGTGTTGTCCACCACCGTGGCGGCCAGGCGCTGGCGGGCTTCGCTGCTTTGCAGGGCTGCCCGCGCGGCCTTGATCTCGCCCAGATCCTGCACCACACACACCAGGTGCGCAGGCTCGTCACCGGCCTCGGGAACCAGCGTCACCGTACACAGCACGGCCACCGCTTGCTGGCTGCCAGGCATGCGGCACTCGCACTCGCTGACACAGTGGTCGACCTCGCCTGCCAGCAGGCGATCGAGCTGCCCGGCGGCGTGTTCGCGGTCTTGCGCCACCATCACATCGCGGAAGTTGTATTCGCCCACCTGGTTCAGCCGCACGCCCATCAGGTCGCACAGCCGGTGGTTGGCCCACAGAAAGCGGCCGTCCGCCGCCACGCGCGCCACCCCGGCAGGGGCGTGCCGCACGATCTGCGCCAGTTCGCTGGCCACCGACAGCCGCACCGCCTCTGCCCGCCGCATGCGCCGCAGCAACCACCAGGCGAGCAGGCTGGTGAAAAGCACGTAGCCCCAGCCCTTCCAGGTCTGGAACCGCGTCAGCGTCTGCGCATCGGTGACCCAGTGCGCCAGCAGCGCATCGCCCGCAAACACCCATGCCACCCCAACCACCAGGTACAGCAGCATCCCCCGCCAGGGGACAAGTTGTGGGGCCTTGCCCGGATCGCCCATTGATTTCCCTCTTCCGCCGCGTTCAGGCCATGCTGCGACAATCGCAGGGCTATGAACAACGCCTACATCCTTACCCTGTCCTGCCCCGACCGCCTGGGGCTGGTGCACGCCGTATCGGGCTTCCTGCTGGAGCACGGCGGCAATATCGAAGAAGCCGCGCAGTACAACGACCACGCCACCGGTCTGTTCTTCATGCGGGTGCAGTTTGCCTGCGACCAGCACGACCATGCCACCCTGAAAACCCGTCTGGCCACCTTTGCCGAGCCTCACAACATGCACTGGAGCCTGCACGCCACGGCAGCGCCCATGAAAACGGTGCTCATGGTCAGCAAGGAAGGCCATTGCCTGAACGACCTGCTGTTCCGCTGGAAGAGTGGCCTGCTGCCCATCGACATCCGCGCCATCATCAGCAACCACCGTGATTTCTATCAACTGGCAGCCAGCTACAACGTGCCGTTCCACCATATTCCGCTGACCGGCAACACCAAGGCCCAGGCCGAAGCCAAACAGTTTGAGATTATCGAGGGCGAAGGTGCCGAGCTGGTGGTATTGGCGCGTTACATGCAGATACTTTCCCTTGACCTATGTCAAAAGTTGGCGGGTCGGGCCATCAACATCCACCACAGCTTCCTGCCGAGCTTCAAAGGTGCCAAGCCTTACTACCAGGCGCATGATCGCGGCGTGAAGCTGATTGGCGCCACCGCCCACTACGTGACGGCCGACCTGGACGAAGGCCCGATCATCGAACAGGACGTGGCCCGCGCCGACCACACGGATACGGTGGAAGACCTCACCGCTCGTGGCCGCGATACCGAAAGCCAGGTGCTGGCCCGCGCCGTGAAGTGGCACAGCGAGCACCGCGTGATCCTGAACGGGCACAAGACCGTCATCTTCCGCTAGCCCGGAAACCGCGCAGCCATGGCCACGGCCGCCCCCGCGTCTTTTCTCACTGCCGCCGTGCGGCGCATCCCGCCCATCCAGTGCCTGCTGACATTCGAGGCACTGGCCCGGCTGCGCAGCGTGACGCAGACGGCCGACGAGCTGTGCGTGACGCCCAGTGCCGTGAGTCATCGGGTCAAGCAGCTGGAACAGATCCTGGGCGTACAGTTGTTTGGCCGTGCCGATTTTTCGCTGACCACCGAAGGCAGCGCCTACCTGGCCCATGTGCGCGAGGGGCTGGGCGCGCTGCAGCGCTTTCCGGGCCAGGCGGCTGCACCGGGGCGCCGGCGGCTCAAGCTGGCCGTGACGCCCACGTTTGCGCGCACCATCCTCATCCCGCGCCTGCGGCAGTTCACCGAGGCCTACCCCGAGATCGACCTGGCGCTTCAAGTCTCCATCCCGCTGCTGGATGTGGTGGCGGAAGACGCCGACCTGATGGTGCGCTTTGGCCCGGGCCACTATGCCGACGTAGAGCATGTGGAGCTGGCGCGCGACGTGGTCACGCCCCTGGCCTCGCCCGCCTTCGTGCGGGAGCATGGCCCGTTTGACCGCCCCGAGGACCTGGAGGGCGTGCAACTGCTGCGCAGCCCGCTGGAGCCCTGGCGCTCCTGGTTTGCCGCCACCCAGCTCGACTGGGCCGAGCCCAGCGAGGGCTCGCAGTTCAACGACATCGGCCTGATGTGCGATGCCGCTGCCGCCGGCATGGGTGTGGCGCTGGTGCGCCTGAAGCTCGGCGCACCGTGGCTGGAGAACGGCACGCTGGTGCGCCTGTTTGACACCGACACGGCCAGCCCCCACGCCCATTACCTGTGTTGGCGCACCGGCACCATGGACCGGTGGGAATGTGCTGCGTTCGCCGAGTGGCTGCGCAAGACCATGGCGTAACAGCGGCATCCCCCTGAGTCGCCTTTGGCGCCTTCCCCCTTCTCTCGGCAGCGCTGGGAAGGGGGACGCAGCCCTCACTGCGGGGCGGCCCTTGCTCGGCTGCCCTCACCCGACCTGTGAACTCCCCCACCAGGTTGAGGCAAAAAAAGGCCTCTAGCGCTTGCTGGACAAGCGCTGGTAGCTATGTTTTTTGAAGATTGAAACGCTGCGGCGCTGCTGTTTTTCACACGGGGCCGCCAAAAAGCTCAAGCCCACACGCCGCCCCATCCCCTACAGTTGGCGGCCATGAACCCTGCCACCCTTGCCCCTGAAGCACCCTCCAGCTTGGCGGAGCGCGCCGCGCGCCAGGCCGAGGTCGTGCAGGCCCTGGGCCGCACCGTGCCTGCACATGCGCTGCTCTGGAACGCCGAGGACACCACCCCGTACGAATGCGATGGCCTCACCGCCTACCGCCAGCGCCCGCTGGTGGTTTGCCTGCCGGAGACCTATGAGCAGGTGCAGGCCGTGCTGCGCACCTGCCACCAGCTCCATGTGCCCGTGGTGGCGCGCGGCGCGGGCACGGGCCTGTCGGGCGGGGCGATGCCGCATGCCATGGGCGTCACGTTGTCGCTGGCCAAGTTCAACCGAATTTTGAATCTGGACCCTGCGAGCCGCACGGCCGTGGTGCAGTGTGGCGTGCGCAACCTCGCCATCAGCGAGGCCGCCGCGCCGTACGGCCTGTATTACGCGCCCGACCCCAGCAGCCAGATCGCCTGCACCATTGGCGGCAACGTGGCCGAAAACTCGGGCGGCGTGCATTGCCTGAAATACGGCCTCACGGTGCACAACGTGCTCAAGGTCAAGGGCTTCACCGTGGAAGGCGAGCCGGTGGAGTTTGGCAGCGAGGCGTTGGACACCCCGGGCTACGACCTGCTGGCCGCCGTGATCGGCAGCGAAGGCATGCTCTGCGTGGTGACCGAGGTCACCGTGCGGCTCATCCCCAAACCGCAGTTGGCGCGCTGCATCATGGCCAGCTTTGACGATGTGCGCAAAGCGGGCGATGCCGTGGCCGCCGTCATTGCGGCGGGCATCATCCCCGCAGGCCTGGAGATGATGGACAAGCCCATGACCGCCGCCGTCGAGGACTTCGTGAAAGCGGGCTACGACCTCAGCGCCGAAGCCATTCTGCTGTGCGAGAGCGACGGCACGCCCGAGGAGGTGGAGGAGGAAATCCAGCGCATGAGCGATGTGCTGCGCGCCGCTGGCGCCACCGCCATTGCGGTCAGCAACGACGAGGCCGAGCGCCTGCGCTTCTGGAGCGGCCGCAAGAACGCTTTTCCCGCCAGCGGCCGCATCAGCCCCGACTACATGTGCATGGACTCGACCATCCCGCGCAAGCGCCTCGCCGACATCCTGCTGGCCATTGCCGAGATGGAAAAGAAGTACCAGTTGCGCTGCGCCAACGTGTTCCACGCGGGCGACGGCAACCTGCACCCGCTGATCCTGTTCGATGCGAACGATGCCGACCAACTGCGCCGCTGCGAGCTGTTTGGCGCCGACATCCTGGAGACCAGCGTGGCCATGGGCGGCACGGTGACGGGCGAGCATGGCGTGGGCGTGGAAAAGCTCAACAGCATGTGCGTGCAGTTCACCGCCGAGGAGAACGCGCAGATGTTCGGCCTCAAGCACGCCTTTGATCCGGCGGGCTTGTTGAATCCTGGCAAGGTGATCCCCACGCTGAACCGGTGCGCGGAGTACGGAAAGATGCTGGTGCGCGGCGGGCAGATCCGCCACCCGGATTTGCCCCGGTTTTGAGACACTGAATCAAAGGCGGTCGTCAGCCGTGTGGCGGAGCGGCTCGCGGCTGGCAGAACGCAGCCACGGGGGTTGGGTGCTGCAAGGCCAGGCGACCGATGTCAGGGCTTCACGCCGCGTCGGGCACCACCGCTGTCGCTTCAATCTCCACCTTCGCGCGCTCCTCCATCAACCCCGCCACCTGCACACAGGCCATCGCCGGAAAGTTTTTACCAAGCACCTCACGGTAGACCGCGCCCAGCTCCTTCAGGCGGCTGTTGTACTCATGGCGGTCGGTCACGTACCAGGTCAGCCGCACCAGGTGTTCGGGGCCTGCGCCGCCAGCCTCCAGCACCGCCCGCACGTTCAGCAGCGTCTGCTTGGTCTGGTCGATGAAGTCATCGCTTTCGAACTGCTGCTGCGCATTCCAACCGATCTGGCCCCCGGTAAAGACCATCGTGCCGCGTGCGGCCACGCCGTTGGCATAGCCCTTGGGGGTGACCCAGCCCTCGGGCTGCAAAAGGGTGTTTTTCATCGTCATGTCGTTGTTTTTGTGGGTGAGGGCGATGGCGAGGTGCCGGCGCCCTGGCGCAGACGAAAGCGCTGCAGCTTGCCGGTTTCGGTGCGCGGCAGTGATGCCACAAACTCCACCAAGCGCGGGTACTTGAACGGGGCGATGGTGGCCTTCACGTGGTCTTGCAGCGTCTTGACCATGGCCGCGTCGCCCGTGTGGCCGGGCTTCAAAACGCAGATGGCCTTGACCACCATGCCGCGCTCTTCATCGGGCACGCCGATCACGCCGCATTCGGCCACGGCGGGGTGGCGCAGCAGGGCGTCTTCCACCTCGGGGCCGCCCACGTTGTAGCCGGCGGTGATGATCATGTCGTCATCGCGCGCCTGGTAGAAGAAGTAGCCATCGGCGTCTTGTGTGAACGCATCGCCCGGGTAATTCCAGCCGTCCTTCACGTACTTGGCCTGGCGCGGGTCGTCGAGGTACTTGCAGCCCGTGGGGCCGATCACCGCGAGCTTGCCCACGGTGCCGCGTGGCACTTCATGGCCCTCGTCGTCCACCACCTTGGCGGTGTAGCCGGGGACCACCTTGCCGATGGCGCCTGCGCGGCTTTCGCCGCCCGCCGACGAGATGAAGATGTGGAACATCTCCGTGGCGCCGATACCGTCCGTCATGTCCAGACCGGTCGCCTCCTTCCACAGCTGGCGTGTGGCGTCCGGCAGGCCCTCGCCCGCGCTCACGCTGGTGCGCAGCTGGGGCAGGCCGATCTGCTTGGCAAAGGGTGCCATCTGCCGGTAGAAGGTGGGGGCGGTGTAGCAGATGGTCACGCCCGCATCGCGCATCAGCCGCACCATGGTTTCGGGCGTATAGGGCTGGTCCGGAAAGTACACGCTGGCCCCGGCCCACATCGGAAACACCAGCAAGCCGCCCAGGCCAAAGGTGAACGCCAGGGGCGGCGAGCCCGCCACGATGTCATCGGGCGTGGCCTTGAGTACATGGCGCGGCCAGGCCTCGCAGCCTGCCAGCACGTCGCGGTGGGTGTGCACGGCAGCTTTGGGCGCGCCGGTGGTGCCCGAGGTGAAGGCCATCAGCGCGATGTCGTCGGCCGACGTGGGGCAGGGCGGCGTTGTGCCGGGTTTGCCCTGCGCGCGCTGCAGCAGGTCGGCCGCATCTGGCGCTGTGTGGAAGGGCACGATGGTGGCGAGCACGGGGTGCTGCGTCTGCGCGGCTTGCAGCTCGGCCAGCAGGCGGCCGTCGCACAGCGCCAGCGTGGGCTGGGCACGGTCGATGATGCTGCCCAGCTCCACCGCGCGCAGCAGCGGCATGGTGGCCACCGCCACCAGCCCCGCGTAGACGGTACCCAGCCAGGCCAGCGCCATCTCCACCGTGTTGCCGCCGCGCAGCAGCACGCGGTTGCCGGGCACGAGGCCGTGGTCCTGCGTCAGTACCTCGGCAATGCGCGCGGCCTCGGTGCGGGCGTCGCGGTAGGTATACGTGCGGTGCGGGCCGCGCAACAGGGGGCGGTCGATGTGGCCCGCACGTTCGGCCTGGTCGAACAGCGCCTGCACCAGGTTGGCCTGGTTGGCGATCTGCAGCTCGGGCAGGTCGTAGCGCAGTGTGGGCCAGGCCTCGGGCGGCGGCAAGCGGTCGTGCACGAAGTGGTCGGGCTGGGCGGAGGGGGCTTTCATGCGATTACTCCTGCAGAACGGCCTTGCCGATGATGAGCTGCTGCACTTCGGTCGCGCCTTCGTAAATGCGCAGCGAGCGGATGTCGCGGTACAGCGATTCGACCTTGCTGCCCACTTCCACGCCGCGCCCGCCGTGCAGCTGCAGCGCCATGTCGATCACGCGCTGGGCGTTTTCGGTGGCGGTCATCTTGGCCATGGCTGCTTCAGCCGTGACGCGCGTGCCGCCGCGCTTCTCGCCTTCATCGCGCAACCAGGCCGCACGGTAGGTGAGCAGCGCGGCGCTGTCCACCAGCGCGGCCATCTCGCCGATCTTGGCCTGCGTGAGCTGGAAGTCCGCGAGCGTCTGGCCGAACATGCGGCGCTGGCGGGCGTGGTGCACGGCCTCGGCCAGCGCGCGGCGCGCCATGCCCAGAGCGGCAGCGGCGACCGATGCGCGGAAGATGTCGAGCGTGCGCATGGCCAGCTTGAAGCCGCCGTTCTCCTCGCCCAGCAGCGCGGTGGCAGGCACTTTGCAGTTGGTGAACTGCAGCGTGGCCAGCGGGTGGGGCGCCATCACATGGATATGGCGCGAGGCGTCCAGGCCCGGCGTGTTCGCATCGACGATGAAAGCGCTGATGCCGCGCGTGCCGCCGCTCGGGTTGGTCTTGGCGAACACGCAGTAGAAGTCGGCGATGCCGCCGTTGCTGATCCAGGTTTTGGTGCCGTTCAAGCAAAAAGTGCCTGTAGCGCTAGTCGAATCTGTGCTGGAAGCTATGGTTTGCATAGCGCCCACATCTGACCCAGCCTCGGGCTCGCTCAGCGCGAACGCAGCAATCAGTTCGCCACGCGCCACGCTTTGCAGGTAGTGCGCCTGCTGCGCGGGGCTGCCCGCCAGCGTGATCGCACCGCTGCCCAGTCCTTGCATCGCAAACGCAAAGTCCGCCAGCGGCGAGTGGTAGGCCAGTGTCTCGCGCAGCAGCACCAGCGCACGCGAGTCCAGCGCGGGCAGAGCGCCGCCGTGTGCGGCCGGCACGCAGTAGCGCAGCCAGCCGCCTGCGCCCAGGCGCTTCACCCAGTCGCGGCAGGCGGCGCGGTCATCGGTTTCATCGACCGCTTGCGCAGCGGCCCAGGGCACCAGGCCCTCGGCCAGCGCGCGGTGGGCGTCGTCGAAGAAGGGCAGGGCCAGGTGCGCCGTCGGGGGCGGGCAGGGTGCGGGGGGCGTAGCGATGTGCATCCGTTCAATCTCCCTGAAAGACGGGTTTCTGCTTGGCGGCAAACGCCTCGTACGCGCGCCGGAAATCTTCCGTCTGCATGCAGATAGCCTGCGCCTGCGCCTCGGCCTCGATGGCCTGTTCGATGGTCATGCTCCACTCCTGGCTCAGCATGGTCTTGGTCATGCCATGGGCAAAGGTGGGGCCATCGGCCAGCGCGCGCGCCGTGGCCTGCACGTTGGCGAGCAGATCGGCGCTTTCGTACAGGTCGTTGAAAAAGCCCCAGGCCAGGCCTTCGTGTGCCGTCATCGCGCGGCCGGTGAACAGCAGCTCGCTGGCGCGGCCCTGGCCGATCATGCGCGGCAGCAGTGCGCAAGCGCCCATGTCGGCGCCGGCCAGGCCCACGCGGGTGAACAAGAAGGCGGTCTTGGTGGCCTCGGTGCCGTAGCGCATGTCGCAGGCCAGCGCCATCATGGCGCCTGCGCCGGCGCAGATGCCGTCGATGGCGCCCAGCACGGGCTGCGGGCAGGCGCGCATGGCCTTGACCAGATCGCCCGTCATGCGCGTGAACTCCAGCAGCTCGGGCATGGTCATGGTGGTCAGCGGGCCGATGATCTCGTGCACGTCGCCGCCCGAGCAGAAGTTGCCGCCCGCACCGGTGACCACGATGGCCTTCACGTCGGTGGCAAAGCGCAGCGCGTAGAAGAAGTCGCGCAGCTCGGCATAGCTCTGGAAGGTGAGCGGGTTCTTTCGGTCGGGCCGGTTGAGCGTGACGGTGCCCACGCCAGCATCGAAGCTCCACGCGAAATGCTCGGCCACGTAGCGGGCCTCTGGGTTGAACTGCTCGCGCATGGGGTTACTCGCCCCGATGTAGTGCTTCATTCGGCTGTCTCCAAAGAATTGTTCTGCGTGTGTTCCTTGACCTTGCCCAGCAGGCGGTACAAGGTGGC
>PJUL01001117.1_pt1 | contig 13038 bp, 14 predicted proteins | sample 1512221 | NCBI WGS metagenome assembly PJUL01 (sample SAMN08177667, study PRJNA422409) | Feces metagenome, whole genome shotgun sequencing project.
GTGGTGGGTCGGACAAAGAAAAACCCCGCCGGAGCGGGGCTGGAACATCACATTTCTTCACCCAAATTGGGGATGCCGAGAACGGCTTTCGCTGCGTATTCATCCTAACGCAGACTCCACGCTTCGCCCTCGCAGGTTTCGATGCCAGCGCCGGATGGCTGCTCTGGCTGGAACTTCAATCAGCCTATTGGCAACCCACGACACGAAGATGGTCAGCAAGAATATTACAACCCACTTCGAGAGGCCGCCTAGACCAAATGGATCTATTCCCTTCCACACGAAATTTACCATGCGGTGCAAGAGATAGATGCCGAATGAGAGCTCGCCCATCATCACCATCACTCTAGTCGACAAAAATCTCGCGACGTATTCTTCTGATGAGGCGCATGAAGCAAACAGCACCAAAATTGCGCAGGCTAGGCAGGCTGCGATGTCGCCATACACCTGGTTCTGATCGTAGAAGTTTGGGATCAGAAAAAAGGCAGCAATATAATAGATCAATGACACTGGCAGCAGATATGGCGCGAAGCGCCTAACAGCCGGGCCATAACGATCTAACAAGACTGCAGCAGACATGCCTATCGCAAATACATGGGCATACCTTAGAAAATCAATTCGACCTTGAGGATAACCGAAAAGCAAGACGATGCATATCGAAGCCAATGTCACAGCGAGAACAGCTTCATCACGCCATTTCGGAAGCGCTGCAATGCACACCCACATCAAGACGAAGGCAGCGTAAAACTGAAACTCCACGCTTATGGTCCAAACGGTCCCCCCTGCGCCGGCAAGCAGTAGGTGGGGTATGAAATCCCCAAGCTGAATACCAAAAGGCGTGGAACCGGTCATGAAATACAAGACGCACGTCGCAAGGATCACTGATGCAAAAAGTGGATAGACACGTGCAAACCTCGCCACTACGTAGTTCTCGACCTCTCTAGCTGTAGGGCGTTTGCCTAAATAGAGGCGCGCCATAAGGAAACCGCTGAGGACGAAGAAAAGCACCACGCCCAGTGAGGGGGCCAAGCGCCACTCCGGAATACCCGTCATCCCCCTAAAATGCCCCACCAATACAGTCAGAGCGGCCAAGCCTCTCAGGCCGTGTAGTGGAGCTATAAAATGTACGGGGGACATAGCAGATCTCACGACAGTGAACGGCAATGGGCTCTAAGGCATTACCGCAGGCAATTCAACTAAACCAATACGCCAAGGCCCAGCTTGTCCGTTTTCGAGAACCTCATCATGGTTCCGGCCATCATAGAAGCCGAGCCACTTGCTCTTAAAATGAACGAAGCTGAGGTGATGGACAGCTGTTTTATCCCAGTCTCCATTTTCGCCAGTAGGCGACAAGTAGGGCAGGATCGCACCGGTTTGCCCATCTGTATTCCAAGCCATCTGTTCATAGTAATCGTTGGGTCTTGGCCCTTTCTGAAACAGCCCAAGAACAACCGACTGCCCCTGATTATAGAGCGCACTGCTATTCGCCTGCATAAAGCAAACAAACCCGTTCTCGCTGATTTGGATAACATCACCGCCCGGTCGCATGTTGTGGCCCATGCCAGAGGAAGGCAATACAAAACCTGGGCGAGGATCAGAGCTCGTCCAGCCCGCCGCGCGATCTTGTTTGAACCAACGCGCTAGATTTTCAAGATCGCTTGAAAGGTTCACAGCGAAACCGGGCTTCTGCCGGGAAGAATTTGTTCCCCCGTAGATGCAGCACCATTGACCGTTTGCTTGGAAGAAGGTGAAATCGGCCAAACCGGAATAGTCAAAATCACTGGAACCGCCGAACGTGTTAAGCGCTGCCGGTCTCCCCACGGGCGTCCAACCGGTCGGGAAGTTCGCAAGCGTTGTCTTGTAAAAGCGAACATCGTTGACGTTGCCAGGCAGCGAAGCTCCAGAGACAGCCATATAGAACGTGTCGTGAACACGGAATACCTGCGGATAAGCAGAATGGTAGTCGGGCAGTTCGTTTACTACCGGGCTTCCAGAGTTGCCGAGAGTGAAGTTTTCACCGTCATCGGTGTAGGACACCTTGATGCGGCCCTGGCTGCTCACATGGGGGTCGTTGTAAACGAAGGCTTCATAAAACACGTACACCCGCCCATCTTCCCCGCCGTGCTCCGGAACCACTATCGCGAACGGGTCAGCAACAAAGTTGTCCCCAGGCTGCGCCTCGATGACTGGGTTGATGTCCTTGCGGCGATAAGCGTCAGCAGTCCGCACAGTAGGGCCAACAAACGGGTTCTGCATCCTACGGAATCCCGTCGCTTCTGTGCTTTTGCCGGAAAGGACAGAGTCTGATAGATTTTCGCGCCCAATAGTTTTCTGGGCGATCATCGATCCGGTGATTTTCGTTGTCATGATATTATGATCCGGGGGTGTAGAGGCCAATGGCGAAAAATTTCGGAGTGAGCGCCGTCGCTGAAGAAACCGCTGACATCATCCGGATGCTTGCGCTCAATGCAGTGACATTCTGCAAATCCGCCCACCTGGAACCTGCGCCCATATTGGCAAAGCCATGAGGCGGCACAGAGAACGGCTGCGGCCAATCAAAACTTGGACCATCAAGCTGAAAAATCCCGCCAGAAGTGCCCGATATGACTGCGGTCGGCCCATTGCCCCACACGATCTGCACTCCCATCAAGGGAAATCTCAGCCAGTGCCCATTGGCATTGCTGCCATACTCCATCAACGCGCTAATCGGCACCTCTTCAGGATCACCCGAACCGGCGGCCAAACGACCAATCAGCATGGCTGTCGCAATGTCCTGAATCTTTGCGAATGTTGCGGCACCATTAGCCAACTTGGCAGTCGTCACCGATCCATCGGGCGGAACCTCGGTTCCATCCGCGATGGCAACCACACGCGCAGAAATATTCTCGGCAACGCCGTCGCCCGGCGGCGCTTCAACAAAAATTAGGTCAGCCCCGCTGATAGTGTAGGCATCTGGCGACTGAAGAACGCCTTCGATGGCAACGAAAACATGTGCTGCGGAAATTGGCTCTACATCCAGTGTGAAGGTTTGCTCCACACCATCACCAGCAAAGCGCTTTTCAGGCGTCACTCCAGCGGGATATGCGAGAGCAGCCCAAGCCTCCGCCTGATCCGCTGCCGCTTCTGATCGGTCGGCATCGAGATGTGCGTCTGTCGCGCTCTGTGCCGCTGCTGCGGCGGCACCAGCATCAATGATAAGCTGATACTGACTATCTTCGTTGATGGTGAAAACTACCGTCTTGGTCCACTCACCAGCAGACAGAGGGTTGCCTGCGAGGTTCACCACTGCCCGCGCAGGTTCACCTCCAATCGAGAGGGAGAGAGGGCCGGTATTGTCGGTTTGGACAAAGCCATAGAACATCTCGACGGATGACGGGTTTACCCCCGGGTTCACCTCGCCAGTCAGTGCCGATCCTGATCCAGAAAGCGCCACACGAGCAAATGTGTCAGGAAAGCCGCGACCGAAGACCCAAGAACCGCCAGACCGGCTATAATAGCCGTTGTTGGCAGGGTTGGGATCATTCAGCACCAAGCCGCCGTACGTTTCTGAAGCTGGCGTTACAGCATTTAGTTCGGTTCTCGTTTGGCGAACAATTGCCGGAGCGCTTGAGGATCCCTGTATCTGGTCAAGAAGCTGGATAATCTCCGCCTTCTTCGGCTTGTGCTCTCCGGATGAAGGAACGCCATCAACTTCGTGATAGCGAAAGACGGAACGCGGGGTCAGCGCCATTGCGTTGCTCCATAAAGAAAAACCCCGCGCATTGCGCAGGGTGGGGTATTCGGTGATGCGTGTTGGCCTTAGGTGACGGTAATCGCGCCGGTTGGCTGCGGAGTGGCTTGAATGCCAGACCCATTTATCGAGGCAACAAACCCATAGACAGTGCCGGACGGAATGCCTGAGATCGTGCGATCATCAACGGTGTTTGGCGCCCCATATTCCACACCTACCAACGTTGCTCCGGTCATGGTGTTGGAGGTGTTGAGGTATAGCCGGGCACCGACATAGTTGGCCGAATTTGGAGCGGTCCAGTTGAATGTAACTTCCCCTGCCCCGCCAGTTGCGGATACCGCCGTAACTACCCCCGGCGGGGTCGCATCAGCCGTTGCTGTTCGGGTCAGATAGCCAGTCCATTCAGAGGGTGTACCCGATGACCAAGTTCTTGCCCGGAAGCGGTAGGAAACACCATCCGCAAGGTAGAGACTGCGGACTGTGGTTTCGCCAGCGATACCTTGTCTGCTCTGTATTTCGCCGCCAGATGTCCTTTGCCACTCAAGCTCATAGAGGAACGTCTCGCTCTGAAACGCAAAACTTGCCTCGCCAAAGGCAGCCATAGAGCCGCCGCCAACGTCTTCACGCTGGATCGATACCTCGAAGTCCACCGGGACAGGAACGTCCTCACGCTCAACCGGAATGACATTCGACCCCGGCTGGCCCTCCTCGGTAGCGGCATTGAAGGCATAGAGGTTGGCCGGGACAACCATCCCCTCAAACTCATAGGTCAGGTTCCGGAGCGAGAGCGTCGGACGCCCGATAATCTCGATCACAGCCTCGGTAAGCTTCGGTGGATAATGAACCCGCACAAAGCGGCGATACGGCACTTCTCGAGCAGGCTCGTAATGCGCAACAACCCGAACACGCGGAGCATTGGCACGGATATAGGCCAGCTTTTGGAGCCGAGAGATGTGGTTATGCCGCTGCACTGCTTGGTTCTCGACGGACTTGGTGCGTTCGTCGTCAGTTGGGTACGGCACGCCATAGATGGCCGCATCTGCGGTGTTGTAGCCATTTGCGGTGTCGGTATATCGCCCACGCACGGCCAGCACCGTTGATGCCCTGCGCTTGTTCGCGTCATAGCTCAGGCTGATAATGTCGTTTGCGGTGAGCCGAACATCAGGCTCGACAAATTGACCGGCATGCACGCCGACCTTGCCTTCGGCGGTTTCATACAGAACCATCTCCCCGGCCTGGTCCATGAGCCTACCAACCTGAACCGGGTTGTTATTGGCGCGGAACCAAAGGCCGCCATGATAGCGCGGCTCGGAACCGCCCGTGCGGTTCGTGACAGTCTGATCAGCGACATTGGCGGCAACCTGCCAATCAGGATCGTGCATCTCGGCTCGGGTCAGCTTGCCGCCGACAGGATGGGTCAGATGCCAATACCGAAAGATGGCAAGGTTCTCGCTATAGCCCGGATTACCAGTGCGCGGGTCGATCAGGCGATCATGGCCTTCACCTACAGCCGAATGCTGCGGCATGTGGTTTGGGAACGTCTTCTGCAGCGATTCCGCCTTCACGGACTGCACGGCCATATAGACCGAGGCGAGGCCATCGCCTCGATGCTGATTAGTCCAAATGGCAGGGAAAGCCGAAACGACCTGAGAGTATGCGGTTTCAGCATTAAGCCCGAGCCGGGTGAGAATACGAACCCTTTGATTGAAATGGCCTGGCCCGGTCACATTGCCTGTGCCGTTCAGAGTGACCTTCTCGTCGTGCAGCCAGTGTTCGACAAAGCCCTTGATGTGATGTGCGGCCCATACGGTGATGTGGTGCGCCGTGCCGCCTTTCTCTTCCAAGAACACATAGTCGCCGGCTTTCTTGTTCCGGCCCAGCACATAGACCAGAGGTGGAACGGTCTGCTTGAGATTGTACTTTCCGTCTTCAGGTTTAGGAGCCTCTGGTGTTGGCGCAGCAAATGCTTGGGACGCCAGATAGGCAGCGCCAGCAAGCAACAGATATGACGCCCCGAGCGCAATGGCTCCAACGGACGCACCAAAGGCCAATCCAGGAAGGCCGATAGCAATGAGCGCATTGGAAATCCACGGCACCAAGACCGTCGCAAGCATCTGAGGCATGTCGCAGTCCCGATCTTGCTATACGCGCCACATGGCGAGAGGCTTGGCCATGAATGGCATCCATTGCGCGCTGCGCTCGTCGCCCCACTTCACCAGCCAGCGGAAGCCCTGCCAGATGGCGGCCCATTGCCGGTCTTCGTTATGAGACGAGCCGATGACGGCGATGCATCCGAATTCAGGCTCCTGTATGGGAGAGAGACCAATTGCCTGCGCACACCCGCCAACAGTAGCGATAAGGCCCCCACGCGATGCCAAAACAGCCCTGCACTGCGTTTCTGTCGAGTACGTGCAGCGCAGATCAGCGGCGCTATCTGCATGACCCGCGGCCATCGCCCAGTCGGCTACTGCCAGAGAACAATCAGAACGCCCCCACACATGCGGAGAACAGGTCATGACGAACGATTCCAGCCGTGCCATGCGCTCAACAAGACCGGCTTCGCCATGATGGCGCCGGATCACGCGTACAGCCCATGCGGACATGACCGGGCGCTCTTCCGCCGCCTCGATCAAGGCGCGGGTGTCATGGCGGGTCCAGTTCATGATTTATGCGGCTTGCTTGTTCGCCAGCGCGACCATGCCGAAGCAAAGAGCGACCTGCGCCGCAGTGAACCAGACAGGATCGACCGGCTGGCGCAAAAAGAGCGGGCAAAGGACCGCTACAAACACGGCCCAGTTAAGCTGGTATTGGTTCATGTTGATGGTCCTTAGGTGTAACGAGGCCAGACGATTGTCTTGTCGATCAGCACTGCAATGCGCTCCGCAAAACGATCTGCGGGCGCGCCGGGGTTCATCACTGCTGATCGCGCCTTCTGGTCCACATCGGAGAGTACCGAGCCATTCACGAGTGACCGAAGGTCAAACCTATTGGTGCATTCGAGCATGACCGTGCTGATCACCTGATCGTTGGACACAGTGTCATCAATTAGCAGATTGTCCGCTGTTCCTGTAAAGCGAACTTGCGGCGCACCGCCCGGCTGGTCGAATTGATCGCAGTCCTGAATGAGTATCTGGACACGACTGCCGATAACCACGCCATGCTCCAGATCATCAAAGGCGAGATCAGCGACTTCCTGAGCAACGCCGGAGAAAGAAAGCGTCAGCGTAGACGCCTCGCCGTTCAGCGCGCTTTCGATCTGGTCGAGACCCTCATTCAGCACCATGCCCGACCAGATTTCGCCATCGGCATCGAGATAGGGCCCGGCGCCATCCCACAAGCGGACGGTTTTGCTCGGGAAATCCATGCGGCAGAGGATTTTTATCGACTTGACTGTCATCAGGTCACCATCCCCAAGGCGAGGTCGTTCCAGTAGTCCACCGCTTCGACAAAACCTACGGACGGGCGAGGGTTGCGAGTAACGCCCATGTCGAGGTCCATCTCAGTGTCTGACGCCAGATGACAAAGCACCGTCGGCCTATCCGTCTCGACGAACCGTGGATCAGCATGATCTTGGCCGGCAAGAAGACATGGGAAATGCGAAAGGGGAACTGCAACTACCGCGGGATAGTCGCGCTTATTCGCAAGGGCAGCGGACAGGTTGTCGGCCTAGCAAACATCGCCGACTCGTTGCCACCGTTAACGACGCCTGAAGCGTACGCAGCTGCCGAACCAAATCACCGAATTCCGCTTCCCCGGCAATCGAAGGCTCGCAAGGATGGCTGGACAACGCCGTGGGTGATGAGCGATGCAAGACCACTCGCGCGACCAGTCACCTATACGCATCCCTCCGGCGCGGTAATATGGGTCAATCTGGAGCCTGATGTCGCGGCGGCCGTCACCACACAGGCCGGCTACCCGACGGAGAGATCGGCCGCAACTGTTGCCACGGCCTCGATATCGTCCCAGTCCGCTGCGCCCAGCAAGACTGCCCAGCGAGCAGAGGCAAAAGGCCGGATCGACGGGGAGAAGGCATTCGTTACACTGACAAACGGCAACATAACCAACGGCCATTTTTATCTGAAATCTATCCTCCAATTCTTCCCCGAGGATGCGATTGGCGGGTCCGACCGGTCGCAGGCCGCGAAGGCGACACTTTCGTTGGCGTACCATCCCGGCCAGAAAGATGTTCAGACTGACATCACTGGACCGAACCGGCTCGGCCGCGAAAAGCGCTCCTTCCACTGCTTCTTCCGGGAGCGCGCGTCCATCAAGGATTTCTTCAGGCGTTCAGGCGCCATAGCCGGTGATTCCGTTGTGATCGAACGCCTAGCCTCCCACCGGTTCTCGATATCCTTGCTTAGGGCGAACTAGACTTAATCTGGTGCCGATCGTTGCATCGGCCGGTGCACTAGGGCGTGGTGAACGCGCTGTATCTGCAGCGAGGATGAACATGAGGCTGGCAGATTTCGCGACGGATGCAACTCTTGTCCCGCGCAAGATCGCACGGGCCCTTCACACCACCATCGAAGAAGAGAACGACTGCCGGCTTCAACAAGGACGCAGTGCGGCGCGAACACCGTTCGCCATCCGACGTGACCCTGCGCTAACTCTTGAGTGGCAAATTCGCGCCCCATTCCGGTCGTTTAATCGGCCCAATCAGCGGACCTGAAAGCTGCCGTCTGCTAACTTGTCAGCAAGGTCTCGAATGGGGTGGAAAACAGACGCTCGCTACACTGTGTCTGACTAACGCATGGCAGCGGAAGGGAAAAGCCTATGACGCTGATCTTCAAGTACGTTTCCGAAAGTGTCATCGGGCACGTGTTCAACGGAGACGGACATGTGGGCATCAAATGTTCCCTACCGCAGGATTACAACGATCCCTATGAGCTCTTTCTCGGCATCGACCTCGAGCAGGGATCGGAACTCCTCGCTACTTACAGCGAAGTTGTCGGCGAGGTTCCCTCACAGCTGACGACTTGCTTTTCGAAGTCCCCGGTCGTGGCGCCGATGTGGGCTCATTATGCCGACAACCACCGGGGCTGCGTGATCGGCTTCGACGTGGCCGCGCTACAGGATGTTTTCCCGGACCTTCTGGTCAGGGACATCACCTATCGCGAGGGCCCGCATGAAGGTTTGGTGCGGGTTACGCAGATGGCGGCCCATCGGAAAAAGCCCAGGGACGCCGTGGCGCTCCAACAGGCGGTGACCTACGAACGCTACTTCTCGAAATATCTTGAATGGAGCTACGAACAGGAGGTTCGGGCGGTCAATTTCGAAGCCTATGTCGAGGACGTCGGCGGCCACAAGGTCCTTTTCGTTCCCGCCTCGTGCGTGGCCGTCGTGATCGCAGGCGCAAAATCGACCGACGCCACAAAGGCTTCCTTGCGCGAGGCCGCGACCGAACTCGACGCCCATTTTTATGGCGAAACGATCGGACGGAGCTTCCCCACTCCCTATCTGGTAGACGAGGCCGATCAGGCCCGCATATTCGCGGACGGCGGCATCGCCGTCCCGGCAGGAACCTGCGCCGAATGCGGAGAGCCGCTAAAAGCTGCAGGCAAATTGTGCCCATGGTGTGCCATCGATGACGCCGACCGGCTGAACGCTGCGGGAAACAACCCGTTCAGGATCCTGGACGGTCACGGGCTGCTCGAGGACTATTTCAGGAATTTTCCACGTCGGCCGCGCGTTCCTTACAGGTAGGTCGGACGCTGGTACTATAGCGGAGGGGCCCATGTCGGAGCCGGTCGAGACGCGACGCTGCATCTATTGCTTCAAGGACAAACCGCTCGACGAATTCTCGCTCGAACACATCTGGCCCGACGCCCTGGGAGGCAGGCTCTGCTCCGAGGCCCTGAAAACCCGTGACGTCTGCGGGATCTGCAACAACCTTTGCGGGCTGTTCGTCGATGGCGCCTTCATCAAGAGCTGGTTCGTTCAGATGGAAATCGCCAATCAGGGGTATCTCTTCCTCGATCCCGAAAAGCCGTCTGCCGTACCCTTTGCTTATTTCGGTGCCGAACCGGCGATCAAGACCGAAGAGGGCGAGGTTTGCGAGCGTTGGCAGGGATTGGCCGGCGAGCGCATCTACCATTTCCACTTGGCCGACAAGCCCGGATGGGACACCTTTGCCGGCGGCGACATCATTCGCCGCCGGCGGGAAGATGCCGGCCGAGCCTATATGGCCCTGACGTCATCGCACGAGTTCTGGACGTTTACGGCTGCATTGAGTTTTCGGGAGCAGTTCCCCAGGGCAAAGCGGGTGGTTCTTACGGAAGTCGCCTCGGACGATCCGGACCATGACCGGATCGTCAGGGCGTTGTTTTCGCGCGGCGATCCGACTGACGAAGTACAGGCCAGGGACGAGGCAAGGCTCGCTGATGCCCTTGACCGCACTCATGTTCACACCCGCATAGAGGCGCAGGCGAACTTCGACGGCCGCTTCCTTTGCAAGCTTGCCCTGGGGTTGGGCCGCAATATTTTGGGCCTACGGCACGGCGAGAGCGCCTATGGGGCCGAACTGCGCCGTGGCCTTTGGGAACGCGATGCGTCAGCTCGACGGGACCTGCGCATCCGAGGCACGGGCATGCTCGGAGAAGGTCAGGCCCATACGCAGGATCGGTTGAAGGATTTCCTGAACTGGCCGGGATGCTGGTCCCTGCTGATCATGAAACACGGCGAGGACCTTGCCGCTCATGTTCACACTCCTTCCGGGGTGAAGCTGTCCGTCGTCATCGCCGAACAGCTCTCACTCTACGAAGGTGTTGACCTCGAGCCCTTTGTCGAGGGGCAAATTTGCTTCATATCGATGCCGAACGCGACCTTTGTCGGGCCTGTCTGGTTGCCCGAGGTTCTGGCGCACAAGTTGGGCACCCAGGTGAGCCACCAGCTTGAAGGGCTGGATCCATCGACCGATCGCCCGCCTTTGCCGCCGAAGCTGTAACATTGGGGCGGAAACCCGGTCGGTCAACTCCAGTCAGTCGCCATGTTTGGATGGGTGGTGAACTGCCGAGCTGCAATGCGCCCCATTTCTGCCGCTCACCGCATTCGTCGAGGCTCTCAATAGCTGCCGCTGAAAGCTTGATCGATAGTTCGGTTGCCGTGCATATCGTCACCTCAGGCAATACGGAGGGCGACCCATTGCGGGCAATCATATTCGCGTTGGCTACACTACTGTCGGTGCATGAGACCAGCGGAGCAACGGTTCTCGTTAGCGTTCATGGCAACGATCTGTATCCCCAGTGCACCATCGAAGATCCCGCCTGCCTGTCCTACGTTACGGGCGTTGCTGATACGTTGGAAATGGTGGCGCCGCACCTGACCAATACTTGCCGGCCATCGGCCTCAACCATGGCGCAAGTGTTCGACATCGCCATGTCTTGGCTCGCGAACAATCCCGCGGAACGACATCGTCCGGCCGCTAAACTCGTCGGTTTGGCTCTTGCGGAGGCATGGCCTTGCAACCAGTGACTGCAGCGAAGCGCCCCACTCAGGTCATTCAGACCAAAATCGGTATTCCCGAAAGCCGCTCTTGGCCTGCAGGCAACGTAGAGCACTGCCTTGGCGCATTCCCCTTCTGACAAGTCGGCATCAAGTAGGCAAGTTACGAAAGGCCTGATCCGAAAGCTCGTAAGTGGACGGGTTTTAGAAGCGCTCCGGCACGGGTTTCCGAAAGCTGTCGAAGGTTTTCCGAAAGCACCTTTCGCACGCTTAGAGGCCCGATGCCCCAGAGTTCCGCCAATGCGCTTTCGGCGCCAGTAACGTCCCAAGGGTTGAGGGGATTGCTACCGTTGCGAGCGAAAGGGCCATCGGTCTCCGTAAGGACCCGATCTTGCGGCATGCCGGCAACTAGCAACCGCCCGCGCTCGGACCGCATCATCGCAGGCCCGACGCTAAACCAAGCGCCAAGTGCAACCGCCCGCTCCAACTCCTTGGGACTGCCACTAAACCAATGCAGAACTGGTGTGCCGGCGCCGGGCGTTTCCGCCAGACAATCGAGAACGCGGCTTGCCGCGCCGCGGGAATGGATGCTGAGAATCCGCCCGCCGCGGTCGGAACAGAATTCCAAAACTCTGCGGAACGTCCGCTCTTGCAACGGAACGCTTGCCTGATGGGCGGGCGAACCATCGATCCCCACTTCGCCGACATAGTCGGTCTCTGACAGCAGGGCCGGAAACAGATCCACCTCGGAATGACGTTGGGCTACCAGTTCTGGATGGAGCCCGAGGCCGAGCCGGATGCGAGGCGATCCTTTGATCATCCGCTTCATGACTGGAAACGCACGAGGTGTGGTGGTCACCGACAGCACGTAAATGCCCCGCTCGGTCACCGACCTGATCATCGCGGCGGGATCAGGATAAAGGTCAAGATGGCAGTGAAGGTCAATCACAGGGCGCCTTGAGCTGCTAGTAAACGTTCGATCTCCCTCAGCCCGCGTTCTGCGACTGCGCCGAGGTTCGGTCGCTCTGTTAAGGGAACTGAGTTCAAAGCGCCACCCATCCAGCCCTTGATACCGACCGAATTGAGCGTACGAACCGCCATTGCGGCCGACCTCACATCATCGAAATCGCGGTGCTTTGGTCCGGCCTTGCCCAGATCGTCGAACCTATACGGTGTTGTATCTCCACCGCCCCACTCCTTGAATGCTGCGCGGCGAACCAGACATGGTACGCAACGTCCGCATTGCCGGAAACCGGATCGCGCATAGCGCCCACAACTCGTCGAGTGACTGGCAAGATTCTTGAGCTTGGGCTGGTCAAGGCACGCCTTGAGCATCTCGCCCTTGGTCTTCAATTGATAGGGGTTCGAAATGTCAATTCGTAGTCCGGCGGCGTCGAATACTTGCTGTAACATGGAGAGGAAATATGGATGCGTCGTCCGCGTACTGAGTGAACCCCGACGGAGCGATGTCAGAGGCACATTGACGCTGATATAGCCGTTTTCAGGGATCACCAGCGACACCCGGCCTCCCGCCTCATAGGCTTTCAAAGAGGTTGCAGCGAGCGCCCCAAAGCCAAAAAATCCCATCGACCGCGCTCGTTGGGACCGTTCCGATGTATGTGGCATTCGGGCATTGTGATTCATCTGCAAGTGTAGGCTGCCGGGCGAGATAGTATGTGCGAAGACGCGTTGCTGCTGTTTGTCGCCCTTGGCCACCTGGCTGACGAAGAGGGGCTTCCTACCCTGCTTGACTAGGTCCATCGCCCCGACGAGGCTGTCCAGGCCGCCCGACAGAAGGCAGATGACATCCTCCGGCCTCGACGTGGCGTTTTTATCCGGCGCCGGCTGATGGCCGCCACTGATAAAGCTCA
>PJUL01001118.1_pt1 | contig 13012 bp, 12 predicted proteins | sample 1512221 | NCBI WGS metagenome assembly PJUL01 (sample SAMN08177667, study PRJNA422409) | Feces metagenome, whole genome shotgun sequencing project.
GCGCGGCGCGGAGGCCCGAGCCGCCGGCGCCCACGACGACGACGTCGAACTTGTGGTCGATGAACGTGTAGGCCGACATCAAAGGGCTCCGGTGAAGGCGATCTTCAGGATCGAGACGATCCCGGCGGCGCCCGCGAGCATGCAGACGAAGAGGTTGCCGATGACGAGGGCGGCCTTCGGGGCGAACGCCTCGACATAGTCCTCGATGACCACCTGAATGGCGTTCTTCAGGTGCACCAGCAGGGCGATGAAGAGCAGCGACAGCAGGACGGCGTTGATCGGGATCGCCACCCAGGCGGCGACCGTGTCGAAGTCGGCGCCGGCCAGGCGGATGCCGGCGAAGGCGCCCCACAGGAACAGCGGGATCAGGGCCAGGCCCGAAACGCGCTCGGCGATGAAGTGGCCCACGCCGTGGTGCGACGCGCCCAGGCCGCGCGCGCGCGACAGTGGGGTGCGGAATTGGCTCTTGGAGGTGCTCATGGTCAGATCGCTCCGGTCGCGAAGGCGATGATCCAGGTGACGACGGCGGCGACGATCGCGAACGCGATCACGACCACGCCGGTCAGGTTGGCCGTCTTCGGATCGAAGCCCTTGCCCAGGTCCCAGAAGCTCTGACGGACGATGTAGGCGACGTTGTAGAAGACCGCGACGGTGATGCCGAACAGCACCAGCTTGCCCAGCACCGAGCCCAGCACGCCGGTGTAGCAGGCGTAGTGCTCGGGGCCCGAGGCCAGGGCCAGGGCCCAACCGGCCAGGAGCAGGACGCCGACATAGAGGGCGAACAGGCTGGCGCGGTGCAGGATCGAGCACGCCATGGTGATGTGCCAGCGCCAGACCTGGAGGTGCGGCGACAGCGGACGCTCAGGGAGCCCCCGGCTCGTCTCGGTCATATTTACGTCCAACCTGTGGATTTGTGCGTTGCGGGACGCTTTTAAGCGCGAGCGCCGGGGTGTCAACGAAACGGCCGTTACTTGAGATACGTTCGCATTTCGCCCTTCGGGAGAAAGAAGGAACCTCTCAAGCCAAGCTTGCGTTATCGCTGGCTGCTTGTTGGGGATGATGTTCAGGCGATGACCGGACCGATCGATTTCGCGACGGTGTTCGATCGTCTGCCGACCCCGTACATGATGCTCGATCGCGAGCTGCGCTACGTCGCCGCCAACCAGGCCTATCTCGACACGCTCGGCCGCACCTGGGCCGAACTCGACGGCGTCGCCCTGTTCGACGCCTTCCCCAGCCAGGGGGAGTCGCGCGAGCGGCTGGAGAGCTCGCTGCTGCGCGCCCGCGACCTGGGCAAGGTCGATCACCTGCCTCTGATCCCCTACGCCATCGAGCGCCCGGCCCATCTGGGCGGCGGGTTCGAGGACCGCATCTGGAGCGCCACCCACACGCCGATTCCCGGCCCCGACGGCAGGACCGCCTACATCGTCCAGCACACCCAGGACGTCACCGCCATCCAGCGCCTGAAGGAGGTGGCGTTCGGCCGGGGCGAGATGACCATGCTGCAGGACGACGTGCTGCTGCGGGCCGGAGCGGCCGGGGCCCAGAACGACGACCTGCGGCGCCTGTTCATGCAGGCCCCCAGCTTCATGGCCGTGCTGCGCGGCCCCGAGCACCGCTTCGATCTGGTCAACAACGCCTACGGCCAGTTGATCGGCTGGCGCGACGTGGTCGGCCTGCCGCTGCGCGAGGCCTTGCCCGAGGTGGTGGAACAGGGCTTCGTGGCCCTGCTCGACAGGGTGACCGCCACCGCCGAGGCCTTCATCGGCCGCGAGATCAAGGTCGCGTTGCAGCGCACGCCGGACGGTCCGCTGGAGGACCGCTTTCTCGACTTCATCTACCAGCCGATCGTCGAGCCGGACGGCTCGGTCTCCGGCGTGCTGGTCGAGGGCTCGGACGTCACGGAAAAGGTGCTGGCCGGCGAGCAGCAGCGCCTGCTGCTCGACGAGCTGAACCATCGCGTCAAGAACACCCTGGCCACCGTCCAGGCCATCGCCCGCCAGACCCTGCGCGGCGTCGACAGGCCCGAGACCTTCGTGCGCGCCTTCGAGGCGCGGCTGCTGGCCCTGTCGCAGACCCACAACGCCCTGACCGACAGCCAGTGGGCAGGCGCCGGCCTGCGCCCGATCCTGGCCCAGGAACTGGCGCCGTACGATCCCTCGCGCATCGTCATGCACGGCCCGGACGTCAACCTGCCCGCGCGCGTCGCGCTGTCGCTGGGCATGGTGTTCCACGAACTGGCCACCAACGCCGCCAAGTATGGCGCGCTGAGCACCGAGACCGGCCGGCTGCTGCTGGACTGGCGGGTCGAGCCGGCCGACGCGCTGGTGTTCGAATGGCGCGAGGAAGGCGGCCCTGCGGTCGTCGCTCCCGCCCGCCGGGGCTTCGGCTCACGCCTGATCGAACGCAGCATCGGCGCCGAACTGCGCGGGCAGGTGGCGATCGACTACGCGCGGGAGGGACTGGCCTGCCGGTTCACGGTCTCGCTGGACCGGGTGTTCTAGAGGGGCCCTACCCTGATCTACCGTCATTCCCGCCCTTGTGGCGGGAACCCCTCTGTCAGCCGCAAGGGCGGATGGGGCGGACTGCTGAGCAGTCCGCTGGCGCTTTACATGCGAACGGAACCAGGGGTTCCCGCCACAAGGGCGGGAATGACGGGCGTTTGGGGATTTAGTCCCGCACCCGCGCCACATAGTCCGCCGACCGCATTTCCTGCAGGCGCGAGACGGTGCGCTCGAACTCGAACGAGCCGTCGCCGGCCGGATAGAGCGCCTCGGGCTCGCCGGCGGCCAGGGCCACCAGCTTGGCGTCGGCCTCGTAGAGGGCGTCGATCAGGGTGTTGAAGCGCTTGGCCGCGTCGCGTTTTTCCGGGACGAGAAGCGGGATGTCTTCGAGGAAGATGGTGTGGAAGCGCTCGGCCAGGGCCAGGTAGTCCTGCGGCCCCAGCGCCTGCTGGCACAGGCTGGCGAACGAGCTGCGCACCAGGCCGCCGGCGGCGCGCGGCAAGCGCAGCTTGCGGCCCATCACCTCCAGGGTCGCGCCGGTCTCTTCGGCGCCGTCCAGCATGTCGGCCCACAGCGTGTCGAACTCGGCCTCGGTGGTCTTGTCGACCGGCGACAGCCAGGTGCGGCCGGCCCGCAGGCGATCCAGGCGGAAGTCGACCGGCCCGCGCACGGCCACCACCTCCATCTTCTCCTTCAGCATGGCGATGAAGGGGGTGAAGAGCTGGCGGTTGAGGCCGTCTTTGTAGAGGTCGTCGGGCGGGCGGTTGGAGGTGGCCACCAGGGTCACGCCCTCGGCGAACAGCGCCTCGAACAGCCGGCCCAGGATCATGGCGTCGGCGATGTCGGTGACCTGCAGCTCGTCGAAGCACAGAAGCCTCGCCTCGCCGGCGATCAGTTCGGCCGTCGGCGCGATCGGGTCGTCGCCCTTGTGGCGGCCAAAACGCGCCTTGCGCTCGGCGCCGTCGCCCTTGCGCCAGGCGTCGATGTGGGCGTGCACCTCGGCCATGAAGACGTGGAAGTGCACGCGGCGCTTGCGGTGCACCGGGGCGCTGTCGAAGAACAGGTCCATGACCATCGACTTGCCGCGACCGACCGGCCCCCAGATGTAGAGGCCGCGCTGGCTCTTGGGCTTGCGGCCGAAGAACGAGAAGCTGGGCTCGCCGGCGTTGTCGAGATCGGATTCCAGGCGGGACAAGGCGTCGATGGCGGCGGCCTGGGCGACATCGGGGCGGATCTCGCCGGCGGCGAGACGCTCACGATAGGCGGTGCGTACGGACTGGGGCATCGGGGATGCGGGTTAGCGCGTGGAGCCGCGCGGGGGAAGCGGAAGCTGACGCAACCTAGTCGCCGCCCTGCTCCTCCCGCAGGGTAATTCGGTAGTGGGGCAAACCGGCTTCGTGTTCGACCAGGGTGAAATCGGACCGGCGCCCGCACCCCTTGTTGGCGACATCGACCATCCCCTGGTTCGGAGCGTCGAGCGTGTAGGAGCGAGCGACGCGGCAGCCGTCCATCACGAAGGTGATATTGGTGTCGCCCCGGACGTAATGGAGCGGCAGGCTGCGGAGCCAGACATTGCACTTGGCAAGGTCGCCGACGCGCGACTGGGCGACGACCAGCTGGAACTGATGGGCGGCGGTCGAGAACCAGATCTCGCCGGCGTCGTCGGGACTGATGATGCACATGATCTGATCGGCCGGCGTCGCCGCCAGGAACTCGCGGGCGTCGCGCCGGGGCTCGTCCACGAAGGTGCAGCCGGCCAGCGCTCCCGCGCCAACGACCAGCGCCAGGGCGTTCGACGCCCGCCACGAACTCTTCGCCATCGCACGCCCCCACGTCCCCGCCCCACGACCATAGGCGACGGGGCGGGCAAAGAAAAAGCCCCGGCCGTTCGGACCGGGGCTGTTGTTGCGGCTGGACGCTGGCGGATCAGGCCGCGCGGCGGGCCTTCTTGGCCTTGGCCATGGCGCGGTCGCGGCGCAGGCGCGACAGGTAGTCGATGAACAGCACGCCTTCCAGGTGGTCCATCTCGTGCTGGATGCAGACGGCGAACAGACCCTCGGCCTCTTCTTCCACCTTCTCGCCCTGATAGTTCAGGTAGCGCACCTTGATCCGGGCCGGGCGTTCGACGGCGTCGTAGTAGTCGGGCACCGACAGGCAGCCCTCCTCGTAGACGAACAGCTCTTCGGACGGGTCGAACAGCTCCGGATTGACGAAGAAGCGCGGCTCCGGCTCCTCGCCCTCGCGGGCCAGGTCCATGACGATGATGCGCACGGGCTCGCCGACCTGCACGGCGGCCAGGCCGATGCCGGGCGCCTCGTACATGGTCTCCAGCATGTCGTCCATGAGGACGCGCAGCTCGTCGGTGACGGCCTCGACGGGCTTGGAAATCTGCTTCAGCGTCGCCAGGTCGGCGGCGTTGTCGATGGTGAGGATGCGACGGATGGCCATAACGGGACTCAGGTAGGCGTCCCGTTTCCGAGGGTCAAGGCGGGGTTTTGTCCCACCCCTTCATCGGCTTGCGAGATTTCCAGCTTGGTGACCGGCCGCACGGCGGTGTCGACCCCCGCCAGTTCCTCGATGCCCTTGCCGCCGTGCTCGACCTTCAGCTTCTCGAACTCGCGGGCCTTGGGCAGCACCCGGCTCTCCAGCGAGCCGACGAAGGCGTTGTACTTGTCGACGGCGGCCGACAGCGAACGGCCCATGCCGGCCACGTGGCCGCCCATGTCGGCGACCCGCTTGTAGAGCTCGCGACCCAGGGCGGCGACCTCGACGGCGTTCTTGGCCTGCTCCTCGACGCGCCAGCCGTAGGACACGGCCTTGCAGAGGGCGAACAGGGTCGAGGGCGTGGCGATGATCACCCGCTTCTCCATCGCCTCGGTCATCAGTTCGGGCGCGCGCTCCAGGGCGGCGGCCAGGATGCCGTCGCCGGGCACGAACATCGCCACGAAGTCGGGCGAGACCTCCAGCGCGTCCCAGTAGGCCTTGGCCGACAGCTGCTGGATGTGGGTGCGCAGGGAGGCGGCGTGACGCAGATAGGCGGCCTCGCGGGTGACGTCGTCGGCCGCGTCCTGGGCTTCCAGATAGGCGGTCAGCGAGCACTTGGCGTCGATGACGAAGGCGGCGTTGCGCGGCATGCGCACCACCACGTCGGGACGGATGCGGCCGCCGTCCAGCTGGACCTGCTCGGTGAAGTCGACGCCGTGCTTGAGGCCCGCCATCTCCAGCACGTTGCGCAGCATCTGCTCGCCCCAGCGGCCCTGCACGCCGGCGCCGCGGCGCAGGGCGGCCGACAGCTTGCGGGCCTCGGTCTGGGTGGCGGTCGAGGCCTCCATCAGGGCGGCGATCTGGGCTTTCAGGCCGCCGGTCTCCTCGGCGCGCACCTTCTCGACGGCGGTGACCTGGGCCTCGAACTTGGCCAGGGTCTCGGCCACCGGCTTCAGCTGGGCCTCCAGGCGCGCGTGGGTCAGCTGGTCGCGGCTCTTGGCGTTCTCGTCGGCCCGCTTGATCAGTTGCTCGGCCACGGCGTGGGCGCTCTTCTCGGCCTGGGCGCGGATCAGCTCGATCTGGGTCGCCGACTGGTCTTCCAGGTGGCGATGGCGCTCCAGCGCCTGCTCCAGCTGCGCGGAGAGCCGCCAGGCCTCCTGCTGGGCGGCGGCGGCCTTGCGCTGGGCCACGATCGCCCAGACCGCCGCACCGGCGGCGGCGAGCAGGAACACCAGGGCGAGGATCAGGTAGGGGTCGACGGCGTCGTTCATGCTCCGTTCTTAGCCGGAGTCGACGACCGAAGAAAGGCGGGCGGCGCGCCGGACCTTCAGTCCGCGACGCGCCAGGCCTGGAGCGGAACCACCGTCGCGCAGGCCGGGCCGCCGTCCTTGGCGCGGCCGGGCAGCAGGACCTCGAGCACCGCGCCCTCCAACGCCTTCGCCAGCAGGTCGGCCGGGATCGTGTGGATGTCGATCTTGGCCCTGCGGCTCCAGGTCGAGCCGTGATCGCCGGCCGAGGTTCCGATGGCGATGTAGACGAAGCGCCGGCTGGGCCCCTCGCTGCGCACGAACTCGCCCAGGAACCGCGGCCCCGGCGCGACGCGCAAGGATACGTCGAAGGCCAGGGAGGCGTCGCCCGCGACCACCGGCCCTACGGGGTGGTTCTTCTTGTCCTGCAGGCTGTAGGCCACGCCAGGAACCGGATCCTGGATGCGCAGCCTCAGCGTGATCGGCTGACCGGTCATGGCGTTCCTCCCGGGGTGGGAGCCTAGCCGAGGCCGTGGCCGGGGCAAATGGTCCAAAGCCTGAGCCAGCTTCTCACCGAGCTTCCCCGCGCAGGCGGGGATCCAAGCCGAGTCAGCGGATCACCCACGGCCGCGCCCCTCCTGACCGTCAGCTTGGGTCCCCGCCTTCGCGGGGAAAGACGGATTGAGGGGACGGCGGCAGATGCCCCCTACTTCGCGTACCTCGCCGCCACCGGCTCGTAGCGGTCCCAGACCTGGCCGTCGGCCAGCGAGCGCAGCAGTTTCAGGTACTCGGCGTGCGACCAGGCCAGCGGCGTGGCCGAGTCCGTGCCCTCGCCGGTGACGTAGGGGTGGCGGGTCTTGGCGCCGACGCCGTCCCACACCTGTTCGGGGATCAAGAGGCCGTCATTGGCGAACAGCTCGATGCCCTTGACGTAGCGGGCGCGGATGGCGGCGATCTGGGCCTTGGAGGGCTTGCCCTTCTCGGCGGCCAGGGCCAGCTCGTAATGGCCGCGCTCGCCGGTGAAGATCGGCCACACCCGGCCGCGCTGGCCGGGGCTCATCTGCCCGCCCTCGCCATAGTTGCCGCCGGTCTTGGCGTCCTCGCCATAGCCGTCGACGTCGTAGCGCCGCCAGCCGGGGAACTGCCCCTTCACGCCCGGGAAGCTGAAGTCGTAGCGCACGCGGTACATGTCCTCGCGGGCCGTGTCGTCCAGTTCGGGCAGGCTGCCGACGATGTGGCTGTCGTCGGCCCGGCGCACGCCGTAGCGCACCAGTTCAAGGAAGCCGCCGTCGACCACCTCGTCCTCGGGCGGGGCGATCTGGCCGTTGGCCGCGCCGATCGGGGCCTTGTCGTTGGGGTCCTCGTTCTTGTTCAGGCGCATGAAGTAGCTGCCGTCGCCGAACTTGCCGCTGGTGGTGAACATCCGCGCCTCGACCTTGGCCGAATAGGCGTCGGCGGTCTCGCGGTAACGCTCCGCGGACTTGGCGTCGCCGGCCAGGTCGGCGATCTCGCCGGCGGTGACCAGGCCCGCGATCACCGCCGCCGTGGTCGAGGGCGAGTGGCCGTCCTGCTCCTCCCAGCGTTCCTGCTGGGTGTAGGGCGGAACGATCGTGGCCTTGTTCCAGCCGATGCCCACCTTGCCGCCGTCGACCAGGAAGTCGGCGGCCGGCTTGATCATGCGGGCGTAATAGGCCTTGAGGTCGGGTTCCGACAGCCAGCCCAGCTTCCACAGCTTCCAGCCCAGCATGATCGGCATGGCCGTCTGGTCCAGCTGGACGCCGACCCACTCGGGCGTGCCGTCCACCTCGGTCTTCTGCAGGAACCAGCCGCCGGCCCCCTTGTTGCCGGGCGTCTTCTCGCCGACCTGCACGGTGGGCAGGTAGTGGAAGGCCGCCAGCGGCGTCTGCTTGTCGCCCAGGGCCGCAAGCGCCATGGCGCACTGGTAGAAGTCGCGCGGCCAGACGGCCTTGTAGCCGGTCGAAGGCTTCCCCGCGTCAACCGTGTCACCCCAGGGGTTCGACAGCGAGGCGATCAGGGCGCCGGCATAGGTGCGGTCTTCCTGCACCTTCAGCATCAGGGCGCTGGCATAGGCCAGCTTGCCGCCGTCGGCGCTTTCCTTGGCCACGCGCGGCAGTTCGGTCAGCGAGGCGATGTAGTCGCTCCAGCCCACATAGGCGCCCTCGCCGTTGTAGCGGGCCAGCACCTCGTCATAGCCGGTCTTCAGGCTGGCCATGGCCGTCTGGGCCGAGGCGCCGGGATCGGCGCCGAAGCCGATCGCGAAGTCGTAGGTGGCCACGCCCGAGGCTTGGGTCGGCAGCTGGGCGGCCAGCACGATCGCGCCCTTGGCCTCCGCGCCGCCGGCCAGCACGCCGTCGTCGCCGAGGATCTTCAGGGCGTCATCGCCTTCCAGCCTGGCGGCGGCGGCCTTGGCGAAGGGACGATCGCCGCGCAGGGTCAGATAGACCTTGCCCTCGCCGGCCGTCAGGGCCTGGGCGCCGGCCGAGCCGACGTCATTTCCGCCGGTGTTGGCCATGTGCGGCTCCAGCACCAGGAACGGCGTGACCGAGCCCTTCAGCGCCTTGACCGTCACCCGCAGGAACAGGGCGTGGCGGTCGGGATCGGTGAAGATACGCTTCTCGATGAAGAAGCGGCCGGCCTTGTCGGTGGTGGTGATCTTGTAGGCCGGCGACAGCGGACGGCCCTTTTTGTCCGTATACAGATATTCAGTCCGGGCGGTCGTGTCGCGCCCCTCGACGGCGAGCCCGTCGGCGGTCTTCACGGCGATCCGCATCTGCTTGATCTGGGCCTCGTGGATCAGGCCGTACATGGTTTCGGTCAGCACGCCGTCGGCGACCGAGAACCACACCTTCGACACCGCGCCGGTCGGGCCGCCGTCCTTGTAGGCGCCGTCGACATAGGCCTCGTACGAGGCGCCGACGGCGGTCTTGGCCGAATAGGCCCAGGTGGTCGTCGGCTTGGCGGCGGGCTCGGCGGCCTGGGCCAGCGAGGTGGTTGCGGTCAGGGCCGAGGCGGCCAGGATCAGGGTCTTGAGGGTACGCATGAGGGGCCTCACGAAGCAGACTTGGCCAGCCGCTTGGGCTCGCCCGGGTCGTTGACGGCGAAGACGGAAACCGCGGCGATCAGGAACGAGGCCGCGCCCAGCACGAGCGCATAGATCGCCTGGCCGTCGAAGAAGGTCTTGAGCAGCAGGCCCAGCACCGTGGCGGCCAGCAGCTGCGGGATGACGATGAAGAAATTGAAGATGCCCATGTAGACGCCCATCTTCCGCCCCGGCACCGAGCCCGACAGGATCGAATAGGGCGACGACAGGATCGAGCTCCAGGCGAAGCCGACGCCGACCATGCCGATCACCAGCAGCTTCGGATCGCGGACTGCGAGGAACGACAGCAGGCCAAGCCCGCCCAGCACCAGGCACAGGGCGTGGGCGACGCGGCGGCTGAAGAGGCGTGCGATCACGGGGATCAGCAGGGCCGCCAGGGCCGCCACGCCGTTGTAGACGCCGAACAGCACGCCCACCCAGTCGGCCCCGGCGTTGTAGGCGGCCGAGGTCGCGTCTGACGCGCCGTAGTGGAAGGCCGCCACGGCGGGGGTGGTGTAGATCCACATGGCGAACAGGCCAAACCACGAGAAGAACTGCACCACCGCCAGCTGCTTCATGGTGGCGGGCATGGCGAAGAGGTCCTCGACCACTTCGGAAAAGCCGTTGCCGGTGCGCCCCGCCCGCTTCAGCTGGCCGGCGGCCAGTTGCGCCAGGCCGAAACCGCCGATCAGGGCAGCCAGGACGTAGAGCTCTTTCTCAAGCTTGGCGACGTAGACGCCCGCCGCGACGGCGAGGCCGGCGATCGTCCAGGCCGCGCCGCCGGTCAGGTAGGCGGAAACCGCACGCCCCGGCCCCGCCTCGGCCGTGACGGCCTCGCCCTTGGCGGCCGCTTGCGCGGCCTCGAAGGCCGCCATCTGCTCGGGCGAGTATTCGCGGGTGGAGAAGACCGTCCACAGCACCGAGGCCAGCAGCGCCGCCCCGCCGACATAGAAGGCGATGCGCACCGACGGCGGGATCTGGCCGGCCGGGGCGGTGTTGGCCACGTCCAGCCAGTTGGTCAGGATCCAAGGCAGGCACGAGGCCAGCACAGCGCCGATGCCGATGAAGAAGCTCTGCATGGCGTAGCCGGTCGCGCGCTGCTCGTCGGGCAGGTTGTCGCCGACGAAGGCCCGGAACGGCTCCATGGTGATGTTGATCGAGGCATCCATGATCCACAGCGCCGAGGCCGCGATCCACAGCGTGGGCGAGTTGGGCATCAGGATCAGGGCGACCGTGGTCAGGATCGCGCCCCAGAAGAAGTAGGGCCGCCGGCGGCCCAGCCGGCCCCAGGTCTTGTCGGACAGGTGGCCGATGATCGGCTGCACCAGGAGGCCCGTGGCCGGGGCGGCGATCCACAGGATGGCCAGGTGGTCGATCTCGACGCCGAGGGTCTGGAAGATACGGCTGGTGTTGGCGTTCTGCAGGCCAAAGCCGATCTGGATCCCGAAGAACCCGAAGCACATGTTCCAGATCTGGAAGAGGCTCAGCCTGGCCTTGGTCATCGCTTCCCCGCCTTGACGCCGCCGGTTGCCCCGGCCGTTTGCGCAAATATTTGCAATGCGCTTTTCGGCGCGCATTTGCGCATGGGGCGAGGAGCGATGCAATGAGGAAGTGGGATTTTGGCGGGCTTTATGGGTGAATACGGCCCTGAGATGACCCCACCGCCTGACGCTTGCAGGGCCACACCCCCACGAGACGAACGCCTTCACAGCAACAATTCTCATAAATTTGCATCGCCCTGCCCTCCCGTCATTCCCGCCACAAGGGCGGGAATGACGGGATAAAGGGTAGGGTGAAGGGTCTTGCGCCTCACCCCTTCACGTAACATATATAATTACATGAAACGGAACAGCCGCCTCTCCGTCGCCCTGCACGTGCTGCTGCACATGGCCGAACAGGCCGACAAGGCCCTGACCTCGGAAGTCCTGGCCTCGTGGGCCGCGACCAATCCGGTGGTCATCCGCCGCACCTTCGCGGGGCTTCGCGACGCCGGCATCGTCGGCTCGACCAAGGGCCACGGCGGCGGCTGGACCCTGCTGAAGCCGCTCGACGCCGTCAGCCTGGCCGACATCCAGGCCGCCCTGGACGAGCCGCTGCTGGCGCTGGGCAAGGCCGAGGAAAGCCCCGGCTGCCTGGTCGAGCAGGCCGTCAACGCCGCCCTCGACGATGCGGTCGCGCAGGCCCGCCGCCTGCTGGACGAGCGCCTCTCCAAGATCACCCTGGCGGATTTGGCCGCCCAGATCGGCCCGCGCCGCGTCGTGCTGGCGGCGGCGGGCTGCAAGGGCCCTCATCATGAATCATGACGTCATCGTCGTCGGCGGCAGCTTCGCCGGCCTGTCCGCCGCCATGCAGCTGGCCCGCGCCCGCCGCGACGTGCTGGTGGTAGACGCGGGCCTGCCGCGCAACCGCTTCGCCGACGCCTCGCACGGCTTCCTCGGCCAGGACGGCAAGGCGCCGTTCGACATCCTGCGCGAGGCCCGCCGCCAGCTGGCGGCCTATCCCACCGTGTCGTTCGTCGAGGGCGAGGCCCGCGACGCAGGCCAAGAGGGCGAAGGTTTCGCCATGGCCCTGAGCGACGGCCGCACCCTGCGGAGCAAGCGCCTGGTGCTGGCCACCGGCGTCGCCGACCAGTTGCCCGACATCCCGGGCCTGAAGCCCCGCTGGGGCGCCAGCGTGCTGCACTGCCCCTACTGCCACGGCTACGAGGCGCGCGACCGACGGCTGGGCGTGCTGGCCAGCGGCGCGATGGACCTGCACAAGGCCCAGATGATCCCCGACTGGGGCCCCACCACCCTGTTCAGCCAGGGCCTAGCGATCGACGCTGAGACCCGCGAGAAACTGGCCGCGCGCGGCGTGTCGATCGAGGAGGTTCCGGTGGTCGAGCTGCTGGGCGAGGAGCCGAAGCTTTGCGGCGCTCGCCTGGCCGACGGCCGCATCGTCGCCATCGAGGCGATCTTCGCCTCGCCGACCGTGCGCATGGCCAGCCCCCTTGCCGAGCAACTCGGCTGCGCGCTGGACGACGGCCCGCTGGGGCCGCTGATCAGCGTCGACGACTGGAAGGCCACCAGCGTGCCGGGCGTGTTCGCCGCCGGCGACGCGGCGCGGGCCAACCACAACGCCACCCTGGCCTCGGCCGACGGGGTGCTGGCGGGGGTGGGCGCGCACCGGTCGCTGGTGTTCGGGTAGGGCGCCCTCCCCTTATCCTGTCATCCCGGCCGGAGGGCCGCGCGCGGCCCGCAGAGCCGGGATCTCCCACGCCAGACGGATCATCCGTGGGAGATCCCGGCGCTCCGCTTCGCTACGGCCGGGATGACAATTGAAGAGCCCTACCGCTTCCCGAGCGCCACGAAGCGGATCGCCTGGCCGCCGCCGGGGGCCAGCTTCAGGGTCAGCGTATCGGCCGCCGTCACCTCGCGGGACTCGATGACGATGTCCTGCGGGGCGGTCTTCCAGTCGGCCGCCTCGCCATCGCGATAGATCTCGGCGCGGTACTTGCGGCCCGGGTCCAGGAACGACAGCGGCGCGGAAAGCACCCGGCCCTGCTCGTCGCTGATCGCGCCCAGGTACCAGTCGTCGCTCTTGCGGTCCTTGCGGGCGATGGTGACGAAGTCGCCGATCTCGCCATTGACCACCTTGGTGTCGGCCCAGTCGACCGGCACGTCCTCGATGAACTTGAA
>PJUL01001121.1_pt1 | contig 12963 bp, 10 predicted proteins | sample 1512221 | NCBI WGS metagenome assembly PJUL01 (sample SAMN08177667, study PRJNA422409) | Feces metagenome, whole genome shotgun sequencing project.
AGCCACTCCAGGCGCTCGATGTAGGTCTTAGGGCGGAAGTTGCCTTGCTCGTCGAAGTCCGTGATGGGGAAGGACAGCAGGCCGGAGCCCATGATGGTTTTGAGGTCTTGGGGGGTCATGGTGGAGCAGTCTCGAAACAACTAGAAAACGGTGGGCGCAGAGGCTCTTCAGTCGAGCTTGATGTCGGCGGCCTTGACCACGGTGGCCCAGCGCGCGCGCTCTTTGGCAAAGAACTGGTCTTGCTCGGCGGGCGTCATGGTGACCACCTCAGCGCCCTGACCAGCCAGGCGCGAGCGGAGCTCTGGCGCGCGGATCGCGGTGATGAGGGCCTTGTTGAGCTTTTGCACGATGGCTTCAGGTGTGCCGCGTGGCACCAGAATGCCTTGCCAGGTGCCGGATTCGTAGCCGGCAACGCCTTGCTCGGCAATGGTGGGCACATCGCCGATCAGCGGCATGCGGGTGGATTTGGACACGCCCAGCACTTTGAGCTTGCCGTTTTGCACCTGGGGCAGCGTGGCCAGCATGCCGTTCATCAGCACCTGGGTCTGGCCTGCCACGGTGTCCTGGATGGCGGTCACGCCGCCTTTGTAGGGGATGTACTGCCAGCGGGCGCCGCTGGCGCGCTCCAGCGCCACGCCAGCCAAATGTGGTGCGCTGCCGGTGGCCGTCACGGCAAAGTTCAGGTCCGTGGTTTTGGACAGCGCGATCAGTTCCTTGAGGTTGTTAGCCTTCACGGAGGGGTGCACCACCAGCAGGTGGGGCGAGTAGGCCAGCATGGTTACTCCACGCAGGTCCTTGGAGGGGTCGAACGACAGCTTGGTGTAGACAGAAGGGCTGATGGCCAGCGCGCCCACGTCGCACAGCAGCATGGTGTAGCCGTCGGCGTCGGCTTTTGCCACGAAGTCGGCGCCCAGGTTGCCGTTGGCACCGGGCTTGTTCTCCACGATCACGCTTTGCTTGAGCGCCTCGGACAGCGACTGGCTGATGGAGCGCGCAATGATGTCCGAACTGCCGCCTGGAGGGTAGGGCACCACGATGCGCAGGGTTTTGGCAGGCCAGTCGGCAGCGTTCTGGGCAAAAGCGGCGGTGCTGGCTACGGCGCCAAGGGCGGCAAGGCAGGCAAGGACAGCGGTGCGGCGGATCAGGGGCATGGTGGTATGTCTCCAGTTGAAGGTTGCGTTCTGTTGTTGGTCATCGTACAACTTGACCAGAATTTGCACAAGGGCAATTTCCGCTGTTGGGCGGGGTCTTTGGATAAATCCAGGGTTTTCTCTAGGGCGGGGAAATCATTCCTCCAATGAAAAATCGAGGGAATGGGAGGGCTCGCACCACGGGTAATCCCTGCGTCCATTTCTCCGTCTTCACTTCACAATTCGCCACTTGTTGTACGACAACGCATGACTATGAATAACACCACTGTTTTGCACCTTGCCCGCCCAAAGATGGGAAAAGGGCATGCCTTTGCCTCCGCAACCCATGGCGGCCACCGGGCGCGGTTTGTGGCCCTTGCAGCATGTGCACTGGCGTGGTCTGCCACATTGGCAGCCGGTGGTGCTTCGGCGGCCACCTGGGTCTATGTGTCTAATGCCGATAGCCAGGATGTTTCGGTGTTCGAACTGGACCGCAGCGCCGCTGTGCTCAAGCCCGTGGACATCACACCGCTGGGCGGCGCCGCCATGCCCATGGCCGTGAGCCCCGACAAAAAAGTGCTGTATGTGGCGCTGCGTTCGCAGCCCTTCCGGGTGGTGAGCCTGGCCATCGACCCCACCAGCGGCAAGCTGCGCAAGCTGGGTGAGGCGCCGCTGGCCGACAGCATGGCCAACATCGATACGGATGCCACCGGCCGGTGGCTGTTCGCGGCGTCATACCCTGGCCACAAGATCACGGTCAACAGCATTGGCAAGGACGGCGCCGTGGGTGCCGTGCATCAACTCATCGCCACAGCGCCCAATGCACACGCCATCCATGCCGATGCCGCCAACCGCTTTGTGTTTGCCACCAGCCTGGGGGGCGACAACCTCTCTGCATGGCGTTTTGATGCCGAAACGGGCCGGCTTGCAGCCCATGAGCCAGCGTTGACCACCGTGGCGCCCGAGAAATCGGGGCCCCGCCACTTTGTGTGGAACAAGGCCCAGAGCCACATGTATGTGCTCAATGAGTTGGACGCCGCCGTGCACGTGATGGCCTACGACAAGGAGCGCGGTACGTTGCGCGCCGTGCAGCGCACCACGGCGCTACCTGCGGGCTTTGCGGGCAAGCCTTGGGCTGCGGACCTGCACCTTGCCCCCGACGGCCGCACGCTCTATGCGTCCGAGCGCAGCTCCAGCACGCTGAGCAGCTATCGCGTTGACGCCGCCACCGGCCTGCTGGAGCCGTTGGGTCAGGTGGCCACCGAGAAGTCGCCGCGCGGCTTTGCGGTGGATTCGTCGGGCCGCTTCTTGATCGCGGCGGGGCAGGAATCGCACCATGTTGCGCTGCACCCCATAGACCCTGCCACCGGCATACCGGGTGCTGCAACGCGGGTTCCCGCAGGCAAGAACCCGAACTGGGTCGAGGTCGTGGACCTGCCGTAACAACCCCGCCGCCTGAGCCTTGGCATCTCCCGTTCATTCACGGCCTGTCCTTTTCATTCAAACATTCACTACCTGGAGACAAATCCCATGCAACGCAGAACCCTCATCCAAACAGCAGTGCTGGCTGCTGCCACCGTCGGCGCGCTGGCCAGCCTGCCTGCTGCCGCCCAAGGCACCTGGCCTACGGGCAAGACCATCACTTACCTGGTGCCCTTTGCCGCAGGCGGCACCACCGACACGCTGGCACGGCTGATTGGCCAACAACTGGGCCCGGCGCTGGGCACCACGGTGGTGGCAGAGAACAAGGGCGGCGCAGCGGGCAGCATCGGCTCGGAAGCCGCTGCGCGTTCGGCGCCCGATGGGTACACCCTGTTGGGCGGCACGGTCAGCTCGCACGCCATCAACGTCAGCCTGTACCCCAAGCTGGGCTACGACCCCATCAAATCGTTCAGCCCTCTCACCTTGATCGGCACCAACCCCGTGGTGCTGGTGGTGGCTGCCAACAGCCCATACAAAACCCTCAAGGACGTGCTGGCTGCCGCCAAAGGCAAGCAGGGCGGACTGTCGTCCGCATCGGCGGGCACGGGAAGTTCGCAGCATCTGGCCGTGGAACTGCTGGCCTACAAGTCGGGCGTGAAGTTCACCCACGTGCCCTACAAGGGCAGCGGTCCGGCGATCCAGGACGTGATCGGCGGTCAGGTCGACATGATGTTTGACACCACGGTGGTGGCCGCACCCCACATCCAGAGCGGCAAGCTGCGCGCGATTGCCGTCACCTCGCCGCAGCGGCTGGCATCCATGCCCGATGTGCCCACGGTGGCGGAGTCGGGCGTTGCCGAACTCAAAGACTTTCAAGTGCAGTCGTGGCAGGCCATCTTTGTGCCGGCCGGCACACCGGCACCCATCGTGACCCGCCTGCACGACGAAATCCGCAAGATCCTGGCGCAGCCCGACATGCAGACGCGTCTCAAAGGCTTCGGTATGGAGCCTGCTGATCTGAGCACCACGCAGATCGCCGCTTTTCAGAAAGCGGAGGTGGAGAAGTGGGCCCAGGTGATCAAGGCGGCCAACATCAAGGTGGATTGAGCCTGTCCTTCGCCTATCCCCTTTTATCTCCCTGTGAAGACTTTGCGGAACGGCCTGTGGGCTGTTCCGCTTTTTTGATGGAGCCGACGCTGTTTCAGTCCGGCCGCTGGCCCATTGGCTCGGCAGCCCCCGAAGCTGGCCGCGCTGCCAGCACAAAATCCGGATGCTGCCCGGTCAGCAGAAGAAACATTGCAAACACCGGGCCTTGCATGTTGCGCTCGTCGCCCATGCTCTCCAGCGCCTGCCAGGTGCGCGATTGCACGCCGCCGCGGCTGCCAGTCTGCAGCGGGTAACCCATCAGCTCAGCCGCCTGTGCCTGGCTCAGGCCGGCGGCCACGCGGGCGGCCTTGAGCTGGTCACCCAATGGAATGGGCATGGAAAGAGATACGGGAGAGGGATGGGTGGGCGCGAAGGTGTCAGGCATATTTGCTATCGTAAAGTGAGCTATTGGCGCATGCTGGATAAGCGCTGCGTGGCATTTTGACCTGTATTTTGGTAAACCACCGTGCGGGGGTAGGTTGAATCCAGACAACACAGGTCACGCTCCCAGCTCGTAAAGCCAAGGAGAGGTCCATGAAGATCAAACACGCAGTATTGCTGGGTTTCACCGTTGCCAGTGCACCCGCCTGGGCCATCAACAAGTGCGCGGCGCCTGACGGGAAAATGGTTTTCCAGGATGCGCCTTGTGCAGGCGAGGGCGAGACATTGGACGTCAGGCTTTCCAGAGGCTTCGTTGTTGCAGCGCGCACTCCTGCACCCATTCCGGTGGCGATGGCACCGATGGCAACCCCGGTGCCCGCCGTGGCAGCCCCCACCATGGCGATGCGCTTTGCACCCACCAGGAACCTGATGGAGGTTCAGGCCGACAAGTGCCTTGCCTGGTACAAACCGCTGCTGCGAGACCCCGCCAGTGCGTATTACACCGAGCCCAGGTTTGAAGACAAGCGGGTGATGCGCATGACCCTCCACGCCAAAAACGGCTATGGCGGCGTGGAGGTGCTGGAGGCTGTCTGCGAGTTCGAAAACGGCAAACTGAGCGAGAGCTGGACGAAGCTGCAAGCCAAGCGCGTTGGTTGGGAGGTGGGCTGACCGCCGTAGTGCGTTGGCTGCAGGCCAGCTTTCACTGCGGTTCTACCGCATGCTCCTGCAACTGCGCAAAATAAGACTCCGGCTCGATGTTGGTGTAATTGGGAATGTCCGCTGACAGTTCGGCCATCGTCGTTTTGGCGGCCATCTGCGCCTGCTTCAGGTCGCTGAAGAACGCATTGGTCAGTGCCACCACCTGGCCGGGGCGGGGCTCACCTGGGTAGAGAACGCGGTCGCTCTCCAGCCGAACCAGGCCATGCGGTCGCAGCGCCGCGCGGGCAATGCGCATGTGTTCCGAGTGGTAGTAGTCGTGGTTGAAATGCGCGCCTTCGCGCCAGCGGTACAGGGCTGTGACCTTGATCATCGGAGGGCCTCCATCAGACAGGTGGTGGTTGAAACCCGCCACCGTAGAGAGAACGCCCCGTGCGCACAGCCGCCTGTGCGACAGGGTGTCGCTCAAGCGGCTTGCTCCCAGGTTAAACCGGTCAGTCTTCTTCCGATTCGCCCAGGAACCCGCCGCTCTGGTGCCCCCACAGGCGTGCATACACGCCGCCCAGAGCCAGCAGTTGCGCGTGGGTGCCTTCTTCCACGATACGGCCTGCGTCCATCACGATGAGCCGATCCATGGCGGCAATGGTGGACAGGCGGTGGGCAATCGCGATCACCGTTTTGCCCTGCATCAGGCCGTCCAGGCTTTGCTGGATGGCGGCTTCCACCTCGGAGTCGAGCGCGCTGGTGGCTTCGTCCAGCAACAGGATGGGTGCGTCTTTGAGCATCACGCGCGCGATGGCCACGCGCTGGCGCTGACCACCCGAGAGCTTCACACCGCGTTCCCCCACATGCGCCTCGTAGCCGGTGCGCCCCTGCAGATCGGTGAGGGTGGCAATGAAATCCGCGGCTTCGGCCCGTTCTGCAGCCTTGTGCATGTCGGCCTCGTTGGCATCCGGGCGGCCATACAGGATGTTGTCGCGCATGGAGCGGTGCAGCAGCGAGGTGTCTTGCGTGACCATGCCGATGGCGCGCCGCAGGCTGTCCTGCGTGACGTGCGCGATGTCCTGCCCGTCGATCAAAATGCGGCCCGACTGCACGTCGTGAAAACGCAGCAGCAGGTTGACCAGCGTGGACTTGCCCGCGCCCGAGCGGCCGATCAGGCCAATCTTCTCGCCCGGGCGGATGGTGAGGTTGAGTTGGTCAATGACCGGCTTGGCCTGCGGCCCGCTGCCGTACGAAAAGCCCATGTTCTCAAAACGCACTTCGCCCTGGCGCACCACCAAAGGTTGGGCATCGGCCGCATCGACCACGGCACGGGGTTTGGTCAGGGTATTGATGCCGTCCTGGATCGTGCCCACGCTTTCGAACAGGGTGGTCATCTCCCACATCACCCAGTGCGCGTGGCCAGACACGCGCAGCGTCATGGCCGTAACGGCTGCCACAGCGCCCGCACCCACCTCGCCCGCAGACCACAGCCACAAAGCCGTGCCGCAGGCGCCCAGGATCATTGCCACCACGAGCAGCTGGTTGACGATCTCGAACAGGCTCACCAGGCGCATCTGCGCATAGCCCGTGAGCTTGAACGCATCCATGGCGGCGCGTGCAAATTCGGATTCGCGCCGCGTGTGCGAGAACAGCTTGACGGTGGCGATGTTGGTGTAGGCATCCGTGATGCGCCCGGTCATCACCGAGCGGGCGTCGGCCTGCGCCTTGCCCACCTGGCCCAGGCGCGGCACAAAGTACCAGCAGGCCAGTCCATAGGCCACGATCCACAGGGCAAAGGGCACGATGAGCCGGGCATCGAAACCTGCGAGCAGCACCAGGATGGTGACCAGGTAGATGCCCATGCCGATCACCACATCGGTGGTGGTGAAGATCATGTCGCGCACCGCCAAGGCGGTCTGCATGATCTTGGTCGTGATGCGGCCCGCGAACTCGTCAGCGTAGAAAGCCATGCTCTGGCCCAGCATCAGCCGGTGAAAGTTCCAGCGCAACCGCAGCGGAAAGTTGATGGCCAGCACCTGGTGCTTGATGCTGGTCTGCAGCGCCACCAGCACCACCGAAACCAGCAGCAGCGCGGCGATGCCGATCAGTGCGCCCTGGCGCTCGGCCCACAGCGTGCTGGGCGTGAGGGAGGAGATCCAGTCCACCACGTACCCCAGCGCGGCAAACAAGAAGGCTTCATAAACCGCAATGGCGGCAGACAAACCAGCCATGGCAGCGATGTAGCCACGCAGGCCTCGGGTGCCATCCCACACAAAGGCCATGAAGGCCTTGGGGGGCAAGTGCGGTTCGGCGGGGGGATAGGGGGGCAGGCGGCTTTCGAAATACTTGAACACGTAGCGGAACTCCTCAACACGCCGATGGTAGAGGAGGCCTGCCGCCAGCGTTTGTCAGCAGGGGGCTTGTCCGCAGTTGAAGTAGGGCAGTCGCAAAGCCTTGCAGCAAGGGCCGAGGATTCGGTGATCGCAGAAACCAGACTGGCTTCTTTGGGTTTTGGTTTTAGACCAGCAGCGTGATGGCAACGATGGCGATGCCCAGTCCGAGGTTCACGCTCACGAGCGTGCGGATGCTGGCCAGCGCCTGCCCGCCCGCGGGCCAGTCAGAGGCAGCCACGGCCCGCTGCAAGCGCTTGAACAGCGCAAACCGGATGTGTCCGAACAGCGCCATCATCACCAGGCCCAGTGTGGCCATGATCGTCCAGTCCAGCGGCATCGAAAAGCTGCCGCCCGCCTGCACCGTCTGTTTGGCCACACGGCCCACCATCCACAGACCGCTGCCCAGCACCACCACCACGGCCACGCTCACGGCCGCAAAGAAGCGCTGCAGCACATCATGCATCAGCCGCACGCTCAGGGGTGGCTCCAGTTGCTGGGCCGCAGGCCGCAGGAAGAAATGGGCAAACACCATGCCGCCAATCCACACGATGATGGACAGGACATGGGCCAGTTGGAGTGCGTTGTAGAGCATGGGGTGGGGCGATGAAGAAACAGGTGGTGCGCGATTGTGGGGGCACGCGCCATCGCGCCGGACTTGTCCCTGCGGCCTGCCGGCCATTACCTCTACGCGGCCGCCGGCCCAGTGGTGGCGACACGCACCTGATTGCCACCGTTTCTCTTGGACACGTACATCGCCTCGTCCGCATGGCCCAGCAGGTGGTGTTCTTCGCCGCCGTGGTCGGGGTAGATCGCCACGCCAATGCTGGGCTGAACGGGCAGCGCGATGCCCTCCAGATCAAACGGCTGGCCAAAGGCCGTCAGGATTTTCTCTGCCGCCACCGTGGCGTGTTCGCGGGCGTGACCGCCTTCCAGCAGAACCACAAATTCGTCACCTCCGAGCCGTGCCACCGTGTCAGAGGCGCGCACGCATTCCAGCAGCCTCTGCGCCACCCGCTGCAGCAGCAGGTCGCCCATGGCGTGGCCCAAGGTGTCGTTCACTTCCTTGAAACGGTCGAGGTCGATGAACAGCAGCGACAGCAGCGCCTGGTCGCGCCGCGCCCGGGCGAGGGCGGTTTTGAGCCTGTCCAGAAACAGCTGGCGGTTGGGCAGATGGGTGAGCTGGTCGTACTGCGCCATATGCCGCAACCGTTCGTGCATCTGCTGGCGCTCTATGGCCGATGCCACTTGGGTGGAGACGTATTGCAGCAGCTCCCGGTCCTTGTCGGAATAGTGGGTCTGATCGTTGTAGGCCTGCAGCACCAGTGCGCCGATGGGCCCGGTGGCGGACAGCAGGGGCACGCCCAACCAGTACCTCGGTGCAGCGTTGGTGGCGGCCGGGGCGGTACCCGCTTGCGGCGTATGCAGCACAGAGCGGCCGTGGCGCACCACCTGAGCGCACAGGGCGTCCTCATCCAGCGCGAGTTCGGCCGGTGCGGCGTGGTGCTGATTGACGTGGTAGGGGTAGCTCAGCGTGCCCTGTTCCGGGTCGTACATCGCCACGGCAAAGTTGGTGGCATCCAGCAGCGTGCCGATGATTTGGTGGATGCGCTCAAACAGCGTCGGCAGGGTTGTGGTTGTGTGGGCCGCTTCTGAGATGGCGTAGATGGCGGCTTGAAGGGATTCGGTGAACTTGCGTTCGGTGATGTCGTGCGCCACCGCCAACCGCACGTTGCGGCCAGGCACCCAGCGCGCGGTCCAGCGCACATGGGCCACAGCGCCATCTTTGCGGATGTAGCGATTTTCAAACTGCAGTTGCAGTTCGCCGTCCATCACCTTTTGCGCCTGATCGGCGGTGGCGGGCAGATCGTCGGGGTGCACCATGTCCAGCATGCGCCGCCCCAGCACTTCGTCAGGCCTGTAGCCAAAAATGCGTTCAAACGCCGGGCTGACAAAAACGATGGTGCTGTCGGGTTCGACGATGCACACGGCGTCGAGCAAAAGCTCCACCACGTTCAAAGAAGAAATGCTGTGCATAAGGCGCGGCAGGCAAGGGGCAGGGCAATGGCAAACGGGCGGTGGACGAAGACCATTGTGCCTCGGCTATTGCCGCGTGTGACTGGAGAGTCACAAAAAATGCTCATCATTTAATAGCTACTGGCGCAGGTCAGTGTTGCGCTGGGCTCACTTTTTTTGTGAAGATGCGTCCGTAACAATATGTTGGCGCTGGAGTGGGTAGATTGCCGCTATCCTGCGTTTCTTTTCCGGCCCGGTTCTCCGGTCTTCCACGCAAAGGCGCCTTTCTGTCTTCCCACGCTTCTCTTTCGCTGGCCAATCTGCCGCAAACGGGTCGTTACAGGCATTGGCTGTCTGGCTTGGCGGTGGCTGTGCTGGGCTTGCTGCTCAGCTGGGGCCTGGCGCAGCAGCAGGCCGAATCGGTGGCGCAGGTGGAGCGTGCCCGTTTTGTGCAAGAGGCACGAGCCTTTGCGGACACGCTGGCCCAGCGCATTGCAGGCCATACCGAAGTGGTCTTAGGCCTGCGCGGCCTTTTCACCGCCAATCCGCAGCTTTCTCGCCTGGACTTTGAGCGCGCCGCCAATGAGATCGAGGTGGGCCAGCGTTACCCGGGTGTTCGCAACCTGTCGTTCACCCGCTGGGTGCCCGCTTCCGAAAAGGCGGCTTTCGAAGCCCGTGTGCGCGCCGATACATCGCTGTCGCCCGACGGATTTCCCACCTTTGCGATTCACCCGCCGGGTGACCGGCCTGAGTACTTTGTCGCCGATTACCTTTGGCCCATGCATGGCAATGAAGGCGTGCTCGGCCTGGACATCAGCGCCCAGCCCACCAATCTGGCCGCCATGCACTACAGCCGCGACAGCGGCCAGATCGTGGTATCCGCGCCCTTTGATCTTTTACAGGAAGAATCCCACCGTGCAGGCGTGGTGATCCGTGTGCCGGTGTTCGACCCCACCGCCGATACGGTGGAGAAGCGCTTTGTGGGCGCGGTGGCTTCCACCATCCGGGTGTACGACCTGGTGCAGGGTTTGGAGAAACAGGGCTACCTCAATGGCATCACCGTGGCCATGGCTGACCACGGGCCCATTCGTGCGGGCGTCGGGGATACGGCCGTACGCTCTCTGCTGGAGCAGACCGACGTCCCCTTGCCGGGCGCCGAGCCCTTTGTGCGGGACCTGGAGGTGCATGACCGGCGCTGGCGGCTCACGTTCCACCCAACGCAGTCTTTTCTATCGGCCTCCGAAGCGCGCTTGCCGTTGCTGGCCGGGTTGGTGGGGGCATTGGTGTCGCTCTTGCTGGCGTCCATCGTGGGCCTGTTGGTGCGCCAGCGCACGCTGGCCCTGGCACGGGCGCAAGTGTCGGACGACGCGCGGCGCGAGAGCGAGGAGCGCTTTCGCGCGCTGTTCAACCAGGCCACCATGGGTGTCGCCCAACTGGACGCACAGACGGGCCAGTTCATGCGCGTCAACCAGCGATATGCCGACATCGTGGGCTACAGCCCCGCCGAGCTGGAGGGGCTGACTGCCCAGGACATCACCTATGCAGAGGATCTTGGCAGCGAAGCGGGCCAGATCCTCGCCCTGCGCCGCGGCCACATTCCGGAATACCGGCTTGAGAAGCGCTACCTCCACAAAGATGGACACCCCGTGTGGGTGGATGTCACCGTTTCACAGATGTGGGCCCCCGGCATTGCGCCAGACCACCACATGGCCGTGGTGCAGGACATCACATCGCGCAAGCGCATGGAAGAGAACCTGCGCGCCAACGAGCAGCACCTGCGCAACATCCTGGAGCGCCTGCCCATGGGTTTGTGTGTGGTCCAGGAGGACGGCACCATCAGCTTTCGCAACGAGCGTTATGTGCAGATCTGCGGCTACACGCAGGAACTTGCGCCAGACGCCAACACCTGGTGGGAGCGTGCCTATCCCGACCTCGTCCAGCGCACGGCCATCCGCCAGCGGCTCGCGGTGGCCAAGGGCCAGGGGGTGATTCCGGCCGAGGAATACACCATTCTGTGCGCCGACGGCAAGTTCAAGCCGGTGGAGATTTCCGGCATCTTTGTCGATGGCGGGCGCCTCATCACCATGCAGGACCTGAGCCAGCGCAAGGCGGCCGAGGAGGAGATCAACAATCTGGCCTACTACGACCCGCTGACCCGCCTGCCCAACCGGCGCCTGCTGCTGGATCGCCTGCAGCAGGCCCTGGCTACCAGCGCCCGCCACCAGCGCAGCGGCGCGCTGATGATGCTGGACCTGGACAACTTCAAAACCCTGAACGAAACCCGCGGCCACGACCGCGGCGACACCCTGCTGCAGCACGTGTCGCACCGCCTGCGCAGCTGCGTGCACGAAGACGATACGGTGGCGCGCCTGGGCGGCGATGAATTTGTAGTGGTGCTGGAAGACCTGGGCGACAGCCCCGAAGACGCCGCCGCCCGCAGCGAAGAGGTCGGCCAGCGCATTCTGTCCGTGCTGCGCGAGCCCTACGAGCTGGACGGCGGCGAGCACCACAGTTCCATCAGCATGGGCATCACCATCTTCAGCGACATGCGCGAGACGGTGGACGAATTGCTCAAGCGCGCAGACCTGGCCCTGTACCAGGCCAAGGATGCCGGGCGCGACACCTTGCGCTTTTACGACCCCCGCATGCAGGCCGCCGTCACCGCCCGGGCCGAGCTGGAACTGGACATGCGCGTGGGCCTGGCCCAGGGGCAGTTTGAGCTGTACTACCAGCCGCAGATCGACCATGGCCGCATCACGGGTGCCGAAGCGTTGCTGCGCTGGCGCCACCCGCGCGACGGTTTCATTTCGCCAGCGCATTTCATCCCGCTGGCCGAAGAAACCGGCCTGATCCTGCCGCTGGGCGAGTGGGTGCTGCATGCGGCCTGCCGCCGGCTGGCCGCGTGGGCCCAGGAGCCCGATCTGGCCGGGCTGAGTCTGGCCGTCAACGTGAGCCCACGGCAGTTCCACCAACCTGGCTTTGTGGCCCAGGTGCTCGCTGCGCTGGCCAGTTCGGGGGCCAACGGGCACCGGCTCAAGCTGGAGATGACCGAAAGCCTGCTGCTGCAGGATGTGGAAGACACCATCGACAAGATGGGGCAGCTGAAAGCCTACGGCGTAGGTTTCTCGCTGGACGATTTCGGTACCGGGTACTCGTCGCTGTCTTACCTCAAGCGCCTGCCGCTGGACCAGCTCAAGATCGACCAGAGCTTCGTGCGCGACGTGCTCACCGACCCCAACGACGCCGCCATCGCCCGCACCGTGGTGGCACTGGGCACCAGCCTGGGCCTGCGTGTGATCGCCGAGGGCGTGGAGACCGAAGCGCAGCGCGACTTTCTGGCCCGCCACCAATGCCACGCCTGGCAGGGCTACCTGCTGAGCCCGCCCCTGCCCGTTGCCGAATTCGAGGACCTGGTGCGCCGAACCCATGCCGTTCCCCCGCCAGGCTGAGCCCCTTCTCCGCAGTGGCTCTCAAAAATGATAGCTGTCAGCACTTGCTGAATAAGCGCTAGAGCCGGTTTTTAATCAAAATTTCTCGTGGCAAGTCCGGCGCGTGCGCTGAAGCCCGTTCAGCGCAGGGCGGGGCAGAGCGGCGCGGTATCATTCCGCCCTTGCGGCCGCAGCAGCGCGGCCCTGGTGCGGTGCCCCTTTGGCGGCGCCGCGCCGCTAAAACTACCCTAGCCCCATCCCTCATCCGTGCGCCTTACCTCGATCAAGCTCTCCGGATTCAAGTCGTTCGCTGAACCCACCAACTTCATGCTGCCCGGGCAACTGGTGGGCGTGGTGGGGCCCAACGGCTGCGGCAAGTCCAACATCATGGACGCGGTGCGCTGGGTG
>PJUL01001125.1_pt1 | contig 12921 bp, 9 predicted proteins | sample 1512221 | NCBI WGS metagenome assembly PJUL01 (sample SAMN08177667, study PRJNA422409) | Feces metagenome, whole genome shotgun sequencing project.
GAACATCTTGTTCTGCGTCCACTGGCTTTCCTGCCAGCTCCATACCGTGCCGGTAAATTCGCGGAAATTGATCTCTGGATCAAAATTGGTCGCGAAATAACGGCCATGGCTGCCCGCATTCACATCGATTATGTCGATGCTGTCGATCCGGTCAAAATAGGCATTGGCGGCAAGAGCGGCATAGGCATTAACGACACCGGGATCAAATCCTGCGCCCAGAATGGCCGTCACGCCCTTGCGCTCGCATTCCTCGCGGTGCTTCCACTCGTAATTGCCATACCAGGGCGGCGTCTCGCAGACCTTTTTCGGGTCTTCGTGAATGGCCGTGTCGATATAGGCCACGCCCATGTCGATACAGGCGCGCAACACGCTCATATTGAGGAAGGAGGAACCGGCATTAAGGACGATCTGGCTCTTGGTCTGCCGGATCATGGCCTTTGTGGCCTCGATATCCATGGCATCGAGTTGATGGGCAGCCAGAATGCCCGGACGCTTCAGCGCCTTTTTGTCGAGTATAGAGCCAATAATGGCTTCACATTTCGACAGCGTGCGGGAGGCAATGTGAATGTCTCCGAGCACATCGTTGTGCATTGCTGCCTTAAACGCAGCGACCTGCGCGACACCTCCGGCGCCGATGATCAAAAGATTCTTTTTCAATTGGCACGAAACACCTTTTCACGGGGTAACGGGATCAGCCTGTCTTACGACAGGCTGGCGACATAGTCGGCATAACCGAACTCTTTCACAAGATCGATTGCGCCATTTTTCCTGCGAATGGCTATAGCGGGCATTGCCACGCCATTGAACCAGTTTTTCTTCACCATGGTATATCCGCCCGCATTGAGCAGCGAAATCGTGTCCCCAATGGCCAGCTTTTCCGGGAAGTCGAACTCCCCGAACACGTCGCCGGCAAGGCAGGATTTGCCGGCAATCACATAGTGGTGAGGCCCGGAATTGGGGGCGACCGAGCCGCTCTCGCGATAAACGAGCAGGTCCAGCATATGGGCTTCCACGGCGGAATCGACAATGGCGATGGCCTTGCCGTTTTCCACAATATCGAGCACCGAGACTTCCAGCGTGGTCGTATCGGTGACAACAGTATCGCCGGGCTCCAGATAGACCTGCACTCCAAACTTTTCGGCAAACGCCTTGAGTCGGACGGCAAGCGCGTCGATGTCGTAGCCCGGCTTGGCAAAGTGGATGCCACCGCCAAGGCTGACCCATTCGAGCTGCATCAACAGATCGCCAATGCGGCTTTCGATCGTGTCGAGCAGGGAAGAAAACGCCTCGACCGAGTCATTTTCGCAATTGCAATGCAGCATGAAACCGGAAATTTGGTCCATTACCGCCTCGACCTTGGCGCGGTCGCTTTCGCCCAAGCGGCTGAACGGGCGCGCTGGATCGGCCAGATCGAAATGGGAATGGCTGACGCCGGGATTAACCCGCAGACCGATGGGCAAGTGCTTGGCCTTATCCCCAAAGCGTTCCAACTGGCTCACCGAGTTGAAAATCATCTTGTCGGCATTGGTGATAGCTTCATCGATCTCGCCATCGGACCATGCCACCGAATAGGCATGAGTTTCGCCGCCGAACTTTTCGCGGCCCAGCTTCAACTCATTGAGCGAGGACGAGGTCGTGCCATCCATATGCGGCGCGATCTGCGCAAAGGTCGACCATGTGGCAAAGCACTTGAGCGCCAGTAAGCACTTTGCGCCCGAGGCGGCACGCAGGCGGTCGACCCGCTCAAGATTGGCTTCAAGCGCGGTTTCGTCGATGAGATAATAGGGGGTGGCCAGGGGCATCGCGCCGCAACTCCAACAAGCGTGTGCCCGCCGGATGAATACGGCGGAAGAAAGGGGCACGGTTTAGCGGGAGCGGCGCAGGATCGCAAGGGTTAGGCTCATAATTGCCCCACGCTCCAGCGCTGTCCTCGGACTTGATCCCACCACTCGCCATAAAGCAGACCGCTCCAACTGGCCCTCGGATCAAGTCCGAGGGCAGCACGGCCCATTTCGGACCATCGAGCCAAAAAGGAGGATCAACGCCAGTTGACCTATAAGCCGGGTTCTGTAGGGCCGCGTTGCCGCGACGTGGTGACCATTCATCTATGGCGGCCATTGCTGGACGCGCTCGTGCAACCAACCCGGATGATCTGGCCTCGAAACAGGCTGGGCCGAAGCCCGCGTCATCCCTATTTGGTCTTGCTCCCGGTGGGGTTTACCGTGCGGCTTCTGTTGCCAGACGCCCGGTGCGCTCTTACCGCACCCTTTCATCCTTGCCCCTCTGAAGAGAGGCGGTTTGCTTTCTGTGGCACTTTCCCTGGGGTCGCCCCCGGCGGCTGTTAGCCGTCACCGTGTTTCGATGGAGCCCGGACTTTCCTCCAGCATGGGGTTACCCCCATGCCAGCGGCCACCCGGTCAACTGGCCGCGCCTATGTGCGTGAGCCTGCCGCTGCCGTCAAGTGAGCAGCAATCGCCAAATTCAGGTAAGAAGCGGCTGCGCCTTGGGCTTGGTGATGGCCTGATAGGCCAGATTGATTGCCGACATGCGCGCCGTGGCCATATCGATCAGGTCTTCGGGCACACCCCGGGCGATCAGCCTGTCTGGATGGTGTTCGGCCACCAGAAGGCGATAAACCCGGCGCACTTCCTCGGGTGGCGCATCATTGCTCAGCCCGAGGACCCGATAGGGATCGACCCCCGCTTCCAGCATCACATGCTGGGACGCGATCTGCTCGAAGCGCGCCTCGTCAAAGCCGAAAATAGCGCTGACATCGCGCAGATAGTCGAGTTCTGCTTCGTGGACGAGACCATCGGCGGTGGCGATGAAGAACAGGCCGTCCAGCACATGTTCCAGCGTTTCGGGCGTATCGGCAAAGAAACGGGCGACCTTGCGGGCATAGGCGTCGTATCCAGCCACATCCTGCTTGGCGAGATTGAAGATTTTCTCCACCTGCGGGGCGTTCCCCTCGGCAATATCGACCGTCGCATTGAAGGCGCGCACTTCCGAGGCCGTCACCGCGCCATCGGCAACCGCCATCTTGGCCGATAGCGCAATCAGCGCCAGCGTGAAGGCAGCATCGCGCCCGCCGGGCAGCCAATTATCGGGGTCGAGTATATCGGCAATCTTGCCCGCAAAGCCGGTCCGATCGGAAAACGAGCCGAGAAAATGCGTGAACCTTTGCCACACATCGCGGTTTTCCTCGGCTTTGCGCACGCAGCACAGCATTTCGGACCCTTTCCAAATCGCCGCCAAACTAGCCTCTGTCGGCGCTACGGTCTACGCCTGACAACACATGGCCAGTCTGCGCTATTGGCCGAACGGATAGTAATAGTCGTTGTCGTAAGCCTGCGGGAATTGCGAACCACGACCGGCATTTGGCCCCTGATCAAGCCAGAAACCATTGCCGTCATAGGTGCTCGGCACGGGAGCGGGGCGCTGGCCATTGCGATTGGCGAGGAAGTCGGAAAGCGGGCCGGTTTCCCAGTCTTCGAGATCCTGCGCCGTAACCACCGGCGCCGGTGAATTGATAATTAAGGGCGGTGCGGCAGGCTCAGCGACAGGGGCAGGCACCGCAGGCTGGATGACCGGGGTTTGGGCGGCAACCGCGCGCGGGCGCTCGGAAACCGGCGTGGGGAAGCCGGAAACGGCGCGCGGCGGGGTAATCACCGGGCGCGCAGATTGCTGGTTCTGGGTGGTGGACGGCTGCACGCTCTGGGCCTGCTGAGCCGGTACGGCAGCGGTCTGGACCGGCGCGGGTGTTGCTGGTTGCTGCGTGCTCGGCGCGGGAGCGGATGCCCCGCCGCTGCCGCCACTGATATAGCTCGGCAATTCGCGCCCCGATTGCAGATAGGTATCAACAGCGTCGTCGCTGGTGGCGTTCGCGGGCGCAGGATTTGTCGCCACAGACTGCGGTGCCGACGTTGCAGCGCTATTGCTTGTCGCTGGCGCGGGGCGCTCGGCTGAGGCGGTGGGCAGGTCTGGCGCCGGGCGGGTCGAGGCATCCTCCACCACGGCCACTTGCGGCTCCGACGAGAACTGGCGCGCAATCAGATCAGCGGCGGGAATGGCGATGATCAGCGCAGCCCCGGCCCAGGCCAGTCCATTGGTGATAGTGCGACGATCTAATTGCATAGGCGTGGTTCCGAACGGCTCTTGCCCCTTGAGGCGAACATGCCCCTGTTCATGGCCAGAATATGGACAGGGCGGCGCAAAATACTGCCGCCCTGTGTCTGAACTGGTGATGAACGTGAGAAATCAGGGCCTGCGACCAAGCAGACGAGCCAGCGCCAGAACCAGATTGGAGCGGTTGAGCGTATAGAAATGGAACTCGGTCACACCCTCATCAAGCAGTTCGGTCACCTGCTCTGCCGCAACCGCCGCCGCAACCAGCGCATGCGTCTCCGGATCGTCTTCCAACCCCTCGAAACGCTCGGCCAGCCAGCCAGGAACCGACGCCCCGCAACGGGCAGCAAAGCCGGAAATCTGCTTGAAGGAATGGATCGGCTGAATGCCGGGCACGATAGGCGCCGTTATCCCTGCCTTGCGGGCGCGCTCCACATAGCGGAGGTAATCGGCATTGGAGAAGAACATCTGCGTAATGGCGCGATCGGCGCCCGCATCGAGCTTGCGCTTCAAATTATCGATATCGGCATCCCAATCGGCACTTTGCGGATGCTTTTCGGGATAGGCAGCGACGGAAATATCGAAATCGCCAATTCTGCGAATGCCAGCCACCAGATCGGCGGCATTCTGATATCCCTCCGGATGGGGGGTAAAAGGCAGGCCGACGCCTTCGGGCGGATCACCCCGCAGGGCGACGATGCTGGCTACGCCCGCTTCTTTATAGCCGCGCACGACATCGTCGACTTCGTCCCTCGTGGCGCCCACACAGGTCAGATGCGCCGCAGCAGGCACGCCGGTATCGGACTTGATCCGGCTGACCATGCGTAGGGTGCGTTCGCGGGTCGAACCGCCCGCGCCATAGGTGACGGAGACGAAACGCGGGCTGAGCGGGGCCAGCTTGTGAATGCTGTCCCAAAACCGCTCTTCCATTGCATCGGTCTTTGGCGGGAAGAATTCAAAGGACAATTGCAGGTCGGGGCGTTGGTCGGCCGTCTTGCGGCTGGCGCGCAGGTTATCGTCGAGCATGATCGTCTAGTCCGTTCTATTGCTTTCGCTGAGACGCCAGAGGCAAACATTCAGTCCGCGATCCTGGGTCTCACTGGGAAATTCGCGCATGGCGCGTACATCAAGGCCAGCCTGCAACGCCCAGCCATTCATCTGTTCTGCCGATAGACCGAGGCGACGATGGGCATGCTCGGCACGCAGAAATTCGAGGTCATGCGGTGCAAAATCCACGATCAGGATTTCTCCGCCCGGCTTGAGCAGACGCCGCGCCTGCACCAGCATACGGCCCGGATCGTCGAAATAATGCAGCACCTGATGGATCACCACCACATCGGCAGGCCCGATAGCGGGGTCCAGCGCCCCGATATCGCCAAGCCGCACCTGAGCATGGCTAATGCCCGCAGCGGCGAGCCGCGAGCGCGCGACCGTGAGCATTTCGCGGCTGGAATCGATCCCGACGCCATTCCTGTAGGCGGGGGCCAGCACTTCGAGCATACGGCCTGTGCCAGTGCCCAAATCGACCAGCAGATCGACCTTACGGTCAGCCAGTTCGGCAAGCACCGCCGCTTCCACGGCAGCCTCGGGCACATGCAGGGTTTTCAGCAAATCCCAGCTCTCGGCCACAGCCGCAAAATAAAGTGCGGCCTGCGCCCGCTGCGCCGCGCGCGCCTCGTCCTGACGCGCCCGGTCGCGGCGGCGCTCGGGATCGTTTGGATCAACGCGCGCCGTGAGCCAGCGGGCCAGGTCAGCCCCCTGCCCCTCCGGCGCCAGGCGATAATAGGCCCAGGCCCCTTCGGCGTGACGTTCCACCAACCCGGCATCGGCGAGCAATTTGAGGTGGCGGGAAACACGGGGCTGGCTCTGATCAAGGATCTCGGTAAGGTCCTTGACCGAGTGGTCACCATCGGCCAAAAGCGCGAGCAGACGCAGGCGCGTGCTTTCGCCCGCCGCCTTCAATACTCCCACAAATTTGCCCAGATCGCCCATCGCGCCCTCAGATATAAAGATGTCTTTATATCTAACCCACGATCAAGGTCCAGCCCAGATTTGGCCCATAGGGCAAATCATGTTAGGCGCAGCATAAGCCCGCCTGTTCACTGATTAGCCAATCCTCAATTCGTCGGAAGCCTCAAAGCGCATTCAGTCATGCGCTGGCCGAACACATTTAAATCATTGGGGCCGGAAGGAGAAAGATGCCCACCGAGCTGTTTGAAACCTATCCGCTGATCGGCACCGCTCTGGCGCTGATTGCATTGGCCGGCGCGGCATTATTCGCCAATTTCGTTGTGAAGGTTCTGCTGCTGCGGCTGGTCAACAGGCTGCTCGCCTATACGCCCTATGGCAAGGACCCCGAACTGCGCCAGCATGCAGTCATCGAACGGCTGGCCAATGTCATGCCGGCTCTGGTCGTGTCGGCGGGCATCGCCCTGGTGCCAAACCTCTACGAATTTCTTGTCGTCGTTATCCGCAACGTCGCCAACGCCACCATCATCCTGACCGTGGCCATGGCGATCAGCGCCAGCTTCAACATTCTCGACGTGATCTATCACCGCCGCCCTCAGGCGCGGCTGCGCCCGATGAAGGGCTATATTCAGGTGCTCAAGATTGCGGTTTATGTAGTCGCCGCCCTGCTGATGCTGGCGACCCTGCTCGATCAGTCGCCGCTGATCCTGCTGTCAGGTCTGGGCGCGATGGCCGCTGTGCTCATTCTGGTGTTTCAGGACACTCTGCTGGGGCTGGTCGCCGGTATCCAGATTTCATCGACCGACATGGTGCGGGTGGGCGACTGGATCGAAATGCCGGGTCTGCACGCAGATGGCGCGGTGATCGCCATCGAACTGCACACCGTCAAAGTGCAGAACTGGGACAAGACCGTCACCACCGTACCCATTCGCAAGCTGGTGACAGAGCCGTTCAAGAACTGGCGCGGCATGCAGGAATCGGGTGGCCGCCGTATCAAGCGGGCGCTCCATATCGATCAGAGCAGCATCCGCTTCCTCGAAAAAGCCGAACTCGACCGGCTCGAATCCATCGGCGTTCTGGAGCATTACCTGCAGAAAAAGCGCGCCGAGCAATCTGACTGGAACGGCAAGCTGGGCGATAAAGCCAGAGTACTCGCCAATACGCGACGCTCGACCAATATCGGCACGTTCCGCGCCTATGCCGAAGCCTATCTGCGCAACCATCCCCATATTCATCAGGGCATGAGCCTGATGGTGCGCCAGCTCGCGCCGGGGCCGGAAGGGCTACCGATCGAGCTCTACGCCTTCACCAACACCATTGTCTGGGCAGATTATGAGGGTGTGCAGGCCGATATCTTCGATCACCTCTATGCGGTGCTCGCCGAATTCGACCTGCGCGTGTTCCAAAGCCCGGCGGGCCATGACATGCAATTGATCGGGCGCGAAAACAACGCGCCCAACCTTCATGCCTTGCCGCGTGGCGCTCAGGCCGACTGACGATCTTCAGTAACGGCGCGCTTGCGGAACGAGTGAGCGCGCCACAATTCAAAGATATGCCGCGCATCTTCGGCATCGAGGGCCTCGAACCGCGAGAGCACCATGCGCTTGTCGGCCTCGCTCGGCAGATCGCGCCATGGCAGGGTTGCCGCGATGGCCTCGAACAGGTCAGGGCTCATCCTGGCGGCGCGCAGGGCCACCGTGACAGCGACGTAATCCTGGCTGGCCAGCCATTTCACCACAACTTCCGGCGAAACGCTGAGATTGACGGCCATGGCGGCAGCGGCATGGTGGCCATAACCAAAGCGGGCAAAGCGAGCCAGCGCCCGATCATCGAGTTGCTTGCGGTCGGCAAGGCCACGCACCTGATTATAGGCGACCTTCCATTCCTGGGCGTTGAAGCCGGCACGGTTACGGATGCGGTTATAGACGACGGTATTGACCTTGCCCGCGGCAACGGGATCGAAGCGGCGCTGCACTTCGCCAATCGACTCCAGCACCTTCCCGGCCACTTCATCGATTTCGCCACGCAGCGATTTCCAGTCGATATCGGTGCGGCCACGCAGGTCGGCGGCGATTTCGGCAGTCTTGGTCGCCCGCTCCACCAGTTTTTCGACGGTCGAGCGATCCAGTTCGGCACTGTTATTGCGCACCAGGCGCACCACCGAAGCGGTTTCGCCATGCTCGGCAATGGCCCCCCCGACGCGCTCGTTGAGGCCCAGACGGCCAGCGATGACAACGCGGTGGTCTTCGGACTGATTGGCGATGATATCGATCAGATCGTCGTCGCTGAGGACGGTAGAAAATTCCAGCAGCGGACGGGCGACCTCGATATCGTCATTGGCCAGCTTCAGGATGACCGTGCCGGGTGCGCGCTCCAGCGGCGCAAGCAGTTTGGCCACATGCGCCCGCGCCTCGACTTCGACAAGCTCGGCAAGCTGACACAGAACCTCGTCATACTGGGCGACCTGTTCATCATCGCAGCGATCGGAAACGAAGCTGAACAGGCGGGCCATATTGCGGAACAAATGGTCGCGCTCGGCGCTGTTGGCTTCACCATTGAGCACGCGAAAATTGGCGAATGCGCGATGGCCTTCATCCAGTTCGGTGGTCACGTCGGTCATGCTCGTTTCTCCCGGCTTCTGCCGCCTATTCCTCCACCACAATGAAGCCGACCTGCTTTCGGGCTCTGAAAGCGACCACGAAGATTTAATTCAAATTGCATCCATTCGCTTTTTTCCTAAGGAATGCGGGCCAAGCAGTTACCTCTGGCGAGCGGCGACTTTTCCGGGCACACGCCCTAAAGGCATGTACCGCTGATGCCGTCCTGTGCTGGGCGATTTCGTTTGTCTGCATCAGTCCGGACCTGACGATAAAACAAAAAAGCCCCGGGGCTATTACCCGGGGCTTCATGTTTACTTTACGAAAATAAGCGCTTAGCGCAGATCGAAGCGATCGGCATTCATCACCTTGACCCATGTCGCCACGAAGTCGCGGGTGAATTTGGCAGCGGAATCGGCCTGACCATACACTTCGGCATAGGCGCGCAGATGGGAGTGCGAGCCGAAGATGAGGTCGATGCGGGTGCCGGTCCATCTGATCTCGCCGCTCTTGCGGTCGCGGCCTTCATAGACACCCTTTTCACCATCCTTAGGCTGCCAGACAATGTCCATTGTCAGCAGGTTGGTGAAGAAGTCATTGGTCAGCGTTTCAGGACGGTCGGTGAAAACACCGTGATCGCTGACGCCGATCTTAAGCACGCGCAGACCACCAAGCAGCACGGTCAGCTCCGGCCCGGTCAGACCCAGCAATTGCGCCCGGTCCACCATTGCCTCTTCCGGCTGCATGAACTGCCGACCGCTGAGATAATTGCGGAACGCATCGGCACGTGGTTCGAGCGCGTGGAAGGATTCCACATCGGTCTGCTCGGCCGACGCATCCATACGGCCCGGCGTGAAAGGAACAGTCACGCTCTGACCGGCATCGGCGGCCGCCTTTTCGATGCCAACGCCACCTGCAAGCACGATCAGGTCGGCCAGCGAAACCTTTTTACCGCCAGCGGCTGAAGCGTTGAAATCGGTCTGCACAGCTTCGAGCGCTGCAAGCACCTTTGCGAGCTGGGCAGGATTGTTGACAGCCCAATCCTTTTGCGGAGCCAGACGAATGCGCGCGCCATTGGCGCCGCCGCGCTTGTCCGACTTGCGGAAGGTCGAGGCGGAAGCCCATGCCGAACCGACCAGCTCGGACACCGACAGGCCAGATGCCAGAATCTTGCTCTTGAGCGCCGCAATGTCGGCCTCATCCACCAGCGGATGATCGACCGCAGGGATCACGTCCTGCCAGATCAGGTCTTCAGCAGGCACTTCCGCACCGAGATAGCGCGCCTTGGGGCCCATATCGCGGTGTGTCAGCTTGAACCATGCACGAGCGAACGCGTCCGCGAACTGATCCGGATTTTCCATGAAGCGACGCGAAATCGGCCCATAGATCGGATCGAAACGCAGCGCCAGATCGGAGGTGAGCATACGGGGAACATGCTTCTTTTCGGAATCGAATGCGTCGGGAATGGTCGCACCCGCGCCCTTGGCCCGCCATTGCTTGGCACCCGCCGGGCTCTGCTCCAGTTCCCATTCGTAGCCGAACAGGTTCCAGAAGAAATTGGTGCTCCACTTGGTCGGCGTCGTGGTCCAGGTGACTTCGAGGCCCGAACCGGTCGTGTCGGTGCCAATGCCGGTATTATGGCCATTGGCCCAACCAAGACCCTGGCTTTCGATGCCTGCCGCCTCGGGAGCCGCCGCGATCAGCGAGGGGTCACCAGCGCCGTGGGTTTTGCCGAAGGTGTGACCGCCGGCGATCAGCGCCACGGTTTCTTCGTCATTCATCGCCATGCGGCGGAATGTTTCGCGGATGTCGCGCGCCGAAGCCAGCGGATCAGGATCGCCGTTCGGACCTTCGGGATTGACATAGATGAGGCCCATCTGCACCGCGGCCAGCGGCTCTTCCAGCTGACGCTCGCCGCTATAGCGGCTATCGCCCAGCCATGTGCCTTCCGGGCCCCAATAGAGTTCCTCTGGCTCCCAGACATCGGTACGGCCACCGGCAAAACCAAACGTCTTGAAGCCCATCGATTCCAGCGCAACATTGCCGGTCAGGATCATCAGATCGGCCCAGGAAATCGCATTGCCGTATTTCTGCTTGATCGGCCAGATCAGGCGGCGGGCCTTGTCGAGATTGACATTATCCGGCCAGGAATTGAGCGGCGCGAAACGCTGCTGGCCCATGCCAGCGCCACCACGGCCATCGGTGATGCGATAGGTGCCGGCGCTGTGCCAGGCCATGCGGATGAACAGGCCACCATAATGGCCAAAGTCGGCGGGCCACCACTCCTGAGAATCGGTCATCAGCGCCCGCAGGTCAGCCTTGACGGCATCCAGATCGAGCTTGCTGAACGCCTCGGCATAATCGAAATCCGGACCCATCGGGTCGGATAGCGTGGAATTGGTGTGCAGCACCTGCACATCCAGCGTTTCGGGCCACCAGCTGCTGTTGCTCGGCTTGCTCTTGCCATGGCCCATCGGGCATTCGCCAGCGGGCTTCTGATTGGGGTCTGTCATTTGGGGCTCCTGTCGTTGAGGCGCGTTATAAAGCGCTGGCGTCGATTAGGCCAATCGATTAATCTTCATTCCACCATAGGAAAAAATTATTGTGACAATCACGCTCAGACAGATGCGATACGCCTTGGCCCTGGCCCGCACCGGGCATTTCGGGCGCGCAGCGGAAGCCTGCGCCGTCTCGCAACCAGCGTTGTCGCAACAGATTCAGGCGCTGGAAGACTTTTGCGGCGTAGCTTTATTCGACCGGCTAAAAGGCGGCGCGCGGCTCACCCCATTTGGCCGAGATTTCATCGAGCTGGCCACTGAAGCGGTACGCAACGCCGATGCGCTCGAAAGCTTTGCGCTGCACCATGCGGGCACACCTAAGCGGCCAATTCGCTTCGGCCTCATACCCACCGTCGCGCCCTATCTTTTGCCAACCATTTTTCCGGCTTTGACCAAAAACCTTGCTGATCTGGCCTTCACCATCAGCGAAAACCGTACCGAAGCCCTGTTGACCCAGTTGCAGGATGGGCGGCTCGATATTGCGCTTATCGCAACCGACCTTCCCACAGGCGGGCCACGATTGGCGTCTGCGCCGCTTTTTGACGACCATTTCGTTCTCGCCACGCCGAGCAGCGAGGTCACGTCAGAGCCAGTGTCGCTGGCCTCACTGGCACCAGAACGCATTCTGCTGCTGGATGAAGGTCACTGCTTTCGCGACCAGACCATATCGGCCTGCCATCTCGATACCGAGCACACCGCCCGCACTTTTGCGGCGACGTCACTGTCGACCATCGTAGAGTTCGTTGCCAATGGTCAGGGGGTGACGCTGCTGCCCCAGATCGCGCTGCGCAAAGAAGCCAACGATCCGCGCATTGCAGTTCACATGCTCAACGAGCCCGAAGCGGGGCGGTCATTGCGCCTGGTCTGGCGAGAGGCGACGCCTTTTGCCAAGGCTTTTCAGCAGATCGCAGAAGTGATCCGCGCAACCCGCCAATCAGGCTAGGCGGGCACGTCGCTGGCGGAAGCTGTCATAGGAAAACACCACCAGCGACAGCCAGATCAGCGCAAAGCTCAATAATCTCATGCCGCTAAGGTGTTCGCCGAACATGAGGATGGCGACGAGAAACTGGATGGACGGCGCAAGATATTGGAACATGCCGATCGTGGTCAGCCGCAACCGCCGCACGCCATAGGCGAAAAGCAAAAGTGGGATGGCAGTGGCCGGGCCAGTCAGCACCATGAGCGCCATCAGTCCCGGATCTGCATGAACGCCCGGGCCGTTGGTTGCCAGATCAAACAGCACAAAGCTCATGGCGAAGGGGGCGACGACCAGCGTTTCGGCAAAGAGACCCGTGGCAGGACCAGCCTGCGCGGTCTTGCGGATAAAGCCATAAAAACCAAAGGAAAAAGCCAGACCCAACGCGATGAAGGGAATATTGCCCAGCCCGGCGGCCTGAATGAGAATGGCAATAAAAGCGATAGCAATGGCAATGGTTTGCAGCCGGTTCTGCCGCTCACCGAGGAAAATCATGCCGATGGCGACATTGACCAGCGGATTGATGAAATAGCCAAAACTGGCTTCCAGCAATTGCCCGGTTTCCACTGCCCACACATAGAGTAGCCAATTGCCGACCAGTAGGACTGCGGACAGCGCAATCACACGCATTCTGCGCCAATCGGTCAGCAGACTGTGAACGTCGGCAATGCCCTTTGTGACGATAATGACAATTGTC
>PJUL01001127.1_pt1 | contig 12882 bp, 15 predicted proteins | sample 1512221 | NCBI WGS metagenome assembly PJUL01 (sample SAMN08177667, study PRJNA422409) | Feces metagenome, whole genome shotgun sequencing project.
AAGGCGATCTTCCGTCTGCGCGTCAACGCCGGCTCGAACAGCCAGGCGCGGGAGCTGTGCGGCAAGCTCAAGGTCGCCGGCGAGAACTGCTTCATCGCGAACTGATGCCGGGCCGCCTTACCTTGGCGGTCCTGCTGGTCATCGTGGCGATCCTTTCTGGGCTGGCAGCGCTGTGGATGGGGCCTTTCGTTGCACAGGATCGATGCCTCGACGCGGGCGGTGCATGGCGGAGTGGCCATTGCGTGCGCTGATGCTCGGGGGCTGACGGGGGCGGCCATGCCGCACGGGCATGGCCGATGTTGGGGGAGGGGCTTATCCGGCGCCTCCCGCTTCGCTAAGAGACGCGCATGAAGCCAGTAATCTTCGGCGTATCCGGCCTGTCGCTCACGGCCGAGGAGCGCGATTTCTTCCGGGACGCCGATCCGCTCGGCTATATCTTCTTCAAGCGCAACTGCGAGAGCCGCGACCAGATGCGTGCGCTCACCGAGGAGCTGCGCGCGCTGAGCGGCCGGGCCGACCTGCCGATCCTCATCGACCAGGAAGGTGGCCGGGTCAGCCGCATGGTGCCGCCGGAATGGCCGGCTTTCCCGGCGGGTGAGGTGTTCGGCAAGCTCTACGATATCGCGCCGATCTCGGCGATCGAGGCGGCGCGGGCGAACTATCACGCGCTGGGCATGATGCTTGCCGAGGTGGGCGTGACCGTCGATTGCGCGCCGCTGCTCGACGTCGTGACGCCGGAAGTGACCAAGGCGATCGGCGACCGCGCGTTTGGCGGCGAGCCGATGCGCGTCGCGGCACTCGGCCAGGCTTGCGTCGAGGGGCTGCGGCGGGGCGGCGTGGTCGGCGTGGTCAAGCATATGCCCGGTCATGGCCGCGCGCTGGTCGACAGCCATCTCGAGCTGCCGCGCGTCCGGGTGGACGCCGCAGCCCTGGAGCAGGACATCGCACCCTTCCACGCGCTCAAGGATGCGCCGATGGGCATGACCTGTCATGTCGTGTTCGAGGCGTGGGATGCCGAGCGCCCGGCTACGCTGTCACCGACGGTGATCCGCGAGATCATCCGTGGTCGCATCGGTTTCGACGGGCTGCTGATGACCGACGACATCGACATGAAGGCGCTCAGCGGCACGCCGGGCGAGAAGGCGACCCAGGCGCTGGCGGCCGGCTGTGACGTTGTGCTCGATTGCTGGGCGCGGATGGACGAGATGGTCGAGATCGTCGGCCTGCTCCCCGATGCGACGCCCGAGTGCATTGAACGGCTCGACCGCGCGATGGCCACGACGGGAGCAGACGAGCCGGACGCCGACTTCGCCGAGCTGATCGCCAGACGGGACGAGTTGCTGGCGCTCGCCTGACCTGCTTAACTCCGCGCATGGACGCCGAGGCACCCGAGACCCTCAAGATCGATATCGACGGCTGGGAAGGGCCGCTCGATGTGCTGCTGGCGCTCGCCCGCACGCAGAAAGTCGATCTGCGCCAGATCTCGATCCTCCAGCTCGTCGAGCAATATCTCGGCTTCGTGAACGAGGCGCGTGAGCTCAGGCTGGAACTTGCCGCCGACTATCTCGTGATGGCCGCGTGGCTCGCCTATCTGAAGTCGGCGTTGTTGCTGCCGCGCAATCCCGAGGAGACGCCGAGCCCCGAGGATCTCGCGTTGCGCCTGCAGCTCCGCCTCGAGCGGCTCAACGCGATGCGCGAGGCAGGTGCCCGGCTGATGGCGCGCGACCGCACCGGCCGCGACAATTTCTTCCGCGGCGCCCCCGAGGGCCTGCGGGTGCTCCGCAAGGCGCGCTACGAGGCCGAGATCTACGACCTGATCGCTGCCTATGGCCGCATTAGCGCGCGCACCCGTCCGGTGATGCACGTTGTCCAGCAGCGCGACGTGATGACGCTGGAGGCGGCGATCGAGCGCGTGTCGTCGCTGATCGGCACGCGGATCGAATGGAGCACGCTCCAGTCCTTCCTGCCCGAGGGCGCGAGCGGGGCCTATGCCAAGTCGGCGCTCGCCTCGTCCTTCGTCGCGGCACTCGAGTTGGCGAAGCAGGGCAAGGTGGAACTCAAGCAGAAATCGGCCTTCGCGCCACTCTATCTCAAGGCGACCGCATGACCCCCGAAGACGCCGCCTCGCGCGCGGTGGAGGCCGTGCTGTTCGCCTCCGAGAACCCGATGAACCTCGACGAAATCCGCGCCCATGTCGGCACGGAGATGGACGTGCGGGCCGCGCTAGCCAGCCTGGAGGCGCTCTATGCCGGGCGCGGGGTCGAGCTGGTCCGCCGCGGCGACCGCTGGCATTTCCAGACCGCCGCCGATCTGGCGCATCTGCTTCGCCGCAACCGCGAGGAGAGCCGCAAGCTCAGCCGTGCCGGCATCGAGACACTGGCGATCATCGCTTATCACGAGCCGGTTACCCGTGCCGAGATCGAGGCGATCCGCGGCGTGCAGATATCCAAGGGCACGATCGACGTGCTGATGGAGGCGAACTGGGTGCGTCCGGCCGGCCGCCGCGAAGTGCCGGGGCGGCCGCTGATGTACGCCACCACCCAGGGCTTTCTCACCCATTTCGGCCTCGCGAGCCGCCGCGACCTTCCGGGAATCGACGATCTCAAGGCCGCCGGCCTGCTCGATCCGGTCGATCTCGCTTTCGAGGCGCTCGGCGAAAGCGAAGGTGCCGAGGAGCCCGAAAGCGAAACTGTCACAGACGACGAATAGGGGCGACCCCGCGTTGGGCATTGCCGCTGCGGCATGCGAGGCCTAGATAGGGCCTGAATCAAGGAGATTTCGTTATGGGTATGGGCAGCATCTGGCACTGGCTCGTGCTGGGCTTGATCGCGATTCTGCTGCTCGGTGGCGGCCGCTTCTCGAACATGATGGGCGACGTGGCCAAGGGCATCAAGCAGTTCAAGAAGGGCATGACCGAGGACGACGACGACAAGCCGGCGACCCGGATCGAAGGCAAGGCGGCTCCCGAGCCGACCGTGCAGCGCGAAGCCGAAACGGCGCGCGAAGAGAAGCTCTGACCCTTCGTCCCCGGCTCAGGGCGTCGGGGACCGCTTTGGCGAATTGATCGATGCTAGATTTCAACGCGCCCGAGTTCGTCGTGGTCGCCATCGTGGCTCTGATATTCATCGGGCCCAAGGATTTGCCGAAGGCGATGCGCTTCGTGGGCAAGTGGGTCGGCAAGGCCCGCGCTGTCGCGCGTCAGTTCCGTTCCGGATTCGATAACATGGTCCGCGAGGCGGAGCTCGCCGAGCTCGAGAAGCAATGGGCCGAGGAAAATGCCCGGATCATGGCGCAGCATCCGCCCGCCGCGCTGCCCGCGCCCGAGGCCGAAGTGCACCAGGTTGCCGAGGACACCGCGCCGGTAATGGTCGAGCAGCCCGCCTTCACGGAAGAGACGCCCGGCGTTTCCGCGCCTGCGCCCAAGCCGAAGCGTGCCCGCAAGTCGGCCGCCGCTCCGGTTGAAGCCATTGAGGAGCCGGCCGACAAGCCCGCAGCAAAGCCGCGCACCCGCAAGGCCGCTGCGCCGGCTGACACCGTCACCAAGCCGCGTACGCCGCGCAAGAAGGCCGTACCGCCTGCCGAGGCTGCTGAATGAGGGACATCGACGACACCCAGCAGCCGCTGCTCGAGCATCTGATCGAGCTGCGCCGCCGTCTGTTCTACTGTGTCGCCTCGCTGCTGGTGACCTTCTTCGTCTCCTTCTATTTCTCGAAGGAAATCTACGGCTTCCTCGTCCATCCGCTCGCGGTGGCGGGGCAGGATCAGGTGATTTTCACCCAGATCTTCGGGGCGTTCTTCGTCCAGCTCAAGGTCGCCTTCTTCGCGGCGATGATGCTGTCCTTCCCGGTGGTCGCCACCCAGCTCTGGCAGTTCGTGGCGCCTGGCCTGTATCGGCAGGAGAAGAAAGCGCTGCTGCCTTTCCTGCTCGCCACGCCGGTGCTGTTCATCGCCGGCGCCGCGCTGGCCTATTTCGTTGCCATCCCCACTGCGCTGCATTTCCTGCTCGGCTATCAGGGCGAGCTTGGCGACAGCGGCGTGCGGCAGACGGCGCTGCCCGATGCCGAGAAGTATCTCGATTTCGTGATGCAGTTCCTCTTCGCGTTCGGCATCACCTTCCTCTTGCCCGTGCTGCTGATGCTGCTCGAGCGATCGGGCATCGTTTCCTATGAGCAGCTCAAGAGCGCGTGGCGCTATGCCGTGGTCGCGGCCTTCGCGATCGCCGCGGTGCTGACCCCGCCCGATGTCGGCTCGCAGCTCCTGCTCGCGATCCCGCTGGTCGGCCTCTATTTCCTCTCGCTGGGGGCGATCTGGTTTACCCGTCGCCGCCGTCCGGCAGTGCCGGATAGCGAGGACGAGGCCGACACCGCGGAAGCCTGACACAAAAAAAGGTCCCTTCCGTCCGGAAGGGACCTTTTTCTTTGGTTGCCCGGGTTACTTGGCGTCGTCGGCCGTCTTGGCCACAGTGTCCCCGGCGGACGAAACGTCCCTGCCCACGCCTTCGACGGTATTGCAGGCCGAAACCAGCACCGCGCCCGCAAGGGCGAGGCAGGTGATGATCTTACGCATCTCAACTCTCCAAAATATCGGACCGCAAGGGTCTCAAGGGAAATGCGCGGGACCGCACAAACGTTCCGCTTGCGAAGCAAGGCGCTGAAGATGCTGGGAAAATCGAGAGGTGCCCCAAAAGTTTTAGGCCCGGAAGCGTCACCGGGGGGGGGGAGGGTTGACGCTTCCGGGCCCATGTCTTGGATAGCGAGAGCGGGGGGGCAAAAGGTCACTATCCGAAGTGTAAAACGGACCATGCGGTCTGGGGTTCCACGCCCTTCGAATTTTTTTCGAACTTTTTATCTGGTTTAATGCGTCAGGGTTTTCCGGTGATCGCGATGGGTGCCTCATAGGCGCCGGTAAGCGGATCATGGTGCAATTTGGTGCGCAACTGGCGGGCAAGGCCGCCGATCACCCGGCCATAGCGATTCTCCACCAGCGCCTCGAGGGCCGCGCTTTCGACCAGGGCGGGGGAGGTGACCCGCAGCAGCGCCTTATGCTCGTCATCCTCGATCGGCTTGATCGAGATGCGGATCTGGGCTTCCGGATTGCAGTTCATCGCAAGCTCGACGATCTCGGTGAGCAGGAAGGCGACTGCGATCGCGACATCCTGATTGGCCAGCACCGGGGAGATGTCGAGCACCACCCCCAGGCCCCGGGCGCGTTCCGGCGCGGTGGCGCGGATATTGGCGGCCAGCTCGCCGATCACCGAGCGCAAGTCGAGCCCCCGATTTTCCTCCAGCTCGGCATAATGGTGGCGATGGACGACCGCGAGCGCATCCACCCGCCGCTGGATCGAGGCATAGGCCTCGCTCGCCTCTTCGCTCTTCGCGCCGCGGGCGTGGAAATTGATCAGGCTGGCGATGACCTGCAGGTTGTTCTTCACCCGGTGATGGACTTCGCGGGTGAGCTTGGTCTGGCGCACCAGTCCTTCGGCCAGATCGGCCTCGTGCGCCTTCACGGTGCGGCTGATCTCGCGGAAGGTATCGCCCAGCTCGCGGATCTCGGCGGCGGGCATTTCGCCCAAGCGCTTGATGTCGATCACTTCGCCCGGCTGATAGGCGCCCACGCTGGTGCGAAGCCGGCGGAGCGGGCGGATCAGCAGGATGTCGACTACGAACCAGCTGATTCCTGCGGCGGCCAGCCACATCAGCACCAGCACCACGGTATTGATGATCATCGGCGAGGTGATCGGCGTGCCGAGCATCGACATTTCGAGCGTTACGCCATCAAGGCCCAGGTCATTGGGTATCGTCTCGCGCCGGTCCAGCGGGCCGACGCCGACCAGTTTGCGCAGCACGAGGCGATCGCCATGGCCGACCAGTGCGGCGCCATATTCGGGAACGAAGCCGCTCGGCTGCGCAATCGATGCCAGCGCGGCTGCCGGGTAGAAGGCGGTGGCACTGCCGCCCCGTCGCCCGCCGATGCGCAGCAGCATACCGTTGCCGGGCAATGCCGTGCGAACCTGGCGGGGCTGCAGCTGGCCCTCGTCGGAATGGGTGAAATTCTGGCCGCAGATGATCCGGCCCCCGCTGTCGGCGATCGCGAAGCGGACGCCGGCCGTGGTGGCGAAGGTGCCGGCGAGGCGCGTGCAGGCCGGTGCGTCATGGGGATCGGCTTCAAGCGTGTCGAGCGCGTTGGAGAGCTGGCTGACATGGTTGACCAGCAGATCGCGCAGCACGCTCGAGCTTTCGCTTGCCGCCACGCCCAGCCGGGCCCGCGCTTCGCTATCGGCATTGCGCGTGCTCTGCAGCGTCGTGAACAATGCGATCAGCGCCAGCGGCAGCAGGCAGACGATCAGGTAGAGGAACACCTTTGCGCCAGTAGGCATAGCCCCCAGCGCCGCCGCCGGACGGACTTTGGCGCGCGGTTCTTCGTCCGAGATCTCCATCGCCTCCGGACTAGTCGAGCTTTTTCAGCAGGTCGAGCAGATCGTCGGGCACGGCTTCGCTAACGGCTTCGTCATAGGCCTGACGCAGCGCATCACCAAGATTGCGGCCATTACGGCCGGTTTCCTTTCCGCCATCGGTTTTGGGCGGGTTTTTCATCTTCTCATCCGCGGAATGCACCAATTCCCCCCTGCGCCACGGCAGCAACCGCGGCCCGGACTAAAAGCGACCTGTTCCGGATGCAATGTCCGGAAGTGAACGAAAGCCACCGGTCGTATGAAACCAGCGGCTGTGCGGCAAGGTTATGCAGCATATGTTATGAAACCAAATAGCGCGTCGTTTGTTCCACAGCCGATGCAATATCCGGGGAGGGCTCCCTTCGGGTGGCACGAATGTGGATTGCAATAGCTCGGAACGGGGACGAAACAACCCTTTCCGCACTCGTAGGAGAATAGTTCGACCATGTCGCTTGGACAGCAACTCGCGCCGCACCTTCCGTTGCTTCGCCGTTACGCGCGCGCGCTTACCGGCAGCCAGGTCGAGGGCGACCGCTATGTGCGCGCTGCGCTCGAGGCGATCGTCGCGGCGCCGGACCAGTTCCCCCGCGAAGTCGATCCGCGCCTTGGCCTGTATCGTACCTTCCAGGCAATCTGGCAGTCGACGCATCTCGAAGAGGAAGAGGTCGCTCCCGATTCGGTGAACGAGAATGAGACGATCGCCCGCAAGCGGCTTTCGCGCCTTACGCCGCTTTCGCGCCAGGCGCTGCTGCTCACCACCGTGGAAGGCTTCAGCATCGAGGATGCGGGCTATCTGATCGAAGAGGATGCCGGGCAGGTGCAGAAACTGGTGGCCGAGGCCGTGGCGGAAATCGAGCGTCAGACGCACACCCGCGTGATGATCATCGAGGACGAGCCGTTGATCGCGATGGATCTTGAGCAGATCGTCCGCGATCTGGGTCATGAGGTCACCGGCGTTGCGGTCACCCGTGACGAAGCGGTTGCGCTGGCGATGGAAGATCGTCCGGGCTTGGTGCTCGCCGACATTCAGCTGGCCGATGACAGCTCGGGCATCGACGCGGTGAAGGACATCCTCGCCGAATTCTCGGTGCCGGTGATCTTCATCACTGCCTTCCCGGAGCGTCTGCTCACCGGCGAACGTCCGGAACCGACCTTCCTGATCACCAAGCCGTTCCAGCGGGAAACCGTGAAGACGACGATCAGCCAGGCGCTGTTCTTTGACGAGGCAACTGTTCCCGCCTGACGGGGCCCACGAAAAATCCGGCGCGGGTTCCATCAGATACGGACCCAAAACGGTTTTCGCGGGTTGTAGGTGGTATGGTTGAGGACAAGAACTCCATCCATCTCGATACCGAGGATGCCCGCGCCGGCTCCACGCCGCATGTGACGCGCTATGTGCTGGGCATAAGCCTGGTGCTGGTTGTCATTGCGTTCGCGTTCATTCTGCTTCGCTGACAGGTGGCGCACCCGAATATGCTGGCAATCGCGGATACCAACCCTATCTCTGGAACCGGTCGCATTGCGGCCGACGCAAACAAGCGGGAACGAATGAGTCAGTCCGAACAGCCCGAGGACAAGGGGACCGAGGCGCCGCAGGAGCATGTCTCGCTCTCTGATCCCGAGTTCAAGAAACAGCTCGCCGTGGTCATCCCGCACCTGCGTGCCTTTGGCCGCTCGCTGTCGGGTAGCCGGGATCTCGCAGACGATCTGGTGCAGGAAACGCTGCTGAAGGCATGGGCCGCGCGCAAGCGCTTCCAGGCCGGCACCAACATGCGTGCCTGGACCTTCATCATCCTGCGCAATCTCTATCTGAGCCAGATGCGCCGCGCCCGCTTCAAGGGCGAATGGGACGATCTCGTCGCCGATCGCCTGCTCGCGGCGCCGGCGAGTCAGGATCGCCATGTCGAGCTTTCCGACATGCAGCGTGCACTGCTGCATCTTCCGCAGCCGCAACGTGAGGCGCTGATTCTCGTCGGTGCCGGTGGCTTTGCCTATGAGGAAGCGGCGGAAATCTGTCAGGTCGCCGTCGGCACGATCAAGAGCCGGGTTGCGCGCGGCCGTGTCGCGCTCGAGCATCTGCTGAGCGAAGGCCAGCTGCCGTCGCGCCGGATCGAGCCGGGTACGGCCGAAGGCAAGACCGCGCTCGATACCATCATGGGCGAAGTCGAGGATCTCAGCCGCGACCGCGATCTGCCGCCGAAATAACGCTCGCAAGAGGGGCAATGAAAAAGCCGCGTTCCCCTGGGGGAGCGCGGCTTTTTCGCTTTTGCCCATTGGGCGATGCTGCCGCTAGCGCGGTGCTGTGCGGTTAAGCTGGCGGAGTATGTCGGCCATGTCGTCAGGCAGACCGAGATCCCGCGCATAGGCATCTCGCAATGCGAGCCCGATCGCGTCACTGGCGCGTGGCGCCTCGACCCGATATGCGGGCTGGCGGGCGTCGCTGGCCGTGGCTGAGGTTGTCTGGTTCATGTTGCTAGAACAATTCAGTTCTCATTTTGTTGCTTGACATTCTGCAACACATCGTTTCGCAGGTGGACGATTTAGTGACTGACATCCCTCTTCCTCCCGATCTTGCCGACGCCATATCGCGGGCACATGCGCATGCGCCGTTCCTCGATCACCTGCTTACGCGGGAGGCCGCATTGGTGTCTGGCCTCGAGTCCGCGCTCGCGGATCCCCGCGCCGCCGCTGCTGCCATCGCCGATGAAATGGGCGAGGGCGCACGGTTGCGCATCGAGCGTCGCCGGCTGGCCCTTCTTGTCGCCTTGGGCGATCTTTCGGGCCGGTTCGACCTTACGCGTGTCACCCATTTGCTTACCGATTTCGCGGACGATGCGCTGGGCCGTGCGATCCGCGCGGCGATCCTCGAGCGCACGCCGGATGCGGAGCCGCGGGGGTTCGCGGCGATCGCGCTCGGCAAACAGGGTAGCCGCGAACTCAACTATTCGTCGGACATCGATCCGATCCTGATCTTCGATCCCGAGACCTTGCCCTGTCGTCCGCGCGAGGACGTGCAGGAAGCCGCGGTGCGGATCGGCCGCCGCGTGGTCGAGCTGCTCCAGACCCGCGACGAGCATGGCTATGTGCTCCGGGTCGACCTGCGCCTGCGGCCTTCGCCGGAAGTCACCCCGATCGTGCTGCCGGTCGAGGCGGCGATCTCCTATTATGAGAGCCAGGCGCTGCCCTGGGAGCGTGCTGCCTTTATCCGGGCGCGCGCCTGCGCCGGGGATTTGTCGCTCGGCGGCTATTTCCTGGATGCGATTCGACCGTTCGTGTGGCGCCGCGCGCTCGACTTCGGCACGATTCGTGAAATCCGCGACATCAGTCGCCGTATCCGTGATCATTATTCGCAGGCCCAGGCCTTTGGTCCCGGTTACGATCTGAAGCGGGGCAGGGGCGGCATCCGCGAAGTCGAGTTCTACGCCCAGATCCATCAGCTCATCCATGGCGGTCGCGAGCCGGCCTTGCGCGCGCCTGCCACCCGCGATGCGCTTGCCGCCCTGGCCGAGGCCGGCCGGATAAGTGCGGACGAGGCCCGCGACCTCACCGCTGCCTATGTCCAGCTCCGCACGATCGAACACCGCCTGCAGATGGTCGACGATCGCCAGACGCACGAGCTGCCCGAGAATCCGGACTCGCTCGACAATGTCGCCCGGCTGCACGGTCTGGCCGACGGGGATGCCCTGACTTCGCTGCTCCAGCCCTGTGTCACGCGGGTCGGTTCGATCTACGACAGCCTTGCCGGCGAGGAAGAGCAGCGTCTGCCGAACGAGGCCGTGCCGCTGGAGGCGCAGTTGACTGCGGCGGGTTTTGAACGGCCCGATGGTGCTGCGCGTATCGTCCAGGGCTGGCGCGCTGGCACCTATCCGGCGCTGCGTACGCCGGCGGCGCGCGAAGCGCTCGAATCGGTGCTGCCCGGCCTGATCGATGCCTTTGCCCGCGCACCTGATACGGTCCATGCGATCACCCGTTTCGACGCGATGCTCTCGCGGCTGCCCAGCGCGATCAATTTCTTCCGCCTGCTCGAAGCGCAGCCGGGCATGGCGCAGCTGCTCGGCCAGATCCTCGCGCTGGCGCCAACGCTCGCCGAGCAACTGGGCCGCCGCGCGGAACTGCTTGACGGGCTGATCGACGCGACTGCGCTGGAGCCGGTTCCCGATATCGAGGCACTCGCCGCCGGCATGCGCTGCTGGGAGCCGGGTTCGGACTATCAATACCGGCTCGAATTCGTCCGTCGTTTCGTCAACGAGAAGCGCTTCGCCCTGGGTGCCCAGATCGTCGCAGGGGCGAGCGATCCACTGGAAGTCTCCGCAGGCTACGCCCGTGTCGCCGAAGCCGCGATCGAAACGCTGGCGTCTGCGACCGTCGAGGAGTTCTCGCGCAATCACGGTGCGGTGCCGGAAAGCGAGCTGGTGATCCTCGCGCTCGGCCGGATGGGTGGGCAGGCGCTCACCCACGCGTCGGACCTCGATCTCGTCTATCTCTTCACCGGCGACTATGCGGCCGAGAGCGACGGCGCCAAGCCGCTTGGCGCGGTTATGTACTACAACCGGCTCGGCCAGCGCGTGACTGCCGCGCTTTCGGTGCCGACGCCTGCTGGCCCCCTCTACGAAGTCGATACCCGCCTGCGTCCGTCAGGTGCGCAGGGGCCGCTCGTCGTCTCGCTTGACGGTTTCGAGAAATATCAGCGGCAGGATGCCTGGACCTGGGAGCATATGGCGCTCACCCGGGCGCGTCCGGTCTATGGTTCGCCGGCCGCGCGTGCTCGGGTGCAGGCGATCATCGACGCGGTGTTGTGCGGTGCCCGGCCCGATCGCAACATCCCTGTCGAAGCGGCGAAGATGCGGGCCGACATGGCCGCCCACAAGCCGCCCCAGGGGCCGCTCGACGCCAAGCTGCTGCCCGGCGGTCTGGTCGATCTAGAATTCGCGGTCCATGTCACGCAACTCGCGCACCGCACCGGGTTCGAGCCGCGCCTGGGCAAGGCGATCGACGCACTGGTCGGGCAGGGGCTGCTTCCCGCGGCGATGCGTCCGGCGCATGACTTCCTGACCCGCCTGCTGGTCACGATGCGCCTTGTCGCCCCCGACGCCCAGGAACCGCGCGCACCCACCCAGGCGTTGATCGCCCGCGCGCTGAAGCTGGAGAGCTGGGACGCAGTGGTTGCGCAGCTGGAGCGGACCCGGCAGGAGGTCGGTGATTGCTGGGCCGCGGTCAGCGGCAGGGCCTGAGGAGACGCACATGGCATTGGAAGAAGGCGAAAAGATCCCGGCGGTCAGCCTTGATGGCACGGACGGCCAGCCGGTCGCGCTGGCCGACAAGGTCGGTCGTCCGTTCGTCCTCTATTTCTATCCCAAGGACGATACGTCGGGCTGCACCCGCGAGGCGCAGGACTTCTCGGCGCTGCTCCCTGAATTTGCCGCGCTCGGTGCGGAAGTGCTGGGCGTGTCGAAGGATCCGCCGGCCAAGCACCAGAAGTTCATCGACAAATACGACCTCACCGTGCCGCTCGCGACCGATGCTTCCGGTGCGGCGATGGAGGCGTTCGGCGTATGGGTGGAGAAGCAGCTCTACGGCAAGCGCTACATGGGCATTGATCGCTCGACCTTCCTGTTCGACGCCGAAGGCAAGCTGTTCCGCATGTGGCGCAAGGTGCGCGTGCCCGGTCACGCCGTGGATGTGCTCGAATCGATCAAGGAAATGCAGGCGCGGTGAGAAGCGTTGCCCAGGCCTGCCACGCGGTGCTCGTCGCCGTCTCGCCGGCCGACAAGGTCAAGGCCGCCCGCGCCGCTGCGCGGGACTGGCGGCTCGGCCGGCTTGCCTTCAGCTTCGATGTTGCGATGCCCGACCGGCCGGCCCGGCCGGCGCTGCCTGAACTGCTTCCGCCCAATCGCATGCCCAAGCGCGGCAAGGGCGGGTCCGAGCGCGGCCGGATCGCACTGATCCATGCAATCGCCCATATCGAGTTCTCCGCGATAGACTTGGCGTTCGACGCGGTCGGCCGGTTCGGCGGGGAATATCCGCCCGGTTTCACCGATGACTGGATGGGGGTGGGCGCCGACGAGGCGATGCACTTCGCCCTGCTCGATCGACGGCTGAAATCGCTCGGAAGTTTCTACGGCGCCATGCCCGCGCATGATGGATTGTGGGACGCCGCAGCCGAGACCGCGCATGATTCGCTCGCCCGGCTGGCCGTCGTGCCGATGGTGCTGGAGGCCCGCGGGCTGGACGTCACGCCGGCTACGATCGAACGATTTTCCGCGGTGGATGATGTAGTTACGAGCCGGATCCTTACACGGATCGTGAACGACGAAATCCGCCATGTCCGGGCCGGAACGGTCTGGTTCGAATCGCGTTGTCACGAATTGGGCCTTGTCCCGCAGCCTACCTGGCACGCGCTGGTCACCCGCTATTTCCACGGTGCGATTAAG
>PJUL01001128.1_pt1 | contig 12870 bp, 11 predicted proteins | sample 1512221 | NCBI WGS metagenome assembly PJUL01 (sample SAMN08177667, study PRJNA422409) | Feces metagenome, whole genome shotgun sequencing project.
CACGAGGTAGTTCATCAGGCCCGTGACCAGCGGCATGGCCACGAAGAAGATCATGATTACGCCGTGGGCGGTGAAGATCTGGTCGTAGTGGTGCGGCGGCAGGTAGCCCATGTTGTCGCCAAAGGCCATGGCCTGTTGCAGGCGCATCATCACCGCGTCGGCAAAGCCGCGCAGCAGCATCACCAAGCCCAGGATCATGTACATGATGCCGATCTTCTTGTGGTCGATGCTGCAGATCCAGTCGCGCCACAGGGGGCCCCAAAGGCGGTACTTGGTAAGGCCCGCCAGTACGGCGATGCCACCCAGCACGACGGCGATGAAGGTCCACAGCAGGATGGGCTCGTGGGTCATCGGGACAGCGTCCCAGCTCAGGCGGCCCAAGGCCCAGTGGGCGGGAGTGAGGGTTTCGGAAGACATGGGGGAACTCATTGGCGGATGGCGGCGCGGTCGGCGTTGCGGATGTTGAGATCGGCCACCACCTGGGCGGCGTTCTGCGGCGTGCACCACTCTTGCGGCAGGTTGAGGCCCACGGCGCGCACATAGGCGTCGCCGCCGTTTGCGTCGATAGCCATCATGTGGTGCATGCACATCTTTCCGTCTTCGACGCAGCGGTTGAGGACCTTGTCGTACAGGCCTTCCTCGACGGAGGCAAACAGCTGCACGGGGTCACGCTCGCTGGGCTTGACGAGGTTCAGGTAGGTGCCCTTGTCCAGGGGTTTGCCGTCGGTCTTGGCCTTTTGAACCCACTGGTCAAAGTCGGCATCGCTCAGGCCGTGGAACTTGAAGGTCATGCCCGAGAAGCCCGAGCCGCTGTAGTGCGAGGACATGCCCTTGTACACACCGGGCTTGTTGATCACGGCGTTCAGCTCGGTCTGCATACCGGGCATGGCGTAGATCATGCCGGCCAGGTCGGGCACGTAGAACGCGTTCATGGTGGACGTGGCGGTGAGCTTGAACAAAATGGGGCGGTCCACCGGGGCCGCCAGTTCGTTCACGGTGGCGATGCCCTGTTCGGGGTAGAAGAACAGCCACTTCCAGTCCATCGCCATCACCTGCACTTCCAGCGGTTTGACGTGGGGAGCGAGCGGGCGCTGGGCGTCGATGCGGTCCAGCGGGCGGTAAGGGTCGAGCTTGTGGGTGCCGATCCAGGTGATGGCGCCCAGGGCGATGATGATGAACAGCGGCACCGTCCAGATCACCAGCTCCAGCGTGGTGGAGTGGTGCCACTCCGGGTCGTAGTCCGCTTCGGTGTTGGCGGTGTTGTTCTGGCGGTACTTCCAGGCGAACCACAGCGTAAGGGCGATCACCGGGACGATGATGATCAGCATCAGCAACGTGGCGGTGATGACCAGCTGACCTTGCTGGGCGGCGATGTCGCCAGCCGGGTTGAGAACGACGGCCTTGCTGCAGCCGGCGAGCAGCCCGGTGGACAGGGCGGCAGTGGCCAGCCCGGCGAGCCTGCGGGGTTCCTTGGTGTAGAGCATGCTGGGGGGCGCGGAGAGCGCGCGCTTAGGTGAAAACGCGAATGACTGGACCCCCGCACTGTAGTAGCGCTAGCGAATTTGTCGATTGGACATTTTGTCCAAGATCAACGCGCAGCCCACATCGCAACCGGCAATCAGGGTTTTCCTACAGGGCCAGATAGCGAAACCGCACTTGTGGCACGCCGCCTGAGCGGGTAGAACGGAGGCATCTGTCTGTTTTTTGTTGTCGCTTTGAGGAATGTCACTATGGCTGGCCACGGTTCCGCAGCACTGGCTGCACCAGGTTTTGAGGGAAAAGGTTCGTTGGCACGGGCCCACACCGATGAAGACGTCACTCCCAGCGAGATTGCGGTCGGTGTGATCATCGGCCGTTCGTCCGAGTACTTTGACTTTTTTGTGTTCGGGATTGCCAGCGTTCTGGTGTTTCCATCGTTGCTTTTCCCGTTTTTGTCGCGCCTTGATGGCACGTTGGCGTCTTTTGCGATCTTTTCGCTGGCATTTGTGGCGCGGCCTGTGGGTACGGCGCTGTCCATGGCGGTGCAGCGGCGCTGGGGGCGGGGCACCAAGCTGACCCTGGCGCTGTTCCTGCTGGGCGCCTGCACGGTGGGCATGGCCTTTTTGCCGAGCTACGCGGCAGTGGGCACGACCGCCATCGTGGCGCTGGTCATTTTGCGCATTGGCCAAGGTGTGGCGTTGGGGGGGTCTTGGGACGGCCTGCCTTCGTTGCTGGCCATGAGCGCGCCCAAGGAGCGCCGTGGCTGGTATTCCATGATCGGCCAACTGGGCGCCCCCGTCGGGTTTGTGCTGGCGGCCAGCCTGTTTGCCTATCTGTACAGCAGCCTCACGGTGGCCGAGTTCCTCGACTGGGGCTGGCGTTATCCCTTCTTTGTGGCCTTTGCCGTGAATGTGGTGGCGCTGTTTGCGCGGCTGCGTCTGGTGGTGGGGCAGTCGTATGCCGAGTTACTGCAGCAACGAGAGCTGCAGCCAGTGAGCGTGACCCGTGTGGTTCGTGACGAAGGGCGCAATGTGTTGATCGGTGCGTTTGCCGCCCTGGCAAGCTTTGCGCTGTTCCATCTGGCCACGGTGTTCCCGCTCTCGTGGATTGCGATGTACTCCGAGCAGTCCATCACCGAAGTGCTGTCGGTACAGATCGTGGGTGCGTTTCTGGCTGCTGGCGCGATTGTGGTGTCGGGCTGGCTGGCCGACCGCATGGGGCGTCGCAATCTGCTGGGCACCATGGCCGTGCTGATCGGAGTTTTCAGCTTGGTCACGCCGTGGCTGCTGGGTGCCGGGCAGGTGGGCAACAACGTGTTCCTGCTGGTGGGGTTTGTGCTGCTCGGGTTGTCTTATGGGCAGGCCTCGGGCACCGTGACGGCGAATTTCTCACCACAGTACCGTTACACGGGTGCCGCTTTGTCGGCGGACCTGGCTTGGCTGGTGGGCGCGGGCTTTGCGCCGCTGGTGGCCTTGGCGCTGTCGGCCCGCTTCGGGCTGGGTGCCGTGTCGCTGTACCTGCTGTCGGGCGTGGTTTGCACGCTGCTGGCACTGCGCATCAATCGGCTGATCGAGCGCAAGGAATAAGGGGCAGCGTACACGTCTGCAGTTCCGCTGCAGACCCGTTGCCATCATCCAGATAAAAACAAGGGGCTTCGGCCCCTTGTTGCATTGTGGGTTGGCCGTTCAGCGGCGCCAAGTCAGCAGGCGCTTACTTGGCGTAGGGGTCTTGAAAACCCATCTCCCGCATGATGTTGGTCTCGTAAGCCTCCATTTCGTCTGCATCGGCCGTGCTGGTTTCGTGGTCCCAGCCCTGCGCGTGCAGGGCGCCGTGGACCAGTAGATGGGCGTAGTGCTCTTCCAGGGTTTTATGCTGCTCTGCGGCTTCGCGCTCGATCACGGGCGCGCACAACACCAGGTCCGCTGTGACGATCGGCTCTTGCGTGTAGTCAAAGGTCAGCACGTTGGTCGCGTAGTCCTTCTGGCGATAGGTGCGGTTCAGTTCACGGCCCTCTTCGGTACCCACGATGCGCACCGTGATCTCCGCGTCGGTGGCCAGCGCATGGCGAATCCAGCGGGTCACCTTGTGTCTTGGCAGCACTGCACGGTGCGCAGCCACACCGTCAAAAGCGCCAAATTGCAGGGACAGGCTGAGTTGGTTCAGTGGCATTTCAAGTCTTTTTGGCCTCTAGCGCTTACTGGATAAGCGCTAATAGCTATAAAAATAGGAGTTTTTGGATCAATCCCGCGCCGCGGCCCGGCGGCGCGGGGCGTCGTAGGCATCCACAATGCGCGCCACCAGCGGGTGGCGCACCACGTCGGCACTGGTGAAGCGGGTGATGGCGATGCCCTTGACGCGCTTGAGCACCTGCTCGGCGTCGATCAGCCCGCTCATGGCACCCTTGGGCAGGTCGATCTGGCTCACATCGCCGGTCACCACCGCACGTGCGCCAAAACCGATGCGCGTGAGAAACATCTTCATCTGTTCGGGCGTGGTGTTCTGGGCCTCGTCCAGGATCACAAACGCGTTGTTCAGCGTACGCCCCCGCATGAAGGCCAGCGGCGCGATCTCGATGGCATTGCGCTCGAACGCTTTCTGCACCTTGTCGTGCCCCATCAGTTCATACAGCGCGTCGTACAACGGGCGCAGATAGGGGTCCACCTTTTGGGCCAAGTCGCCAGGCAGAAAGCCCAGGCGCTCGCCCGCCTCGACGGCCGGGCGGGTCAGCACGATGCGCTGCACGCTGCTGCGCTCCAGGGCGTCCACGGCACTGGCCACAGCCAGGTACGTCTTGCCAGTGCCCGCAGGGCCGATGCCAAAAGTGATGTCGTGGGTGGCGATGTTCTGCAGATACAGGTTCTGCGTGGGCGTGCGCCCGCGCAGGTCGGTCCGGCGAGTGTTCAGGACGATGGCGTCGTCCGGCGCTTCCAGCAGTTCGCTGTCGCCCGCCAGCATGAGCTGGATGTAGTCCTCGCCGATGGGCCGCTCCGCTTGCTCATACAGGGCCTGCAGCAACTCCATGGCCTGGGTGGCCTGCGCCTTGGGGCCATCCACCTTGAACTGCTCGTGCCGGTGCGCAATGCTCACCTGCAGCGCCGTCTCGATGGTGCGAAGGTGCGCGTCTGCCGGGCCGCAGAGGTTGGTCAGCCGGGTGTTGTTGTGGGGTGTGAAGGTGTGGCGCAGGATCACGCGGATAATTCCGTTGGATTGGCCGCGATCTTGCGGCAAAGGACATCAATGATAGGCAAATTGACCGGCACCCTGCTGGAAAAGAATCCCCCTGAGGTGCTGCTGGACTGCCACGGCGTGGGCTACGAGGTGAATGTGCCCATGAGCACGTTCTACAACCTGCCCGCTACAGGTGAACGCGTGAGCCTGCTCACCCACTTCATCGTGCGCGAGGACGCGCAGCTACTTTACGGCTTTGCCACGGCGCCCGAGCGCCAGGCTTTCCGCGAGCTCATCAAGATCAGCGGCGTGGGGCCGCGCACGGCGCTGTCCATCCTCAGTGGCATGGGCGTGGGCGACCTGGCCCAGGCCATCTCCCTGCAGGAGGCAGGCCGCCTCGTCAAGGTACCGGGCATCGGCAAGAAGACGGCCGAGCGCTTGCTGCTGGAGCTCAAGGGCAAACTCGGTGCGGACATGGGCGCCGCCCACGGCCATGCCGCCAGCGACGCACAGGCCGACATTCTGCAGGCCTTGCTGGCGCTGGGATACAACGACAAGGAAGCCGCCGCCGCATTGAAGGCGCTGCCTGCGGATGTGGGCGTGAGCGACGGCATTAAGCTGGCGTTGAAGGCGCTGGCGAAGTAGCCTTGGGTTCAAATTCCCCACATTGGAGTAGATCAATGGGTAAAAATAAAATGGCACGGCTGGTTGGTTTGATGGCCTTGACGGCTGCGGCCGGGGTGATGGTTGGCTGTGGGGGCGGCGGGGGGGGGGACAACTCTGCGGTGGCGCCATCGCCAGCACCCACACCAGCTCCGACGCCCGCACCGGAACCGACCGCACCGGTGATTGACCGAATCGAAGCACTGGACACGGCTGATTCAAGTGCCAAGAGTTCTAGCGTGGCCGAACGGTCTATTCCCGCAGGTGGATCCGTGACAAGTGTGGTGCTCGGCCCAATGGTGAACGCTGCTTTGCCAAAGGCTAGCTCGACCTTAGGGGCATCTGAACCCCAAATCGGCGTAGCGCGCGCTGTACAGGGCATCGCCAAAGTAAGTGATCTTTCAGGGCAACTGCGTTGGCAAGAGACTCCAAGCGGTACCAGGGTGGCAGCGTTGAGCGTCACATCAGAAGGCGCAAAGGGGGTTCGCCTGGGCTTGCTGGTACGAGATTTGCCGAGTGGCAGCACGCTTCGGTTTTACGCCCAAAAGGGCGGAGAGGTGCTACAGATCAGCGGTGACCAGGTGGCAGACATCATCAAGAACAACCTGCAGGCCGGTACGCCGGACGAAGCTGCCCATACCTATTGGACTCCTGACTTTAACGGCCCCGAAACGACCGTGGAAATAGAGATACCCGCAACCGCCTCTGTAGCGAGCGTAAAGCTCGCTGTTCCGCGTCTGTCACATTACCTCGTGTCGCCCGACGAGGCGCAAGCCCAAAACTTCGCCAAAGTAGGTGAATCGGGCTCGTGTGAGGTGGATGCCATGTGCAAGCCGGAGTTTTCCAGCCAGGGGCGTGCAGTCGCTCGCATGCTTTTCGTGCGCAACGGCAACACATACCTTTGCACGGGAACCTTGCTCAATGACGCGCGCTCCAGCAGAACGCCCTATTTTTTAAGTGCCAACCACTGCGTTTCCACGCAAGCCGAAGCTTCTTCGGTGATGACTGACTGGTTCTATCGCTCCTCGGCCTGCGATTCGGGCAGCCTCGGAACGGGAGCGCAGCGCCGTATTGGAGGCGCCACTTTGCTATACGCCGCAGCGAACACAGATACTTCGTTCATGCGGCTGAACGACGCGCCGCCCGCAGGTGTGGTGTATGCCGGTTCCTACTTTGGAGCCGTGGATGCAGGTTTTACCGTCGCTGGCATCCATCATCCAAAAGGTGATCTGCAGAAATTCAGCTCGGGTATTTTGGTGCGCTACAGCACCTGCTCCGATGAATTGTGCTTCTCCAGCAATGTGGCTAGTGGCACGTTCATGACAGTGGGGTGGCAGCAAGGGGTTACTGAGGGGGGAAGCAGCGGCGCTGCTCTGTTTCACACGCTTGATCAAAAGCGTTATGTTGTAGGTCAGCTGTATGGTGGCGCTTCCAGCTGTCAGGCGCCTGCGGGCTTGGATCACTATGGCCGTTTTGACACTGCGTACCGTACGGCGATCCAACAATGGTTGAATCCTTGACCATTTTTAACGTCCTTCGGCCTGCATGACCATCCAAACCGACGATTTCGCCCCCGCTCCCAGCAAGCGCGTAGTCTCCGCGGCCCCTGCCTCCCCGCAGGAAGAGGCCATCGAGCGCGCCCTGCGCCCCAAGCTCTTGCAGGAGTACGTGGGCCAGGCCAAGGCGCGGGAGCAGCTCGAAATCTTCATCGGTGCGGCCCGCAAGCGCGGAGAGGCGCTGGACCATGTGCTACTGTTCGGCCCACCGGGGCTGGGCAAGACCACGCTCAGCCACATCATTGCGGCCGAGCTGGGGGTGAACCTGCGCCAGACCAGCGGGCCGGTGCTTGAAAAGCCCAAGGACTTGGCTGCGCTGCTCACCAATCTGGAGAAGAACGACGTCCTGTTCATCGACGAGATCCACCGGCTCTCGCCCGTGGTCGAGGAAATCCTCTACCCCGCGCTGGAGGACTATCAAATCGACATCATGATCGGCGAGGGGCCCGCGGCGCGCAGCATCAAGCTCGACCTGCAGCCCTTTACGCTCGTAGGCGCGACCACGCGCGCGGGCATGCTCACCAACCCGCTGCGCGACCGCTTCGGCATCGTCGCGCGTCTGGAGTTCTATACGTCCGAAGAGCTTGCGCGCATCGTCAAGCGCAGCGCGGGCCTGCTCAATGCGCCCATGGACGACGAAGGTGGTTTCGAGATCGCCCGCCGCTCGCGTGGCACGCCGCGCATCGCCAACCGGCTGCTGCGCCGCGTGCGCGACTATGCCGAGGTCAAGGGCGACGGCCGCATCACCAAAACCATCGCCGACAAGGCCTTGGCTATGCTCGATGTGGACCCGCAGGGGTTTGATGTGATGGACCGCAAGCTGCTCGAAGCGGTGATTCATCGCTTTGACGGTGGACCCGTGGGGCTGGACAACATCGCCGCCAGCATTGGCGAAGAGGCCGGCACCATCGAGGACGTGATCGAGCCCTACCTCATCCAGCAAGGCTTTTTGCAGCGCACGCCGCGCGGGCGGATCGCCACGCTGGCAGCGTTCCGGCATTTGGGGGTTGCGCCGCCCAGTGCGGGGGCTCCTGGCCTGTTTGGCGCCTGAGAGGGCATAAAAAAAAGAAACGGCCCGATGCGCGTGGCGTGTGCCATGTCATCGCAGCCGCACGTGCCCCCTAGGGCATAACGGCGCCGCTGGGGGCACTGGCGGCAGCCAGTTCTGCCGATGCCGGTGCTTCGTCGCCCCGTGTTTTACGCACAGCGGCCGCCTTCAGCACCCCCGCAACGATCAGCGTTTGCGCCGCGTAGTAGGTGCCCAGCACCCACACCTGCGACAGGGGCAGAGGCGTCACGAACCGGTGGGTGGCCAGCAGCGAATCGCTCAGCATGAAGAACCCCGCGCCCACGGCGACCAGCAGCGAGGGTGTGTCGCGCAGCACCGTCGCCCGGCCGATGGCCTGGGCCGCCATCAGTGCGATGACCAGCACATAGGCGGCCACAGGGGCGCGCAGCCCGGTAGGCAGCCCACCCATCCACAGAAAGGTGTACATCGCCACCCCAATGCCCAAGGTGGCGACCAGTGCGCCCCGGTGCGGAAACCAGGACTGGCCGGCTTTGAACAGCGCCACATAAAACAGATGCGCCACCAGAAAACTCACCAGCCCGGGAATGAAGAAGCCCTGGACCATGAGGAAAACATCCCCAGCCAACGAGCCCGCCAGCGCAGCAGCCAGCAGGAGCCAGGTCTTTGAGCCAAATTGGCCTCTAGCGCTTATTGGGTAAGCGCTGATAGCTACCATAAAAATAGCAATCACCATGGTCAGTGGTTTGAACAGCCAGTGCCACTGCGTGAACCCCAGCGCACTGGTGGCGGTGGCCAACGCCGCGCTTTGCAGCATCAGCGCCGTCAGCATGCCAATGCGCCCTTGCATCGCCGCACCCAGCGCCCATTGCATCACCAGCAATGTGGCAAACCAGACGGCGTTCTCAGTCAGCGGCGCGGCATCGGCTTGCCACAGAAATGCGGCAACCCCGGCGAGCAAGCCACCAAATTGCACCAGTGCGAACCACTGCACCGTGCGCGACATGGGCGGGTGATACAGCTGCATCTGCGCCATGCTGAAAGCCGGCTTGGGAAAGCGCTCGGCCACGTCGGCCGGGCGCCAGCCCGGTGGCTTGAGCCATACTTTGAATTTGTCCGCCCAGTTTCGCGCATGCCAGCTGTCGTGCGCCAGCCCGGCATAGACCTGGGCGTTGGCCCACAGCGGGTCCCAGCTGTTGAGCAGGCCGCGCGTGCCGTACACACATTTCTCCTGCTCATCCTCGTCCTTGAAGGTGCCAAACAGACGGTCCCACACGATCAGGATGCCGCCGTAGTTCTTGTCCAGGTAAGGGTCATTCACCGCATGGTGCACGCGGTGGTTGCTGGGGCTGCAAAACCAGCGGTCGAACCAGCCCAGCTTGCCCACCTGCTCGGTGTGCACCCAAAACTGGTAGAGCAGATCGATGAGTGCCACCACCGCAAACACCAGCGGTGGCACGCCCGCCAACGCCATGGGCACGTAGAAGATCCAGCCCAGGAACGCGCCCGAACTGGTTTGGCGCAGCGCGGTGGAGAGGTTGTAGTCCTGGCTCTGATGGTGCACCGCATGCGCCGCCCACAGCACCGCCGACTCGTGCCCCATGCGGTGCAGCCAGTAGTAGCAAAAGTCGTAGAACAGCAGCGCCAGCAGCCAGCCGGGCAGGCTGGTCCAGAACGCATCGTTGCGCCACAGCGCCACATGCTCGAACAGTGCGGTGTAGATGCCGATGCGCAGCAGCCGCGTGAACACGGCGCTGGTCTGGCTGAGCATTCCAAGGCTGATGCTGCTGACCGCATCGGCCAGCCGGTAGGTGTTGCGCCGGCGTTTGTAGCCAATGGCCAGTTCGATGGCGATCAGCCCAAAAAAAACAGGGGTGGCAAGAACGATGATCTGGCTGGGGCTCATGGGGGACAACACCAAAATGTCCGCCGATTCTTGCCCCAATCAGGTCAGCGCGCCCCTGGCATCAACCCGGATGATGCGTTCTACCGTGCCCATCGCCAACCCGCCGCGCACGCCGATCAGAAAGTCGTGGAGGTTCACCGTCGGATCACAGTGGCCGGGGATCAACCACAGCATGCGCCCCAGCGCGGGCAGCCGGGCTTTGGGGCTGTCGGCGTAGATCAGGCCGTGCTCGTCGCCGCCGTTGGCATAGCGCAGCGCGCGGTCGGCTGGCAACAGCGCTACGGTGGGCAGGCCGGAGTCGATCGCGTGGCTTTTGTGGCCAGCATCGCACACGGCGTGGGTGTCACGCACCGACACCACCTGCGTTTTGACGAACAGCGCATGCTCAAAGGCCGGTTGTGCAGGCTCGCGTTCGTTGCGGGCGTAGTCGGCATCCATGAACAGGAACGAACCCGCCTGCAGTTCGCCGAACACGCCGCTCGCCGCCTCGTGCACCAAGGTGCCGGTGCCCGATCCGGTGATGAGCGGCACGGGCAGCCCGGCGGCTTCGATGAGCTGGCGGGTGTGGTCAGCGGCGCGCACGACGGCCGCGATGGCCTCGCGCCGGCCGACGCTGCTGGCCATGTGCTGGGCGCGGCCGTGGTAGGCCTGCAGGCCCGCGAAGCGCAGGCGCGGGCTGCGCGCCACGGCCTGTGCCAGCGGCACGGCGGCTTCGCCGGGCGGTACGCCGCAGCGGCCCTGGCCCACGTCGATCTCCACCAGCACGTCGATGCCGGCATCGCTGCCATGCTGCGCCATGGCTTCGACCAGGCGCTCGATGCCTTCTGGGTGGTCCACGGCCACGCCCAGTCGCCCGCCGCGTGCTGCCAGCTGGGCCGCCAGCCGCGCCACGCGCTGCAGCTTGGACATGGCAATCACCTGGTTGGTGATGGTGATGTCGAGCACGCCGCCGGCGCCCAGGGCCTCGGCTTCGGACACCTTCTGCACGCAGACGCCCTGCGCGCCCGCGCGCTGCAGCAGCAGGGCCAGTTCCGCGCTCTTGTGCATCTTGGCGTGGGGGCGCCAGCGCACCTGGTGCTTGCGAGCGAACTCGGCCATGCGCTGGATGTTGCGGTCCATGGCGTCCAGGTCCACCACCAGCGCCGGGGTGTCGATCAGGTCCACGCGCTGCCCGATGGTGGACTGCAATGCTTCAGGCGTGGGTTTCATCGCGAAAGGCAGAGTTGTCAAGGTGTTGGGTGTCGGCCCATCCGACCAGCGTGAGGCCGTCCGGCGTCCACAGCAGGCGGTTGATGGCCGCATTGGACAGTTGCCAGGTGCGCGGGGCCTGGATCTCCTGGCGCGTGGCCAGGCGGTACAGCACATCCAGCACGCCGCCATGCGCCACCATCACCACCTGCTCTCCTAAGTGGCGCTCTGCCAGCGCCGTCACCGTGCGCTCGATGCGGTCGCGCAGTGTGACCAGCGATTCGCCGCCCTCGGGCGTGTAGTCGGGGTCGCGTTTGCGCCAGCGCCGCGCATCTTCGGGCAGTTCGGCCTCGATCTCGGCAAAGGTGCGGCCCTGGAAGTGGCCAAAGCTGCGCTCGCGCAAGCCGGTCTCCGTGATGAGGGGCGCGCCCGTGGCCTGGGCGACGGCTTGTGCCGTGGCGTGGGCACGCTGAAGGTCGCTGGTGTAGACGGCCGCGATGGGTTCGCCTGCCAGCGCTTGAGCCACCTGGCTGGCCTGCCACAGGCCCGTGTCGTTGAGCGGAATGTCCAGGTGACCCTGGATGCGGGTGTCTACGTTCCAGGCGGTTTCGCCATGGCGGATGGCAACGATGCGGGTGGCTTGCATGCAGGTGGGCGGGCTGGCGTTGATGGGGGAGCGTGGGTGGCAGATGATGAAGCGGCGGCTTGCGTGTTCAGCGCGGCGACGTGGGCGTGGGCGTGGGTGTCAGCGTGGGCACCACCGTGCCCGGCGTGGCGGGCGGCGCCGTGCCTGCACTCGGCATGCTGGGCAGCGGCAATAGCACTTGGCGCGGCCCTTGGGGCGGGTTCGGAAAGCCCTGCAGCGCCGCATCCAGCAGCACGCCATACACGGCAGGGTCGCTGACCCAGACATCTTCATGCACGGCCGAGGTCTCGTACACCACGGCCTGCGTACTCGCGTCGCGCATCACCACGCTGACGGCGCGGCGGTACAGCGGCGTGGGGCCGCCCATGCGCCACACGCCGCCCACACCCCAGCCGCGCCCATACCAGCCACCAAACGCCCAGGGCGAGGGGCCATAGAAACCATGCGGCCCATACGGTGCGCCCCACGGGTCCACGCGCGGCACCGTGTCGGCCTGCAGCCCGATCTGCACCAGCAGCTTGGGCGCGGCGTCATCGCGCTGCAGGCCCGCGCGCGCCAGGGCCTGACCGGCCAAGCTGGCGATGGGGTCGAACGACAGGGTTTGCTGCGAGGGCAGGCGCTCCAGCCGATAGGTGGCGGGGCTGGGAACAATGTTCAGCGTGGAAAAGCTCTGCACCCGCCCGTCCACAACGCGGGTGGCGCTGCAGCCGGCCAGCAGCGCGGTGGCCAGGCCCAGCGACAGCAGCAACGCGCGGCGGCCTCGGGGTGGTGTGGGCACGACAGCCAAAGAGAGGCGAGGGGTGGAAGAAAACGACAGCAGCGGGTTCATGGTGACAGGCTCCTACGGCGTTGCAGCGACGCCAGCCACGATGGCCGACAGGCGCAATGGGCATGGGATTGCCGCCAGCCGCGCAAGGTTCACGACAGTTGCACCACCTGAACACCTGGTAACACCGACAGGGGCGACGGCGCGGCAAATTCTTCCTTGTCAAACGCCTTGTCGCCGTCTTCGCTGGCGATGCCCGTGGCCTTGGCGTTCTTGAAGTCGTACAGGTTACCGTCCAGCAGGTGCGAAGGCACCACGTTCTGCAGCGCGTTGAACATGTTCTCCACGCGGCCGGGGAATTTTTTCTCCCACTCGCGCAGCATCTCGCCCACCTGCTTGCGCTGCAGGTTCTCCTGGCTGCCGCACAGGTTGCACGGGATGATGGGGAAGTTGCGGTGCGCAGCCCAGCGG
>PJUL01001132.1_pt1 | contig 12735 bp, 12 predicted proteins | sample 1512221 | NCBI WGS metagenome assembly PJUL01 (sample SAMN08177667, study PRJNA422409) | Feces metagenome, whole genome shotgun sequencing project.
CCGCCGGTACGATCTGGCCCGCATGCCTGCGCGGCTGCTGCGAGCTGCCGTGCTGACTTCCCCTTGCACTATCCCCAAACTCAGATGCCCTTCTGAGACTCCTTGCTAATCAAGCAAAAATGATGAAGCCGCCCTGGTTGTCAAGCCGGGCGGCTTTTTCTTGGGGAGTGCGGGTCAGGCCGTGGCAGGGGCGTGTGACCGGGCCATTGTTCGCACGATGGCCGCCAGCGCCACGCCATACGCGGGCACGAACAGCAGCAGGCTCACCGCGAGTTTGATGACGTAATCGACCATGGCGATCTCCATCCAGTTCGCAGCCATGAAGGCATCCGTGCTGCGCCAGAACGCAATGGCAAAGAAGGCCGCCGTGTCGAGCGCCTGACCAAACACCGACGCCGCAGCAGGGGCCAGCCACCAGGCCCGGTTCTTCTGGCGAATGCGGTCGAACACCTGGATGTCCAGCAGTTGCCCCAGCACATAAGCCACAAAGCTGGCGAAGGCGATGCGAAACACGAATGTGTTGAATTCTTGCAGTGAACCCCAGCCATTGAAGCGCCCTTCGTGGAACATCACGCCGACCACGTAAGACACCACCAACGCCGGCACCATGGCACGCGTGATGACGCGCCGTGCGGGCACCTTGCCGATCAGCCGCACCGTCAGGTCGGTGGCCAGAAAAATGAAGGGAAAGCTGAATGCGCCCCAGGTGCTGTGAAAGCCCAGCAGGGTGATGGGCAACTGCACAAGGTAGTTGCTGACGATGACGATGGCGATGTGGAATGCCACCAACAAGGAAAGAAATAGCGGCACGCGCGAAGTCGGCGCCTGGATGTTGCTCACGGCAGTCCTTTTTGGTAGATGGGGGCGAGGGAACCCATGGATTGACAGAAATGGAAGGCGCGGATTTTAAGCCCTGTGCGTCAGCCCTGCGGTTGAGGGAGCGCTAATTGCCAGGCTCGGGGGCCGGATCTGCGCGGTTAAACTACCACGGGTTCAGGCTCCAGCCGGATGCCAAAGCGCTCATACACGCTGGTCTGGATGGCTTTGGCCAGCGTCATCACTTCGCCACCCGTCACGCTGTCGGCGCCCTGACCCCGGTTCACCAGCACCAGGGCCTGCTTTTCATACACGCCCGCCTTGCCAATGGACTTGCCTTTCCAGCCACAGGCGTCGATCAGCCAGCCTGCGGCCAGCTTGATGCTGCCGTCTGCCATGGGGTAGTGCACGATGCGTGGCTCGCGCGCAATGATGTCGGCACACTGGTCAGGCGATACCGTGGGGTTTTTGAAGAAACTGCCCGCGTTGCCCACCACGGCAGGGTCGGGCAGCTTGGCGCGGCGGATGTCGCAGATCCAGTCGAAGATCTGCTGCGCCGTGGGCTGCTGAACGCCCTCTTCCGCCATGCGGCGTTCCAGGTCCAGATAGCCCAGCACGGGCTTCCAGGGCTTGGGCAGGTGAAAACGCACGTGGGTGATCACAGCGCGCCCTGCAAGGCCCATGCCACGCGGCAGCCCATCGGTGTCCAAGGCATCAGAAGGCGCGTGCTTGAACACCGAATCCCGGTAGCCAAAGCCGCATTGGGCCGCGTCCAGCGTGAACGATCGGCCGGTGGCCAGGTCGATGGCATCCAGGGATTCAAAGCGGTCCTGCAGTTCCACGCCGTAGGCACCGATGTTCTGCACGGGCGACGCGCCCACGGTGCCCGGAATCAAGGCCAGGTTTTCAAGCCCCGGAAAGCCCTGCGCCAGCGTCCAGGCCACGCAGTCGTGCCAGACCTCGCCAGCGCCCGCCTCCACGATCCACGCCTTATCGGTTTCCTGCACCAGGCGAACGCCCTTGATTTCCATCTTGAGGACTACAGGCTTCACATCGCCCGTGAGAATGATGTTGCTGCCGCCGCCCAGCACAAACTTGGGTGCTGCGGCCAGTGAAGGGTCTGCCAGCACGGCCAACACGTCGGCCGCCGAGCGCACGCGCACCAGAGTCTGTGCGCGCGCGGCGATGCCGAAGGTATTGCAGGGCTGCAAAGGGACGTTTTTCTCGACTACCATTGGCCCGATTGTCGCACCGGGCCCTGTCGGCCCCTTCGGTGCATTGACCCCGTCCCCTTGAGATTGAGAGCCACCATGCCATCTTTTGACACCGTCTGCGAAGCCAATCTGGTCGAAGTGAAAAACGCCGTTGAGAACACCGCCAAGGAAATCGGCACCCGCTTCGACTTCAAGGGCACCTCGGCCAGCATCGAGATCAAGGACAAGGACATCACCCTGATCGGCGATGCCGATTTCCAGCTTACGCAGATCGAAGACGTGCTGCGCAACAAGCTGACCAAGCGCAATGTGGATGTGCGCTTCCTGGACATGGGCGACGTTCAGAAAATGGGCGGCGACAAGGTCAAGCAGGTGATCAAGGTGCGCAACGGCATCGAAAGCGAGCTGGCCAAGAAGATCCAGAAGCTGCTCAAGGAAAGCAAGCTCAAGGTGCAAGGTGCCATTCAGGAAGACAAGGTGCGCGTGACCGGCGCCAAGCGCGACGACCTGCAGGCCGCGATGGCGCTGATCCGCAAGGATGTGACCGACGTGCCGCTGTCGTTCGACAATTTCCGAGATTGAGATGAAACAGCGCCAGCTTCGCTTCCGGCCTGCCGCCTTGACGGAAACTCCGTTGGCAAAGGCCGGGCTGGCTCGGTGGGGCCTGGCGACGCTGCTGGCGAGCCTGCTTGTGGCGCCCTCGCTGGCCCAGGCGCAGGCCGTCGCGCTGGCAGGCATCCTGGGCAGCAAGGCGCTGCTGGTGGTGGATGCGAACCCGCCCAAAGCCGTGGGCGCGGGCGACGAGTACCAGGCGGTGAAGGTGCTGGCAGTCACCAAGGACGAAGCGACCATCGAAGTCAATGGCGCACGGCGCACCCTGCGGCTTGGCGAGGCGCCGGTCAGCGTGGGCGCACGCGGAGGCAGCGGCAAACGCATCGTGCTGATGGCCGACAGCCGCGGGCACTTCGTGAACACAGGCACCATCAATGGCCGCATGATGCAATACATGGTGGACACCGGTGCCACCACCATTTCTATCGGGCGCACGGACGCCGAACGCATGGGCCTGAACTACCAAGGCGGAGAGCCGGTGCGCATGAACACGGCCAATGGCGTGGCGCAGGGCTGGCGCATGCGGCTTGATTCAGTGCGGCTGGGCGATGTGGAAGTGCTGGGCGTGGACGCCATCGTCACGCCCCAGCCCATGCCGTATGTGCTGCTGGGCAACAATTTCCTGACCCAGTTCCAGATGACACGGCTGAACGACCAGATGGTGCTGGAAAAGCGCAACTGAAGCCCACTCCCCCCATGTCTGCCGTACACCCCCATCCCAGCAACCACCGCCCCGAGGGCGAATACGAAGACCTGCTCAGCCTGTGGTCTGATCTGGAAGCGGCGTTGTCGGTGCTGTTGTCGCGCCCGCTGCAGGTGCAGGATTTTTCGGCCAAGGTGCGGCAATTTGACGGCTGGCTGCAGGACCTGGTGGCACACGACATCGATTCCGCGATGTACCTGATGTTTCAGCTCGCGTCCACCTCCACCGTGGGCTACAGCGCTTCTCACGCGCTGGTGTGCGGCACCCTGTGCCACATCATGGCGCAGGAGCTGCATCTGCCTCAGCGCGAACGCGACAGCCTGGTGCGCGCAGCGCTCACCATGAACATCGGCATGACGCGGTTGCAGGACGAGTTGTCCGAACAGCGTGAGCGGCCCAGCTCTGAGCAGCAAGAGGCCATCCGCAGCCATCCCGAAGACAGCATGCTGCTGCTGCAGCGCCTGTTCATTGCGGACGAACTGTGGCTGGACGTGGTGGGACAGCACCATGCCACCATCCCCGACCGCGTGCCGCTGGCCGAGCAGGAGCCCCAAGACCGCCTGACCCGCATCCTGGGCACCATCGATCGTTATGCGGCCATGATCAGCCCGCGCAAATCCCGCGCTGGGCGCAGTGCCACGGATTCGGTGCGCGCCATCGTGGGCCAGGAGATCGACCAGCGCGATGAGGTGAGCTACACCCTGGTGCGGTCGGTGGGCTTGTGCCCGCCAGGCACGTTCGTGAAGCTGGACAACGGCGAAACCGCCATCGTGCTGCGGCGCAGTGATAAGGCCAACCACCCGCTGGTGGCCAGCGTGCTGGACAGCGCGGGGGCCCACCGCGCTCAACCCAGCCTGTACCAAACGGCCAGCGGCAAGCCGCGCATTCAGTCCGCCCTGGCACGCTCTGCCGTGGGCCTGGAACTGGACCACCGCACCATGGTGCGCCTGGGCTTGTATGCGGCGCAGCACAGCGCCCGGCTGCGCGGGTTGGTGACAGGGCCCGGCGCGCTCTAAGAACGTGTTTACGATCTTTTCAGGGCCGCGCAAGTGCCTTGCCGGGATGGGATGCAAGGCGCGGGGCGCAGCCAATAGCCCGGCTATTGGCAAGCGCCGCAACGCCGCAGACCACCCGGCAAGCCACTTGCCCGAAGGGTTGGGGCGAAATCGGGTGATTGAACGCCCCGGCTGCTTGCATGGGCATGAGCCCATGCGGCGCATCCGAAGCATCCACTCATCCCGATTGCGCCCCAACGCGGCCCTGAAAAGATCGTAAACACGTTCTAAAGACTCTCTGCACGAGGAATCGACGCGCAGTGTGCATCTGCAGCTTTCGCGTTCTGCAGCGTCGCAAATACCCTTCAAAGCGATGGCTATCGCTGCGTTCTGTGCCCGGCGTGGGTGTTGCCGCGGATGATTATTTGGCTGACGACTTGGCCGACTTGCCTGCCGGTGGAGTGGGCGGGTTGGGTGGCGATTTCTTGCTGCCCAGGCGAGACTCTTTGCCCTGGATCAGCCGCTGGATGTTTTCCTTGTGGCGCCAGGCCAGCAGCCCTGCCATCACAACGATGGACGCCGCAATGGTTCCTTCTGCGTACCAGACCACACCATCCACCAACAGGTAGTAAACCGGCGCAAAAGCCGCTGCCACCAGCGAGGCCAGCGATGAGTAGCGAAAGAAGAACGCAATGATGAGCCAGGTGGCTGCCGTGGCCAGCCCCAGCCAGCCGCTGATGCCGATCAGTACACCCAGCGCCGTAGCTACACCTTTGCCGCCCTCAAAACGGAAGAACACGGGCCACAGGTGGCCCAGAAACGCGGCCAGCCCCACCAGGGCCACCGTGCCATCTTCCAGCCCGTAGGGGTGGCCAAACCACATGACCAGCGCCACGGGCAGCCAGCCCTTGATGGCGTCCAGCAGCAACGTGATGATGGCTGCCGCCTTGGAGCCCGAGCGCAGCACATTGGTGGCGCCAGGGTTCTTACTGCCATAGGTGCGCGGGTCAGACAGGCCCATCACACGCGTCACGATGACGGCGAACGACAGCGACCCCAGCAGGTAGGCGGCCACAGCGGCAAGAAGGGGGTAAACGGCGGTCAAAGCAACTCCTCGGTGATCGGGTGGGTCATCAGCCTTCTGTTGGGCTGTGGTGCAAAGCTGGTGGGCACAGGGTGGGTGCGTTCAGATTCACAGGGCGGCCTATTCTGCCAGCGCACACTGCACGGGTTTGGCGCCCAGCAGTTGCACGCACACCTGCGGATCCAGCTGCACCAGAAAGCCGCGGCGCCCGCCGTTGATGGCAATGCGAGGCAGCGACAGGATGGTCTCTTCGATGTAGACCGGCATGGCGCGCCGGGTACCAAAGGGCGACGTGCCGCCCACCAGGTAGCCGCTGTGCCGGTTGGCCACCTCGGGCGCGCAGGGCTCGACCGACTTGGCACCAATCTGGCGCGCGAGGTTTTTGGTGGAGACCTTGCGGTTGCCGTGCATCAGCACCAAAAGCGGCTTGGCATCCTGGTCTTGCATCACCAGGGTCTTGACTACGGTGAATGGGTCCAGCCCCAGCACGTCGGCACTGTGCATTGCGCCACCGTGCTCCAGGTACTCGTAGGGATGCTCGGTAAACGCCACCTTGTTTGCCTTGAGCAACTGGGTGGCTTGGGTTTCGGAGACGTGTTCTTTCTTGGCCATGGTGTGGTGCAAACAGCGCACCGATGGTATCCGTATCCAAATGTGAATGCACCGAAACCAGCCGCGAATGCTCAGAGAACGGCTGTGGAAGTTGCTGCCGCCTTACGGCGGCGCCCCACCTTGCGCTTGCCGTATTCCTCAATGGCCACTACCAGCGCTTGCGTGAACTGCTGCACCAGAGCCGACGGCATCCGCCCCTCTGCCGCCAGCACCTGCAGGCGCCGCTGCTGCAGCTGGGCCTCGTCAAAAGGCCGGGCCACCAGCAAACCGGCTTCCACCCAGCGCGCTGCCGTGAGGTAGCTGGCCAGCACCACGTCGTGCCCGCTGAGCAATGGCAGCAAGGCCGACGAGAAATTGCTTTCCACCGCTGGCGCATACCGCAGGCCCTGCACCGCGCAGCTCAAATCGAAGAGCTGGCGCCCGGTGGTGTTACCCGCTCCCAGCAGCAGCGGATAGCGCACCACATCGGCCACACTCACCGTGCGCTGCCGGGCCAGCGGGTGCTGCGCGGGCATGACGGCATAAATGGGCGCAATGGCCGAATGCAGCACCTGCAGACCCTTTTCGGGTGCCATGCTGTATTTCAGCGCCAAGTCGACCTCGCCCCGCAGCACCAGGGCAGAGACCTCTTGCGGCACGGCCACCTGCAACTGCAGTTGCACCTGCGGGTACGTTTGCCGAAAGCCAGCCATGACCATCGGCATGAAAGCGGCCGCAAACCCTTCAGTACACGCCAGCCGAACCCGCAGCGCGCCTTGCGCTGAAAGGTCCTGCAACTGCTCAACCAGCTCCAGCGCCTGTGCGTCGTGGGCGCTGGCATGGGCCAGCAGGCGGGTACCGGCCTCGGTCAAGGTCATGCCACGAGCCTGGCGCTCGAACAGCACCACGCCCAGGCTGTCCTCCAGCTTGCCCAACTGGCGGCTCACCGCCGAAGCAGCCACGTGCAGGCGCTGCGCTGCCTGGTTGACAGAGCCTGTGCGCGCCACTTCCAGAAAATAACGCAGCGGCAAACTCAGCAAAGAAATGGCCAAGGAACATCCAATCACAAAAAGGCAATGGTCAGTTGCCAAATCTCTATTCCAAGCAATGGTAAACCAGCATCCATCTTGCATGGCTTGGGGCTCCAATTCATCCATGCCCTGCCGCCCCTCTGCTGCCGGGCCCTTACCCCTGGAGTTCGCATGAAACGCTTTGTTCGAGTCTCGTTGTTGTCCGCCGCTCTGGCCGTCTTCGCCAGCACCAGCGCCGTGTCGTTTGCCCAGACCACCACACCTGCTGAGGCTTGGCCTCAACGCCCCGTGCGCATGGTGGTGCCTTTCCCGCCCGGCGGCGGCACCGATGCCGTGGCCCGCGCCCTGGGCCAGAAGCTGTCTGCACGCCTGGGCCAACCCGTGGTGACCGACAACAAACCCGGCGCATCCACCATCATCGGCACCGAAAACGTGGTGAAGGCGGATCCCGACGGCTACACCCTGCTGGTATCGGGCTCCACCAGCTACACCGTGAATGCCGCGCTGCGCCATAAACTGCCCTACGACCCGCTCAAGGACCTGGCGCCGGTGGCCATCGTCAAGCGCGCACCGCTGGTGATCGTGGTCAACGCCAACTCGCCCTACAAGGACTTGGCCGCCCTGCTGGCGGCGGCCAAGGCCGCACCCAAAACCATCAACTACGCCACGTTCGGATCGGGCTCCGCACCGCACCTGGTGGGTGCGCTGCTGGAGCAGGCAGCGGACGTGCGCCTGCAGGACGTGCCCTACCGCGGCAGTGCGCAGGCCATGATGGGGCTCATCGGCGGCGAGATCCAGATGGCCGTGGACACCGTGGCCAGCGCCGCGCCGCATGTGCGCTCTGGCAAGCTGCGTGCCTTGGCGATTGCGGGCAATGAACGTGCGCGCGCACTGCCCTCGGTGCCCACAGTGGTGGAGCAAAAGCTGCCCGACGCGGCCTTTGACGGCTGGTATGCCGTGGCCGCCCCCGCGCGCACGCCAGCGCCCATCGTGGACAAGCTGATCAAAGAGGTGGAAGCCGCCATGCGAGACACCCACCTGCAAGAGCAGATCCGCGCGCAGGGCATGGAACCTGTGTTCTTGGGCCCACAAGCCATGCACGCGGCCATGGACAACGAAATCGGCCGCTACCGCGCTCTGGCCCACCGCGCCAAGATCGTGGTGGATTGAACCGCTGTATCAGGGGACTCGCACATGAACCGACAACAACTGATCGAAAACGTACACCGCTACTTTGACGAAGGCCAGTTCGCCACCGAGTTGCGCCGCCGCGTGGCCTGGCGCACCGAAAGCGACACCGGCAAGGTGCCGCCCGAACTGCGCGCCTACCTCACCGACGAAATGGTTCCCTGGCTCACGCCCCTGGGTTTTGAATGTGAGGTGCTCGACAACCCCTCGCCACAAGGCGGCCCCTTTTTGGTGGCCCGCCGTGTGGAAGACCCTGCGCTGCCCACCGTGCTCACCTACGGCCACGGCGACGTGGTCAACGGGCAGGATGCGCAATGGCGCGAAGGCCTCTCGCCCTGGGAGCTGACCATCGAAGGCGAACGCTGGTACGGCCGGGGTACAGCCGACAACAAGGGCCAGCACACCGTGAGCCTGGCCGCACTGGCCCACACCATCAAGGCCCGGGGCGGCCGCCTGGGCTACAACGTGACACTGCTCATGGAAATGGGCGAAGAAGCGGGTTCGCCTGGCCTGGGCGCCTTCTGCGAACAACACCGCGATGGATTGAAGGCCGACCTGTTCGTGGCGAGCGATGGCCCCCGTGTGAACGCAGGTCACCCCACCCTCTTCCTGGGTTCACGCGGTGCCATCAATTTTTCGCTCGCTGTGCGCAGCCGCGACAAGGCTTATCACTCGGGCAACTGGGGCGGCGTATTGGCCAACCCGGCCACGGTGCTCATGCATGCGCTGGCCACGCTGGTGGACGACAAGGGTCGCATCCTGGTTCAAGGTCTGCTGCCACCGGCGGTGCCCGACAAGCTACGCACGGCACTGCAAGATGTGGTGATCGGCGCAGGCGCGGACGACCCCGCACTCACGCCCGGCTGGGGCGAGCCTGGCCTCACACCCGCGGAACAGCTGGTGGGCTGGAACACGCTGGAGGTGTTGGCACTGGGCGCAGGCAACGCGCTGCGGCCGATCAACGCCATCCCGTCACAGGCGGTGGCGCATTGTCAGCTGCGCTTTGTTGTGGGCACCGATTGGAAGAATGTGCAGACCACGCTGCGCAAGCACCTGGACGCGCATGGGTTCAGCCAGGTGGAGATCACCATGGGCATGCTGTGCGGCGCCACGCGGCTCGACCTGCACAACCCGTGGGTGGACTGGACGATGGCCTCGTTGCAGTCCAGCGCAGGCCAGCCCGCCACCCTGCTGCCCAACCTGGCAGGTTCGCTGCCCAACGACATCTTTGCCGACCAGTTGGGCCTGCCCACGCTTTGGGTTCCGCACTCGTACCCAGCCTGCGCCCAACACGCGCCCAACGAGCACTTGCTGGCGCCCGTGGCACGCGAAGGACTGGCCGTGATGGCGGGGTTGTTCTGGGACCTGGGCGAAGCCCACGGCGTGCCGTGGAAAGACGGCGCGCTGGCAGCGAACGCGTCTCCAGCGGCCGCTTGAGCCGTTGCGCGAGGTGGGCGAAACCGGCGCTGCCCCAAGCATGGGGCACTGAGCAAGGGCCACCCTGCAGCGACGGTGTCGTCCCCCTCAGGGGCGCGCCGCGAGTGACTCAGGGGGACTGTTACAGAGCAGGGTCGCGCAGTTCCCAGCGAATCGCGTCGATGTCTTTGAGCACTTCGGGCGTCAGCGTGGTGCCCCAGGCGTTCAGGTCTTCGTCCAGCTGCGCCACCGACGTCACGCCGATGATGGTGCTGGCCACCTGCCATTTGGTGTAGCAGAACGCCAGCGCCATCTGCGTGGGCGTGAGGCCGTTGGCGCGTGCCAGTGCGTTGTAGCGACGCGATGCCTCCAGCGCCTCGGGGCGGCCCCAGCGCTGCTTGCGCACCGATTCATACGACGCAATGCGCGCACCCTGGGGCGCATTGGGGCCGGTGATGCCGCTTTTGTCGTACTTGCCCGTCAGCAGGCCAAAGCCCAGCGGCGAATAGGCCAACAGCGACACATCCAGGCGGTGGCAGGTTTCGTCCAGCCCGTTTTCCCAGGTGCGGTTGATCAGGCAATACGGGTTCTGCACGGTGGCGACACGCGGCAGGCCATGCTGCTCGGCCAGACGCACGAATTCGTGCACGCCGTAGGGCGTTTCGTTCGACAGGCCGATGTAGCGCACTTTGCCCGCCTCGACCAGCCCGGCCAGCGCTTCGAGCTGCTCGCGGATGGGGGTTTGCGACGTTTCCTTGGCGGGGTCGTAATACAGGTTTCCGAAGGCGGGCACATGGCGCTCGGGCCAGTGGATTTGGTAGAGGTCGATCACGTCGGTCTGCAGGCGACGCAGACTGCCTTCGCACGACGCCACGATGTCGGCCGCCGTCATGCCCTTGCCCTCGCGAACCCAGGGCATACCGCGCGATGGGCCCGCCACCTTGGTGGCCACCACCAGCTTCTGGCGCGCGCCGGGGTTCTTGGCAAACCAGTTGCCGATGATGGTTTCGGTGGCGCCAAAGGTCTCGGCCTTGGCGGGCACCGAATACATCTCGGCCGTGTCGATGAAATTTACGCCGCGCGCAAGCGACTGGCTGAGGATGGCATGTGAATCGGCCTCATTGACCTGCTCGCCGAAGGTCATGGTGCCCAGGCAAATGGGGGTGACATGCAGGTCACTCTGACCCAAGCGGACTGTGTTCATGCGGGGAAAACTCCAGATGGTGGGAATAAACGGGGCCTGCTGCGGCCGTGGCTGGCGATGGTACAAGCGAACGCCAAAACCTGCCGGGCGCTGGACTCCTCGGTGACAGGCCCGGCCACCGCGCTGCTGCGCCATCGACTTACCATTGGCGGAACATGTACCAAGTTCTCAACTCTTCGCGCAGCAGCACGGTGGCGCTGCGCCGCCTGAACTACCACGTCCGCCACTGGGGGCCCGAGCAAAGCAATCGGCCCACCCTGGTGCTTCTGCACGGCTGGATGGACGTCAGTGCCTCCTACCAGTTCACGGTGGACGCACTGCGCCACGCGCGCCGCATCATCGCGCCCGACTGGCGCGGCTTCGGCCTCACCTCCAGCGCGCAGGCCGACCACTACTTTTTTGCCGACTATCTGGCCGATCTGGACCTGCTGCTGGACCACTATGCCCCCGGCGAAAGCATCGACCTGGTGGGCCACAGCATGGGCGGCAACATCGCCATGATGTATGCCGGCGTGCGGCCAGGTCGGATCCGGCGCTTGGTCAATCTGGAAGGTTTTGGCCTGCCCGCATCAAGGCCCGAGCAAGCGCCCAAGCGCTATGGCGAGTGGATCGACCAGATCAAGCAGTTGCACACCGGCGACATGGCCCTCAAAACCTACGACAGTCAGGATGGCGTGGCGCGCAGGCTGATGAAGACCAACCCACGCCTATCCGAAGACAAAGCCCAATGGCTGGCTGGCCACTGGGCAAAACCCAATGCGCAGGGCCAATGGGAGATTCTGGGCGACCCGGCTCACAAGATCACCAGTGCCCAGTTGTACCGGCTGGACGAAGCCCTGGAGCTGTACAAGAACATTTCCGCCCCGGTCTTGTCCGTGGAAGCCAGCGACGACAGCCTGGGCCAGTGGTGGAATGGCCGCTACACGCTGGACGAATACCACCAGCGATTGACCCATGTGCGCGATTGCCGCACGGCGGTGGTGCAAGACGCTGCGCACATGCTGCACCACGACCAGCCTGCGCAGGTGGCGCGCCTGATCGAAGAGTTTCTGGAGTAAATGCGCGGGATTTGAACCAAAAATGGCTGTAGCGCTTGATACACAAGCGCCAATAGCTATCATTTTTAAAAATCCACAATCATCACCAGACCGGTGGCGGCTCAGGCCGACAGGCGCCAACCCACTTCGCAGGGCTTTGCAAGGGCGCTGCCGCGTCCCATGAGAAAATCGCGGGTTACTTCACAGAACACGCAGGACAAGACCATGGACGCAGAACGCATCAACCTCATCGGCACCACCCTCGAAGACCTGTCCACCCGGACAGCCGAGTTACGGAGGTATCTTTGACTTCGATGCCAAATTCGAACGCCTGCGCACGGTCAACGCGTCGCTAGAAGACCCTGCGGTCTGGAACGACCCGAAGAAGGCCCAGGAGTTGGGCAAAGAGCAGAAATCGCTGTCCAGCGTGGTCGTCACGCTCGACAAACTCACGCGCGAGTTGGCCGACAACGCCGAGCTCTATGAAATGAGCAAGGAAGAAGGCGACGAGCCCGGCCTCCTGACCATCGAGGCTGAAACCGCCAAGCTCAAGCCACTGATCGAAGAGCTGGAGTTCCGCCGCATGTTCAGCCAGGAGGCTGATCCGCTCAATTGCTTTGTCGACATCCAGGCCGGCGCCGGCGGCACCGAGGCCTGCGACTGGGCCAGCATGCTGCTGCGCCAGTACCTGCGCTACGCCGAGCGCAAGGGCTTCAAGACCACCATCGAGGACGAGACCGAGGGCGACACCGCCGGCATCAAGAGCGCGACCATCAAGGTGGAAGGCGAGTACGCCTTCGGCCTGCTGCGCACCGAAACCGGCGTGCACCGCCTGGTGCGCAAG
>PJUL01001133.1_pt1 | contig 12712 bp, 16 predicted proteins | sample 1512221 | NCBI WGS metagenome assembly PJUL01 (sample SAMN08177667, study PRJNA422409) | Feces metagenome, whole genome shotgun sequencing project.
AGCGGTGGGAGAAGGGACAGGTCGTACCTGAATAAAGCACCATCATGGTGGGAGGCTCATAAAAATCAAAAGAGTGGGACGCCGACAGCGCCCACTCCGCAAAAACCAATGGCACCCCAGAGGGTGCCTTGCCGGATGTCGTAGTAACTACTTCACATCTTTCCAGAAGGCTGCGTTGAGCCTCCAGGCAATGATGGTGAACAAGCCCAAGAAAATCAAAACCCAAACACCAACACGCTTGCGGGTGTTTTGAGCGGGCTCTGCCATCCACTGCATGTAGTTGACAAGGTCACCCACGGTCTGGTCGTACTGCAGCGGGGTCATGAGGCCCGGCTTCACCTGCTCCCAGCCCTTGAAGACCTGGGTTTTGTGGCCGTGGCTCTCCTGCTCTTCAAACACAGGACGGCGCTCGCCCTGCAGTTCCCACAGAGCGTGGGGCATTCCCACATTGGGGAACACCAAGTTGTTCCAGCCTGTGGGCTTGGTTTCGTCGCGGTAGTAAGTGCGCAGATACGTGTACAGGTAGTCAGCACCCGAGCCGCCAGCACCTGCCCGCGAACGCGCAATCACGGTCAAATCCGGCGGGTTCGCGCCAAACCAGGCCTTCGCCTGCTTGGGATCGATCGCGGCTTTCATCGTCTCGCCCACCTTGTCGGTCGTGAACAGCAGGTTGTCCTTGATCTGCTGGTCCGTGAGACCGATGTCCTTGAGGCGGTTGAACCGCATGAATGCCGCCGAGTGGCAGTTCAGGCAATAGTTGACGAAGACCTTGGCGCCGTTTTGCAAGGACGCGAGGTCGTTGGTCTTGGCAGGCGCCTTGTCCAGAGGAATGCCACCGCCTGCAGCCATGGCAGAACCCGCTGCCAAGCCCAAAGCAGCCACCAACGTGAGGATGATTTTCTTCATTGTTGTTATCTCCGGGGCTCAGTGCGCAACATAGGTAACGCGATCAGGCACGGGCTTGGTCTCGCCAATGCGGCTCCACCATGGCATCAGCAAGAAGAAGCCGAAGTAGAACAGCGTACCCACTTGCGACACCCGCTCGCCGATGGGCGAAGGAGGCTGCACACCCAGGTAACCCAGGATCAGGAAGTTGATCACAAACACGCCATACAGGTACTTGTGCCAGTCGGGCCGATACCGGATGGATTTGACGGGGCTGAAGTCGAGCCAAGGCAGGAAGAACAGGATGATCACTGCGCCGCCCATCACGACCACGCCCCAGAACTTGGCGTCGATGGCCAGCATCAAGGCGCATGCCACCACGGCCGCACCCACGATACCCACCTTAACGAAGCTGGGCAGCTTGGCCTTGAAGACACCGAAGGCTGCACCTGCCACCACGCACAGGATCAGCGCATACATCATCTCGCTGGTAATGGCGCGCAGCATCGAATAGAACGGCGTGAAGTACCAGACGGGTGCGATGTGCAGCGGCGTGACCAGCGGGTCGGCCGGAATGAAGTTGTTGTATTCCAGGAAATAGCCGCCAAACTCGGGCGCAAAGAACACCACCGCGGTGAAGGCCATCAGGAACATGCTCAGCGCGAAGATGTCGTGCACCGTGTAGTAGGGGTGGAAGGGAACACCATCCAGCGGCTTGCCATTGGCATCCTTGGGAGCCTTGGGCCCCTTGATTTCCACGCCATCGGGGTTGTTGGAACCCACGTCGTGCAAAGCCAGCAAGTGAGCCACCACCAAGCCAAGCAGCACCAGCGGCACAGCGATCACGTGGAAGCTGAAGAAGCGGTTCAGCGTGGCATCACCCACCACAAAGTCGCCACGGATCAGCAGCGCGAGGTCTGGGCCGATGAAAGGAATGGCAGCGAATAGGTTCACGATCACCTGAGCGCCCCAGTACGACATCTGGCCCCAGGGCAGCAGATAACCCATGAAGGCTTCTGCCATCAGGCACAGGAAGATGGCACAGCCGAAGATCCAGACCAGCTCACGCGGCTTGCGGTAGCTGCCGTAGATGAGGCCGCGGAACATGTGGAGATACACCACCACGAAGAACGCAGAAGCACCCGTGGAGTGCATGTAGCGAATCAGCCAGCCCCAGGGCACATCGCGCATGATGTACTCGACCGAAGCGAATGCCAGATTGGCATCGGGCTTGTAGTGCATGACCAGAAAGATGCCGGTCACGATCTGGATCACCAGCACCACCAAGGCCAGCGAGCCGAAGATGTACCAGAAGTTGAAGTTCTTCGGAGCGTAGTACTCCGACATGTGAACCTTGTAGGCGTCAAAGGCGGTCGGGAATCGGTTTTCAAACCAGTTCGTGACCTTGGCGCCAGCCGACGCGTTGGGGGAGATTTCCTTGAATTCAGCCATGTCGATTTACCTCAGGCCTTCTTGTCTTCGCCGATCAGCAGCACTGTGTCGGACAGGTACATGTGGGGAGGCACTTCCAGGTTGTCGGGCGCAGGCTTGTTCTTGAAGACCCGGCCAGCCACATCAAACGTGGAGCCGTGGCATGCGCAGAGGAAACCACCGTGCCAGTCGTCCGGCAGCGAGGGCTGAGGACCGGTCTGGAACTTGTCGCCTGGGGAGCAACCCAAGTGCGTGCAGATACCAACACCCACAAACACTTCGGGCTTGATGGACCGGTGTTGGTTCTTGGCGTATTCGGGGGTGGGGTAGGTGTTGCGGTCCGACTTGGGATCGGCCAGTTGGGGCTCGGTCTGAGCGAGCGATTCAAGCTGCTGGGGCGTGCGCTTGAGGATCCATACGGGTTTACCGCGCCATTCGACGGTCAGCTTCTCGCCAGGCTGCAGCGTGGAGATGTCCACTTCCACAGCGGCGCCGGCTGCTCTGGCTTTTTCCGAAGGCTGGAAACTACTGACGAAAGGCACTGCTACGGCCACTCCGCCAACGGCACCGGCACATCCGGACGCAATCAGCCACGTCCTTTTACTGGTGTCGACTGGTGTGTCACTCATGGGGATCCTCGGTAAACATCGCTATTGTTTGGGTCAACCGCGAATTGTAGCGGAGTGAAAATGGTTATTTCAATGCGCTGACCACCTTGACAGGGCATTGGTCTGGGCAATACTCCGGCATCGTTGTTCATACAAAGAGGGCCATCATGGGAGTGTTGCAAGAGTTCAGAGAGTTCGCGGTCAAGGGCAACGTGATTGACCTGGCTGTGGGGGTCATCATTGGCGGCGCCTTCGGCAAGATCGTTGACTCGGTGGTGTCCGACCTCATCATGCCGGTGGTGGGCTTGGTATTTGGCAAGCTGGATTTTTCCAACCTGTTTGTGGTGCTGGGATCGGTGCCTCCCGGCACAGCCATGACGCTTGATGCGCTCAAAAAAGCGGGTGTTCCGGTGTTTGCCTACGGCAATTTCCTGACGGTGGCGGTGAACTTCACGATTCTCGCGTTCATCATTTTCATGATGATCAAGCAGATCAATCGGCTCAAGCGCGAAACCCCCGCAGCCCCTCCTGCGGCCCCTGCCGCACCGCCGGAAGACATCGTGCTGCTGCGCGAAATCCGCGACAGCTTGAAAAAATAAGCACCTCCGGGGTCGCTTCGACCCTCCGGTGCGGCGCGTCGGCCCTTGCGCGGCGACAGCGCTAGGCAGACAACTGGCGGGCCATGCGCACAGCCTCTATCAAACTGGATGCGTCGGCAATGCCCTGCCCCGCGATGTCGAACGCCGTGCCATGGTCGGGGCTGGTGCGCACCAGCGGTAAACCCAGGGTCACATTCACGCCCTTGTCCACGCCCAGATATTTCACGGGAATCAATCCTTGATCGTGGTACATCGCAATGACCACGTCGAATTCTCCCGGATGGGTCGGCGTGTTGCGTGCCCGCATGAACACGGTGTCGGGCGCGATGGGCCCGTGAACATCCATGCCCTGGGCGTGTGCGGCGGCAATGGCAGGGGCAATGATTTCAACCTCCTCCCGGCCAAACAAACCGCCCTCACCCGCATGGGGATTGAGCCCCGCCACCGCGATGCGCGGTGATCGACCCAAAGTGCGCAGCACCGCGGCATGCGCAATCTGCACGGTCTGCAGCACATTGGCTTGCGTGACAGCGGCAATGGCGTCCCGCAGGGAGACATGAATGCTGACCAGCACAGTGCGCAACTCGTCGCTCGCCAGCATCATGCGCACCGGCACGGCATGCAGCGGCAGGGCCTGGTGCGCAGCGGCTTCGGCCTGCAGCAATTCGGTATGCCCCGGAAACGCCACATCAGCCACCGACAAAGCTTCTTTGTGCAGGGGCGCAGTCACCAACGCTGCCACCTCGCCCCGCAGCGCGGCTCGCGCCGCCCACACCACACAGTCGGCCGCTGCGCGGCCTGCCGCGGCGCTGACCTGGCCCCAAGGCTGCGGGCCCGGAATGCCGGGCAACTGCAGCACCGGCACACAACGCGGCGGCACGTGCAATGCATCGGCAGGGGTGGTGATTTCGGCCACTGGCACAACCGGGGTGCCCGGGCGCACCACGGCCTGTGCCGCGCGCCGCAGCGTTTCGACGTCGCCCACCACAAAGCAGCCCGCGAGCTCATTGGGCGCATCGCGAAATGCCTGCACCACAATTTCGGGGCCGATGCCGGCGGAGTCGCCCTGGGTGATGGCAATGGTGGAGGTGATGCTGGGGGCGGTCGTGCGGGTCATGGCGCGCTCAGAGAAATTTAGGTCAATTTGGCCTCTAGCGCTTATCCATCAAGCGCTAACAGCTATCAATACAGAAGCAAAATTGCGACAACCGCGGAGTTACCCTCCACAGTACCTGCCGCTATGCCGGGTTGTCGATCTCGATGAACTCGTGCTCCAGCCCCAATGCCTTCGCCATATGGGCGGCAACTGCCGGAGCGCCGTAGCGCTCGGTGGCATGGTGGCCAGCCGCGATGAAGCTCACGCCCATCTCGCGCGCCAGATGGGCCTGGGGTTCGGAGATTTCACCGGTGATGAAGGCATCGGCCCCCGCCGCCACCGCCGATTCGAAATAGCCCTGCGCGCCGCCCGTGCACCAAGCCACGCGGCGAACAGGCTGCGCGCCCCCCTCCACCAGCGTCACCCGGCGGCCCAAAGCCTGCGCCACATGGTCTGCCAGCGCCTGCCCGCTGTCGAAAGCGGCCGGGGCTGCAAAACCCAGGTCCTGATCACCAAACCGCGCATCTGCCGCCAAGCCCAGCACCCGGCCGAGTTGCGCGTTGTTGCCGTACTCAGGGTGTGCATCCAGGGGCAGGTGGTAGGCCAGCAGGTTGATGTCGTGCGCCAGCAGCAGCTGCAGCCGCTGCTTCATCCAACCTGTCACGCGGCCATCCTGCCCCCGCCAAAACAGGCCGTGGTGCACAAAGATGGCGTCCGCCCGGGCGGCAATGGCCGCTTCGATGAGTGCGCGGCTGGCCGTGACGCCGCTCACGATGCGCGCGATGCGTGCCTTTCCCTCCACCTGCAAGCCATTGGGCCCGTAGTCCTTGAAACGTTCGGGTTGCAGCAGGCCGTCCAACGCCTGCACAAGTTCGGTGCGTGAGATGCTCATGCCGCTATTGTGCGCCGCCCGTCCAGGCGCTCGGCCAGGTTCGAATCGCTTTGCCAAGCAAAAATTTGCGGCGTTGCTTCTGGAAAAACCGCCAGTTGTCCACACAACACACAGAGGCCGTCAAGGGCCCAGGGTCGACCGTTCAGCGACAATGACCGGCACCCTGCCCTGCTGCGCCAGCAGGCACAGCGTCGTGCCTTGCGTGATTCACACCCACAACAACACACCATGAAGCGAATTTGGCTCCTCTTCTCCCAGGCGGTAACGGTGTTCGTTGCCGCTTATTTCGTCGTCGCCACGCTGCAGCCCAATTGGCTGGGCCGTGGCGCCACGCGCTCCGGCGCGGGCATTGCGCTCATCGAAGCACCCGCGGCCCCCGCCTCACAGCCCGCCGTTGGTAGTTTCAGTGGCGCAGCGCGCAAGGCCTCTCCGGCGGTGGTCAGCATCAACACCAGCAAGGCCGTGCGGCACCCGCGCAGCAATGACCCCTGGTTCCAGTTCTTCTTTGGCGACCAGGGCGCGCAGGCACAGGCAGGCCTGGGCAGCGGCGTGATCGTGAGCCCCGACGGCTACATCCTCACCAACAACCACGTGGTGGAAGGCGCTGACGAAATCGAGGTCACCCTGACAGACAGCCGCCGAGCACGCGCCAGCGTGATCGGGACCGACCCGGACACCGATCTGGCCATCCTCAAGATCGATCTCGACAAGCTCCCGGTGATCGTGTTGGGCAACTCCGACCAGCTCGCCGTGGGCGACCAGGTGCTGGCCATCGGCAACCCCTTTGGCGTGGGGCAAACGGTGACCAGCGGCATCGTAAGCGCACTGGGCCGCACGCAGCTGGGCATCAACACGTTCGAGAATTTCATCCAGACCGATGCCGCCATCAACCCCGGCAACTCGGGCGGCGCGCTGGTGGATGTGAACGGCAACCTCATGGGCATCAACACCGCCATCTACTCCCGTTCGGGCGGCAGCATGGGCATTGGCTTTGCCATTCCCGTCTCCACCGCGCGGCTGGTTCTGGACGGCATCGTGAAGGACGGCCAGGTCACGCGCGGCTGGATCGGCGTGGAGCCCAACGAACTCTCCCCCGAACTCGCCGAAACCTTTGGCGTGAAGAAGGCCACCGAGGGCGTGATCATCACCGGCGTGCTGCAGGACGGCCCTGCTGCCCAGGCGGGCATGCGACCCGGCGATGTGATCGTGCGCGTGGATGGCAAGAACGTGGGCAATGTGTCCGAGCTGCTGACGGCTGTGGCTGCGCTCAAACCAGGTACGGCATCGGAGTTCCAGATCCAGCGCGGCGACCGGATGGTGGAGCTGAACATCAACCCTGGCGTACGCCCCCGCCCCCAGCGCAACGTGAGGCGCTAAACCTGCACGCGGTGGCCATCAACAGCCGCCGCGGCGCTCCGTTTGGGAGCTGAGACAGGCAGCAGCGGAGTGATCAGGACTACAAAAACAATAGCTGCCAGCGCTTATGCAGTAAGCGCTGGCAGCTATTTTCATTAGAAGTGAAGTTCTCAGGGGCTCGAAGCGGGCTCCTGGCTGTCTTCCGGTGCCTTGGTGTGCTTGATGAAGATCTGCGCGGCCCAGATGCCCACTTCGTACAGCAGGCACATGGGGATGGCCAGTGACAGCTGCGAGACCACATCGGGCGGCGTGACGATGGCGGCGATCACAAACGCCAGCACGATGAAGTAGCCGCGGAACTCGCGCAGCTTCTGCACGCTGACAATGCCCATACGGGCCAGGACCACCACGGCAATCGGCACCTCGAAAGCCAAACCGAAAGCCAGGAACATCGACAGCACGAAGCTCAGATATGCCTCGATGTCTGGCGCGGCCGTGATGCTCTTGGGCGCAAAGCTCTGGATGAACGCAAACACCTGCCCGAACACGAGGTAGTAGCAAAAGGCCACGCCGACGAAGAACAGCAGCGTGCTGGAAATGACCAGCGGCAAAACCAGCTTCTTTTCGTGCGAATACAGGCCCGGCGCCACAAAGGCCCACACCTGCCACAGCACAAACGGCAAGGCCAGCAGGAAGGCCGACATCAGCAGAATCTTCAGCGGCACCATGAACGGCGAAATTACCGACGTGGCGATCAGCGTGGCGCCCTTGGGGAGGTGCGCCACCAGCGGCGCCGCCAGAAAGTCGTACAGCGCGCCAGGGCCAGGAAAGAAGAACAGGATGGCCGCCGCAATCGCAATGGCAATGATGGCCTTGACCAGCCGGTCGCGCAGTTCCATGAGGTGCTGCACAAACGGCTGCTCTGTGCCAGCCAGCTCGTCGTCTTTGGAAGGGGTGTCGGACATGGTGGGTCTTCGTGGGCGTCATCAGGGCCGCCCATGCGGCGCGCAGGGCGCCGCAGGCTGCTGCATCAGTGGAATTTTTGGGGGCGGAAGCGGGCCACGCGGGCGGCACCCGACTGCGCCTTGGTGCGCACGCCGCTTCTGGACTTGTACCACTGGGGGACGGCGCCACGCTTGAGGCGCCAGTTCTTGCCAGGATGCTTGTAGGCTGGCACCACCGCGGTCTGCTCGCTCAGCGCGTCGTTGGCGGTGCTGGTGGCTTCAGCCCAGTCCTTCTCGAACTCGCTCGCGCTGGTCTGGATGGAGCTGTGCACGTCGCGCGCAGCGTTTTCCACCGTGTCCTTCATCTTCTTGAGCTCGTCGAGCTCCATGGACCGGTTGACCTCCGCCTTCACGTCAGACACATAGCGCTGCGCCTTGCCCAGCAAGGTGCCTACAGTGCGTGCCACGCGCGGCAGCTTCTCAGGCCCGATGACGATGAGCGCCACCGCGCCAATCAGCGCCATCTTGGAAAGGCCAATATCAATCATGGATCAAGCGCGAAAAAGAGCGGGTGCCTGCGGTGGATGCGGCGCGCTCAGCTCTTTTGCTTGGCTTCGACATCGATGGTGGTCTTGTCAGCGGCTTGGCTGTTGGCCACTTGACCAGCGGGGGGCGTGGCAGCGGTGTCTGGCGCGGAGCCGTCCTTCATGCCGTCCTTGAAACCCTTGACGGCACCGCCGAGGTCGGAGCCCATGTTCTTGAGCTTCTTGGTGCCGAACACCATGACGACGATCAGCAGCACGATCAGCCAGTGCCAGATGGAAAAAGAACCCATGGAATATCTCCTAACGAATTGCAATCATTTTAGACGGGGGCCGTGACAGGAGTTGTGTGCGCATGCCCTTTGGGCGGGAATCTCCCAGCCCCCTCCGTCAGCCTGGTTCAGCCTTTGAGCCAAGGACGTGGGCCGCCCATCACGTGCACGTGCAGGTGGTGGATTTCCTGCCCGCCTTCAAGCCCCGTGTTTACCACGACGCGAAAGCCACCTTCCGGGTACGGGTTGCAGCCCTGCTCCAGGGCCAGGCGGGGTGCCATCGCCATCATGCGCCCCAGAACCCCGGCATGTTCTTCGGTGACCTGCGCCATGGAAGGGATATGCGCTTTGGGAATCATCAAGAAATGCACCGGTGCCCAGGGGTGGATGTCGTGAAAGGCGAAGATTTCCTCGTCTTCATAGACCTTTTTCGAAGGAATCTGGCCCGCGATGATTTTGCAGAAAAGGCAGTTCGGATCGTGCATGGTGAGGAGATGAAGAAAACCAAAAAGCGGTTGGCGACAGCCCGGCCGTCACAAACGCTCACGCATTGTCGGCGATCTTGATGGTGGGTCTTACGCCCACATCCTTGCGGTGCGCATGCAACCACGCCTGCCCAGCCGTGCGGCCCAGCGCGAACAGCTTGCGCACAAAGGCCATGTCTGCTCGCGTCTTGCTGTCGGCCCCGAACGGCGCCAGCACCGAACCACCATCGATGCGGTGCATGCGCACGTTCTTGTAGCGGCGCGGATCGAGCTTTCCCTCGGCCAGCAGCCGCCGCACAAATTCAATCGCCCGCATCTCGGCCAGCAGGCTGGCGTTGAAGGTCACCTCGTTCATGCGCTCCATGATTTCGGGGCCCGAGTGGGGCAGCTCGAGGTGTTCGATGGGATTGATCTGCACCAGCAAGATGTCGGAGGTCTCGGTCTGGTAGATTAGTGGGTGCAGGGCGGGGTTGCCGGAGTAGCCGCCGTCCCAGTAGTGCTGGCCGTCAATCTCTACCGCCTTGAACAACAGCGGCAGGCAGGCCGACGCCATCACCGCATCGGCACTGAGCTTGGGGCCCGAGAAGATCTCGCCGCGGCCCGTGCGCACGTTGGTGGCGCAGACGAACACCTTGGGCCCGCCCGCGGCGCTGATGGCGCGCCGGGCGTTGCACAGCAGGTCGAAGTCCACCTCGCGCTCCAGCAGGCGGCGCAGCGGGTTGATGTCGAGCGGGTTGGTCTGGTAAGGCGACAGCCACTGGCGCATCAGCCCCATCATGGGGTTGGCGGCCGACAGGGGCGAGCCCCACATGAGACTGCCCAGCGTGCCCACGCCTTCCCACAGCCGGGTGAGCGTCTCGCGCGCCGCCTCACAGCCTGCCAGATGCGCGTCGCGCGGGTCCTTGTGCTCGTGGGCCGCCTTGGCAAAACCATGCGCGAGGGCCACGGCATTCATGGCCCCGGCGCTGGTGCCGCTCACGCCATCAAATTGCCACTGCCCGTCTTCGAGCAGTGCGTCCAGCACGCCCCAGGTCAGCGCCCCGTGCGAGCCTCCGCCCTGCAGGGCGAGGTTCAGGCGCGGCAGACTCGGAAGAGGCTGCGCGGGCGCGGCGGGCTCAGGCATCCACAGCCTGGTTCTTGCTCATGGCCAGCATGCCGCGCACGATGCGGTACAGGAACCAGAGCGAAATGATGCCCCAGGCGATCCAGCCGGGCGCGATCAGAAGCAGCCACAGAGGCGCGGTCACGACGTACAGAATCCCCACCCAGATGGTCGAGCGGATGCGCCAAGAGAAGTGGTTGGCCTGCCATGTGCCCTCGGCATCGCTGCGCTTGACCAGGTCGATCACCAGCGCAATGACCAGCAGCAAGGCACTGGCCTGCGCCCCGGGCAACACGGCGCCCACAGCCACGATCAGGTGCAGCACATAGCTGACCCAGCCGATGTTCTTGAGCCCCTGGGCCCGTTGCTCGTGGGTGGTCACGTCGATGATGTCGCTCATGGAGATCCTTCTTCGTCGGCTGCACGCGCAGTGGCCTTGCGCAAGGCTTTTTCCTCGATGCCGCTGGTGCCTTCGCGGCGCTCCAGCTCGGTCAACACGTCGGCAGGCGTGAGGCCATAGTGCGCCAACGCCACCATGGAGTGGAACCACAGGTCCGCCACTTCGTAAACCAGCTTGGATTTGTCGGCGCCGTGCTGAACGTCCTTCGCCGCCATCACCACCTCGGTGGCTTCTTCGCCGATCTTCTTCAGGAAGCTGTCGGGGCCCTTGTGCAGCAGGCGTGTGACGTAGCTCTTGTCGGGGTCGCCACCGTTGGCCGGCTTGCGGCTTTCGATGACTTGCGCGAGGCGGGCGAGGGAATCGTTGGAACTCATGGTTCTCTTTACTTGTAGATGGATTCGGGGTCTTTCAAGACCGGATCGACCGGCGTCCAGGCGCCGTCCTTGAGCACGCTGAAAAAACAGCTGTGGCGGCCCGTGTGGCAGGCGATGCCGGGCTCGTGGCCGAGCTGGGTGACCTTGAGCAGCACCACGTCGTTGTCGCAGTCCAGACGGATTTCGTGCACGGTCTGCACGTGGCCGGACTCCTCGCCCTTGAACCACAGCTTGCCGCGCGAGCGGCTGAAGTACACGGCGCGGCCGAGTTCCGCCGTTTTTTCGAGCGCCTCACGGTTCATCCAGGCAAACATCAGCACGTCGCCCGTACCCTGCTCTTGCGCAATGACGGGCACCAGGCCCTGCGCATCCCATTTCACTTCGTTGAGCCAGTTCATGGGCGGGATTGTCGGCGATTTGATCTCCAGGGACTGAAGTAGCCCCAGAGTTTTTCAAGCCTTTTTGGCCTCTAGCGCTTTATGGACAAGCGCCATTAGCTATATTTTCAATAGCAATCACTCACAGCCGCACGGGAATACCGCGCTCGGCCATGCGGGCCTTGGCTTGGCCCACGGTGTATTCGCCGTAGTGAAAGATGCTGGCGGCCAGCACGGCATCCGCCCCGCCCTGCTGAACGCCGTCGGCCAGGTGGTCCAGGTTGCCCACGCCGCCCGACGCGATCACGGGCACGCTGACCGCGTCGCTCACGGCGCGCGTCAGGGCCAGGTCAAAGCCGGACTTGGTGCCGTCTCGGTCCATGCTGGTCAGCAGGATCTCGCCCGCACCCCGGCGCGCCATTTCGGTGGCCCAGGCAACGGCGTCCAGGCCCGTGTTCTTGCGCCCGCCGTGGCTGTACACGTCCCAGCCCTCGCCCACGGGCTGGCCGTTCGCGCCGATGCGCTGGGCGTCCTCGGCCGAGCGGCGCTTGGCGTCGATGGCGACCACGATGCACTGGGCGCCGTACTTGGCGGACACGGCATCGATCACCTCGGGGTTGGCGATGGCGGCCGAGTTGAAGCTGGTCTTATCCGCACCCGCGTTGAGCAGGCGGCGCACGTCTTCGACGGTGCGCACGCCACCACCCACGGTGAGCGGAATGAAGACCTGGCTGGCCACGGCCTCGATGATGGGCAGGATCAGGTCACGGCCGTCGCTGGTGGCGGTGATGTCCAGGAAGGTGAGCTCGTCGGCGCCCTGCGCGTTGTAGCGCGCGGCGATCTCGACGGGGTCGCCCGCATCGCGCAGTTCGACAAAGTTGACGCCCTTGACCACGCGGCCTCCGGTGACGTCGAGGCAGGGGATGATGCGTTTTGCGAGCATGTCAGTCAGCGATTCGTTGATGGGGCGCTGCCGAGGCCAGCAGACGCCGTGGAACTGGCTTCGCCAGGCCACTGGCGTCGTCCCCTGCGGGAAGCGGCGCAGCCGCTCAGGGGGTTACCTGCTTCACCCGTTCAGTTCATCCGCACGCGCTTGTGCGGCGGCGAAATCGAGGTCGCCGCTGTAGATGGCGCGGCCGCAGATCACGCCTTCCACGCCTTCGTCTTCCACCGCGCACAGTTGCTCGATGTCGGCCATGTTCGACAGGCCGCCCGAGGCGATCACGGGGATGGAGAGCGACTGCGCCAGCTTAACGGTGGCATCGATGTTGATGCCCGAGAGCATGCCGTCGCGGCCGATGTCGGTGTAGATGATGGACTCGACGCCCCAGTCCTCGAACTTCTTGGCC
>PJUL01001136.1_pt1 | contig 12683 bp, 8 predicted proteins | sample 1512221 | NCBI WGS metagenome assembly PJUL01 (sample SAMN08177667, study PRJNA422409) | Feces metagenome, whole genome shotgun sequencing project.
GGCGATCGCGCGGCCGCCCGAGACGGTGCTGATCGCGCCATCGGCACGCTCGACGGTGCGGCCGGCCGAGCTGGCCATTGCGCGCAGCCGGTCGTCCATCTGGGCGACGGCGGCGCTGGTTTCCTCGAGGCTGGCGGCATTGGCTTCGGTACGACGCGCCAGGTCTTCCGATGCCTGGGCAATCTCGTTCGAGCCGGTGTTGATCGATGCGGTCGATTCCATCACCGAGCCGATCAGGGTGCGCAGGCTGGTCACGGCTTCGTTGAAGTTGCTCTTCAGCTCGGCATAGGCAGCCGGATAGGCTGCGGTGATCTCGGCGGTCAGGTCGCCATTGCTCAGCGCCTGCAGCGTCTCGCGCAGCGTGCCCATCACTTCGCGCAGCTCGGCGGCCGAGCGCGCATCGGCTTCGGCGCGCTCCTTCGTGCCCAGGCGGAACTGCTCGACAGCCTTGGCGATCTGGCCGAGCTCGTCGGCACGGTCGCGGCTGGGCACCTCGGCTTCGCCGCCCTTGGCGAGGATCGTCGTCGCTTCGGTCAGCTTCGCCATCGGCTTGGCGACGGTGCGGTTGATCACCAGCCAGATCCCGATCAGGCCTCCAAAGGCCACCAGCGACAGCAGGATGGTCATCACCAGCGCGAAGCTCGTCTGGCTCTGGCCATATTCATTGTCCTTGGCCGAGCGCTCGCGGGTTTTGGTCAGCAAGTTGTCGGCGGCCTCGATCGCGTCGTGCGACTTTTCCTTGCCCACGCCCTTGATCGCCTTGACCGCGCCATCCAGATCGTTCGCGGCACGCAGGTCGAAGATGATCTTGTTCGCGGCGATCAGCTCGGTGGCGCGGGCGCGCAGCCCGTCCACATCGGCGCTGAAGTCGCTGCCCGCGACCTTGCGATAGGCGTCGATGTCCTCGAGCAGCTTGGCTTCGCCCTTGGCGCGGCGCTCGACCAGGCTGGCGGCGTCCTTCGGGGTCGCGGCGTTATAATAGCTGTACACGATGATCCGCAGCTCGCGGATGTCGGAGAGAATGTCGGTCAGGCCGGAAAGGCCGGTGATGCCGTTATCGACATGCCGTGTCGCAACGCCGCTCAGAGTCTTGTTGGAAACATAGCCATTGATGCCGAGGCCAAGGATCAGGGCGCCAATGAGGGAAAAGGCGACCAGCATCTTCTTTGCGAGAGGCCAGCTGTTGAGAGTGCTGAGCATTGTCGTTCCACTACTTCCGGCTCCCCGGACAGCAGGGGCGCCACGTTTGAAGGGTCTCCGGGTGAGAACCAAAGATCCTTCATTATAGGAGCGACCGACCGGTCCTTTTCGAAACTGCGTAGTTTCCGCAATTCGCAACCGGTGTTTCCGGGGCATCCTATAATTGGGCGGGTAACCATTTTCCGGAGTTTCCCGTGGCCCTTTCCACCCGCCTGCCTTTCGTATGTGCGCTCATGCCCTTCATCGCCGCGGCGCCGGCACTCGCGCAGGACAAGGTGAAGATCGACCTTAGCGGCAGCGTGCGCGTGCGGGCCGAGACGATCGACGGCCAGTTCCGTCCGAACACGCCGGAGAGCGACAGCTTTATCTCGTTCCGGACGATCGTGGCCGCGAAGGCGGAGATCGGTACCATCACCTTTGGCGGCGAACTGATCGACGCTCGCGGCTATGGCGAGAACAATCGCAGCTCGGTGCGCACCAGCGAGATCAACGATCTCGAGCCGGTCCAGGGCTATATCGCCTGGCGCCCGACCAGGGGCGTGCAGCTCACCGCCGGCAAGTTCTCGATGGACATCGGCGCCAGCCGCCTGGTGGGCCGTACCGACTTTCCGAACGGCGTGCCGACCTTCCTCGGCGCGAAGGTCGAGCTGCAGGACAAGCACAAGAACCAGCTCTATCTGTTCTGGACGCGCCCGTTCACCGCGCTGCCCGAAACCCCGGCCGATATCTACGACAACAAGGTCCAGCTCGACCGTGCGTCAGAGAATATCGAGTTCTTCGGCGGCAACGCCACCTTCGCCAGGCTGCTCGGCAAAACCACGATCGAAACCTATGGCTTCCGCCTGATCGAGCATGATCGCAGCACGCATCCGACGCGCAACCGCCGCCTCGTGACTTTCGGTGCGCGCTTGCGCCGTGCTCCGGCGAAGAACCAGCTCGACTATGAGGTCGAGAGTGCGCTGCAGCGCGGTCTGGCCCGTGCCACCACGGCCGCGTCGGACGTACGCGACCTGAAGGTGCGCGCCGGCTTCGTTCATGCCGAGACAGGATATACCCTGGCCGGGAAGTGGGCACCGCGCGTCGCCGCGCTGTTCGACTATGCGAGCGGCGAATCCCGCAATCCCGATACCTTCACCCGGTTCGACACGCTCTACGGCGCCCGCCGTGCCGATTTCGGCCCGCTGTCGCTCTATGGTGCGCTGGGCCGTGCGAACATCGTATCGCCTGGCCTCCGGCTCGAGGCGCGACCCTCCAAGCGTCTCGACCTGATGGGTTCGGTCCGCCTGGCCTGGCTCGCCACCGACAGCGACAGTTTCTCGTCGACCGGCGTGATCGATCGCACCGGCCGTTCGGGCAATTACGGCGGCACCCAGTTCGAGCTGCGCGCGCGCCGCTGGCTGGTGCCGCAGAAGCTTCGTTTCGAGCTCGGCACCGCCTGGCTGGCCAAGGGGAACTTCCTCCGTCACGCCCCCAATGCGCCGCATACCGGGGATACCAAATTCGTGCACGGAGACCTGTCGTTCGGCTTCTGATCCCTCCGTACGGGCAGCTTAGGTAGAAGCCCCGGATGGCAGTTTGCGTACCGTTCCGCGTAATTTCTGTCATCCACGGGCGCCAAGGTCCGGGTCGCAAATGCAGGAGGCCGTGTGGGCCCGTCACTCCCAATGCTGGTGCTGGTTGTGCGTGAGGCGGGCCTCCGCAGCACGCTGATCGCGCGCCTGTCGATGGCGGGCGCGGATCTGGTCACGATCGACAATATCGACGATCCGCGCGTGCAGCGCTGGCTCGACAAGGGCCCGGTTCTGATCATCGACGAGAACGCATTGGCCGGCCGTCCGGGCGGCGAGGCGGGCCTGCGGGCGGAGCCGCGCTGGCGTGCCGTCACCGTGATCGGTGACGGCGGCCAGCCGGGCGGCAGCGGCCGCATCTCGCGCGCAGACGCTGCCGCCGCGATCGAAGCGATGCTGCCCGACTGGGGATATCCGGAGCGCTGAACGCCGGTCCGGATTCAGCTTTTGGGGAACATTCCTGCGGCAAAGGCGATGCGTAGCGCTTCGGAAAGGCTGCGTACTTCGAGCTTCTCCATCAGGTTCGCCCGGTAGATTTCCACCGTGCGCGGGCTGATGTCGAGTTCATAGGCGATGATCTTGTTCGAGCGCCCCTCGATCAGGCCCTTGAGCACATCCCTTTCGCGCGGCGAGAGCTTGCCGATCTTGGTCTCGGCGACGTTGACGCGCGCGGCGGCCTCATTGCCTTCCTCGAGCCGGGAGAAGGCGAGGTCGATCGCGGTCATCAGGAATTCGGCTTCATAGGGTTTCTCGATGAAGTCGAGCGCGCCCGCCTTCATCGCCTGCACCGCCAGACCGACATTGCCCTGGCCGGTCAGGATGATCGCCACGAAGCGCGGATCGTTGCCCACCGAATTGAGCACGTCGAGCCCGGTCGATCCCGGCATGTGGAAATCGAGCAGCAGCACGCCCGGATCGAGATCGGGCAACGCCTCCAGATACACATCGCCCGAACGAAAGGCGCGGATCACCAGATCCGATCGGAGGGACAACAGGCTATGCAACGACGCACGCACGGCATCGTCGTCATCCACGATATAAACCGTTTTCGTCATCTACTCTCCACCCTCTTCCGTGGTGGGTAGCGTGAAGCGGAATACCGCGCCACCCTCTGGCCGGTTTTCCGCGCTCAGAACACCACCATGCGCTTCAATGATACGCTTGCTGATGGAAAGTCCAATACCCATTCCGGCGCCTTCCTTTTTTGTCGTCGTAAAACGGGAAAAGAGTTGTTCGAGCATTGGTTCCGGAATCCCCGGGCCGCTGTCGGCAATCTCTATTGCAACCATATCTTGGCCGGATCTGCGCGAACTTACCGTGATACGTCTATCGCTGGCTCCCTGCTGACGAAGAACATCTATAGAATTGCGCAATAGATTGACTACGACTTGCTGCACCTGCACACGATCTGCGAAAACACAGGGTATTGCGGGGTCGAGGTCGTAGGTCAGGCGGATGTTGAACTGGCTGGTGCCCACCAGCACCAGATCCGCCGCGTCGCGAATGGTGGGGCCAAGCGGCGTGGTGCGCAGATCCACCTCGCCGCGCATCGTGAAGCTGCGCAGGCGGCGGATGATTTCGCCAGCGCGCAGCGTCTGTTCGTTCGCCATCCGCAAAAGCTCGGTGACGCGTTCGAAATCCTCGCCCTTGTCGAGCAGCATCCGCGCCGCGGCCATGAAGTTCGAGCTGGCGGCCAGCGGCTGGTTGAGCTCGTGGGCCATGTCCGCGGCAAGCTCGCTCATCGCCGACTGGCGGCCGACATGGGCCAGTTCGGCATTGAGCTCGCTGAGCCTTTCCTCGGCGACGAACTGCTGGGTCAGGTCGCGCGCGAACAGGGTGTAGAGCTGGCTTCCATCGACCTGGGCGACTCCGGCCCGCACTTCCATCGGGAAACGCTCGCCGCACTTCTTCACGCCGGACGCGGCGATCGTCTCGCTCGGGCCTATCGGCTCGCCTGCCTTCAGGAAAGCGGCGAGCTTCGACTGATCGTCGCCTTCCTCGTCGCGGGGATAGGGGGTGAGCATCGAGAATTTGTGGCCAAGCACTTCGTGCGCCCGGTAGCCCCAAAGCGTTTCGGCCGCGGTGCTGAACACCCGGATCGTCCCTTCCTCGTCGACGACCAGCATTGCTTCGGGCACCGTCTCGATGATCGAGCGCAGCTGGGCCTCGCGGCGGCGCAACGCGGCTTCGCGCTCCTCGCGCTCGGTAACGTCCAGCATCGCGCCGATGGTCCGGATCAGATTGCCTTCGGTGTCGTAGAAGGCGCTGGACGAGCCCTCGACGGCGCGGACCGAGCCATTATTCTCCTTGAACCGATAGCGGAAGCTGAACCGCGGCGAGCGATCGGCGACGGCCTGCTCGATCGTCTCGATGACGGTGTCCGCATCGTCGGGCTCGATCTGTGCGCGCCAGGCATCGAAGCTGGACACCGTTCCGGGGACGAGGCCCAGCCGCTGCTCGGCGCCTGGCGCCCAGTTGAGCTGCCCGGTGGCGACGTCCCATTCGAACACGCCCACTTCGTGCCCGGCCGTGGCGATCGCCAGCCGCTCCTCGCTTTCTCGCAGCTCGGCCACCGCCTGGGCGCGGTCGGAGATGTCGGTCATCTTGTGGATGATCACCGGCTCACGGCCGGCGATCTCCACCCGGTGGGTGCGCTCGAGGATGGCGATCTCGCGCCCGTCGCGCGTCATTTCCACCAGCTCCTGCGTCTCGCCCGGGGGGCGCCGGGGCAGGCTGGTCTCGGGGCTCTCGCAGCGCGAGCGCAGCAGGACATATTTGTTCTGGCCGCGCGCTTCCTCGGCGCTCCAGCCGAACAGTTTCGCGGCGCCGTCGGACCAATGGACGATCCGTCCGTCCGGGGCCGTCAGCGCCATGGTGGTGACGTCGATCGCCTCGATCAGCTCGATCTGGGCAGATTGCTCGCGCGCGACCCGGGTGACTGCCCAATAGGCGATGGTGCCGACGATCAGCACATTGCCCAGCATCGCGAGCAGCTGGCCGGGCGCGGCGGCGAAGGCGATTTCGCGCGAAAGCGCCAGCTCCAGGATCGCGGGCAGCACCGGCAGGATCAGCGCGGCGGGCAGCAATATCCGCAGCAGCCGGCGATTGTCCGGGTCGCGCGCGAGCGTCCGCATCCAGGCAAAGCCGCTGTTCCACGCGATCGCCGCCAGCGCGAGCGAGATCGAGACGATCGCGGCGGGCAGCGAGGTGGCGAGCAGCGGTGCGCTCGGGCTCGGCCCCGGATGCGAGAACAGGATGATGATCGCAGCGGCCGCCGCCAGGCCCAGCGCGATCGTGGCGACCAGGCTGCGCATCTCGATGGAAACCAGATCGCGTACGCACTGGCCCAGCCCGGCCAGACCGAGGATCAGGAACACCGCGGCCGGATTGACTCCGGTGCGGCCCGGGAAAGGAAAGGGGAAAGCGTTGATCTGATTGGGGAAGAGCAGCTGGTCGACGCCGAGATCGAGTTCGGCCCAGCGCTCCATCAGCGCAACCAGCGCGATCACCAAAGGCACGGCGAGCAGGCCGATCGCCAGCCGGCGGCGGCCCATGAACGATGCGAGGAAGCCCAGCGAAAGACCGGCATAGCCGATCGTGGTCCAGGGCCAGATCGGAAAGGCGTTGAACCCGAAGCCGCGCAATTCAGGGACGGCAAAAGCCCAGCCTGCAAATGCTGCAAGGCTGCATATCAGCCCGAAAGCAGCCAGCCCCGTGGCAAAGCGCCGATTCATCGGGGCTGCCGCCATGGACGGCTCGGTAGGGTCAATTGCGACGCGCAACGATGCACCATCCCCTTCCGGCTGCTGTCAATAACACCAATCAAGCCCAACAGAAAACGGCACATAGTCCAGAGTGGTTCAGTCTGTTTCTGAAGAAGCACTGCTTGCCAAGTGGACCTGACCTGCGCGATCACCGGCGCACTACGCAAGGGGGAGGAGTCGCTTGATCCGCTCGTTAATCATCTTTGGTGCGCTGGCGGGTCTCGCTGCCTGCGATTCCAGCACAACCAGGGCACAAACCGCCGCCTCGGAGCCTGCCAGCAAGGGGCCGGGCAAGGGCAAGGGCTATAGCCACGATCCGTTCCCCTCGACCTATCAGGCCTATCCCGGCGCGCCGACGCTGCTGACCAACGTCACCGTGTTCGACGGCGAGGGTGGCCGCATCGACAATGGCCAGCTGCTGTTCCGTGACGGCAAGATCGTCGCGGTCGGGCAGAATCTCGACGCTGCCGGCGCAACCGTGATCGACGGCAAGGGCAAATACGTCACCCCCGGCGTGATCGACATCCACAGCCACCTGGGCGACTATCCGTCGCCCGGCGTGCAGGCCAATTCGGACGGCAACGAAGCGACCGGCCCGGTCACCGCCGAAGTCTGGGCCGAGCACAGCGTGTGGCCGCAGGACCCCGGCTTCGGTCGCGCGCTCGCCAATGGCGGCGTCACCACGCTCCAGATCCTGCCCGGCTCGGCCAATCTGATGGGCGGCCGCTCGGTGGTGCTCAAGAACGTCTATGCCCGCACCATGCAGGCGATGAAGTTCCCGGGTGCGCCCTATGGTCTCAAGATGGCCTGTGGCGAGAACCCGAAGCGGGTCTATGGCTCGAAGGGCCGCATGCCTTCCACCCGCATGGGCAATGTCGCGGTCGATCGCCAGACCTGGGCGCGCGCCGTCGAATACAAGCGCCGCTGGGACAAATATGAGGAGAAGGGTGGCGAGCCGCCGGCCCGCGACCTCGCGATGGACACGCTGCGCGGCGTGCTCGAGGGCGAGATCCTCGTGCAGAACCACTGCTACCGCGCCGACGAAATGGCCATCGTCATGGATATGGCCAAGGAGTTCGGCTACCACGTCTCGGCCTTCCACCACGCCGTGGAGGCCTACAAGATCGCCGACCTGCTCAAGGCGAACAACACCTGCGCCGCGGTCTGGGCCGATTGGTACGGCTTCAAGATGGAAGCCTATGACGCGGTGCCGGAGAATCTCGCCATCCTCGACAAGGAAGGCGCCTGCGTGATGATCCATTCGGATGACCAGAACGGCATCCAGCGCCTCAACCAGGAAGTTGCCAAGGCGCGCGCTTCGGGCATCAAGGCGGGCATGAACATCAGCGAGGAACATGCCTGGACCTGGCTGGCGATCAACCCGGCCAAGGCGCTGGGCATCGCCGACAAGACCGGCAGCCTCAAGCCCGGCAAGATGGCGGACGTGGTGCTGTGGAACGGCAATCCGTTCAGCGTCTACACCCGCCCCGAGAAGGTCTGGGTCGATGGTGCGCTGATGTTCGACGCCCAGGATCCGAAGCGTCGGCCGGTTTCCGATTTCGAGCTCGGCCAGCCGGGCGAGGGGGATGTGAAGTGATGAAGAAGCAGCTCCTTCTCGCCGCCACCGCGGCGCTCGTCCCAATCGCGTTTGGCGCGCTCCCCGCCGCGGCTCAGACCGTAGCGATCACCAATGCGAAGCTCGTCGTCGGCGATGGCGGCCAGCCCGTCGATGGCGGCACTGTCGTGATCCGTGACGGCAAGGTCGTTGCTGCCGGTCCGGGCGTCGCCGTGCCTGCCGGCATTCGCGTGATCGACGCGGGCGGCAAATGGGTCTCGCCCGGCATCTTCGCCGGCTTCACCCGCATGGGCATCGTCGAGGTCGACGGGGTCGACGAGACCAACGACGCGGGCGCCAGCAACGCATCGTTCCACGCCGCGATCGACGTCGCTCCTGCGGTGAACCCCAAGTCGAGCCCGATCGCGATCAACCGCGCCGAAGGCATCACCCGTGCCGTGGTCGCGCCCGACAATCGCGGTTCGATCTTCGCCGGTCAGGGCGCGATCATCGATCTGGGATCGGACATGGATGCGGTCAGCAAGCCGCGCGCCTTCCAGTTCATGGAATGGGGCGAGGCCGGTGCGCGTGCTGCCGGTGGCAGCCGTCCCGCGGCCTATGCCGCGCTCAAGAACGTGCTGTTCGAGGTCCGCGACTATATCCGCGCACCGGCCAGCTACACCGATCGCGGCAAGGACGCGTTCCTCACCCGCGCCGATGCCGAGGCGCTGGTGCCGGTGGTGCAGGGCCGCATGCCTCTGCTGATCCATGTCGAACGCGCGTCGGACATGCTGGTGCTGCTCCAGCTCAAGAAGGAACTGCCTGGCATCCGGATGGTGTTCGTCGGCGCGACCGAGGGCTGGACCGTGGCCCCGCAGATCGCCGCAGCGGGCGTGCCGGTGATCGCCACAGCACTTACCGACCTGCCCGAGAGCTTCGAGCAACTCGCCGCCAGCCAGTCGAACATCGGCCGCATGACGGCCGCGGGCGTGCTGGTCGCGATCGGTACGATCAATCAGGACGAGGCCCGCCAGGCTCGCTGGGAGAAGCAATATGCCGGCAATCTGGTCGCGCTGACCAGGGTGCCGGGCGCCACCGGGCTCGACTGGGGCGCTGCCTTTGCGGCGATCAGCTCGAAGCCGGCCGAGGCGCTGGGCCTTGGCGGCGAGTTCGGTTCGCTCAAGCCCGGCCGTCGCGGCGATGTGGTGATCTGGGACGGCGATCCGCTCGAGATCGGCACCTCGGCGGTCAACGTCTTCATCGACGGTGTCGAGCAGCCGCTCGAGAACCGCTGGACGCGCCTGCGCCAGCGCTATCTCGATCCGAAGGAAGGCGCGCTGCCCAAGGCATATCAGCGCTAGGAACCTTGGTTACGGTCCCGCATTGATCGCGGGACCATCTTTTTAGGGGAAAGACATGCTGAAGCGGATCATCCTGCCCGGTCTCGCCGCACTGGCGCTGGCGGGCTGCGGCGAAAGCGGCACCACGAATGTGGTGACGGCCGAGCCGATCAATGCCGAGGACGCCGGCGCCGCCAACGCCGTCGACACGATCAACTACAGCGCGGCGGTGCTCGCCCAGAACGACGCCCAGCGCGGCGCCACCTTCATCCGCGCATTGCAGGACGCCTCGATTGCCTGCGACCACGTCGATTCCTCGACGCGGATCGACGATCAGAATGGAGCACCCACCTGGCGGGTCACCTGCAAGGGCGGCACGAACTACATGATCAGCATCCCGAAAGACGGCATCGCGAAGATCATCAGCCGCACCGATCGCTGAGGGCTTTGGCCTTCATCGACAAAGGCTGAGGATGGAACGGGCGGCTTCGGCCGCCCCTTCTTCATGTGCGATCCGCGCTGCGGCGTCCCGTGCCGCCTGCTGCATGGCCGACGATGCTAGGGCCTGCGACAGCGCGCGGGCGGCATGGCTTGCCTCGAATGCCCCGCGCTTCACCGTCATGCCGATGCCGGCGGCCTGCAGGCGCGCCGCATTGTCGAACTGGTCCCCGAAATGCGGGACGACGATCTGCGGCCGGCCGGCGCGTAGCGCCTGACCCGTCGTCCCGATCCCGCCATGGTGCACGACCGCCGCCGCGTGCGGGAAGAGCAGCGAATGGGGTGCGTAGCCGGCGAACAGGCAATCGCCCTCCCGGCGCGCCGGCCCTGCTTCTCCCGTCAGCATTACGGCGCGCATGCCGAGCGTCCGGCTGGCGGCGGCGGCCTCCGCGTAGAAGCGCCCGGCCGCGGCGACAGCGAAGGACCCGAGCGTGAAGACGAGCGGCCGATCCCCTTCGCGCAGAAAGGCATCCAGTTCGGGCGTCGGGGCCTCTTCCGCGCCGCTCTCGCTGTCAAAGAAGGGGAAGCCCGTCAGCACCGCATTGTCGGGTGCATCCGGCGGGAGCGTGCTGAGCGCAGCGGACCAGCAGCACAGGGTTGCGGCGGTGGCCGGGCCGTGGTCCAGCATCGGCGCGCCGCGGCTGGGCCCCAGCCCGTGCTCCCCGCGCACCGCGTCGATCCGCGGTGCATAGCGTCTGCGCAGCGCGGTGCGTGCCAGCGCGTAAGCCATCCGGTTCCAGCTCCGGCCAAGGTTTGATCGCGGATGATGTCGCAGAAGTTCGAAATGAGGCGCCACCGGCGGCTGCCATGCCGAGAACAAGGTCATCGGCTGCAGGATGACGCTCGCCAGCGGCAGGCGGCGCTTCTCGGCGACGATGTCGGCCGCAAAGGCGAAGATCGAACCCGCCAGCACGTCCGCGTCCGCACAGACCGCATCCAGCGCCGCGGTGCTCGTCTGCAGCGTGGGGATCAGGATCTCGTCCAGCACGAAATTGGTATCGGCGAGCACCCGTGCCGCGGTTTCCGCCTCGCTCAGCCCCAGCCGCGCGCAGATCGAGGCATAGCTCGGCAGGATGGCGACCGCGTCGAGCCCTGCCGCGCGTGCCTTGGCGACGCCGTCCTCCGGGATTGCCAGCGTGACGCGGTGCCCTTGGCTGCGCAGGGCCCGGCCGATGGCGATGAACGGGTGCAGGTCACCCAGGGAGCCGATCGTGGCGAGCACGGCGTGGGGCATGGCTGATCGATACCCTGTCCCGGCCGGGGAGGCGAGATGGCGGGGCGCGCCGAACCGCAATAAAAAAGGGAGGCTCCCGCGCGGGAGCCTCCCTCTCTTTTCCGGCAATCAGCGCCGATCAGAGACCGACGATGCCGCCGTCATTCTTGGTGATGATCACGATCGCCGAGCGCGGGCGGATCGTGGCGCCCGCGGTGCCGCTCGCCTGGCTGTCCGGCCAGTGGCTCGACGGCGCCGCCGGGGTGCCGTTCTCGCCCGGATGCTGGATGCCGACGAACAGCGTGCGGCCGTCCGGCGTCGAGTCCACGCCCGTGATCTCGCACTCGACCGGGCCGACCAGGAAGCGCTTCAGGTTCGCGCCCGGCGCCGCGCCGATGCGGGTCGCCTGGGTCGCGGTCGCGCCGCCCGAGCCGGTGTTGGTGATCGTGCGCGCGCCACCGTCGCCGACGGTGCCCGGCTGGGCGGCGAGCATCATGCAGTTGGTGACGTCGGTATAGGCGCCGTCATCGGTCTGGATCCACATGATCGGCTTGACCAGGCCGGTCGCGTTGCTCGACCGGCCGAACCACAGGCCGTCCGGGCTCGAGAAGTCGTTGTCCGCCGTCAGGCCCGACAGGTTGATGTTGGTCGCGTTCAGATCGGCACCCGAGCCAAAGGCGTAGATGTCCCAGGTGAAGGCTACCGCCTCGGTGTTGGTTTCCTTGATGCGGATGATGTGGCCGTTCGGGTTGCCATATTGCGCCGTGCCGGCGGTGCCGTACGGGTCGTTATAGTGGCGCGGATTGGCCGCATCGGTGCCGTTCAGCGGGCGCAGCGAGGCGTTGTTGTTGGTGAGGGTCAGATAGACCTCGCCGGTCACCGGGTTCACCGCGGTCCATTCCGGACGGTCCATCGGGGTCGCGCCGACCACGTCCGCGGCGAGGCGGGCGTTGACGAGCACGTCAGCCTGATCGGCGAACGGATAGACGGTGCTGGTGGCGGTGACGCCGTTCTGGCCGAATACCAGCGGCAGCCAGGTGCCGGTCCCGTCGGCGTTGAACTTGGCGACATAGAGCGTGCCGGCGTCGAGATACTTGTCGCCGATCGACAGGCGGTCGGCCGCCGTCGCGTCCGCCGCCACCCAGGCGGTGTTCGACACGAACTTGTACATGTACTCGCGGCGCGAATCGTCGCCCATGTACCAGGCGGGCTTGGTGCCGGCGACGAACTTGCCCGGCCAGCAGCCCTCATGGCCCAGGCGGCCCAGTGCGGTGCGCTTCCGCGGCGCCTTGCTCTTGTCATAGGGATCGATCTCGACGACCCAGCCGAACTGGTTCGGCTCGTTGCGCCAGTCGGTGGTCGCGGTGCCGCCGGTGGTGGCGCGTGCATCCCAGCGGCGGAAGCTGGTGTTCGCCGTGTCGGCTGCCACGACGGTCGACCAGCCATAGCTGCCGCTGCCGCTGGTCACGCCGTAGCGGGCAAGCGCGGTCAGTTCCTTGGCGGTGCGGTTGGCATCGTCGCCCGAGCGGCGGAAATAGCCTGCCC
>PJUL01001138.1_pt1 | contig 12670 bp, 9 predicted proteins | sample 1512221 | NCBI WGS metagenome assembly PJUL01 (sample SAMN08177667, study PRJNA422409) | Feces metagenome, whole genome shotgun sequencing project.
CGGCGGCATCCGCGCCGGCTCGGGCGAGATCAGCCACGCGGCCGACGACCTGTCGCGCCGCACCGAGCAGCAGGCCGCCAGCCTGGAAGAGACCGCCGCGGCGCTGGACGAGATCACCGCCACCGTCCGCCGCGCGGCCGAAGGCGCGGGCACGGCCCGCCGCTCGGTCGACGCCGCCCGCAAGGACGCCGAGGCCGGCGGGGCCGTGGTCGAGCGCGCCGTCGCCGCCATGACCCAGATCGAGGCCTCCTCGCGCGAGATCGGCAACATCATCGGGGTGATCGACGAGATCGCCTTCCAGACCAATCTGCTGGCCTTGAACGCCGGGGTCGAGGCGGCGCGGGCCGGCGATGCGGGCAAGGGCTTCGCGGTCGTGGCCTCGGAAGTGCGAGCGCTGGCCCAGCGCTCGGCGGAAGCCGCCAAGGAGATCAAGGGCCTGATCGGCGCCTCCGGCCAGCAGGTGGACGAGGGCGTGGCCCTGGTCGGCCAGACCGGCGAGGCCCTGCGCCGCATCACCGCCGGGGTGCTGGAGATCAATCACACCGTCGCCGAGATCGCCGCCGGCGCCCAGGAGCAGGCTACGGGCCTGGCCCAGGTGAACGTGGCGGTGAACCAGATGGACCAGGCCACCCAGCAGAACGCCGCCATGGTCGAGCAGTCGACGGCCGCCAGCCACTCGCTGTCCAACGAGGCGGCCGAACTGGCGCGACTGGTCGGCCGATTCAAGATCGGCGGCGCAGGCGCGGCGAAGCGGGCGGCCTGATCAAATCCTCTCCCTGTGGGAGAGGTGTCCGCGAAGCGGACGGAGAGGGGAGTTGCTGATGACCTCCCGTCGTCGCGGCAGCTGAAAACGGCCCCCCTCCGGCCCTCTGGGCCACCTCCCCCAAAGGGGGAGGATCTACGAAAACGCCCTGTCTGGTGATCCAGGCGGGGCGCTCTTCATTCAGACGCGATCGAAGGCGATCACGCCCCCGGGGGAACCGGGAAGCCGCGGTCGCGCATCAGGGCGCCGATCTTGACGTCGCGGCCGCGGAAGGCGCGGAACTGCTCGGCCGGGTCGACCGAGTTGCCGCGCGACATGATGGTCTTGATCAGGCGCTGGCCGGTGGGCTTGTCGTAGAAGCCGCCCGGCGCCTCCTGGAAGGCCTCGGCGACGTCGGCGGTCAGGGTGTCGGCCCACAGGTAGCTGTAGTAGCCGGCCGAATAGCCGTCGCCCGAGAACACGTGACCGAACTGCGGCGTGCGGTGCCGCATGACGATCTCCTTGGGCATGTTCAGCTTGGCCAGTTCCTCGCGCTCGAACTTGTCCGGATCGATATCGACGCCGCCCGCAAGGTGCAGCTTCATGTCGATCAGGGCGCTGGCCAGGTACTCGGTGGTGTCGAAGCCCTGGTTGAAGGTCGAGGCCTTCTTGATCTTGTCCACCAGGGCCTGCGGGATCGGCGCGCCGGTCTTGTAGTGGACGCAGAACTTGTTCAGCACCTCGGGCGTCGACAGCCAGTGCTCGTTCAGCTGGCTGGGGAATTCGACATAGTCGCGGGCGACGTTGGTGCCCGAGACGGTCGGATAGGTGACGTCGCTGTTGAGGCCGTGGATGGCGTGGCCGAACTCGTGGAACAGGGTGTTGGCGTCGTCCCACGAGATCAGCACAGGTTCGCCGGGCTTGCCCTCGATGAAGTTGGAGTTGTTGGAGACGATCGTCGAGATCGGCTTCTTGAAGCGCTCCTGGTTGCGGTAGGCGTTCATCCAGGCGCCCGAGCGCTTGCCTTGGCGAGCATAGGGGTCGAAGTACCACAGGCCCACGTGCTTGCCGCCGCGCAGCACCTCGTAGACGGTCATGTCGTCCTGGTAGACGGGCAGGCCCGACACCTTCTTGAACTCGAAGCCGTAGACCTGGCCGGCGGCCCAGAACATGCCTTCGCGCAGCTTCTCCAGCTGCATGTACGGCTTCACCTCGTTCATATCGAGGTCGTACTTCGCCTTGCGGACCTTCTCGGCGTAGAAGCGGTAGTCCCAGGGCTCGATTTTGAAGCCGCCGCCTTCCGCATCGACGATCGCCTGCATGTCGGCGACGTCCTTGGCGACTTGCTCGATGGCCGGGGTCCAGACGGCTTCCATCAGGGCCATGGCCTTGTCGGGCGTCTTGGCCATCGAGTTCTCGAGGCGCCAGTGGGCGTGGGTCTCGAAGCCCAGCAGCTTGGCGCGCTCGGCGCGCAGCTTGAGGATCTTGGAGATCAGGGCGTTGTTGTCGGTCGCGCCGCCGTTGTCGCCGCGGTTGACGAAGGCCTTCCAGACCTTCTCGCGGGTGGCGCGCACCGGCGAGTTGGTCAGGTAGGGGTCAACGCTGGAGCGCGTGTTGACGATGATGTTCTTGCCCGGGAGCTTGCGCTGCTCGGCGCTGGAGGCCGTCGCGCCCTTGATGGCGTCGGGCAGGCCGGCCAGGTCGGCCTCGGTCAGCTCGATATAGGTCTCCTCGTCGGCCAGCAGGTTCTGGCTGAACTTGGTGAAGAGGCCCGACAGCTCGGTGTTGATGGCCGCGACCCGGGCCTTGGCGGCCGGGTCCAGCTTGGCGCCCGAGCGCACGAAGTTGGTGTAGTAGATCCAGACGAGGCGCTGCTGTTCGGCGGTCAGCTTGGCCTTCTCGGGGCTGTTGTAGACGGCCTCGATGCGGGCGAAGAGCCCGGCGTTCTGGGTGATCTTGTCGCCGATCTCCGAGAACTTGGCGTCGATCGCCGGCTCTATGGCCTGGTACTCGGGCGAGCTCATGTTCGAGCCCCAGATGCCGTAGTAGCAAGCGACGTCGGCCAGGGTGCGGCCGGTGTCTTCCAGCGCCGCGATGGTGTTGGCGAAGGTCGGCTTTTCCTTGTTGGCGACGATGGCGTCGATCTCGGCCAGGTTCCTGGCCATGGCCGTATCGACGGCCGGGGTCAGGTCGGCGACCTTCATCTTGTCGAAGGCGGGGACGCCGCCGTACGGGCCGGTCCAGGGAGCGAGCAAGGGATTGGTCTCCGCGGCGAAGGAAAGGGCGGGCGCGGCGGCGCTCGCGGCGGCGGCCGCGGCGGACGAAAGCAGGAAGGTGCGACGTTGCACGGATGGCTCTCCGTTGAGTGTGGCCGGACCCTAGGCCATGCCCGCGCGCCCGTCACATGACAGGACCGTAACCTTTTCAAAGCCGACGCCTTTTCCGCCCTTTTCCCTCGTGCGGGCGCATGGACGGAGGCCCTCGGCGCGGCTAATGCTCAGGCCATGACCATCGGCGTTTTCGACTCCGGCGTGGGCGGCCTCAGCGTCCACCGCGCCCTCGTGCAGCGTCTGCCCCAGGCGGACTTCGTCTACCTGGCCGACCAGGCCAACGCCCCCTATGGCGGCAAGCCGGGGGAAGAGATCGTCGACCTGACGCGGGCGGGCTGCGAGCGCCTGTTCGAGGCTGGCGCCAGCCTGGTGGTCCTGGCCTGCAACACAGCGTCGGCCATCGCCCTTCGCCGCCTGCAGCAGACCTGGCTGCCGGGCTATCGCAAGCAGCTGGGCCGTCCGATCAACATCCTGGGCATCATCGTGCCGACCATCGAGGCGGCCACGGGCCTGCCCTGGGAGCACGAGGCCGAGCGCCGCGGCGACAAGGTCGAGCAGTTGGACGTGCTGGGGGTGTTCTCCACGCAGGGGACGACCAATTCCCGCGTCTACGAGATCGAGATCGACAAGCGAAAGCAGGACCTGGCGGTGTTCTCGCAGCCCTGTCCGGACCTGGTGCCGATGATCGAGGCCGACGCCGGCGTCGTCGACCTGGCCAAGGCCGTCGAAGGCTATGTCCTGGCGCTGAAGACCCGCATCGGCCGCTATCCCGACCGCGCCGTGCTGGGCTGCACCCACTACGAGATCATCGCCGACATCTTCCGCGCCGCCCTGCCGGCCGGCACCCCGGTGATCCACCAGCCGGCCTCGACCGCCGACTCCCTGGAGCGCTACCTGGAGCGCCATCCCGAGTACGACCCGGGCACGGGCGGCGGCCGCGTGTTCCTGACCACCGGCCAGCCGGGTCCGCAGAACGGCCTGGTGCAGAGCTTCTGGGGCGGCCCGCTGGTGTTCGAGAAGGCCTGACGGCTTCCTCTTGCCTGAATGGCGCAGCTGGCGCTTGATCCTCCGAACATCGTTTCCGGAGACGCGCCATGAAACTCGCCGCCCCCGCTTTCGCCGTCCTGACCCTGCTGGCGGCCGGCGCCGCGCGCGCCGAGGTGGTCGACGCCCAGCCGAACGGTTTCGAGACCAAGCGTGTCGTGGTCATCGCCAAGCCCGCCGCCGAGGTCTGGGCGGCGCTGGTGCAGCCGGCCAAGTGGTGGAGCAGCGACCACACCTGGTCGGGCTCGGCCGCCAACCTGTCGCTGGGCGCGGCGCCGGGAGCCTGCTTCTGCGAGAAGATGCCCAACAGCGGCGCGGTGCTGCACATGACCGTCGTCAACGCCCAGCCGGGCAAGCAGCTGACCCTGTTCGGCGGCCTGGGACCCCTGCAGTTTTCCGGCGCCAGCGGCCACCTGGTCTGGGCGCTGGCGGAAGCCGACGGCAAGACCACCCTGACCTGGAGCTATGACGCCGGCGGCTACATGAAGGGCGGCCTCGACAAGATCGCCCCGATCGTCGACCAGGTGCTCGGCCAGCAGCAGGATCGCCTGAAGGCCTATCTGGAGACGGGCAAGGCCGGGTAGGACCGGTTCGCCAGAGACGGCGCGGCCGCCAATCTGACCCTATGTTCGAAGCCATGCATCACGACCTGATCTTCGGAGCCCGGATCCACGATCCGGACTACTGGCGCGCACATCCCATGGTGCGTGGCAGCCGAGCCGAGTTCGAAGGGCCGCATGGCTGGGTCGGGCTTACGCTCGGAGGCGCGCCGACCGCGGGCCGCTGCATCGCTGCGCCCGCTAGCCAGGAAGCCACGCGAGACGGGCCGGACCTTTACTTCTGGGGAGAGGGCGACTGTCCCCTGGACCTGTTCGAGACCGCGCCACGGGCGCGCGAGTTGCTTGTCTGGATCGAAGGTCCGACGGCTAACGACGATCGCACCTGCTGGTCCGTTGGAATCTGGCTTCACGACCCTGTTCGCTGAAGGGGCGGGTCGAGCCCCCGCTGCCCTCAGTGCAGTCCGCGCAGCAGGTCGATCCGACGCATGGCCTTGCCGGGCAGGGCCGACATCCGGCCCAGCGGCAGGGCCTCGGCGACCTGGCGCACGCCCCAGGCGGCCGAGCGCACGAAGGTGGCCGGCGAGGGCGCGCCGTAGAAGCCGAACACCACGGTCTGACGGGCGTTGGAGAGCTCGCGCTTGAAGCGGTAGTCGCCGGTGCCCAGGTCCAGCCGCGTATGGGGGCCGCCGTCCATGCCCTTGAGGATGTCCTGGAACAGCAGCAGGCCGGGCGAATAGCGGTCGAACTTGGCGTTGTGCGCGATCAGCCAGCCGTGGATCGTATGCGCCCCGCGCAGGTGCAGGTGCACGGCGGCCAGCTCGTCGCCCAGGTGCAGGGTGTAGAGCCCGCCGCCGAAGTCCGGGTCGCGACGGGCGAACATGTCCTCGACCAGGCGGTTGACCCAGTCGGTCTTGAAGAGGTCGGTCTGGCCGGTGGCCAGCAGCTGCTCGCGCTTCCAGGCGATCAGCTGGTCGAAGTCGACGCGATTTTCGGACATTGCGGCGTAGCGGGCGGGACCCACCTCGCGCTCGGCCTTGCGGCGCTTCTTGTCGATGTCCTTGAGCACGCCGACGCCGGCCGTCTTGCGGTCGGCGGCGTAGGCCTCGTAGCCGGCGGAGACGTCGACGATCCAGGAGTCGGCCTGGCCGCGGCCGTGCCGGGCCAGGGTCTCGTCGTCGGCCAGCATGTGGCAGAAGTCCAGGCGCTGGGCCTTGAGCGCGGCCAGCAGGCGGCGCGGATCGACGGCGATGTCGTGTTCGGAGACCAGGGCCTGATAGTCGCACATGGGCGCGCCGGCCGGCATGGCCACGCCCGCCTTCACCCGCACCGGCAGGTAGGCGAGAGCTTGGCCGTCGTCGCCGCGGATCACGGCGACCTTCACGCGATCGCCCTGTTCGCCCTGGGCGATGGCGACCGCCTTGGCCCATTGCGGCGACAGGAACGGAGAGTCGAGGCGCGGCTGCAACGCCTGAAGCGAGGTCCAGCGCGCGCTGTCCTCCGGCGAAAGCTGCAGAGCCTGGATGACGTCGATCTTCACGGGCGCCCCCCGAGCGCTGATCACGGACCTCCAGAAGGCCAGGTACCATGATAGCGCCCAGAGATTGCGGTCCGGTTTACGGACGTTGCAGCGTCAGTCCATCAGTTTGCGGGTCAGATACGTGTATTCGAGGGCCACCCGGCGGGCGGTCTCGGCCAGGTTGGCGCTGGCCGCGTGGCCGCCGTCGACGTTCTCGTAGTACAGCACCGGATAGCCGAGGGCCTCGAGCCTGGCCGCCGCCTTGCGGGCGTGGGCCGGGTGGACGCGGTCGTCCTTGGTCGAGGTCTCGATGAACACCTCGGGGTACTTCTGGCCGGCCTTGAGGTTCTGGTAGGGCGAGTACTTCTCGATCACCGCCAGTTCCGAGGGGATCTGCGGGTCGCCGTACTCGCCGATCCACGACGAGCCCGCGCCGATCTGGCTGTAGCGGACCATGTCGAACAGCGGCACCTGGATGACGACGGCGTTGTAGAGCTCGGGGCGCTGGGTCAGGGCCACGCCCATCAGCAGGCCGCCGTTCGACCCGCCCATGATCCCCAGCCGGCGCGGCGAGGTGATCTTGCGCGAGATCAGGTCTTCGGAGACGGCGAAGAAGTCGTCATAGACCCGCTGGCGGTTAGCCTTCAGGCCCTGCTCGTGCCAGCTCGGCCCGAACTCGCCGCCGCCACGGATGTTGGCCACCACATAGGCGCCGCCGCGCTCCAGCCAGAGCTTGCCTGTCACGCCGGAATAGCCGGGCGTCATCGAGGCCTGGAAGCCGCCGTAGGCGTAGAGCAGGGTCGGGGTCGTCCCGTCGTACTTGAGGCCCTTGGGTCGGACCAGGAAGTACGGGATCTTCGTACCGTCCTTGCTGGTCGCCTCGAACTGCTCGACCACGTGGGTCGAGGCGTCGAACTTGGCGGGGGCGGCTTTCACCTTGTCCAGCTTGCCGGTGGCCGCGTCGGCCAGCCAGTAGGTGGTCGGGGTCAAGTAGCCGGTCACGCTGACGAAGATGCGGTCGTCCTTGTCGGAGGCCGACCCCAGTCCGACCGTCGAATTGGTCGGCAGGTCCAGCTTGGTCCGGGTCCAGGCGCCGCCCTTGAAGTCATAGACATGGGCGCCGCCGGTGACGTTCTGGAACAGGGCCACCACCAGCCGGTCGCGGGTGGCGCTGACGCCCTCGATCGCCTCGCGGGCGGTGGGGTGCAGGATCAGCGTCGCCTTGGCCGTTTCCGGTGCGGCCTTAAAGGCGGCGAGGTCGAAGGCGGCCAGATCGCCGGTCTTCAAGCCCTGCTCGGCCCAGTCCTGCTCGACGCTGAACACCAGCTGGCCCTTGACCAGGGCCTGGATCGACGACTTCAGCGGGAAGGGCAGCTTCACCGTCTTGTCGCCGACCACCATGTGGGTCTCGGCGTTGAAGGTGTCGAGCGGCCGGTTGACGAACACCGCCTGCACCACGCCGTCATGGTCGCGCAGGGCGTAGGGCGACACGCCGTAGCCGCCGTCGTCCTTGGTCCCGCGGTAGATTTCCTTGGCCGCCGACAGGGGCTGACCGCGTTTGACCAGCTTGACCACGTAGGGATAGCCGGACGTCGTCACCTCGCCCGGCGTCCAGTCGGTGGCGACGATCAGGGTGTCCTTGTCGATCCAGTCGAACCGGTGCTTGCCCTCGGGCAGCTCGAAGCCGCCGGCGACGAAGGTCTTGGTCTTGACGTCGTACTCGCGCACGACCACGGCGTCCTTGCCGCCGTTCGACAGCTGGACCAGGCAATACCGGCTTTCCGGGGCCAGGCAGCTGGCGCCCTTCCAGACCCAGTTCTTGCCTTCCGCCTTGGCCAGGGCGTCGAGGTCGAGGATCGTCTCCCAGGCCGGCTGGGCCGTGCGGTAGCTCTCCAGTGTGGTGGTGCGCCAGACGCCGCGCACGTGGTCGGCGTCCTGCCAGTAGTTCCGCAGGTCGTGGTCGTCGATGAAGGCCACGCCCGGGATGCGGTCCTTGGCGTTGACGATCGCCAGGGCGGAGTCGTGCAGGCCCTGGTAGCGCGGGTCGCCCTGCAGGATCGGCAGGGTGCGGTCGTTCTGGGCCTTGGCCCAGTCGAGCGCCTTCGCGCCCTCGATCTCCTCCATCCAGATGTAGGGGTCGTCCTTGCCCAGCTCGGTGAGCGGGGTGCGGGCGGCTGTGTCGGCGGGCGCGGGGGCGGCGTGGGCGGAAACGGTCATCAGGCTCGATGCGGCAAGGAGGGCCAGGACAAGGCTACGCATTTAGTGATCCATCAGCTGGCGCGACAGGTAGGTGTAGTGCAGCGCCCAGCGCTTGGCGTTGGCCGCCGGGTCGGCGCCGTTGGCGTGACCGCCGTCGGTGTTCTCATAGTAGAGGTAGGGCTGGCCGAGATCCCCGAGCCGGGCCGCGAACTTGCGGGCGTGGCCAGGGTGGACGCGGTCGTCCTTGGTCGAGGTGGTGATGTAGGCCAGGGGGTATTTCACGCCCGGCTTCAGGTTCTGGTACGGGCTGTACTTCTCGATCCAGGCGCGTTCGGCCGGGATGGCCGGGTCGCCATACTCGCCGATCCACGAGGCCCCGGCCGGCAGCTGGGTGTAGCGGATCATGTCCAGCAGCGGGCTTTCCACCACCACGGCGTTCCACAGGTCGGGCCGCTGGGTCAGGGCCACGCCCATCAGCAGGCCGCCGTTCGAGCGGCCATAGGCGCCCAGGTGACGCGGGCTGCTGACCTTGGTCGAGATCAGGTCCTCGGCCACGGCGAAGTAGTCCTCGTAGGCCCGCTGGCGGTTGGCCTTCAGGGCCGCCTCATGCCAGGCCGGACCGAACTCGCCGCCGCCGCGGATATTGGCCACCGCGTAGCTGCCGCCGCGCTCGAGCCAGAGCTTGCCGACCAGCGGGTCGTAGACCGGCAGTTTCGACAGCTGGAAGCCGCCGTAGGCGTGCAGCAGGGTGGGAGCCGAGCCGTCGAGCTTCGCGCCCTTCTGGCTGACCAGGAAGTAGGGGATCTTCGTGCCGTCCTTCGAGGTGGCTTCCTTCTGCTCGACCTTGAGCTTGGAGGCGTCGAAGCGGGCCGGCAGGGTCTTGACGGTGTCGGCGCCGGCCTTGGTCGCGTCGGCCAGCTTCAGCTGGGTCGGGGTGACGAAGCCCTCGACCGAGTAGAACAGCTGGTCGCCCTCGTCGGCCGTCGCGACGATCGAGACGGCGGCGTTGTCGATCACCGGCAGGGTTTCGCCGCGCCAGCCGAACTCGCCCTTATCGGTAAAGCTGGTCAGGCCGCCGCGTACGTTGTCGTAGATCACCGCCACCACGCGGTGGTCGGTCACCGCCACCTGGTCGATCGACTGGCGCGGACCGGGCGCGAAGATCTGGCAGGGGCTGCAGTCGTTGCTGACCGTGATGTCGCCGTTGGCGTCGGTCTTGAGTGGGAACAGCCGGTCAGGCGCGACCGCCACCAGGGCGCCGGCCGGAAAGACCTTCTGCCGGCCGTTGGTGTAGGGCCGGGTGAAGGTCCAGGGCTCTTCGACCGTCAGGATCAACTCGCCGCCGATCAGGCCGCGGATCGACGAGCGCTCGGGGATCGGCAGCTGGGTCGCCTTGCCGTCCTCCAGCAGGAAGGTCTTGGTGTGGAAGAAGTCGGTGGCGCGTTCGATCAGCACTACCCGGTGTCCCTCCGCGTCGCGCAGTACGTGCGGGCGGGCGCTGACGTCGGCCTTCTCGCCGCGGAACACCTCGACGGCGTCGCTCAGCGACTGACCGCGCTTCAGGGTCTTCACGACCATGCCGTAGCCGCTGTCGGTGGTGGTGCCCGCGCCCCAGTCGCGGGTCAGGATCAGGGTGTCGGCGTCCAGCCAGTCGACGGTCTGCTTGCTCTCGGGCAGCAGGAAGCCGTCCTTGACGAAGCTCTTGGTCGTCAGGTCGAACTCGCGCACCTCGACGGCGTCCTTGCCGCCGTTCGACAGGTTTACGAGGCAGCGGTCATGGGTCTTGGGCCGGCAGTCGGCGCCCTTCCAGATCCAGTTCTTGCCTTCGGCCTTGGCCAGGGCGTCCAGGTCGATGACCGTCTCCCACTTGGGATCGGCCGAGCGGTAGCTCTCCAGGCTGGTGCGCCGCCAGACGCCGCGCACGTGGTCGGCGTCCTGCCAGAAGTTGAACACCGTGGTCCCGACGAAGCCGGGGGCGGCGATGCGGTCCTTGGCGGCCAGCACCTTCAGCGCCGCGTCGTGCAGGCCCTGGTACCGCTTGTCGCCGGTCAGAACGGGCAGGGTCTTGGCGTTCTCGCCCTTCACCCAGTCCAGCGACGAGGGCGTCTCGACGCCTTCCAGGGCCAGGTGGGGATCCTCCTGGGCGCGGACGGGGCCGGGGGCGAGGAGGGCGAGGGCCAGGGCGGCGGTCGAAACGGAGCGGAGCGTCAGCATGGCGCGGGACGTTAATGCCATTCCCCGCGCTGGCTAGGCCATTTTTGACCCAGCGTCCGGTAGGTCTGCGGAACAAGCTTGAGCTTCGGGCATCAGTGTTGCACCTCTTTCGCATGTTGAGGTTCGTAAAGGCTGTCCTGGCCGGCGCGCTCGGCGGCGCCATGATCCCGCTCTGTGTGACGCTGCCGCTGGCGGTCGCCGCGCTCTTCGCGCCAGGCGCGCCGGCCGAAGCCGTGTTGCTAGGCGTGCTTCCATTTCTGGCTTCGCTGGCCGTGGTCCTACCGGCCAGCCTGGTGATCGGTCTTCCGGTCTGCTGGCTCCTCAGGCGGCGCGGCGCTGAGTCGGCCGAAGCCTATCTGTGTTGGGGCGGCGGGTTCGGCCTGCTGCTGCCGCTGGCCCTGGTGATCGCCAAGGGGGCGTCGGAGGCGATACTGCTCTGCGGACCTGGGGTGATCGCCGGCGCCGCTACGGGCTATGTCTGGTGGCGAGGCGGCGCCAAGAGGGTCGCGGACGCCTAGATCCCGTCGTCGGGAATGCACAGCAGCTTGCCGCAGGCCTTGCAGTGCACCGCGTCCGGATCGTGCTTGCGCAGGCCGCAGTCGGGGCAGGGATGGGTCACCTTGTGCGGCCGCAGGATCGACTGGATCAGGCCGATGAACAGCGACACCCCGCCGATCATCACCGCCATAGACAGCAGCTTGCCCCACACCCCCGGCAAGGTGACGTCGCCATAGCCGGTGGTCGTCAGGCTGGTGACGGTGAAATAGAGGGCGTCGACATAGCCGGCGATGCCCTCGTGCCGGCCGGCGAAGCTGGAATAGACGAAGCCCGTCACCACGAAGACGAAGGTCAGCAGCGACGAGGCCGCGCGGGTGATGTCCTCGACCCGGGTGTCGTCGTAGCGCCGGCCCACCGTGCGCCAGAAGAATTCGCTGTGGATCAGCGTCCACAGGCGCACCACCCGCAGGAAGCCTAGGTTGAACAGCCAGGCGGGGAACATCAGGGTGGCCAGCACGAAGAGGTCGATCCAGGTGATCGGCTTCTTCAGCCAGCTCTTCAGGTCGCCGTGGGCGACGGCCCGGGCGAGAAGGTCGGCCGTCAGGAACGCCGCCACCCCGTAGTCGATCAGGTAGAAGGTCACGCCGTGCCGGTGCATCAGCGGCGCGGCGATGAAGAAGGCGATGATCGCCAGGTCGATCAGGATCACCGCATAGCGGAACCGCACCGCCGCCGGCGACGCCCCGTGATAGAGCGCCCGCAACCGGGCCCTGAGACGAAGGTCTTCAGCCATTGTCGGCGACCAGCCGCAGCGGGGTCCGTTCGCGCGCCACCGGCGCGGGCGGCGGGCCGCCGACCAGGGCCAGGGCCGTCTCGTAGCCGCCGCCGAAGTCGATCCGCGTCACGGTCGCCAGCCGTCGCGCGGCGGGCTGGGCCTCCCAGACCGCGTCGGGGCCGATGTCCTGCATCCAGACCACCCCGCCTTCGATGCTGATGACCGCGCCGATGTAGCAGGCCTCCGGCGTTTCGGCTTCGGCGTGGACCGTGACGACCGGGAACACCCGGCTCGCGGTGAGCAGGATGTCGCTGGCGCTGTTTAGCGCCACGGTCGGTGTTTCGGGAAAGATCTCGCCGCGCTTTTCGAGCGCGGCTTCGACGAATTGCGGATAGGGCGCGGGCTGCAGGTTCTTGACGTCGGCCAGACGGTAGCAGCTGAAGCCGTTGAAGCGGATGTGGTCGCCGACCTCGCTGAGCATGATGAAGACGGGCCCGATTCCGACCACGTAGCCCTTCACCCAGCCGTCCTCGAATCGCCGGTGAAAGCGCATCAGCCGGCGCTCCTGCATGGCGCGGGTCAGCTGTTGGCGAGTGTCCTTGGCCGTCATCTCACTGCGTCGTCCCGCTGCGGTGCATTTTGCACCGCTTTCCACTATATAGCGGCCTTATGAGCCGCACCTTCCTGAAGATGAACGGGCTCGGCAACGACTTCGTCGTCATCGAGACCCTCACCCAGCCGTTCGAACCCTCCGCCGAGGAGATCCGCCAGATCGCCAAACGCGGCCAGGGC
>PJUL01001139.1_pt1 | contig 12665 bp, 12 predicted proteins | sample 1512221 | NCBI WGS metagenome assembly PJUL01 (sample SAMN08177667, study PRJNA422409) | Feces metagenome, whole genome shotgun sequencing project.
CTCGTCCATCGCCAACGTCTCCATCCCCGCCATTGCCGGTGACCTGGGCGTGAGCCCTGGCCAGGGCACCTGGGTCATCACCAGCTTTGGCGTGGCCAATGCCATCTCGGTGCCGCTCACCGGCTGGCTCACGCAGCGCTTTGGCGCGGTGCGCCTGTTCACCATGAGCGTGCTGCTGTTCGTACTCACGTCCTGGCTGTGCGGCTTTGCGTCGTCGCTGGAGATGCTGGTCTTCTTCCGCGTGCTGCAGGGCCTGGTGGCCGGGCCGATGATTCCGTTGTCGCAAACGCTGCTGCTGGCCAGCTACCCGCGCGCGCTGGCCGGCACGGCGCTGGCGCTGTGGGGTGTGACCACGCTGGTCGCGCCGGTGGTCGGGCCGCTGCTGGGCGGGTGGATCACCGACAACATCTCATGGCCTTGGATCTTCTACATCAACGTGCCCGTGGGCCTGCTGGCCGGGGTGCTGACCTGGGGCATCTACCGGAAGCTCGATACCCCCATCCGCAAGCTGCCGATTGACACCGTGGGCCTGCGCCTGCTGGTGCTGTGGGTAGGCGCGCTGCAGCTCATGCTCGACAAGGGCAAGGAGCTGGACTGGTTCGCCTCGGGCGAGATCATCACCATGGCCGTGATTGCGGTGGTCGCCTTCGCCGTGTTTTTGGTGTGGGAGCTGACTGAGAAGCACCCGGTGGTGGACCTGAAGCTCTTCAAGGGCCGCAACTTCACCTTTGGCGCGCTGGCACTGTCGGTGGCCTATGCCCTCTTCTTTGGCAACGTGGTCCTGCTGCCACTGTGGCTGCAGCAGTGGATGGGCTACACCGCCACTTCTGCCGGCATGGCACTGGCGCCAGTGGGTGTGTTCGCGATCATCCTCACGCCACTGGTGGGCAAAAAGGTAGGCCAGTGGGACCCGCGCCGCATGGCCACGGGGGCGTTTGTGGTGTTCGGCATCGTGCTGTGGATGCGTTCGCAGTTCACGGTGCAGACGGACTTCATCCACATCCTGATCCCTACGCTGCTGCAGGGCGCGGCCATGGCGTTCTTCTTCATCCCGCTCACCACGCTCACGCTGGCCGGTGTGTCGCCGGACCGCATTCCTGCGGCGGCCGGTTTGTCGAACTTCGTGCGCATCACCGCCGGGGCCATGGGCACGTCGATTGCCACCACGCTGTGGGAGAGCCGCGCCGCCATGCACCATGCGCACCTGACCGAAGGGCTGGTGCAGGGCCAGGGCGTGTTCGCGCAGACACTGAACAACCTGACGGCATCGGGCCTCACGCAGATGCAGGCGTTGGCGCAGATCAACCGGCTCATTGACCAGCAGGCATTCACACGCGCTGCCAACGACATCTTCCTGGGCTCGGCAGGTTTGTTCCTGCTGCTGATCGGTTTGATCTGGCTGACCAAACGGCCGCCACGCTCTGCTGGCGGCGGTGCCAGCGATGCAGCCGGCGCGCATTGACGAGCGAGCGGCCCGCTGAAAATTCGAACCAAAATGCCTGCCAGCGCTTGCCCATCAAGCGCTGGCAGCTATCTTTTTTGAATTGACGACCAGCGTGGCTCGCAGTAACGATCTGCGCATCCCACAGCGCGTGTCGGAAATCCCTGACCGCGCTGCGGGCGCGGCACCTGCGGTCGGTTTGCAGGGGGCACCCAACAATGCACCCATCGCAACCCAATCACACAAGGAACCGCCATGTCGCTCTCGCTGATTCTCCTGATCGTCCTGATCCTCATCCTGATCGGCGCACTGCCCACCTGGGGCCACAGCCGCAACTGGGGCTATGGGCCCAGCGGCGGTCTGGGGCTGGTCGTGGTGATCCTGATCATCCTGCTGCTCATGGGACGGATATAACGCGGTAGCCACCGTCGGCAGCGCTGCCTTGCCTTCTCCGTAAGGCACTTCCAGCGCACCGCAAAAAGCCAACGGCCCGTGAGGGCCGTTGGCTTTTTGTTTGGCTGGCCTGGCGATGTGCTACCGGCGCAATCTCCTTGCGCAGGTCGCCCCGAAGGCGCTACGCCCGCAGCGCAGCCCGCTTTTTCGCCGTGGCGAACGCCGTCGCAAAAGCAGCGAACTCATTTTGCGCCACGGTGCCATCGGCGTTGCCTGCCTTGTCCATGAGCTGCATCAGGGCCTGTGAAAAATCGGTGGTGGACTGTGTGCCCCGGGTCTGACCCAGCCCCTTGAGGAATTCGTCGTGCGAGATGCGGCCATCCTGGTCCGCATCGAACCGCGCGGCGATTGCTTCCTTCTGCACGTCCGTCGCGCCAAACTGTGCCAGCAGTTCCTGGAAATCCGTTTTGGACACCGATCCCCCGCCTGCCGCAACGGCCAGCGAACCGGCGCTGCCTTGACCGCTGCGCCCCGACACACCAGCGACAGCACCCAGGGGTGAGTCGAGCCGCCCCTGCGTCATCAGCAGCCCCTTGTCGGCAAACCCCGCGAGCTTGGCGGCCTCCGGGCTGAGGCTGAGCACGGCCGACGGCTGCGCCCCCTCGTCCTCACTCGTGCGACGCGCCGCAGCTGGCTTGCCCGACGACACGGCATTGAAAACCAGCGACGCAACCGAGGCCAGGCCAGAGATGAGGGGCGACATGGCGGCAACTCCTGAAAAAAACCGGCAAACGCGACAACAAGAAAACGCACCAGTGGATGTACGCGGCGCCGTTTTTGCAGCCGCAGCGGCTTCGCCAAAAACGGCATGGCTCATCCACGCTGAGTGCTTTGAGGGTATCCAAAGGGGGCTGAGTCCAAACGGCGATCAGCAACCACAAAGCTGTTCTTTTCTTGGTTTTGGCGGCTTGCAGAGTTTCAGGACGATAATGCGCGCCATGCAATCGCTGCGCACCTCGTCACTGCTGGCCCGCCTCATTCTGGCGTGGTTTGTATTGACGGTTGGCGCCGCCATCGCGTCCCCCATCGTTCATCCGCAGGCTTTGCAACTGGTCTGCACCACGGGCAGCACCATGAAGCTCGTGGTCGTGGGCGATGATGGGGCTGATGTGGCCCCAGCCAGCCACCACACGCTGGACTGTCCTTTGTGTCTGCATTTCAGCGCTCCCGCGCCGCAGGCCCAGGTTGTGGTGACTCCCCACCAGCCGCTGGCACACGCCCTGCTCCCCGCCGTCAAAGCGACCATTGCTGCGCTTGTGGGTGCGCCCCTGCCGCCGCGTGGGCCGCCAGCATTTGTCTCCTGAACTGAAAGCCCTCGGGCCGCGCCGCTGATCTGCGGTGCTGTTGCAGCGCTGCTGCCCACTGAGCTTGTGGGCATGTAGAGCGTACCGAAGGCTGGTTGTCGCCCTGCATCGCATTGCCCCGCCTGCACATGTGCAGCTTTCACGGCCATGCGCCTGGGCCACGCTTCTTCGGGCTCGCTGCCCGATCACTTCCGGAAACGATTTGCCATGCCATACGCGGAATCAGCACTCACGACCGCCACCCCTTCACGTTCGCCATCACCTCCCTGGCACGGCGGCCTCTTCGTTGCGGCCTTTGTCTGCGCGCACCTGGCGGCCTTGGGTGCGGCCTATGCCGCCGCAGCCCTCCAGACGCGCGGCCATGAACTGCCTGCCAGCGCCCCCGGCCACCACGCCGTGCACCACCTGGGCCGCATGACGTTGATGCCGTTGAGCGCCCTGCCTGCGGCGCACGCTCCCCGCACACACCGCTGATCCGCCGTTACCGGATCTGCCATGAACCGCCCCTTCTGCCGACCGCTCGTTCGCCGCATGGCCTAGTGGTTGATCGCCTGGATGGCCCTGGCCAGCGTGCACTCGGCCCTGGCCGCCACGCTCGTGCTGGCGCGCGGCGGCAGCGGGGCGGAGATGGTGGAGGTGTGCACCAATCAGGGCGTGCGCTGGGTGAGCCTCAAGGCCGCTGCGGGCGACCTGGCAACCGATGCCGCACGCGAAGACGGGGCTAGCGTCACAGGCAATGCGGACGGCACACCCCACTGCCCCCTGTGCCGCTTTGTGGGCGATGCCCTGCCGGACCTGTCGCGCTCAGACCTGCGGTTTGCACCGCCGCTGCACTACCGCGCACCGCCACCCGCTGCGCCACGGCTCCTGAGCACGGCTGACCACCGGGTGCTGACCGCGCCGCCACGCGCGCCGCCCGCATTCGCTGGCTGACTCCGGCGGCTTCCACACGCTGCCTCCAAGGCGCAGGTGGGTTGCTCTGCCCTTTTCTTCAGATTTTTCATTCAGTGCAAGGCCTCTCGCGGCCCTGCGGAACCAACTCGGCCATGTGCGCTGCCCATTTCACGCGCGCACCGGCCATTCAAGAACGATTGCCATGACACATTTCAAGAACGCTCTCCCCCGCCGCAACCCCCTGCCCCTGGCGCTTGCCATGGCGCTGCCCCTGGCCCTGGCTGCCTGCGGTGGTGGCGGAGGTGGAAGCGACACGCCTACCCCCACCGGCCCAAAGAGCATCACCATTGACTTCGCCGCCAAGGCCGGCACGCAAGATGTGAAGTGCGGTACCGCCATCACCGGCTTGGGCAACGGCAAGGTCAGCGCCCAGTTGCACGACCTGCGCTTTTACGTGAGCAATGTCGCGCTGGTGAACGACAAGGGCGAAACCGTGCCCGTGACGCTGGACGTGAACGACTGGCAGACCAAGGAAGTGGCGCTGGTGGACCTGGAGGACGGCACGGGCGCCTGCGCCGACGCTGGCACCAAGGCCATGAACCCGCAAATCAAGGGCACCGTGCCTGCTGGCACCTACACGGGTGTGAAGCTAACCGTGGGTGTTCCCGCCAGTCTGAACCACACCGACTACGCCGTGGCCACCAAGCCCATGGACGTGCAGGCCATGGCCTGGTCGTGGCAGGCAGGCCGCAAATTTGCACAGATCGAGGTAAACCCCACGGGTGGCGTGGTGCGCCCAGCGCCAGCGGCCCCTGGCAACACCTTCTACGTGCACCTGGGCTCCACCGGCTGCACGGGCAACCCCGTGACCGGCGAAACCGTGAGCTGCGACCGCCCCAACCGCATGGACTTCAGCTTCGCCAACTTCAACACTGCCACGCAGAAGGTGGTGGTGGACCTCGCCGCGCTCTACACCGGCACCAACCTGAACGAAGACCTGGGCAGCGCGCCGGGCTGCATGTCCGGCGCCACCGACCCCGAGTGCAATGCCATCTACAAGGTGCTTGCGCTTGACCTGGTGACCGGCAAGCCGATCAACGGCGGCAGCGGCCAGACCCTGTTCCGCGCTGAGGCCAAGTAACCATGGCACACCACCATTCGCTCACGCGGATGGCCGCCCAGGCCACCGGCCTGGTCAGCCTGCTTGGGGCCCTGGCCCTTGGCGGCTGTGGCGGAGGGGGCACCTCCGTCAGCGACAACTCGGGCAGCAGCGCAAGCTGGTCCTGGGTTCTGCCATCCTTCTTCCCCACCCCCAAGGTGCCCGAGGCCAACCCCATCACCGAAGCCAAGGTGGACCTGGGCCGCTTCCTCTTTTATGACCGTCGCCTGTCGGGCAATGGCACACAGGCCTGCGCCAGCTGCCACCACCAGGACAAGGCCTTCACCGATGGGTTGATGACCTCCATTGGATCCACTGGCCAACACCACCCGCGCAATGCCCAGGGGCTGGCCAATGTGGTCTACAACGCCACGCTCACCTGGGCCAACCCCTCGCTGGTGACGCTGGAAAAGCAGATGGAGACGCCGCTGTTTGGCACGGACCCCATCGAGATGGGCGTGAACGACGGCAACAAGGACGAGATCCTGGCGCGGCTGGCGGCCGACGCGAGCTACAAGGACAAGTTCGCGAAGGCGTACCCCGGCCAGAACGCGCCCATCACCTGGGGCAACGCCATCCACGCCATCGCCTCGTTCCAGCGCACCATCCTGTCGGGCAACAGCCCGTACGACCAGTACCTGCAAGGCAAGGCCACACTGCCCCCGGCGGCCGAACGCGGCATGAACCTGTTCTTTGGCGAAAAGGCCGAGTGCTTTCACTGCCACAGCAGCTTCAACTTCAACGACCAGATCGTGCACGCAGGCAGCCGCATCGTGGAGACGCCCTTCCACAACACGGGCCTGTACAACATCGGCGGGACGGGAGCCTTCCCCGAGCCCAACCGAGGCGTGTACGAGCTGACGCAGCAGGTCAAAGACATGGGCAAGTTCCGTGCGCCCAGCCTGCGCAACGTGGAGGTCACCGGCCCCTACATGCACGACGGGAGCATCGCCACGCTCGAAGACGTGCTGGACTTTTATGCCGCGGGCGGGCGCAACATCACCTCAGGCCCGCATGCGGGAGATGGCCGCGCCAATCCCAACAAGAACGACTTCATCAACCAGATCAACCTCACGGCCCAGGAGCGCGCGGACATCGTCGCCTTCCTGAAAACGCTGACGGACCACGATCTGCTCACCAACCCCAAGCTGTCCGACCCGTTCGCGGCGGCAGGAGCGAAATAGATGGCGCACACTGCATCAACCTTTGCAAACGGAGCGTGCCCTCTTCAGGCACGCGCCTGTGCTGTGGCAGCGGCCACGCTGTGCCTGCTCTCGCTGAACCCGGCGCGGGCGCATGACGCCAGTGACGCCAGCATTCCGGCCACACCCGGCTTGCAGATCAACGCTGCAGCTGCCGTGGGCTATCAGCACGCCGACCAGCCCGTGCCCGCACCGCGCCTGACCGGCGTGCTGGGCCTGGGTGACACCCCCACCGACCAGCGTGGCTGGGCGCTGGAACACGGTACGCTGGGCGCCGGCGTGCGGCTCACACCGCTGCTGGGTGCCACCGTCAGTTTTGGCAAACATGGCAGCGAGCGCGCCCACACCGAGGCGGCGTGGGTGGAGGCACGCTCGTCTGCAGACTCTGACTTCACCCTGGGCGCGGGCCGCAACCGAATGCCGCTGGGCCCGGTGATTGGCAACTCCGGTCACCTGGACCGCTTTGGCCAGATGCCACTCATCAAGCGCGCAGCGTTCAACGGCGACTGGATCGAAGACGGTGTGAACCTGTCCTGGCGCCCGCACCTGGAAGGCGCGTTCGAATGGCTGCAGGGCGTTGACGCGGGCCTGTGGCGCGCGCGCCGCTTTCCGGGCAGCGAGAACGCGGCCTGGGCGCCCACCGTGCGCGCCCGCGCGGCGGGGCCGGTGTGGGGCAACGCGGGTGACTGGGAGGCCGATGCCTTCTACAGCCGCCTGGAACCCCAAGGGCGCGGCGCCTACGTGCAGCGCAGCAACAGCGGCCACATCCACACCGCGCCCCAATGCAGCGCCAGCCTGCGCGACATCACCTGCTTTGATGGCACCGTGGACCTGCTGGGCGCCAGCGCCACCTGGGCCACACCGTTGCCCGGCGTGCGCCTGACGGCGGCGGGCGTGCTGCGCAACGAGCGCGGCAACCTGTATTCGCAAAACGGCGATACCCGCTACCACGGCCGCACCAGCGGTGGCTGGCTGGAGGCGCTGTGGCAACCCACCGCCCAGTGGGATGTGGGCGTGCGTCACGAATGGCTACGCGGCACCCACAGCCTCGACGGCCCCGGCGCCACGCTGGTGGCCACCGATGCCAACCTGCTGCCCTACCACCCCGCGCGCCGCTTCACCGCCATGCTGGGCTGGCGCCCCCACCCCAGCGTTCTGCTGGCAGTAGAGGCTGGACGTGAGCGCATCGCGGGCCAGGGCAATAGCTTGGTGGCGCTGCGCCTGGTCTACACACCCGGCCCGCTGCTGGAAAGAAGCTGGTGATGCCGGCCTCCACACCCCAGCCCGCTGAAATCTCGGCGCTCCTACAACCATCGATACAGAAACACACCGCATGACAACAACTCCCTCCTCCCCCGCTCGCCGCGGCGTGCTGCACACCATGGCAGCTTTGGCCGTGCTGGGTGCAGCCCTCTTCACGCCCGCCCACGCCCACGACTTCCGTGCGGGCCAGCTCGTCATCGACCACCCCTATGCCACGCCCTCGCTGGCAGGCACACCCAACGGTGCGGCCTACCTGCGCGGCATCCAAAATCGGGGCGCTGCACCCGACCGATTGGTGGCCGCCAGCACGCCAGTGGCCGAGCGCGTTGAATTGCACGAAATGACCACCGAAGGCGATGTGATGCGCATGCGCGAAGTGCCCGCCATCGACCTCCCCGCTGGGCAGGAGATGCAGCTGCGCCACGGCCAGCGCTATCACTTGATGCTCATCAACCTGCGCCAGCCGCTGAAGGTGGGCGACCGGTTTGATCTGACGCTGAAGTTTGAGAAAGCAGGTGAGACGACCGTGAAAGCCTGGGTGCAGCAGCCCCGGGCGGGGTCTTCGCCCGCAGGCCACGAAGGGCACAAACACTGAGCGTCTGATCCCATGCGTCCGCAACCCGCGGGGTGAACACCAAGGTTTCCGCCCGCCGCCAAGGACTTCTGCAGCCACCACCCGCAGCCCAGGGCACCTCCGAGGTGCGGGTGGAAACATGGCTGCCGTCGCTCTGGCGGGCGGCTTTTTTTTCTAGCTTTTGATTTCGGCGCCTTACCTGAACAGGGTCACCGATACGCAGGCCCGAACGCTACAAATTCCCCCACTAGGCGCCCTGCCTCTGTGCCCTGGTGGTGCAACGCAGATTCCTGCTCGATGCGCCCCAGCCCCTTGCGGCGCAGCATGCGGGTGAACAGCTGCCAGGCCTCTGCTGCTGGTGCCTGTGCCACGGCGGTAAAGGTGCCGTCGATGGGCGCCAAGTAATCCATGGTGTTGCGCTGAATCACAAGTCGACTGCCCAGCCCCTCGGCCGACAGCCGCAGGTGCAGCATGGACCACGCCGCCAAAATGGCCACAGCCGACGCGCTGCCGCCAAACACCGTCTCGCGGTGGTTGATGTTGGGTGCCAGCGGCGCGCTCAGCACCACCTGGCTCAAAGAGGCCTCCACCACGGTGACCTCCATGGCCTGAGACAACGGAATGTGCTGATGCAGATAGATCTGCAGGTCTTGAGGAGACATGAGCGCTTGCACTAAAAAATGGGTTGGGAGCAGTGGCACGCCACTGCCAGGGATCACGACGGCGAATGCGGGGGATGCATATCCACCGCACGCGCCATCAGCACGCTCGGGTAGTTGGTGTGCGGCCGCCAGTCGCAGCCACCCACCACGCGGTAGCCCCACGATTCGTACATGGCAATCAGCGCAAGGGCCGGGGCGGCCGTGTCCAGCGCCATGGTGGTGGCCCCAGCGTCGCGCGCCACCTGCAGGGCCTGCGCATGCACCAGCCTTCCCAGGCCCATGCCCTTGTGAGCGGGCGACACGCAAAACTGCGACAGCGACACCACGGCAGGGTTGCGATACAGCGGCACCGGTGATTCAGGCTGGCTACGGCGCACGGTGCAAGTGGCAATGCAGCGGCCCGCCGGATCGGTGACCACCACACCCCAGCCCATGGCAAACCGCTTGGCGGTGTCCTCCACGGTCTGGTGTGTGCCCCAATAGCGCAGGCCCCCTTGGGCATGGGAGGCGTAGGCGCTGTGGATCAGCTCGGTGATCTGCAGCAGATCATCGTCAGGCCGCAAAGGCCGAATCACAAACCCGGGCGGCAGGGTGTTGGACATGGTGGATGGGGTGGACAGTTGGTGATGCGGTGGCGCAAAGGATATCGAGAGGCTCGGCTCGATATGCGTCTGCAGATCCATCAATCATCGCGGTGAACGATGTGCGCCACCCGCATCGGCTCCGGGCCCAGCCACTGCGGCAAAAAGCCCGCCAGCAAAGCGGGCCGCACGTCCAGGCCTTGCAAGTCGGCAGCGCTGAACCATGCAAACTCCAGCGCGCGGGCGCCTTCCGTGCCAGCATAGGGGCCAGGCGTGCTCAGCAGCGGGCTGGCGGAAGGCAGGCGGGCGCACAGGTACAGGCCGATCTCGTGGTACGCCGTGCCAGCGTAGGTGAAGAAGTTCTCCACCACGCAGGCCAGCGCTCCCGGCTCTATGGGCTGACCCAGTTCCTCGTGCATTTCACGCACCAAGGCCTGGGCGGCACTCTCGCCCGGCTCGATGCCGCCGCCCGGCAAGGCCCAGAACGCATCGCCCACCACGCGGTGCAACAGCACGTGGCCACTGTGCTCGATGAGCGCGGCAGCGCGTTGGCGCACGCGCAACGGTGTGGCGTGGCCACTGGCGGGCACTTTGGCAGGCTGCAACGGTTCACTCATGGATCGCCCTTTCATGAATCGCCTTCTCACCGTCGAATTTCAAACAAAAATGGCCTCCAGCGCTTATCCATAAAGCGCAAGCAGCTATCAATAACATAGCTCTTCCAACATTCGCCCTGATCACCCGCCATCCACCGGCGGCAACAACAACCCCTGCTGCGCCGCCACCGCCTCGCGCACAAAGGCCCAGGTGGCCTGCATGCGGGCCACGTGCTTGTTCTCCCCCGGCATGGACATCCAGAAGGTGCGCTGAAACCGCGCCACGCCAGTCAGCACGGGCACCAGCGATGGGTCTTGCGCCGCCACGAACGCGGGCAGCACCGCCAGCCCGGCGCCTACACGGGCTGCCTCGTACTGCGCCAGGATGCTGGTGCTGCGCAGCGCAAACCGCGCGGGCCGGTGTAGCTCGTCCAGGATCTGCAGCTCCTTGCTGAACAGCAGGTCGTCCACATAGCTGATAAAGGTGTGGCCGCGCAGGTCTTCGGCCGTGCGGATGGTCGGGTGATGGGCCAGGTAACTGCCCGCGCCGTAGAGCTGCAGCACGTAGTCGGTGAGCTTGACCACCACCACCGCGCCGCGCGCGGGGCGTTCCAGTGAGATCACGATGTCCGCCTCGCGCCGCGACAGGTGCACCAAGCGCGGAAGGGCCAGCAGGTCCACCACCAGGCCCGGATGGTCCAGCGCGAACCGGGCCAGCTGCGGCGCCAGGATCAGATTGCCAAACCCCTCGGTGGTGCCGATGCGCACCAGCCCGTGCAGGCCCTGGCGCACGCCGGGTGCGGCGTTCTCCACGGCCAGAAAGGCGGCTTCCATCGCTTCGACCTGGGGCAGCAGCGCTCTGCCCGCCTCCGTCAGGCGGTGGCCACCGGCCTCACGCGCGAACAGGGCCGAGCCCACCTGCTTTTCCAGCGCCTGGATGCGGCGGGCCACCGTGGTGTGGTCCACGGCCAGGCGCCGCGCTGCGCCCACCAGGGTGCCGGCACGGGCCAGTTCCAGAAAGTAGCGCAGGTTGTCCCAGTCCATGGGTTGTCCTTGAGAGTGTGGTGAAGGTGGCTACTGTCGTGCGATGTGCATTTTTGCAAACCTTGTGCGCACCATTGTCTATTGTGCAGACAATTCTGCACAGCTAGGATGGCGAAGTTCTGGGCACCCCTGCCCGCACCTTCGCCCGTTTTTCCAGGAGACAAACCAATGAATGCACCCACCTCCCAGGCCGTGCTGGCCCCCGCCGTCAAGCTGCTGATCGGCGGCCAGTTCGTCGAATCCAAAACCACCGAATGGCGCGACGTGGTGAACCCCGCCACGCAAGAGGTGCTGGCCCGCGTGCCGTTTGCCACGCAGGACGAAATCAACGCCGCGGTGGCCTCGGCCAAGGAAGCGTTCAAGACCTGGAAGAAGACCCCCATCGGCACCCGCGCCCGCATCTTCCTCAAGTACCAGCAGCTGATCCGCGAGAACATGGCCGAGCTGGCCGCCATCCTCACGGCCGAGCAAGGCAAGACCTTGCCCGATGCCGAAGGTGATGTGTTCCGTGGCCTCGAAGTGGTCGAACACGCGGCCAGCATCGGCAACCTGCAACTGGGCGAGCTGGCCAACAACGTGGCCGGTGGCGTGGACACCTACACGCTGATGCAGCCCCTGGGCGTGTGCGCGGGCTTCACGCCGTTCAACTTCCCCGCCATGATCCCGCTGTGGATGTTCCCCATGGCCATTGCCACGGGCAACACCTTCGTGCTCAAGCCCTCCGAGCAAGACCCCATGGTGACCATGCGCCTGTGCGAGCTGGCCCTGGAGGCCGGCATTCCCCCCGGCGTGCTGAACGTGGTGCACGGCGGCGAGATGGCCGTGAACGCCATCTGCGACCACAAAGACATCAAGGCGATCAGCTTTGTGGGCTCTACCAAGGTGGGCACGCACGTGTACAACCGCGCCAGCCTGAACGGCAAGCGCGTGCAATGCATGATGGGCGCCAAGAACCACGCCATCGTGTTGCCCGACGCGAACAAGGAACAAACCCTGAACGCCCTGGCCGGTGCGGCCTTTGGCGCTGCAGGCCAGCGCTGCATGGCGCTGTCGGTGGTGGTGCTGGTGGGCGAGGCGCAAAAGTGGATCCCCGAGCTGGTCGCCAAGGCCAAGACCCTGAAGGTGAGCGCCGGTGTGGAAAAGGGCACGGACGTGGGCCCCGTGGTTTCGTGCGCCGCGAAGGACCGCGTGCAGGGCCTCATCGAGCGCGGTGTGGCCGATGGCGCCACGCTGGAGCTGGACGGGCGCAACCCGGTGGTGGCTGGCTACGAAAAGGGCAACTTTGTGGGCCCCACGATCTTCAGCGGCGTGAAGCCCGGCATGAGCATCTACGAGCAAGAAGTCTTCGGCCCCGTGCTGTGCCTGTCTGCCGCGGCAGACATCGATGAAGCCATCGAATTCATCAACAGCAACCCCAACGGCAACGGCACCGCCATCTTCACCCAGTCGGGCGCGGCCGCCCGCAAGTTCCAGGAAGAGATCGACGTGGGCC
>PJUL01001144.1_pt1 | contig 12627 bp, 6 predicted proteins | sample 1512221 | NCBI WGS metagenome assembly PJUL01 (sample SAMN08177667, study PRJNA422409) | Feces metagenome, whole genome shotgun sequencing project.
CACAGGGTGGCGCCATAATAGAAGATCACGTTGATGCCGACGAGCTGCTGGAACACGGCGAGCAGCAGGCCCGCCCAGACGATCGCGCGGACGCCGAGGAAGCCGCCGGGGGCGAAGATATCGGCCAGGCGCGGACGGTGGTCGGTCGAGAAGCTGGCCTGGATCTCGGCGAGCTTGAGGCCGCCTTCGGTGGGGCCGAACAGGCTGGTGAGCACCTGGAGCGCTTCGGGATTGCGCTTCTTGGCGACGAGGTAACGCGGGCTCTCCGGAATGAAGAACAGGGCGACCAGGAAGACGCCGGCCGGGATCGCCTGCATCAGGTACATCCAGCGCCACGCCTCGATCCCGCCGAGCTGGCCGAGCGAGCTGCCGGCGGCCTGGGCGACATAGTAATTGACCACGAACGCGGCGGTGAGGCCGGTGATGATCATGATCTGCTGCACCGTCGTCATCCGGCCGCGGATGTTCGCGGGAGCGACTTCGGAGATATATGCCGGCGACAGCACCGAAGCGGCACCGACCGCGATGCCGCCGATGATGCGGGCGATGACGAAGATCGTGTGATCGTGCGCGAAGCCCTGGACGAGCGCGCCGCCGAGGAAGAGGAGCGCGGCAAGGCGCATGACGTTGCGGCGGCCCATCGCGTCGGCCAGCGTGCCGGCGAAGAAGGCGCCGAACACGCAGCCGATCAGCAGCGAGCCGACGGTGAAGCCGAGCCCAGCCTCGTCGAGCGCGAAGGCATGCTTGAGGCCTTCCTGCGTACCGTTCACCGCACCGCTGTCATATCCGAAAAGCAGGCCGCCGATCGTCGCCACCGCGACGATGGCGCCGATCAGGCCGATATTGGCCGTCTGCGCCTTATCATTCATCTGGTTCGTTCCCCTCCACATGCCCCGATCGGGCAATTGTTAGCGGTAACGGTGGCTCGATCCGACAGGAAAAGCAAGGGGCGTTCCGTTCGGCCGGGCGACTCCGTCCAGCGTTGTCATGCTGGACCTGTTTGGGTTCGGGGCCAAGCCCCAAGCGATACGCGGCGCCCTGTCCCTTCGTCATCCCCGCGAAAGCGGGAACCCATCTCCCGGAGCATCCACCAATAGGACCCGCGCGTGTGCCGCACGCGCAGGAGGTGGCCGCCCGCTTTCGCGCGGGTGATGGCTAATGGGACGCCAGGAGAAACGGCGAGCCGGGGATTTGCGGGCGGCTAGCGGATGCTTTTCTTCGCCGGCGCAGCCTTGCCCGCGCCCGGGGGCGGGCCGCAGGATTCGCGCTGGATCAGCTCGAAATCGAGGACCTGCTCCTCGAGCTTGTCGTTGGTGCCCGCCCGATGCGCGCGCAGGCGGGCGAGCAGCAGGGTGAGCGCGCTCTCGGCCATGGCGGCGATCGGCTGGCGGACGGTGGTGAGCTCGGGCCACATCGTCGTGGCGAGCGCGGTGTCGTCGAAGCCGACGATGCTGATGTCCTGCGGGACATGCAGCCCGCGGCGATGCGCGACGCCGACGGCGGCAGCGGCCATGTCGTCGTTCGAGGCGAAGATCGCGGTGGGCGGGTTCTTGCGGTCGAGCAGCCGCTCGGCAGCGACGATGCCCGAGCGGAAGGTGAAATAGCCCTGTTCGACCGGCATCGCCTTGATATCGAGCCCGGCGGCCTCGATCGCCTCGACGAAACCGCGGTGACGCTCGGCCGACGAGGTCTGGTTCGGGTTGCCGCGGATGAAGCCGATATTGCGGTGGCCCATGTCGAGCAGATGCCTGGTCATCGCGGACGCGGCAGCGGCATCGTCGATGCGGACGTTGAGGCTGCGCTCGGGCGGCAGGCCCATTGCGACCGATACCCAGGGAATGCCGGCGGTCTCGAGCTCGGCGCGAACGGGTGCGGCTTCGGAGAGCGGCGGCGGCAGGATCACGCCCTCGACGCTGGTCGCGGCGAACTGGCGGGTCGCCTCGGCCTGCTCGTCCGCGCGCTCGCCCTCACAGGCTTCGAGCACGAGATGACAGCCGGCGCGGCGGGCAGCGGCGAGCGCGCCGATCAGGAATTGCGAGAGATAGGCCGCCGACGGATTCGAATAGAGCAGGCCGATCTGGGTCGCCTCGCCCGCCGCCAGACTGCGCGCCGCGCTGTTCGGCGAATAGTTGAGCTTCGAGATCGCCTCGAGGACGGCCTGGCGGGTTGTTTCCCTAACATTGGAACCGCCATTGACCACGCGGGATACCGTCATCGCGGACACGCCGGCTTCGCGGGCGACATCCTGGACGGTGACCGTGCCACGGCTTCTACGGCTGGGTCTGCTCATCGTTACGGGGATATGCTGCGGTTTCGGTAAATGCAATCGGCGTGACCGGTTGACCGCCCGGGATTCTCGCTGATAGTGATAGCGCTACCATAATCCAGAAGGCGGCGAGCAAACGCCGCGATCCACAGAGGGAGAGGTTTGTTGCGCAATTTCCGCCGCATAGCCGCGCTTGCCATCGCCGCCACGGCATTGACGCCTGTTGTTGCCCCGGTCGCCCATGCGCAGACCGCCAGGGCCGACAAGCCGCTCTACAAGGACGCCAGCCAGACGGTCGAAGCCCGCGTCGATGACCTGCTTGCGCGGATGACGCTGGAGGAGAAGGTCGCCCAGCTGGTGGCGATCTGGGAGCATAAGGACAGGATCCAGACGGCTGCCGGCGATTTCGATCCGGCCAAGGCGAGCCAGGCCTTCCCCAACGGCCTGGGCATGGTTTCGCGCCCGTCGGACCGGCGCGGCGTGACGCCGGCGGCCAATGGGGCAGCCGGTGCCGCCGCCGGCCAGGGCAATCGTAGCCCGGTGGACACCGCGACCTATATCAACGCCGCCCAGAAATGGTCGATGGAGAAGACGCGCCTCGGCATTCCGATGATCATGCACGAGGAAGCGCTGCACGGGCTGGTGGCGCCGGGCGCGACCAGCTTCCCGCAGTCGATCGGCCTTGCCTCCACCTGGAACCCGGGCCTGCTCGAGAAGGTGTTCAGCGTCGCCGCAGCCGAAGCGCGGGCGCGCGGCGCCAACCTGGTGCTGGCGCCGGTGGTCGATGTAGCGCGCGATCCGCGCTGGGGCCGGATCGAGGAGACCTATGGCGAGGACCCGTATCTCGTCTCCGAGATGGGGCTGGCGGCGATCCGCGGTTTCCAGGGCAGCACGCTCCCGCTTGCCAAGGACAAGGTGTTCGTCACGCTCAAGCACATGACCGGGCACGGCCAGCCCGAGAGCGGCACCAATATCGGCCCGGCGTCGCTCGGCGAGCGGACGCTGCGCGAGGATTTCTTCCCGCCCTTCCAGAAGGCAGTGACCCAGCTGCCGGTTCGCGCGGTGATGGCAAGCTATAACGAGATCGACGGCATTCCCAGCCACGCCAACAAATGGCTGCTGAACGACGTGCTGCGCGGCGAATGGGGCTTCAAGGGCGCGGTGGTCAGCGACTATTTCGCGATCCGCGAGCTGGTGACCCGCCACCATTTGTACAAGGACGTGAAGGACGCCGGCGCCCGTGCACTCGACGCAGGCGTCGATGTCGAGACGCCGGACGGCGAAGGCTTCAACTTCCTGATCCAGCTGGTCCGCGAGGGCAAGGTGAGCACGGGCCAGATCGACAATGCGGTGCGCCGCGTGCTCGAGATGAAGTTCGAAGGCGGGCTGTTCGAGAACCCCTATGCCGACGTCAAGCTGGCCGACAAGCGGACCAACACGCCCGAGGCGATCGCGCTGGCCCGCCAGGCGGCGCGGGAATCGGTGGTGCTGCTCAAGAATTCGAACGGGCTGCTGCCGCTCGATGCCACCGGCATCAAGCGCATGGCGGTGATCGGCACCCATGCCAAGGACACCCCGATCGGCGGCTATTCGGACGTGCCGAACCATGTCGTCTCGCTGCTCGAGGCGATGCAGGCGGAGGGCAAGGGCAAGTTCGCGGTCGACTATTCGGAAGGCGTGCGAATCACCGAAGGCCATGTCTGGGCGCAGGATTCGGTGACGCTGACCGACGCGGCGACCAACGACAAGCTGCGCGCCGATGCGGTGGCGGCGGCGAAGAATGCCGATGTCGTGGTGATGGTGCTGGGCGGCAACGAGGCGCTGAGCCGCGAAGCCTGGGCCGACAACCATCTGGGCGACAGCGACAATCTGGACCTGCCTGGGCCGCAGAACGAGCTGGCGAAGGAGATCTTCGCACTGGGCAAGCCGGTGGTGGTGATCCTGCTCAATGGCCGTCCCTATGCGGTCAACTATCTCGCCGAGAAGGCACCGGCGCTGATCGAGGGCTGGTATCTGGGCGAGCAGACCGGAAACGCGCTTGCGGACGTGCTGTTCGGCCGGTTCAACCCGGGTGGCAAGCTGCCCGTGTCGATCGCCCGCAATGTCGGCCAGCTGCCCAACTATTATAACAAGAAGCCCTCGGCGCGGCGCGGTTACCTGTTCGGGGATACCAGCCCGCTCTATCCGTTCGGCTATGGGCTTTCCTATTCGACCTTCGAGGTCGGTACGCCGGTGCTCGGCACCTCGACGATCGGAATCGCCGACAAGGTGAAGGTCAATGTCGACGTGACCAACACCGGCAAGCGCGCCGGCGACGAGGTCGTCCAGCTCTATGTGCGCGATGACGAGGCGAGCGTGACGCGGCCGCTGATCGAGCTCAAGCGCTTCCAGCGGGTGACGCTGAAGCCGGGCGAGAAGAAGACGGTGTCGTTCGAGCTTACCCCGGACGATCTGTCGCTGTGGAACGTCCAGATGAAGCATGTGGTCGAGCCGGGCACGTTCACGATCTCGGCAGGGCCGAATTCGGTGGATTTGAAGAGCACGACGCTGACGGTGAAGTGATCCGATAAATCCTCCCCCAGCAAGCTGGGGGAGGATTTTCTTATTCAGCCAGCCACGCGCTTACCCAGACCAGCGGAGCGTTCCAGTTGATCGCGACTTCGTTGAGCGCATAGGCGCGGACGTCGTCGGACCAGCAGGTCTGGGGCGCGCAATGGCCCTTCAGCTGCATCGCCACCGGATCGACCATCGCGGTGGAATTGGGCCCGCCCGAGAGCACGCCGGGCGGCGGGCCCGGGAGCGCAGGATCGAGCGAGGGCGCCCAGAAGCGGTGGTGCGGGTGCTGCATCGACACCGGGCCATAGCCGCTGACGTACGACACGCGATTGGGGTTGCGGCCGAGGATATAGTCGATCGCGTCGATCACCCCGGCGCGGTACTTCGGGTCCCCGGTCAGGTCGCCCGCCACGCCCAGCACCATCGCCCGGTTGAGCAGCGCGCCGTTCGAGCCCCAGGGATAGTTGGTCGCCAGATAGGGGATGCGATAGCCGTTGCCGGCCTCGTCAGCGAGGAAGCGATCGGCGGTAGCGGCCAGCGCGGCGCGCAGGCGCTGCACCTCCCCTTCGGCCAGTTTCGACGGGCGCGTCGCCAGCGTGATCGTGCCGAGCGTGGCAGTCTGGGGCCAGCCGGGCTCGCCTGGGGCCTCGCGGAAATGCGGCGAGGCAGTGAGCGCGTCGCGATATTCGCCCTTGCCGGTGGTGACGAACAGCTCGGCTGCGGCCCAATAGAATTCGTCGGACACGTCGCCATCGCCATAGCCGCCCGAGCCGGTGAAGCTGCTGGTGGCGTAAACTTCGAGATTGCGCTTCGCCGCGGCCCAGGCCCGCTCGGCAGCGGCGCGACACTCGGCGGCGAAGCCCGGATCGAGCGTCTTCCAGATGCGCGCGCCCTGGGCGGCGGTGGCGGCAAGGTTGAGCGTTGCCGCAGTGGTTGGCGGATAGAGCAGCCGTTCCTGCGTGTCGTCCTGCGGCGGTGTGGGCAAGGCCGTCCAGCGGGCGTCGGCGACCTTCTGGTGCGCCATGCCGGAGGCGTCGACCACAGTGAAGCCGGCGGCCTTGCCCTTGCCAACCGGCAGGCTGAGCCGGATGCCCGGCGGCACCTGCATCTTCAGCAGGAACGCCATCTCGTAACGCGCCTCGGCGAGCAGGCCGGGGGCGCTGTTCGGGCCAGGCGGGAGCACCTTCGGATTGCGCTCATAGGCGTTGAGCAGCGTCCAGAGCGCGATACCGCCATTGACGACATATTTGCCGTGGTCGCCGGCATCGTACCAGCCGCCGCTGACGCCGAGGCTGTAGGAGCAGCCTGCCCATTCGGTGCCGCGCTCGTCCTTGCCGGCGAAGCATTTCGCCATCTCGTGCGGGTGGCCGGCGGGTCGCGCCCATTTCGCGCCGACCACGCCGGCGTCAATCGGAACGCCGGCGCGCTGGTGGTAGAAGAAGGCGAGTGCATCGCGGGCGAGCTGACGAAAGAGGTTTGGTCGGATCTCGAAGGGCGCACTCGATGCGCTGCCCGCGACGAGGCGATATTTGCCCGGCGTGCGGAAGCCGCCAAAGTCGATGCGGCTGACATGGTCGCCCGATGCGGCATCCTTGCCGAACATCGTCGTCATTCCGCGGGCGACGACCTTGCCGTCACCATCGAGCAGCTGCCAGGCGATCGGTCCGGGATAGAGGCCGGGCACGATTGCGGTCTTCGGATCGTCCGGCTGGAAGCCGAGCTGGCTGAGATCGATCGGCGTCGCCGGCGAAGCGGCCGCGAGCAGCAATGGCGCGGCGAGGACTGCCGAGAACCGAAAGCGCAAATCCTCCCCCGGAGGGGGAGGATTGAAGAGGGACTTCACTCCCCTGCCCCGGCGAACAGCCCGAACACCGAGCCTACGAAACCGCCGGCGACGCTGGTGGTGAGGCTGTCGGTCTCGACCTTGCCGAGATGCTTCCAGACGGGCTTCGCACCGGGCGCAGCATAGCTGAAGGCGTAGCTGCGGCCCTGCACGGCGATGCGCAGGCGGATCGGGCCGGCCGGCGCCGGGGCGGTGGCAAGCGTCTTGCCGAGCTTCGGCGCGGTCGGCCCCTCGCGCTGGTCGAGCGTGATCACGTCCTTGCCGCCGACGCGCTTGCGGCCGACGAAGAACCAGTAATCGTCGTTCTGGAGCACGGCGAGGCCGGCGCGGTCGCCGTCCTTCTCGGGCGCGAATTTCACGGTGGTTTCCGCAACGGCATTGGTGTGCTGCTGGCGGCGGGCGAGGAAGCTCGGGTTGGCATTGTCGCCAAGGCCGGCGGCGCGCGCCTTGAGCATCAGGCCGGCGGCGCCGGTGCGGTACCAGTCCTCGCGCGGGTTGCGCAGCATCATCCAGTACGCGGGCAGCTTGCCGCGGAAATCATCGCGGAGCGTGAAGGCGCCCGAGGTGGGGATCGGCGCCTTGCCCTGGGGCAACGCCGGCTTCGCGTGGGTCCAGGGGATCGGCGTGGCGGGCGGCAGGATCACGGGCCAGCCGTCTTTCCATTCCACCGGGAGCAGGAACGTCTCGCGGCCGGTGGTGTAGAAATCGCCCGCGTAGGGGCGCACTGCGAGGAAGGTCGCCCACCACTTCCCGTCGGGCGTGGTGACGAGCTGGGCGTGGCCGGCCGAGGTGATCGGCATCGGGCGGTCGCGTGGCAGGTCGCGCTGGGTGAGGATCGGGTTGCCGGACCAGGCTTCATAGGGGCCGGCCACGCTCTTCGAGCGCAGGATCACCTGGCTATGGCCCTCGGCGGTGCCGCCTTCGGCACAGCTGAGATAATACCAGCCGTCCTTCTTGAAGATGTGCGGTCCCTCAATCCAGATCGGCTTCTTCGAAAGGTCGATGCCGCCGTTCACCAGCACCTTGCGGGGGCCGAAGGTCTTGTTCGTCTTGCGGTCGAACCCCTGGATCCAGATCGCGCGATGCCCCTGATAGAGCGGCGTGCCTTCGGGCGGGCCGTTGTTGACCACCCAGGTGCGGCCGTCGTCATCGAAGAACATCGAGGGATCGATGCCGCCTTTGAGATCGGGCAGCCAGATCGGATCTGACCAGGGGCCTGCCGGGTTCTTCGCGGTGAGCAGGAAGTTGTCGCCACAATCGACACAGGTGTTGAGCAGGTAGAAGGTACCGTCCTTCGCCTGGATCGAGGGCGCGAAGACGCCGCGCGACAGGCCGAGCTGCTTGAAATCGAGCATGTTCGGCCGGCCGATCGCATTGCCGATCTGGGTCCAGTGGACGAGGTCGCGACTGTGGAAGACCGGGATGCCGGGAAAATAGCTGAAGGTGGAGGTGACGAGGTAGAAGTCGTCGCCGACGCGAGTGACGCTGGGGTCCGGGTAGAAGCCCTTGAGGATGGGATTGCGATAGTCGCTCGGACCGGCGGTGAGCAGGTCCGAAGCATCCCTGCCGCTATAGGTGAAGCTGGAGAAAGTCGCGACCGGCTGGGCGGTGGCGGGGGCTGCCACAAGCGCCCCGATCGTCACCCCGGCAAACGCCGGGGCCCAGAGTCCCAAGCGACACAGCAGAGAAACCCTGGGTCCCGGCTTTCGCCGGGATGACGGAAAAGAATTGCAGGTCATCATGCTGCGCAATGCTCCCGGATGAAGTCGCGGTGTCTGGGCATGTAGTCGGCGGAATTGGCGATCGCCTCGCGGATATGGGCAAGCCGGTCGCGGGTTTCGGCGAGGGGCATCACGTCCGCCACCGGATCGTGCGACGCCGGCTCCATCAGCTGGCCGAGCATCACCGCGAACCAGCTGGTGTCGTTGAACAGTTCCTCATTCTCGCGGAAGGCGCGGCCATGGGTGCGGAAGACCCGCATCTTCTCGGCGAGCCGCTCGGGAATCTCCATCGTGCGGCAATAGTCCCAGAAGGGGGAATCGGTGCGTTCGGTCGCGTGGTAATGCAGGACGAGGAAGTCGCGGATTTCCTCGTAATCGGTCTGCATGATGCGGTTGTACCGGTCGATATCGGCCTGGTTGAAGTCGCGGTCGGGGAACATCGTCAGGAAGCGCGACAGGCCCGACTGGATCAGCCAGATCGAGGTGCTCTCCAGCGGCTCGAGGAAACCGCCCGACAGGCCCATGGCGACGCAGTTCTTGACCCACATCTTGTTGCGGTGGCCGGTCTTGAACGGGACGGTGCGCGGATCGGCGAGCGGGGCGCCGTCGAGATTGGCCATCAGGATCGCGGTCGCCTCGTCGTCGGACATATAGTCGGACGAGAAGACATGGCCGTTGCCAATCCGGTGCTGGAGCGGGATGCGCCACTGCCAGCCTGCCGTATGCGCGGTGCTGCGGGTGTAGGGCGTCCAGGCGTCGACGCTCTCGCACGGGACGGCGATCGCGCGGTTGCAGGGCAGCCACTGCGACCAGTCGGTATAGCCGGCCTTCAATGCCTGCTCGATGATCAGGCCGCGGAAGCCCGAGCAATCGATGAACAGGTCGGCCTCTAGCCGGGTGCCGTCCTGCAGCTGGACCGACTGGACGAAGCCGTCCTCGCCGCGCAGCTTCACGTCGACGATCTTGCCTTCGCGGCGAGTGACGCCGCCCTCCTCGGCATAGCGGCGGAGGAACTTCGCATAGAGGCCGGCGTCGAAATGATAGGCATAGGCGATGGTGGAGAGCGGCGAATTGCCCGCGTCGATCGGGCGCATGAACTTGTTGTCGCGCGCCGCCATCGCCTGAAGCGACCAGTTGTCGAGGTCCGGCGCTTCGCCGAGCTGGCGGAGGCGGAGATAGTAGGCGTGGAAGGACACGCCCTTCATGTCGATGCCATAGCCGCCGAACGGGTGGAAATAGCGATGACCCAGCCGGCCCCAATTATGGAACTCGATCCCCAGCTTGAAGCTGCCCTTCGTCTCGCGGACGAACTGGTCCTCGTCGAGGCCGAGCATGCGGTTGAAGGTCGCCATCTGCGGGATGGTCGCCTCGCCCACGCCGATGATGCCGATCTCATCCGATTCGACGAGGGTGATCTTCGCATAGTCCGGGCCGAGGATGCGCGCGAGCGTGGCGGCGGTCATCCAGCCGGCGGTGCCGCCGCCGACGATGAGGATCGAGCGGATATTGCGGTCGCTCGGATTGTTTGGGGTCATGCGTCGTTCCTTGCGGGCGCGTTGCGGGCGAGCCACTCCTCGTGGCGCGGCATCGCCTTGGCGGCGCGGGCGAACATTTCGTGGATGCGCGACAGGCTGGTGGCGAGCTTGTCCTCGTCGAGCCCGTCGACCAACGGATCCCAGCCGGCCGGGATTACCCCCTGCCCCAGCAGCACCGCGATCCAGCTGGATTCGGCGAACAGCTCGTCCTCGTAGCGGAAGAAGCGGCCGCGCGCCCGGAACAAAGCGAGCTTGCGTTCGAGGCTCTCGGGGATCGCCATCTCGCGGACGCGGTGCCAGAGGTCGCCGTCCTGCCGTTCATTGGCGTGGTAATGGAGGATGATGAAGTCGCGGACCTGCTCCATCTGGGTGTCGGTCAGCCGGTTGAACTCGTCGCGCTCCACGGAGGAGAATCCGGTGTCGGGGAGCAGGGCCATCAGCTTGTGGATACCCGACTGGATCATGTGGATGCTGGTCGATTCAAGCGGCTCGAGGAAGCCGCTGGAGAGCCCGAGCGCGATGCAGTTCTTCTCCCAGGCGCGCTTGCGGCGGCCGGCTTCGAACTTGAGGAGGAAGGGATCGCGCAAGGGCGCGCCGTCTAGGTTCGCCAGCAGCGTCTCGCAGGCTTCGTCGTCGGAGATATCGGCGCTGCAATAGACATGGCCGTTGCCGACGCGGTGCTGGAGCGGGATGCGCCATTGCCAGCCGGCGCGATGCGCGGTGCTGCGGGTGAAGGGGGTGATCTCCGGCCCGGGGCTGGCGCTGGGCACCGCGACGGCGCGGTCGCATTGCAGCCAGTGCGACCAGCTTTCCCAGCCGGTGTGGAGCGCCTGCTCGATCAGCAGCGCGCGGAAGCCGGTGCAGTCGATGAACAGCTCGCCGGGGATGCGGCGATCGCCCTCCAGCACCACCGCCTCGATATAGCCGTCCTCGGCGCGCAGCGGGACATGGGCGACCTTGCCCTCGATCCGAACGACGCCGCAGGCTTCGGCGTAAGCGCGGAGATATTTCGCGTAGAGCGAGGCGTCGAACTGATAGGCATAGGCCATGCGCGACAGGATCGAGCCGGGATCCTGCACCGGCGGCTGGTAGCGCCCGGCGGTCATCGCCAGCGCGCAGACATTATAGTCGTCGATCTCGCGGGCGCGGCCGTCTTCGTAGAGTTTCCGCCAGATCTGATGGAACTTCACGCCCTCGACATCGAAGCCGAACTCGCCGAACGGGTGGACATAGCGATGCCGGTCACGCGTCCAGTTCACGAACTCGATGCCGAGCTTTATCGTGCCCTGGGTCTTGGCGAGGAAGTCGTTCTCGTCGATGCCGAGCAGCGCGTTGAAGTTGCGGATCGGCGGGATCGTCGCCTCGCCGACGCCGACGGTGGCGATCTCGTCGGACTCGATAAGCGTGACCGAGACACCGGTCGAGACCAGCCGCGAGAGCGCGGCGGCGGCCATCCAGCCCGCAGTACCGCCGCCGACGATGACGATTTGGCGGATCGGCGCTGGCGCGGTCATGCGATCAATCCTTCGGCGCGGAGGGTCGCGCCATGGTGCGGCATCGCGCGGACCGCGTCGAGGATCAGCGCGCGGATGCGGCCGACATGCTCGGCGAGTGCTTCTTCGGGAATGGCATCGGCGAGTGCATCGTGGCGGCGCGGGCGGACACCCTGGCCGTCGAGCACCGCGACCCAGTCCTCCGCCTCGAACAGCTCGCCGTCATAGAGCGGCACACGGCCACGGCTCTCGTACAGGTCGAGCTTATGTTGAAGGGTGGCGGGCACGGGCGCGGCGCGGGCATGATCCCAGAGCGGTTCGCCGATGCGGCCATTGGTCCGGTAGTGGAGGATGGCGAAGTCGCGGACGCGGTCGGCTTCCTCGGCGGTCAGGCGGTTATACTCGGCGGGCTCCGGGCCGTTCGGGGCGGCGGGGAGCAGCCCGATCAGCCGGGCGAGCGCGTTCTGGAGGAGCGCGAGGTTCCAGCCGTGGAGCGGCTCGATCAGCGTGGCGGCAGCACCGAGCGCGACGACATTGCCGGTCCAGGCGTGGGTACGACGGCCCTGGGCGATCGGAATCGCGTCGGGCTGCTCGGAGACGTGGCCCGAGGCGTAGAACAGTGCCCCACCCTGCCCGCCGACCAGCGGCACGGTGCGCTGCCAGCCCGCCTCGAAGGCGCCGGCATGCGCATAGGGTGGCGGAACGCCGTCGGCCGGGTTCCAGCTTTCGACCACGCGATCGCAGGGGAGCCATTCGGCCCAGCTCTCCCAGTCGCCGTCGCCGGAAAGCAGCGCGGCAGGGCCGGAGCAATCGAGCCAGAGGTCGGCGATCAGACGGGTGTCGTCCCGGAGTTCGACCGCATCATCGGTGAAGGCGCGGAAGCTGCCGGCAGGTTGCAGGCCGGCTGCGGCGCGCAAGGTTTCGGCGAGACCGACGCGGTCGAGATGCAGGCCATACCCATAGCTGGAGAGGATCGAGCGCGGGTCTTCGCTCGAACGATCGAAACGGCCCGAGGCGGCGGCGATGGCAGCCAGCGAATAGTCGGCGAGGCGCAGCGGGTGCCCGGCCGCACGGAGACGAGCGGCGAGCTGGTGGTAGGCGGTGTTGGCGAGCGGGGCGCCGATCGTGCCGAAGGGCAGGAACCAGTCCGCCTCCCCCGCCCATCCGGAAAAGGCGGTGCCGAGCGCGAAGCTGCCATGGGAAGCGCGGAGAA
>PJUL01001145.1_pt1 | contig 12626 bp, 10 predicted proteins | sample 1512221 | NCBI WGS metagenome assembly PJUL01 (sample SAMN08177667, study PRJNA422409) | Feces metagenome, whole genome shotgun sequencing project.
ATCCTGAGGCTGGCCCCCGGCCTGCGCCGAGGAAGGAAGCGGGGATTGTCGCGCCCGGCCAGCTCGACAGCCATTACGCGCCCTCCAAGCCGGTTCGCCTCAACGACGATGGCGCGAAGCAAGGCGAGTATCTGATCGGCTTCGGTCCGATTGCCGGCTCCGAAACCGTGGCGGCTGGCGGCTATCTCACTGAGGCCGCAGCGAATCTTTGCGATGCGCTCCACCGCGCCGATGCGAGCGATGCGGCCGCCATTGCGGTCGCGCCGATCCCTGCGGTCGGCATCGGCGTGGCGATCAACGACCGCCTGCGCCGCGCTGCCTTCTAGCGCGCGACCAGCCGCAGCCAGCCGTTCGCGTCGGTCTCCACATCGAGATCGCGATAATCCGCCCGGGCGGGGTGCGGCGTGTCCATCACATCGTGATGCGTCTCGGTGATCACGATCGCCGCAGCGCCTGCGGCATCGGCGGCCGCGATGCCGGCGGGGCTGTCCTCCCAGACCAGGCAATCGCCGATCTCGACGCCCAGCCGCTCGGCGCCCAGCAGGAAACAGTCGGGCGCGGGCTTGCCGTGCGCGACATCCTCGGCGGCGATGACGATCTCGGGCAGGGGAATACCGGCGGCCTCAAGACGGCGCAGCGCCAGCGCGCGCGGGGCGGAGGTCACCAGCGCCCAGCGCCCGGCGGGGATGCGGGCGAGAAAGGCAGCCGCGCCGCCGACTTCCGCCAGCCCTTCGATATCGTCGATCTCGGCTTGGGTGAGCGTTTCGGTCTCCGCCTCGGCATCCACGCCGGCGGGGGCGAAGCGGCGGATCGTCTCGATCGCGCGGACGCCGTGCAGCGCCGCCATCAGCGGATCGGTCTCGATCCCGTGCCGCGCCGCCCAGGCGCGCCACACGCGGTCCACCACCGCCATCGAGTTCACGAGCGTGCCGTCCATGTCGAACAGGAAGGCGGCGAAGCTACGGTCGGGAAGCGTCATCGCCGTTCCCCTCACCACAGTGCCGCCGTCGCCGCAACCCGTGAGCCGCTTTACTTCCGACTCCATCGGGACCTACAAATCTGCGCAGGTCTGGATGGGAGAGACCGAACACAGCAGGAGGGCAACAAGCATGAGTAATGTGCAACGTGGTCTTGCCGAACTGATCGGCACGTTCTGGCTCGTTTTCGGTGGATGCGGCAGCGCTGTGCTGGCCGCGGCGTTTCCGGATGTCGGCATCGGGCTGGCGGGCGTCAGCCTTGCCTTCGGCCTGACCGTTCTCACCATGGCCTATACGGTCGGCCATATCTCGGGCTGCCATCTCAATCCGGCGGTGACCTTCGGCCTGTGGGCCGGCGGGCGCTTCCCGGCAAAGGGCATCCCGCTCTACGTGGCCGCGCAGGTGATCGGCGCGGTGATCGCGGCGGGCCTGCTCTGGTACGTCGCCAGCGGCGCGCCGGGCTATGCCGGCGGTCTCGCTTCCAATGGCTTTGGCGAGCATTCGCCCGGCCATTTCTCGTTCCAGGCCGGCATGGTGATCGAGGTCGTGCTGACCTTCATGTTCCTGCTGGTGATCATGGGCTCGACCGACACCCGCGCGCCGGCCGGCTTCGCGCCGATCGCGATCGGACTGGCGCTCACGCTGATCCACCTGATCTCGATCCCGGTGACCAATACCTCGGTCAATCCGGCGCGCTCGACCGGGCCGGCATTGCTTGAGGGCGGCATCGCGCTCCAGCAGTTGATCTGGTTCTGGATCGCGCCGATCGCCGGCGGGTTGATCGGCGGTGTCGTCTACAAGGCGCTGGGCGCCGATGCGGGCAAGCGCCCGCCGATCGAAGGCGAAGCGCTGCCCGCGGAGTGACGCGGAAGGGGGCGCGGCGTCAGGCTGCCGTCGCGCCTTCCTTGCTGCGTGCGGCGAAGCTCTTGCGGAGCTTGCGCAGCTTGGGCGGGATCACCGCCAGGCAATAGGGGTTACGCTGGCCGTCGCCCTGCCAATATTCCTGGTGGTAATCCTCGGCCGACCACCATTCGCCGAGCGGCTCGATCGCGGTGACGATCGGCTCGGGCCAGTCGGGACGGGCGCGCTCGATCGCATCCAGCGCCTCGCGCTCCTGCTCCGCCGAATGCGGGAAGATCGCCGAGCGATACTGGGTGCCGATATCGTTGCCCTGCCGGTTGAGCTGGGTCGGATCGTGAGTCGCCAGGAAGATGTCGAGGATCTCGCCGTACGAGATCTGGTCGGTATCGAAGCTCACCCGGATTGCTTCTGCGTGTCCGGTCGTGCCCGTACAGACTTCCTTGTAGGTCGGGTTTTCCTTGGTGCCCCCGATATAGCCGCTTTCGACCGACTGGACGCCGATCACATCGTTGAACACGGCCTCGGTGCACCAGAAGCACCCTCCGGCCAGCGTAGCGGTTTCAATGCTCATCGCGAACTCCTTGCTATCGTCGCAAAGATAGGATTGGACGCGCCAAGAACAATGCGGAGTTTGGTATGCGCGAAGGCACGGTGCTGGTTACGGGCGGGGCAGGCTATATCGGCAGCCATGCGGTGCTGGCGCTGCTCGATGCGGGCTGGCAGGTCGTGGTGGTCGACAATCTGGTCACCGGCTTCGACTGGGCCGTCGATCCCCGCGCCAAGCTGGTAGTCGCGAACATCGCCGATGACGACAAGGTCCGTGCCGCGATCCGCGACAATGGCGTGATCGCGATCATGCACTTCGCCGGATCGGTGGTGGTGCCCGAGAGCGTGACCGACCCGCTCAAATATTACCGCAACAACACCGCCGCGAGCCGTTCGCTGATCGAGAGCGCGGTGGCCGAGGGCGTGAAGCACTTCATCTTCTCCTCGACCGCGGCGACCTATGGCATCCCCGAGGTCGTGCCGGTGCGCGAGGACAGCCCGAAGCAGCCGATCAACCCGTACGGCATGTCCAAGCTGATGACCGAGATCATGCTGAAGGACGTCGCCGCGGCGCATCCGATCAACTATGCGGCGCTGCGCTATTTCAACGTCGCCGGCGCCGATCCGCAGGGCCGCACGGGCCAGTCGACCGCCGGGGCGACGCACCTGATCAAGATCGCGGCCGAGGCAGCGACCGGCAAACGCAGCCATGTCTCGGTGTTCGGCACCGATTTCGACACACCCGACGGCACTGGCGTGCGCGACTATATCCATGTCAGCGACCTGGCCGCGGCGCATGTCGATGCGCTCGACCTGCTGATCGCCAGGCCGGGGGACAACCACACGCTGAATGCCGGCTATGGCCGCGGCTTCTCGGTACTGCAGGTGCTCGATGCCGTGGACCGGGTGACCAACCTGACGATCGAGCGCAAGCTTGAAGGCCGGCGTGCGGGCGATCCCGATGCGCTGATCGCCGACAATAGTGCGATCCTGGCCGCGCTGCCGTGGCGGCCGAAGCACGACGATCTCGAAGGCATCGTCAAGGACGCGCTGGCCTGGGAGCGGAAGCTCGCCGAGCGGCAGGGCTGATCACATCATTTGTAGTCCCGGCCTTCCCGCTGTCTTTGCCGATGGTCGGAAAAGCGGGAGCCCGGCTCAAGGCCGGGATGACGATCAGAGTGCGCCGGCTCTGCTTCGGTCGAGCATCGCCAGCTCGATCCGCCACCACAGCATCGCCCAGACCCCGCCGAATGCCCAGCCGGCGGCGACGTCGCTTGGCCAGTGGACGCCGAGATAGATTCGGCTGAGGCCGACCGAGGCGGTCAGGATCAGTGCGACGATCAGCACGAAGGCGCGGATGCGGCGGTTGGGCAGGACCGGGAAGAGCAGGGTGGCGAGGGTCAGGTAGACGATTGCGCTGATCGCGGCATGGCCGCTGGGGAAGCTGTGCGAGTTCACTTCCATCAGCTGGCCGGTCAGCAGCGGGCGTGGGCGGGCGATGAAGGCGCGGATCGTCTCCACCGCGACCGAGCCGAAGAACGAGGCGCCGACCACCAGGAACGCGGTGCGCAGGCGTCCGGCGAGTCCGAGGAAGATCGCCGAGACCAGCACGATGAAGGTCAGCACGGTGGAACTGCCGAGCGCGGTCACGTCGCGCACCGCGGAGGGAAGCCAGGCAGGACCGATCGGATGCAGCGGCTGACCGGGCACGCGCATGGCGAGCAGGATCGCGCGGTCGATCGTGGCGCCATCGCCTTCGACGAGTTCGTGGCCGAACCAGATCAGCGCAAGCAGAAACAGCGCGAAGCCGGCGGCGGCGAGGATCGGCCAGGGCAGGCGGCGCGAGGCGGGCGGAGCTTCGGGAGCGGGAGCGTGCATGGCCATCGGATCGCCCAACGGCTTCCGAATGGCAAATATCCAGCGTCATCCCCGCTTTCGCGGAGATGACGCCGGGGAAGATGGTCAGATCTGGATGCGTGCGGTCACGCGGATGTCGCGGCCCGGGAGCGGAGCGTAATCCTTGAGCACGCTCGCGGCGCGGCGCGCCTCGACGTCGAAGATGTTGTTCGCCTGCAGGGTCAGGCTGGTGTTCGACCCCACGCCCCAGGGCTTCCACGAGACCGAGGCGTTGACCAGGGTGAAGCCGTTGGTGGGCGTCTCGAAGGCCGAGATGCGGTTCTGGTCGAAGACATGCTCGACTTCGCCGCGCAGGGTGAAGGCGTCCGAGGTCGCCTCGAGCCCGCCGTTGATCCGCAGCGGCGGAATCCGCGGCGCGGGGCCGGTGCCGACGACCTCGGCATGGACGTAATCGGCCAGCGCGGTGGCGTTGATCGAGAAGTCCTTCACCGTCGCGAGGCGCAGCGAGCCTTCCGCCTCGAAGCCGTAATAGCGGGCATCGGCCTGATTATACTGGAAGACCGGCAGATCATCCTGGGTCGCGCCGGTGGGCGTGTCGTAGATATAGCCCTTGAACCAGTTGTAATATGCCGAGGTCGAGAAGGCGAAGCCATCGCCATTGCCCTTGAAGGTCGCCTCGACGCCCCAGCTCTTTTCGGTGCCGAAGTTCGGGTTGCCGATCTCATAGGCCTGGGTGCCGGCGTGCGGACCGTCGGCGAACAGCTCTTCCGGCGTCGGCGCACGCTCGGCGCGCGAGACGTTGACGCCGAAGCGCATGCCCGGTGCGACCGCATAGCTGGCGCCGAGCGACGCGGAGAAGCTGTTGAAGCTGCGGTTATAGGCCGGGTTGCCGATATCTTCGTCGGCCTGGGCGCTCAGGTCGTTGTGCTCGAAGCGGGCCGCCGCCTCGGCCTTGAACGCGCCCAGGTCGAGCGACTGGAGCGTGAACAGGCCGAACTGCTGGGCCGAGTTCTTGGGCAGGAACTTCTCGTCGCCGACGACATGCATGTCGCGCAAGGAAAACTGGCCGCCGATCAGGCCGTCCCAGCCGCCGCGCGCGGTCTGGACCAGCTCGAGTCGGCCCTCATAGCCCTGATTGTAGAAGGTGGTGCCGACGGTGCCGTCCTCGGCGATCTCCGAATGCTTGTAGTCCGCCGCAGCCCAGCGGGTGCGGATCTGCTTGAAGATGCCGCCGCCGGTATCGACTTCGCCGCGGATGTCGACGCGGGTCTGCTGGGCATGGAGGCGTACCTGTTCGGCCTCGATCGACGGATCGAGCGAATAGCGCACCGGCACGCCGTAGAAGGTGTCGAAATGGCTCACCGAGAAGCCGACATTGTTGTTGCCGTCGATGATCGCAGCACCGCCGGCGACGTCCCAAGTCTTGGCCGCGGTATTGGGCACCTTGCCCTTGAGATCGGCCAGTTCCTGGATCTCGGGATCCGCGCTGGCGGCTGCCTGGGCACGCAGCGGGCCGCTGAGCACATAGCCGCCGGTGCGCTGGTCACCGGTCTGGGTGAAGCTGCCATCGGCGTGGAGGACGATCTTGCTGGTCACCGGCACATCCGCGGTGCCCGAGGCGGAGCGCTCGTTGGCGGCGCTGCCATAGCTGGCAATGCCGTCGAAATGGATCGGCTCGTCGGGCACGTGGCGCGGGATGCGGCTGTCGATGACGTTGACCACGCCGCCGATCGCCGAGGGGCCGAAGATCAGCGCCGTGGGGCCGCGTAGCACTTCGATGCGATCGGCGGTGAGCGGGTTGATGATCGGCGCGTGATCGGCCGATGTGTTCGACACGTCGATGCTGCCGATGCCGTCGGTGAGCAGCGGCGCGCGGGCGCCGACAAAGCCGCGCAGCACGGGGCGCGAGGCATTGGGGCCGAACGACGTCGCCGAGACGCCCGGCTGGCTGGCGAGCGTGTCGCCGATCGTCGGGCGCAGATCGCGGGTCAGTTCTTCCTTGGCGAGAACGGTGGTGCCGCCCAGCACGTCCGCAGTGTTGCGCGCGCGGGTACCGGTGACGACGATCTGGGCGCCGGGCTGATCATGATCCTGGTCGCTTGCGGCCGGAGCCTTTGCTTCCGTTGCGGGAGCGGCGTCTCCGGTTGCCGAAGTCTCGTTGCTGGCGGTCGGCTTCTCTTCCGCATGGGCGGGGAGGGCGAGCAGGGCGGCGGAGGCGAGCAACAGCGGACGCAACAACATCAACGAATCTTCCTGAACCATGGATTTGCTGCGATGCGGTAGCCGTGATGTTATAAGGTATCAAGCCTCTTGCGGTCATACTTGCGCATAGTCGGCTGCCTGTGTCTCCCCCGCTACACTGCGCGCACGGTCATGGACGGTTTCGCGGCGGATCGTCGCAGTTGCGGAAACCTTGCGATGCCGCGCGCACGGCTAATCATCTGCGTTCGACGCGCCTAGATGCTGGCCTGCAAACAGGAGGACATCATGGCGTATCTCGATACCGGTCTTGGGACTGGGGCAGGGCTGCACGAAGGGCTCGCCGGAACCGTTTCGGCCGAAGCCGCACTGAGCCCGCTAGAGCTTCGCACGCTTCAACTCTCCCAGGTCGATGGCCGCGCGTCGCTGCGCGCGCCGCGGCGGATCGAGCGGATCGGCGCCATGCTGTTCGGTTCGCGCCGGGTTTCGGGCCTCGCCAATGCGCGGCTCGAGGCATTGCGGCGCTTCGCAGTCCTGTACCGTCTCGACGGTGCGCGACTCGATTCGGGCGAGATCGCACGGGCGCAGGCCGCCGGGCTGAGCGCGGTGATGCTCAATCGCGTCCAGCATATCATCGACGGCTGGCCGCGCCGCGCGGGAGCGCTGGTGCGCGCTGCGTCGGTCCTGGCGGTGGTCGGGCTGGCAACGGTCGCAGGTGCGACCGGCTATTTCTGGCTGGCCGAGGAACTCGACCCGATGGTGGCGGCGATCCTCGTCGGCGCTGTGACGGTGACACTGGTGCCGCTGTTCGGAGGCGGTGCCCGCCGCTGATCTGGTATAGAACCGCTGCGCCGATTCTGGTCCAGTGAATTGGTATTCAAATTGGCTTGCACGTAATTTGCGCGACTGGTAGGCATCCACATCGGCCACAAGAGCCGGTGGGGAGGACTCGTTGCGACTCTGGGCGCTGTCGATGGGGATGCTTGCGGTGGCTGCCAGTCCGGCAGCGGCGCGCGACACCCTTGTCCATAATCAGCAGGAATATGTAGCGGCAGCCAGGGCGCTGGCGCCGGGCGATCGCATCGTGCTCGCCAATGGCGAGTGGCGCGACTTCGCGGTCCGTTTCTCCGGCCAGGGCAGCGAAGCCAGGCCGATCACCCTGACGGCGGAGACGCCGGGCAAGGTTATCCTGACCGGTGCCTCGAGCCTGCGCATGGCGGGCAACTGGCTGGTCGTCTCGAACCTGGTGTTCAGGGATGGGCATGGCACCGGCGAAGACCTGATCGCCTTTCGCTACGATACCAAAAGCTGGGCGGAGAATTCGCGGCTGACCGGGATTGTCGTCGACGGCTATGGTGCCCCGACACAGGCCAGGACCGATCACTGGGTATCGCTATACGGCCGGGGCAACCGGGTCGATCACTCGCATTTCACCGGCAAGGTGCATGGCGGGGCGATGCTGGTCGTGGTGCGCGCCGCCTATGGCCCGAGCGAGAACCATCACCGCATCGATCATAATTACTTCGGTCCGCGCTCGCCGCTGGGCGAGAATGGCGGCGAGACGATCCGTATCGGCACCAGCCAGGAATCGCAGAGCGACTCCTTCACGGTGGTCGAGGACAATTATTTCGAGCGCTGCGACGGCGAGGTCGAGATCGTCTCGATCAAGTCGGGCAAGAATATCCTGCGCCGTAATGTCGTGGTCGAGAGCCAGGGCGCCTTCGTCATGCGCCACGGGCACGGCAACACGATCGAGGACAACGTGTTCTTCGGCAATGGCGTGAAGCGCACCGGTGGCATCCGGGTGATCAACCGGCACCAGCTCGTTCGGAACAACTATCTCGAGGGTCTGGCTGGCGAGGGCCCCTACAGCGCAATCACGCTGATGAACGGCGTGCCCAATTCGCCGCTCAACCGCTATGTTCAGGTCGAGGATGCGCTTATCGAGCGCAACAGCGTGATCGATGCAGCGACGGTGACCTTGGGTAATGGCGCCGATGCCGAATTGTCGCTGCCGCCGATCTCGACCCGCTTCGTCGGCAATCTCTTCGTAAACGCAAAGCGCGGCGATCCCTTCGTCGCCAAAGCGGACATCGCCGGGATCAGTTTTACCGGCAATGTCATGTCCGTGCCCGGACCCGCAGCTCTGCCGATCCCGATGGACCGCCGCCAAGTGGCGCTCAAGCGCGCCGCCAATGGCTTGCTCTATCCGAACGATCCGGCGCTGGCGAAGATCGGTGCCGATCGCACGCTCAAGCCCATCACGCGCGAGGAGACCGGTGTCTCCTGGTACGCCAAGCCTGCGGCCTCGCCGCTTCCGGGAAGCAATTGATGACTCGTTTCGCGTTTTTCCTCGCCGGTTCTGCCCTGCTCGCCACCCCAGCAATGGCGCAGACCGCGCCGGGCACCCAGCCGACGCTGTTCCGCGCGGCCGAGATGGCGGCGACCGCCAAGGAAGCCACCGCCTATCCGCTGTTCAACGCCGAGCTGAAGCGGGTGCGCCGCGAGGTCGACAAGGCGATCAAGGCGGGTGTGGTCGTGCCGCTGCCCAAGGATCCGGGCGGCGGCTACACGCACGAGCAGCACAAGCGGAACTACACCGCCATCTACGGCGCGGGTCTGCTGTTCCGGATCACCGGCGAGCAGCGTTATGCCGATTTCGCACGGGCCGAGCTGCTGGAGTACGCCAAGCTCTACCCGACGCTGGGCAACCATCCGGCGGCGAGCGACCAGCGCCCGGGGCGGTTGTTCTGGCAGAGCCTCAACGACGCGGTCTGGGCGGTCTATGCCGTTCAGGGCTATGATGCGATCCGGGACTCGCTGAGCGCCGCCGACCGCGCGACGATCGACGACAATGTCTTCCGCCCGATGGCGAGCTTCCTCTCGGCCGGCCAGGCCGAGGAGTTCGACCAGATCCACAACCATGCCACCTGGGCCTGCGCCGCGGTGGGCATGATCGGCTATACGCTGCGCGACAAGGACTTTGTCGAAGTGGCGCTGAAGGGGCTGAAGCGTGACGGCAAGTTCGGCTTCCTCGCGCAGATCGACCAGCTCTTCTCGCCCGACGGCTATTATGTCGAAGGGCCCTATTACCAGCGCTACGCGATGCTGCCCTTCGTGCTGTTCGCGCGCTTCATCGAAGCGAACCAGCCCGAGCAGAAGATCTTCCAGCACCGCGACGGTGTGCTGCTCAAGGCGATCCGGACCTCGATCCAGACCACCTATGATGGCTTCTTCTTCCCGTTCAACGACGCGATGCCGGACAAGAGCCTGAAGACCGACGAGCTCTACCAGTCGGTGGCGATCGGCTATGAAGTGACCAAGGACCCGGCGCTGCTCTCGGTCGCCAAGTGGCAGGGCCGCACCGTGTTGACGCCGGACGGGTTGATGGTTGCGCGCGATCTGGCGGCAGGCAAGGCTCAGCCTTTCCCTTTCGCCTCGCAGTTCCTGAGCGACGGACCGAAGGGTGACATGGGTGGCCTCGCCATCATGCGCTCGGGGCCGACCGACACCGATCAGGTGCTCGTCGCCAAGAACGCCGCGATGGGCATGGGCCATGGCCATTTCGACAAGCTGAACTGGATTCTCTACGACAACGGCCACGCCATCGTGACCGATTACGGCGCCGCGCGCTTCCTCAATGTCGAGAGCAAGGACGGCGGGCGCTACCTCAAGGAAAATGAGAGCTGGGCGAAGCAGACCGTTGCCCACAACACGCTGGTGGTGAACGAGACCAGCAACTTCGGCGGCAAGTGGAAGGTCGGCGACAAGCTCGCGCCGAAGCAGCTGTTCTGGGCGAGCACGCCGCAGGCGACGATCAGCACAGCCGAGATGGCCGGCGCCTGGCCGGGCGTCCGCTATCGTCGCACGCTGATCCAGCTGCCGGTAGACGGTATCGAGAGCCCGATGATCGTCGACCTGCTCGACGTGACCGGCGACAAGCCCGCCACCTATGACCTGCCGCTGCACTATGCCGGACAGATCACCGCGATCGGCTTTCCGCTCCAGTCGAACACTGCCGAGCGGCCGGTTCTCGGCAAAGCGAATGGCTATCAGCACATCTGGGTCGATGCGACGGGAACGCCTGCGGCGGACAATGGCGCGATCACCTGGATCAACGACAACCGCTTCTACACCTACCATATGATCGCGCCGGCGGGCGCCAGCGTGATCCTGGGCGAGAGCGGGGCGAACGATCCGCGCTTCAACCTGCGCCGCGAGCCGCTGCTGATCGAACGCGTGACCGGGGCGGCTAGCGCCCAGTTCGTCAACCTGCTCGAGCCGCATGGCAATTACGACGCGGGCGAAGAGAAGACCACGGCGAGCAACAGCCGGGTGAAGGGCTTCACCCATGTTCGCACCGGCGATGCGGACGTGGTGACGATCAAGCTCGCCGATGGTCGCAGCATCACGCTCGCCATCGCTTTCTCGGCCGATGCCAATGCGGCGCATTCGGCGACGGTCGAGGGCAGGAAGCTCGACTGGAAGGGCCATTTCGCCCGCTTCGACGTGGGCAAGGGAAACTGAGCCGATGACGAGGGTGAAAGGGCTTCGCTGGTTCGTCATCGGCCTGATCGGGCTGGTCACCGTCATCAACTATATCGACCGCAACGCGCTTGCGGTGATGTGGCCGGCGGTGTCGAAGGACATCGGCGCGGACAAGGCGGATTACGCGCTGCTCGTGACCATGTTCATGGTCGCCTATGCGTTCGGCCAGTCGCTGTTCGGCAAGCTGCTCGACCGGATCGGCACCCGCATCGGCTTCGTCATCGCGATCGCGGTGTGGTCGGTGTCGATCGGTGCGCATGCGCTCGTCCGCTCGCTCGGCATGCTGATTGGCCTGCGTGTTACTTTGGGCGTGGCCGAGGCGGGCAACTGGCCCGGCGCGGTCAAGGCCAATGCCTTGTGGTTCCCGCCGCAGGAGCGCGCCTTCGCCCAGGGCATCTTCAACGCCGGTGCCGCGATCGGCGCGATCATCGCCGCGCCTGCCGTGGCCGCGCTCTACGGATCGTTCGGCTGGCGGGCGACCTTCGTGCTGGTCGGCGTGCTCGGCTTTGTCTGGCTGATCCCCTGGCTGTTCGTCTACCGTGCCGATCCCGATCGCCATCCCTGGTTGAGCGACGAGGAACGCGCCCATATCAATGCGCGGCCTGCCAAGGCGGATGCCGTTGAGGACGAAGCGCCGGCGCCCGGCATGCTCGAGCTGCTGCGCTATCGCCAGAGCTGGGCGATCCTGCTCAGCCGCTTCTTCCTCGATCCGGTCTGGTGGCTGTTTGTCTCCTGGCTGCCGATCTACCTGGCGGAGACCTTCGGCTTCGACGTGAAGCAGATCGGCATGTTCGGCTGGGTGCCGTTCGTCGGGGCGATGCTCGGCAGCCTGGGCGGGGGCTGGTTCTCCGGCCTGCTGATCGCCCGGGGCTGGGCCGCGATTTCCGCCCGCAAGCTCGCCATCGTCATCGGCTGCGTGATCATGCTGCCGGCGCTGCTGCTCACTGCCCAGGCATCGACTCCGCTGACCGCGGTGCTGCTGATCGCGGTGATCCTGTTCGGCTTCCAGGTGGCAATCAACAACATCCAGACCATGCCTGGCGACTATTTCGCCGGCGGCGCGGTCGGCTCGCTCGCCGGCATCAGCGGCACCGCCGCGGTGGCTGGCACCCTCATCACCACCTGGCTCGTGCCGGTGATGACCACCCAGGGCTATGCGCCAATCTTCGCGCTGGCCGCGGCGATCGTGCCTCTCGCGCTCCTCTCCATCCTGCTCCTCGGCCGCGGACTTCCGCGCGCCGCGGGCACCACTTCCCCAGAACGGAACCCAGCATGAAATTGAAGGACAAGGTCGCCATCGTAACCGGCGGCGGGCGTGACATCGGCAAGTCGGTTTCGCTGCAACTCGCAGCGGAAGGCGCCAAGGTCGCGGTCAACTATCGCAGCGACGCCGAAGCCGCCAAGGCGACCGTCGCGGAGATCGAAGCTGCGGGGGGCACCGCGATCCTGGTCCAGGCCGACGTTACCAAGCCGGCCGAAGTGGCGAAGCTGGTAGAGGAGACCACCGCGGCGTTCGGCGAGCGGGTCGATGTGCTGGTCAACGTCGCCGGCGGCATGGTCGCCCGCAAGACGCTGGCCGACATGGACGAGGCGTTCTTCGACCACGTCATGGAGCTCAACCTCAAATCGGCCTTCCTC
>PJUL01001147.1_pt1 | contig 12613 bp, 10 predicted proteins | sample 1512221 | NCBI WGS metagenome assembly PJUL01 (sample SAMN08177667, study PRJNA422409) | Feces metagenome, whole genome shotgun sequencing project.
CATGCCGACGACTGCGGCCTCCGCGACCTTGGGATGGAGCACCAAGGCGCTCTCCACTTCGGCGGTGCCCATGCGGTGGCCCGAGACGTTGATCACGTCGTCGACGCGGCCGGTGATCCAGTAATAGCCGTCCTCGTCGCGGCGGCAGCCGTCGCCGGTGAAATATTTGCCGCGATAGGTGGTGAAATAGGTCTGGAAGAAGCGCTCATGATCGCCCCAGACCGTGCGCATCTGCCCCGGCCAGCTGCGCGCGATGACCAGATTGCCTTCGGTCGCGCCATGCAGGACGTTGCCGTCGGCATCCACCACTTGCGGATCGACGCCCGGAAAGGGCTTGGTAGCCGAGCCCGGCTTGAGCGCGGTGGCGCCCGGCAGCGGCGTGATCATCTGGCCGCCGGTCTCGGTTTGCCACCAGGTGTCGACGATCGGGCAGCGTCCCTCGCCGACCACGTCATAATACCAGCGCCACGCCTCGGGATTGATCGGCTCGCCGACCGAACCGAGCAGCCGCAGCGATGCGCGAGAGGTGCTGGTGACATAGTTGTCGCCTTCGCGCATCAGCGCGCGCAGCGCCGTCGGGGCGGTATAGAGAATCTCGACCTTGTGGCGGTCGACCACCTGCCAGATGCGGCTGGCGTCAGGCCAGTTGGGCACGCCCTCATACATGAGTGTGGTGCCGCCATTGGCGAGCGGGCCATACACAATGTAGCTATGGCCCGTGACCCAACCGATGTCCGCTGCACACCAGTAGATCTGGCCGGGCCGGTAATCGAACACCAGCTCGTGCGTCAGGCTCGCCCAGAGCAGATAGCCGCCCGAGCTATGGAGCACCCCCTTGGGCTTTCCGGTCGATCCCGAGGTGTAGAGGATGAACAGCGGATCCTCGGCGCCCATCGGCTCGATCGGGCACTCGGCGGAAACGTCGGCGGCGGCCTCGTGATACCAGAGGTCGCGGCCTTCCTGCATCGGAATGTCGCCACCGGTGGCCTTCACCACGATCACCTTCTGCAGGCAGCTGACATGCGCCGCAGCGGCGTCGACATTGGTCTTGAGCGGAACCTTCTTGCCGCCGCGCCGGCCTTCGTCCGCAGTGATCACCACGCTCGAATCGCAATCGGTGATGCGACCCGCCAATGCCTCCGGCGAGAAGCCGCCGAACACCACCGAGTGGATCGCGCCGATCCGCGCGCAGGCGAGCAGAGCGAACGCGGCCTCGGGGATCATCGGCATGTAGATGGTGACGCGGTCACCCTTCCGGACGCCCTGGGCCTTCAGCACATTGGCGAAGCGGCAGACTTCGGCATGGAGCTGGCGATAGGTTATGCGCTTCGGCTCTTCCTCGGGCGCATCCGGCTCCCAGATGATCGCGACCGTGTCGCCGCGCTTGGCGAGGTGGCGGTCGACGCAGTTGGCAGCGACGTTGAGCTTGCCGTCGGCGAACCAGTTGATCCGGAAATCCGCCTCGTCGAACGACCAGTCGCCGGCGATCTCGGGGCGCTTGATCCAGTCGAGCCGGCGGGCCTGTTCGAGCCAGAAAGTGCCGGGATCGGCGAGGCTCATGCCATAGAGCTTCTCATAGCCGGCAGCATCCACCCGAGCGGTACGCGCCCAATTTTCGGGCACTGGGTGTACGCTGACACTATCGCTCATCGCTTGCGGCTCCTCGCTATGTTTGGCGCCTCTCTGCCCAAGCGAGCGCCTCGCGCCAAGCCGTTTCGCGCACGATCCTGCATGAAGCGCGACATATTGCGACAATATTCTTCTGGAACCGAAACGGCTTTGGAAACATCTTGAGGCTTATGTCCAACCGTCCGCTAACCCTGAGCTTCCTGCTCGCCTTGCCGCTTGCCGCCTGCGCGGTGGGTCCGGACTATCATCCGCGTCCTGCATCGGAACTCGGCGTGCCGGACGCCTGGTCGGTCTCCGCAGGGCAGAAGGCACAGGAAGATCTGGGCCAGTGGTGGACCCGTTTCGACGATCCGATGCTCGGCAGCTTGGTGCAGCGTGCGCAGATGGCGAACCTGGATATAGCGCAGGCCGTGGTCCGGCTGCGCCAGGCACGCGAGTCTTTGGTACAGCAGCGCGCAAACCTGCTTCCAAGCCTGAGTGCGTCGGGCGGCGTCTCGCACAGCGAGTCGTTGCGCGGCGGAACCCGCACCACGACGCTGCCGGACGGCACCGTCACCACTATCTCGCAGGGCGGTAGCACCAGCTTCACGATCGGCGGTGACGCGAATTATCAGGTCGATCTGTTCGGCGGCGTGCGTCGCGGCGTCGAGAGCGCCCGGGCAAGCTATGAAGCCAGCGGCTTCGACTATGCGACGGTGCTGATCTCGATCGAAGCGGAGACGGCGCGCAACTATGTGCTGGCCCGTGTTGCGCAGGCGCAAATCGCCAATGCGCGCGAGAGCCTGGGCATTGCGGACGACAATCTCCAGATCGCCGGCTGGCGGGTCCAGGCGGGGCTGGTGTCTTCGGTCGACCAGGAGCAGGCGCGCGCCAGCCGCGCACAGCTCGCCGCCACGGTCCCGACGCTTGAGGCCAGCTACAATAGCGCGGTCTCGCGCCTTGGCGTGCTCACCGGTCAGGCCCCGGGCGCGCTCAAGGCGGAGATGGAAGCGATCAGGCCGATCCCCAAGGGGCCGGACAGCGTTGCCGCGGGCATTCCCGCCGATACGCTGCGCCAGCGCCCCGACGTGCGGGCCGCCGAGCGCAACCTTGCCGCTGCCAGCGCCAATATCGGCGTCGCCACCGCCCAGCTGTATCCCTCTCTGTCGATCGGCGGCAGCATCGATTCGGGCAGTAGCGCGCTCTCCTCGCTCTTCGACGTGATCACCGGGCGGCTGTTCGGCAACATCGCTCAGACGATCTTCGACGGCGGCACCCGGCAGAGCCAGGTCCGTTCGGCCAGAGCCGCGGCGGACGGCGCCTTCCTAGCCTACAAGTCGACGGTGCTGAGCAGCCTCGAAGATGTCGAGAATGCGATCGTCGCCCTGCAGACCGCGCAGCGCCGCGAACAGGAATTCGCGGTCGCGCTCGATGCGGCGAACAACCAGGCCGTCCTCGCGCGCCTGCAATATCGCTCCGGGCTCACCGATTTCACTACGCTCAATCAAGCCGAATCCTCGCTGATCTCCGCGAAGAACGGTCTGGTCTCGGCCCGGTCCGACGAATCGACCGCGCTGATCCAGCTCTATCAGGCGCTGGGCGGCGGCTGGGATGCCAGCACGACGCCCACCATCTCCACGACGACTTCCACGACAGGCGGCTCCGCGAATGGCAACTGATCCGAACCAGAATCTCGATGCCTTTCTCGGCACGCCGCCGCGCCCGTGGTGGCGGCGCTGGCTCAAATGGGGCCTGATCGTCCTTGGCGTACTGCTGGCGGTGCTGCTCGTGTGGCACTTCCTCGGCGGCAAGGAGGAAGTGAAATATGCGACCGACGATGTCGAGCGCGGCAACCTGACCGTCACTGTGTCGGCCACCGGCAAGCTGGCGCCGACCAATCAGGTGACCGTCGGCTCGCAGCTGTCGGGTCAGGTGATCAAGGTGCTGGCCGATGTGAACGATCGCGTCACCGCGGGCCAGCCGCTGGCGCTGATCGATCCGTCGCAGTTCGACGATCAGGTGAAGCAGGCGGAGGCAACCCTTGCGGCGAACATCGCCGCAGTGGGGCAGGCGCAGGCGACGCTGCAGCAGAACAACGCCACGCTGGCGCGCTATCAGGAAGTGAGCCGGCTGTCGGGCGGCAAGGTGCCCGCCAAGACCGAGATGGACAGCGCAATCGGCGATCGCAACCGCGCGCTCGCCAATCTCAACGCGGCCAACGCCAACGTCACCTCGGCGCGCGCCCAGCTATCCTCGGCACAGACCCAGCGCACCCGCGCGATCATCCGATCGCCTGTCACCGGCGTGATCCTCGCGCGCCAGGTCGATCCCGGCCAGACCGTCGCGGCCTCGTTCAACACGCCGACCCTGTTCGTGATCGCGCAGGATCTCTCGCAGATGAAGCTCGAAGTCGCGATCGACGAGGCCGACGTCGGTCAGGTCAGTCAGGGCCAGGACGCGACCTTCACCGTCGATGCCTTCCCGGGCAAGACCTTCCCGGCAAAGATCACGCGGGTGGAAGTGGGCTCCAACCTGTCGGTGCAGGACGCCAGCTCTTCCTCGTCGACGACCACGAGCTCGACCGCGAACCAGGTGGTGTCCTATGCCGCCGATCTCTCGGTCTCGAATGCGAACGAGCAACTGCGCCCGGGCATGACCGCGACGGCGGACATCGTCACCATGGCGCGCCAGAACGTGCTGCTGGTGCCCAATGCGGCGTTGCGCTTCACACCGGCGGCGGCGGGCCAGGGCGCCAGCAGCAGCGGTTCGAGCGGCGGCATTGCCGGCGCGCTGGTGCCCAGCCGGCCGCGGCGCGGCGGTGGCAATAGCGGACAGCCCAAGACCGCGACCGGCGAGCATGGTGGGCAGCGGACCGTCTATGTCCTCGGTGCCGACGGCAAGCCGCGTCCGGTGGATGTGACGACCGGCAGCACGGACGGGACGGTCACCGAAGTTACCGGCGGCAATCTCAAGCCGGGCGACAAGGTGATTACCGGCCAGCTCGCCAATGGCGCCACCGCAACGCGCCGCTCGGGCGGACAGCGCCGGCAAGGTGGTGGCCAGGGCGGCTCGGGCGCCGGAGGTCAGCGTGGCGGACAGTGATGCGCCGCTGATCCGGCTGCGCGGGATCGTAAAGACCTTCGGCGAGGGGCCAACGGCCTTCCAGGCGCTGAAGGGCGTGGATCTCGACATCAACGCCGGGGACTTCATTGCGGTGATGGGGCCTTCGGGCTCCGGCAAGTCGACCACGATGAACATTCTGGGCTGTCTCGACGTGCCCACTGCGGGAGAGTTCCTGTTCAAGGGTGTGCATGTCGAGGCGCTGGAGCGCGATCAGCGCGCGCTGCTGCGGCGCAAATATCTCGGCTTCGTGTTCCAGGGCTTCAACCTGCTCGCGCGAACGTCTGCACTCGAGAATGTCGAGCTGCCGCTGCTCTATCGCGGTGATCCCAAGGCGCAGCGGCGCGAAATGGCGATGGCGGCGCTCGACAAGGTCGGGCTGAAGAACTGGTGGGACCATACGCCTGCCGAGCTCTCGGGCGGTCAGCAGCAGCGCGTCGCGATCGCCCGCGCGATCGTTACCAATCCCGACGTGCTGCTCGCCGACGAGCCGACCGGCAACCTCGATTCCGAGCGTTCGGTGGAGATCATGGAACTGCTCACCGATCTCAACAAGACCAGCGGGATCACCGTGCTGATGGTCACGCACGAGTCCGACATGGCGGCATTCGCGCACACGATCGTCCATTTCAAGGACGGGTTGGTCGAGCGGATCGATCGCAATCACCATGCGGGTCAGGCGGTGACGGAATAATGTTCGGCACCACCTTCCTCCTCGCGATCCGCTCGATCCTGCGGCACAAGCTGCGTTCGATCCTCACCGCGCTCGGCATCATCATCGGCGTCGCCGCAGTGGTCACCATGGTGACGCTGGGCAAGGCGACGACGGCGGCGGTGCAGCAGCAGATCTCCGCGCTCGGCACCAACATTCTCCAGATCCGTCCCGGCCAGGGCTTCGGTCGCGGCGGTGGTGGCCCGCGTCCGCCCGATTTCAAGCCGGCGGACGTTACTGCGATCCGCGACCAGGTGGCGGGCGTGACCGCGGTCGCCCCCCAGGCGCAGACGACGGCGACGGTGATCTACAATGGCGCAAACTGGTCGACGACGGTCAACGGCACCACCAACGGCTATTTCGAAGTATCGCCCTGGCCGCTGATCGAGGGACGCTACTGGACGCGGGCGGAGGAGCAGGCGGGCAAGGCCGTGTGCATCATCGGCACCACGATCCAGACCAACCTGTTCCGCGGCGGCGCCGCAACCGGCTCGCGCATTCGTGTCAACGGCATTTCCTGCGATGTGATCGGCGTGCTCAAGACCAAGGGGCAGGCCGGTTTCGGCGGCGATCAGGACGATGTGATCATCATGCCGATCAAGCAGGTGCAGCGCCGCTTCACCGGCAGCACCGATATCCGGCTAATACTGGTCGGCACCGATCCGGCCTATGACAGCGCGCAGATCCAGTCTTCGATCACCGATCTGCTGCGCGAGCGGCGCAACATCACCGGCGGCAAGCAGGATGACTTCAACATCTTCGACACCGCCCAGATCAGCCAGACGCTGACCGGCACGACCACTCTGCTCACCCAGATCGTTGCGGCGGTGGCGATGATCAGCCTGATCGTCGGCGGCATCGGCATCATGAACATCATGCTGGTGTCGGTCACTGAACGCACCCGCGAGATCGGCATCCGCCTGGCTATCGGCGCGGTGGCGAGCGAGGTGCTGATGCAATTCCTGGTCGAGGCGGTGGTGCTGTCGATGCTCGGCGGCGTGATCGGTCTGCTGATCGCGCAGTTCGCGGTGGCACTGATGTCGTGGCTGGGCTCGCTGCCCTTCCTGTTCGACGTGCAGATCAACATGATCGCCTTCGCGATCTCGGCGATCATCGGCGTGGTGTTCGGCTATTTCCCGGCGCGGCGCGCGGCGAGCCTCAATCCGATCGACGCGCTTCGTCACGAATGACGAGCGCGGGCGGCGCTTCGGGAAGCCCGTCGGTGCGCAGGCCGTAGAGCTCGCGCAGCTCCTGCAGGTCTTCCTGCGTGTCGATGTCGACCAACTCGGCGGGCGGGGCGATGACGTGGCGCCCCTGCAGGATCAGGTCGCGGGCGCCCTGGTCGCCCTCGAGCTTGAGTAGCGCGGGGAACATGTCCTTGCCGAACAATGCGGGCGGCATCGGCCGGACCCCGTCCGACGAGGCGACGATCGTGGCGGGACCGTTGGCGGCGTCGAACATGCGGTAGATATGCGCGGCGGTGACCCGCGGCATGTCGGCCAGCGCGACGAGGACCGCTTCGGCGCCCAGCGCCTTTGCTCGCGCCACGCCGAAGCAGAGCGAATGGGCCTGGCCGAGCGAAGGATCGGGGTTGTCGACCACGTCATAGCCGAGTGCGGCAAAGTCGAGTTTCGTGCCCGACACCACGGCGATCCGTGCCGCGAAGGGGATGCGCTCCAGCGCCGTCACCACATGATAGGCAAGCGGCTTGTCGAGAAAGGGTTCGGCCAGTTTGTCGCCATCGTTGAAGCGGCGCGAATGGCCGGCGGCGAGCAGGATCAAGGCAGTCTGGTCAGGCTTGAGCATGAAATCTCCTCACCATGGCGGCGGCAATGGACAGCGCGATTTCGGCCGGGCCGATCGCGCCGATGTCGAGACCGGCGGGCCCCTCGATACGACCGAGATCGCTGGGCTCGATTCCCGCCGCGGCAAGTCGTTCCAGCCGCGCGGCATGGCTGCGGCGTGACCCGAGCGCGGCGACGTAACCGGTCGGCGCACGAAGCGCGGCGAGGAGCGCGGCATCGTCGATCTTGGAGTCATGGCTGAGCGTGACCACGGCCGTGGCCGGGTCGGGCTGCAGCGCAGTCACGGCTTCGTCTGGCCAGCGGTCATCAAGCATCACTCCGGGAAACCGCTCAGCAGTCAAAAATCTCCCGCGCGGATCGATGATCGTCGTCGAAATGCCGAGTTCGCGGGCGAGACCGGCGAGCGTCTGGGCGATCTGCACCGCGCCGACGATCAGCAGCCGGCGGGGCGGATCGTAGCGATTGACGAACGCAGCCGGCCCGACGGCGGAGCGGCCTGTTGCCAGATCGGTGCCGACGTCCAGGGTTTCGCCCCGGGCACGTGCCGCGTCGATCGCGTCGAACAGCTCTGGCGGGAAGCCGTTTTCCGATACCGGCTGGACCAGCACCGAAATCTCGCCGCCGCACGGCAGGCCGACTTCCCACGCGGCAGGATCGGCGACGCCATAGGCCTTCACCGCCGCGGGCGCGCCGGCGATCACTTCGGCGGCGGTCTGGAGAATGTCCGCCTCGACGCAGCCGCCCGAGACCGAGCCCTCGAATCGGCCGTCTTCATGGACCAGCATATGGCTCCCCCGCGGGCGCGGCGCCGATCCCCAGGTCGAGACGACGGTGGCCAGCGCCAGCCTCTCGCCTTTCCAGCCGCGGGCCGCCGCGAGCACGCTGTCATTATCCGCCATACCGCCTCGCAACCGTAATATCCGCAGCCTAGGCCCAACCCCGTAACGAGTGGAGAGTTTCGTGACGAGATCGCTGATGGCCGCTTTGTCGCTGATGTTGGTGGTGCCGGGCACTGCGCTGGGGCAGGATCACGCCATGCATGGAAAAGCCGACAAGGTCATCGTGATCGCGCACCGCGGCGCTTCGGGCGAGCGCCCCGAGCACACGCTTCTCTCCTATAGCCGTGCGATCGAGCAGGGCGCGGATTTCATCGAGCCGGATCTGGTGCCGACCAAGGACGGCGTGCTGGTCGCCCGGCACGAGAACAACATCACCGAGACCACCGACGTCGCAGCCCATCCCGAATTCGCCGATCGAAAGGCGACCAAGACGATCGACGGCGAGACGATGACCGGCTGGTTCACCGAGGACTTCACCCTCGTCGAACTGAAGACGCTGCGCGCCAAGGAGCGGCTGCCCAAATTCCGCCCGGACAACACGAAGTTCGATGGCCAGGCCGAAATCCCGACGCTCGACGAGATCATTGCGCTGGCGAAGAAGGCATCGAAGGAAACCGGCCGCACGATCGGCATCTATCCCGAGACCAAGCACCCGACCTATTTCGCCTCGATCGGCCTGCCGCTCGAGCAGCGGCTGGTCGACAAGCTCAAGGCGGCCGGATGGGACCGTGCCGACGCGCCGGTGTTCATCCAATCGTTCGAGGTGAACAACCTCAAGAAGCTCAAGACGATGACCAGGGTGCCGCTGATCCAGCTGATGGCAGGCGCGGGCGGTCCGGCGGACAATGCCCAGCCGAGCTACAAGGCGATGATCACGCCCGAGGGGCTGAAGGCGGTCGCGGCCTATGCCTATGGCATCGGGCCCGAGCTGACGATGATCCAGCCGGTATCCGGCCCCGCCACCACGCTGATCGCGGATGCGCATGCCGCGGGGCTCAAGCTTCATCCCTGGACCTTCCGGGCGGAGAACTTCTTCCTCCTGCCCAGCTACCGTTCCGGCGCAAATCCGGCCGACCATGGTCGCCTCAAGGATGAGATCCTGTATTTCATCGGGCTTGGCGTGGACGGCTTCTTCACCGATTTCCCCTATATTGGTGTGGAAGCGCGGGATGCTGCGGCAGGGGCGCACAAGGGGGGATAAGGGATTTCCATGCGCAAGTTTCTGGTGCCGTTCATCATCGCCCTGCCGCTGCTCAGCGGCGGCTGCATCGCCAAGACGGTGGTCGATGTCGCGACCCTGCCGGTCAAGGCCGGCGGCAAGGTGGTCGACTGGACGACGACCAGCCAGGACGAAAGCGATCGCAATTACGGGCGCAAGATGCGCGAGAAGGAAGCGCGCGAAGGCAAGGAGTTGCGCAAGCTCTGCAAGAAGCACCCTGACGACGCGCGGTGCAACGGTAGCGGCCGTGAAGATGGCTTCCGGGCCGATCCGGGCGGCAATCGCTACAACTGAAACCGGGCCCGGAATTTCCAACAGCGCGGGGCCGGCGACTCGGCCGGCCAGCGACGAAAAGTCACAAAAGTCTCGATAGCCAACGACTTTGCGCAACGGCAGGTTTGCGCAACATACTTGCGCAAGCCTTGTCCTATCTTTCACGGGTCGAAAGAGCGGCCGAGTTGTGGCCCGGCCCGGTAAGCCAAGCAGGCGAAATCCTACATTGCAAGAATGGCTGGCCGGATAGCCGCCAAGGTCCAGCCATTTCGGCTGCAAAAGCCGGCGGGCATCCCGCCGGCTTTTGTTATGGTCGCCCGCAAGAGGGGGAAGGCTCTACGCGGCGAAGCCTTCGGCATCGATTGCGTAGAGCATTTCCGCCTTGGCCATCGCGGCGGGCATCAGACCCATCGCCTCGGGCACAATCTGCGCGACATAGAAGCGCGCGGCCGCCTGCTTCATCTTCAGGAACGCCGGATCGCCCTCGCTGCGCGCCGCCGCACGACCGCTCGCCTCCATCAGCCAGCCGCACACCGCCGTGGAGAGCATGGTCAGGAACGGGTAGCTCGCTGCCAGCCGGTCATCCATCTCGCTCGACAGCAGGTTGCGCGCGACTTCCTCGCAGGCGTCGATCAGGTTGACGAGGCCGGTATCCTCGGCGTCCTCGCGCATCTGCCCGATCAGTCCGAGCAGCGTGCCGCCATTGTCCATCGAGAGCTTGCGCCCGACCAGATCGGCGGCCTGGATGCCGTTGGTGCCTTCGTAGATCGGGGTGATGCGGGCGTCGCGGAAATGCTGGGCCGCGCCGGTTTCCTCGATATAGCCCATGCCGCCATGGACCTGGACGCCGAGGCTGGCGACTTCGTTGCCGAGATCGGTGCCATGCGCCTTGGCGAGCGGCGTGAGCAGCTCGACGCGCTTCTCCGCCTCGGCGTCGCCCGCGCGGGCACGATCGAGCTGGCCGAACGCATAATAGACCAAAGCCCGCGCCGCCTGGGTCTGCGCCTTCATGCGCAGCAGCATGCGACGGACATCGGGATGCTCGACGATCGCCACCTGCGCGCCGCCGCGATAGCCCTGCACGCGCTCGCGGGCATAGGCGACCGCACGCTGGGTGGCGCGCTCGGCGACCTGCACGCCCTGCAGGCCGACGTTCAGGCGCGCATTGTTCATCATCGTGAACATCGCGCGGATGCCGCCCAGCTCGGGGCCGACCAGCTCGCCGATGCAATCGTCATTGTCGCCGAAGCTCAGCACGCAGGTCGGCGAGGCGTGCAGCCCCATCTTGTGCTCGATCGAGACGGTGCGGACGTCGTTGAAGTCGCCCGGCGTGCCGTCGGCGTTGAGGCGATACTTCGGCACCAGGAACAGCGAGATGCCCTTGGTCCCCGCCGGTGCACCCGGCGTGCGGGCGAGGACGAGATGGACGATGTTATCGGCCATGTCGTGATCGCCGAAGCTGATGAAGATCTTGGTGCCCTTGATCTTCCACTTGCCCTCGCCGGCGGGCGTAGCGGTGCTGCGCAGCGCGCCGACGTCCGAGCCGGCCTGCGGCTCGGTCAGGTTCATCGTGCCGGTCCAGGCGCCGGTCGACAGGTGCGGGAGGTACAGCGCCTGCTGTTCGGGCGTGCCGTGATGCATCAGCGCCTCGACCGCGCCGACGGTGAGGATTGGGGCGAGCGCGAAGCCCATGTTCGCGGTGCCGAGCGTCTCCAGCACGGCGATCGACAGGCTGACCGGCAGCCCCTGGCCGCCATGCTCGGCCGGCGAGCCGATCGTGCCCCAGCCACCCTCGACATAGGCTTGGTACGCCTCGGCGAAACCGGCCGGCATCTTCACCCCATCGGGCGTCCACTTGGGGCCATTGGTGTCGCCGAGCCGCTCGAGCGGTGCCCATTCGCCGGCGGCGAACTGGCCGGCGCCGTCGAGCACGGCATCGGCGATTTCGGCGGCTTCCGCGCTGATCTCGCCGAGGCGAACGATGGTCTCCAGCACGAAGCGCTGATCGGCGGTGGCGGGGGTGAACATAGAGCCTCTCTTGTGGTCTGGTTTCGCGCCGTATAGCTCGCCCTAAGTGAGCCCGACAAATCCGAGAGTCTTACCTTACGGCATGGCCGCGATCGCCGAGGCCGCCGCACTGATTCGCGCCGGCGAATGCGTCGCGGTGCCGACCGAGACGGTGTACGGCCTGGCTGCCGACGCGACCGAGTCGCGCGCGGTGGCGGGCATCTATGCGGCCAAGGGCCGCCCGAGCTTCAACCCGCTGATCGTCCATGTGCCCGACCTCGCCGCTGCCGAGCGGATCGCTATGTTCGACGCGCGCGCGCGCGACCTGGCGGAGCGCTTCTGGCCGGGCCCCCTGACCCTGGTGCTGCCGGTGCGCGCCGATGCGGGGATCGCGTCGCTGGTCACTGCCGGGCTCGACACGATCGCGCTCCGCGTGCCGCGCCACCGGGCGATGCAGGCGCTGCTCGAAGCCTCGGGCAAGCCGCTTGCCGCGCCTTCGGCCAATGCCAGCGGCTCGATCAGCCCGACCCGGGCGGAGCATGTCGCGAAGAGCCTCGCCGGCCGCATCCCCTTGGTGATCGACGACGGCGCCACGCCGGCGGGGGTGGAGTCGACGATCGTGATGGGGACAACGATCCTGCGGCCTGGGCCGCTGGGTGCGGAAGAGCTTTTCCCCGGCGAAGGCCGGCGCCCCGACCTGGATCCTGAGGCTGGCCCCCGGCCTGCGCCGAGGAAGGAAGCGGGGATTGTCGCGCCCGGCCAGCTCGACAGCCATTACGCGCCCTCCAAGCCGGTTCGCCTCAACGCCGATGGCGCGAAGCAAGGCGAGTATCTGATCGGCTTCGGTCCGATTGCCGGCTCCGAAACCCTGTCGGCTGCCGGCGATCTCACCGAGGCCGCAGCGAATCTGTTCGACGCGCTTCACCGCGCCGATGCGAGCGATGCGGCCGCCATTGCGGTCGCGCCGATCCCTGCGGTCGGCATCGGCGTGGCGATCAACGACCGCCTGCGCCGCGCTGCCTTCTAGCGC
>PJUL01001148.1_pt1 | contig 12613 bp, 10 predicted proteins | sample 1512221 | NCBI WGS metagenome assembly PJUL01 (sample SAMN08177667, study PRJNA422409) | Feces metagenome, whole genome shotgun sequencing project.
CGAGATAGCCGCGGAAGTCGTTCTTGGACGTGGCCGGGGTGACCGGCACCGTGAGATCGTCGGCGCGGCGGCTATAGGTGCCATAGGTAGTGACGCGGAACGCACCGAGCGAGTTCAGCTCGCGATATTCGCTCTGCAGCACCGGCAGCACGTTGGAATAGATGCGCGGGGTGACGGTCAGGTCGCGATTGGGCGAGAAGCTGAAATAATAGGGCAGCGCAAACTGCACGCCGTTGGCGCGATTGTACCGCAGATCGGGCGCGAGGAAGCCGCTCGCGCTCTCGCCGCCGACCGGATGCGAGAAGACCGGCAGCGGGATCGTCGCGAAGCCGAACACCGAGATGCGCGCGCCGGTGTAGCGCAGCCGCTTCTTGGCCGGTTCATAGACCACCCGGGTGGCGGTGATCTTCCAGCTCGGCTCCTTGGGGCAGTTGTCCGAATTGGTGACCGAGCAGGGCGTGTAGGCCGCATTCTCGACGGTGAAGCTGCCATCTTCGTGCCGCTGGCCGCTCTGGGCCGCGATGCGGCCGCCGGCATCGAACACGACCAGCATGTTCTGGACGACACCGTCCTTCAGGGTGTCGGTCAGCTCGACCTTGTCGCCATAGGCGGAATCGCCCTGCGGATTGACGAGGACGACATTGCCCTCTGCCAGGACCTGGCCGGTGTTGCGGTTCCACGACACCTTGTCGGCCCGCATCCGCTGGCTTCGGCGATAGAGGCGGACATCGCCGGTTGCGGTGACCACGTCCTGGTCTTCGTCATAGACCAGCTCGTCGGCGGTGAACTGGATCTGATCGTCGCCTTCCGGCAGCGCGGTGGGCGAGGGCGGCGGCGGTTCGACCGCCGGCGTCTGGAGATCGGGCCCAGGTGCGGAGGCAGGGGCGGGCTGGGCAGCCCCCTGAGTCGGTTCGGTCTGTGTCTGCGCATGCGCCTCGGCTGCCAGCGACAGGCCGAGCGCGGCCGACAGCAGCAAGGCCTTGCGCGTCACTTCAATTCCCACCTTTATTCTCACTCCCGTGCACGCGGCCGTTATCCGCCCTATCGCAGCGGTTGCGCCATCGCAACGTCAGGTGCGTTTGCCCGAACGCACGGAAGCGCTAACAGGAGCCATGCAGGTCGATTTCTATCATCTGACGCAGCTCCCGCTAGAGCGTGCTTTGCCCCGGATCGCCGAACGCGTGGTGGAGACCGGCGGACGGTTGCTGATCGTCGCCGGCGAGGCCAATCAGCGGGCGAGGCTGGACCAGCTGCTGTGGACCTATAGCGCCGAAAGCTTCCTGCCGCACGGGCAGGCGGGCGGCCCGGACGACGATCGCCAGCCGGTGCTGATCGCCGGTGAGGCCGGGGCGCCCCCGGCGAACGGCGCGCGGAACATCGCGCTGGCAGACGGGGTGTGGCGCGAAGAGGCGCTGGGATTCGACCGGGCTTTCCACTTCTTCGACGAAGAGCGCATCGCCGAGGCGCGTGTTGCCTGGAAAGGCCTGGCCGGGCGCGAGGGGGTGGAGCGCAACTACTGGAAGCAGAACGAGCAAGGGCGCTGGGAGAAGGCGGCCTGAGTGTACGCTTTCATCCGCCGATATTTGCGCAGGTTCTGCGTAGCAGCGGTTTGAAAGCGCTCGGTTTGATATGGTTCTGCCGCCGTTTCCCTCCGTGCCGGGTGTTGCAGTTGCGCATGCTTCGTACGGGGAAGTTTGCACTGCTCCATTCGCCGTCATCCCGGCCGTGAGCCGGGATGACGCTTCTTCTTCCCCGATCAAGAGTAGCGGGACCCCGGCTCAAGGCCGGGGTGACGAGAACGGGCCGGGGTGACGATCGGGGTGCACGCCCGCGATCCCGCGGTTGCGGGGTGTCGCATGGATTTCACGGTTCAAAGAGCGTTTGGAGAACAATGGCAGAACGTGCGCGTGTAGGACAGCACGCCGCGCTTGCATCTGGCGCAACCCCGGACTAGGGAGCCGCGACTTTTCCAAACCCTCAAAAGCAGGAGCCGCACGGCCATGGCCGCGAACCGGACCTTTTCGATCATCAAGCCCGATGCCACCCGCCGCAACATCACCGGCGCCGTCACCAAGATGCTGGAGGAGGCCGGCCTGCGCGTCGTCGCTTCGAAGCGCATCCAGATGACCCGCGAGCAGGCCGAAGGCTTCTACGGCGTCCACAAGGAGCGCCCCTTCTTCAACGACCTGGTCGAGTTCATGATCTCGGGTCCGGTCGTGGTGCAGGTGCTCGAGGGCGAGAACGCCGTGCAGCGCAACCGCGACATCATGGGCGCCACCAACCCGGCCAACGCCGACGCCGGCACCATCCGCAAGGAGCTGGCCGAATCGATCGAGGCGAACTCGGTGCACGGTTCGGACTCGGACGAGAACGCCGCGATCGAGATCGCGTTCTTCTTCAAGCCGGAAGAGATCGTCGGCTAAACGCCGCGGTTTCTACACCGATCTGGATGTGAAAGGCCGGGGCGAAAGCTCCGGCCTTTTTCGTTTTGGGGGTGTGAGGATTGGGGAGTGGAGTGATTAAATCCTCCCCCAGCTTGCTCGGGGAGGATTTAATCAGCTCCGCGGCAGGGTGATCGTGGCCATCAGGCCGCCGCCTTCACGGTTGGCAAGGCTGATCTCACCGCTTGCGTCGCGGACAATCGCGCGGGCCAGCGCGAGGCCGAGGCCGGCGCCGCCGGTCTCGCGGTTGCGCGATTCCTCGAGGCGGGTGAAGGGATCGAAGACCTTTTCGAGCTTCTCCGGCGGAATGCCGGGGCCACGATCGCACACCTGGATGCGGACGCTGCGGTCGTCGGAGCGCAGGCGGACCTCAGTGGCGCTGCAGCCATATTTCACGGCATTCTCGATCAGGTTGCGCACGGCGCGGCGCATCAGCGTGGGGCGCAGATGCATGCGCAGGCGTGCCGCTTCCTCGAAAGTCACGTCCTGATCGAGATCGCGGAAATCCTCGACCACAGCGTCGATCAGGGCGGACAAGTCAACATCGGTGGCTGGTTCGCTCGGACGTCCAAGCCGGGCGAGGCTGAGGATGTCGTCGAGTGTGTGGTTCATCTCGTCGATCGTGTCCGCCATGCGGGCGCGATCCTCTTCATCCTCTACTGACTCGATCCGTACGCGAAGCGCAGCGAGCGGCGTGCGCAGGTCATGGCCGATCGCGCCGAGCATGCGATCCTTCTCGTCGAGCATCGCGGTGACGCGGGTGCTGAGCGCATTGTAGGCGGCGATCACCGCGCGCACGTCGCTGGGGCCGCTCTCCTCGACCGGGTCGGCATCCTCGCCGGGGTGGAAGGCGCTGGCGGCGGCGGCGAGCTTGCGGAGCGGGCGGGCGATCCGGTGGCCGGCCCATAGCACGGGCACCAGCACGACGATGTAGAGGATCAGCGTCTGGGCGAGCAGTTGCCAGATCAGCGCCCGCTCGGAGCGTGGCCAGGCCGAGCTGAGCGACAGCCAGCCCTTTCCGGGTAGCTCGACCGCGATCATCAGCTCGGCACCGAGGCGGCGCAGGCGCTCGGCACGGGCAGGGTCCATGCGCTTGAGGAGCGGACGGGTGTCGTCGATCGGGCGGACCACCGCGATCACCTGGCCGACCTGTACGCCGCCATCCGTGAGGCCGCGCCGCAGGTCGCGCTCGATATCCGCGCGGCGTGGAAGTTCGCCGGGGATCGGATTGGTCGGGACGAAATCGACGCGGCCGCCGCGCATCTGGCGACGTTCCCTGACGTCATGATCGTGTCTGTCCGGCCGGCCGTCAGGCCCCGGAGGCAAGGGTGGGGCGGGGCGGGGATTGACCGGGGTGCCGAGGCGTTCGGCGGCGTCGATCAGCCGGGTGACGGTGGGCACGATCACCTGCGCGAAACGGGCATTCTGGCGCTCGCGGACGAGCAGGCCGAAGTTGATCGCCTGTGCCAGGAACAGCGCGACCGCGACGAGCAGCGCGATCTGGCCGGTGAGGGAGCGGGGGAAGAGGCGGGTGATCAGCATGCCGCTACCCCTTTCAAATCGTCATCCCGGCTTTCGCCGGGATGACGATATTGGGCATCGGGATGACAGCAATAGGCGTGCTCAAAGCCGCGTCACTTCGGCTGCGAGCGTGTAACCGCCGCCCCAGACCGTCTTGATGATCGCGGGGTTGCGGGGATCGGGCTCGATCTTCTTGCGCAGCCGGCTGACCTGATTGTCGATCGCACGGTCGAAGGCGGCGGCTTCGCGGCCCTGGGTCAGATCGAGCAGCTGGTCGCGGGTGAGCACCGCGCGGGGGCGGGTGACCAGGGCATGCAGGAGGTTGTACTCGCCGGTGGAGAGCGGGACCGAGACGCCTTCGCGATCGACCAGGGCGCGCTCGCCGGTCTTGAGCACCCAGCCGGCAAAGGCGAAGCTGCCCGCATCGGGCGCGCTCTGGCGCACGCCGCCGGCCTGGAGGCGGCGCAGCACCACCTTGATCCGGGCGGCGAGCTCGCGCGGGGAGAACGGCTTCACGACATAATCGTCGGCGCCCATCTCGAGGCCGACGATCCGGTCGGTCTCCTCGCCACGCGCGGTGAGCAGGATCACCGGCGTGTCGCTGGTCTCGCGGATGTGGCGGCAGAGCGACAGGCCGTCCTCGCCGGGCATCATGATGTCGAGCACCACCAGATCGATCGCATAGGCGGCCATCCGGGCGCGGGCGCCCTCGGCATCGCCGGACTGGGTGATGCGGAATCCCTGTTTGGTGAGATATTGCGCGAGCGGTTCGCGGATCGAGCGCTCATCCTCGACGAGCAGCAGGTGCGGCGTTTCCGACATATCGGGTTCGTAGGTCATGGGCGCGCCGCAACACAAGAGGGGAGGGAATGCCCGGGCAGGCGAGGAGGCAAGTGCCTGCCCGGGCCAGTTCGGGCGGGCTCAGTTGTTGTCCGAGCCGCCCGGCGGGGGACTGCGACGCTCCATCATCCGATCGCGGATGGCGTTCCGCTCCGTCTGATCGATCTTGCCGTCATGATTGGTGTCCATGCGATCGAAGCGGCGGGCCGCCTGATCCTGCATGTCGGCGAGGGTCATGTCGCCCTGCATGCCGCGGCCGCCCATACCGCCGGGACGCGCGGCTTCGCGTTCGGCCTGGCTGACCTTGCCGTCCTTGTTGGTGTCGAGCCGGGCGAAGCGCTTGGCGACATCGGCCATATACTCGTCCTTGGTGATCACGCCGTCACCATTGGTGTCGAGCCGCTCGAGCATGCCGCCGCCACCGGGCGGCGGAGGGGGCGGGGGCGCGTCCTGCGCGAAGGCGGGGGCGCCGAGCATCGTCGCTCCGAAGGCGGCAGCGAGGAGAAACTTCTTCATCGGGTGCGAACTCCTGTGTCCCGGAGGTCCCAAGCCCCCGACAGGGTTCGCTTTTCAGGGCACGCTGTCGCACGGGTTTGTCACCCGCGCGGGAAACTGTCGCAAATTGTCTCAGCCCGGGTTTTCAGCCGAAGATGGCGACGCCCTGCATGGCCTCGGCGACGGGTTCGCCGGCGGCGTTCCAGATCGACATGCGCTGGGTGGAATAGCCGTGATGCGCGGTGTCGGCATTGGCGTGGAGCAGCCACCAGCCATCGGTGGTGGCGGGCTCGGCGGTCTGGAAGTTGATCTGCCAGTTCAGGGAGCTGAGCGGGGTGCGCTTCTCCTCGAGCAGCTTGAACGCGGCGGGCGGGAGCGCGTCGCCGATCGCCATCAGCTCGACGAACGGGTGGAGGTCATTGTGGTCGCGCAGGCGGGCCCAGCGGAGCCACTCGGCGGGGCCGGTGGCCTGCTTCTGGTCGAGGAAATTGAAGTTGCCGGTGAAGAACTCGTCCGGGCCGGTATAGAGTTCGGCGTCGGGCGGCGGCGGGGCGACGGGCGCGCGTTGTGCCGCGTCGTGCGCGATCGTCGAGGGCAGCGGGGCCATGAAGACAAAAGTCGCGCGCAGGCCGAGGCCGGCTTCGGAAGTCACGTCGGACTGGAGGAAGGCGGCGTTGCGGCCACGGCGCAATTTGCTCGCGGTGACGGAAACATCGCCGGCGAGCGGGCCAATGAACGCGACCTGGGCCGAGCGGAGCGGCGGCAGGTCCGGCTCGATCTCGAGTGCTGCCTGGAGCGCCATCGCGGCGGAGAGACCGCCATAGGCGGTACGGCCCTGCATCCAGTCGGTCGGGACGCTGCTGACGAAGCCGGTGTCGGTGCGGACGGCCCCGGCAAGGATCCGGGCGAGCGGGGTCATGCGGCGTACCGATCGCGCAGTTCGCGCTTGAGAATCTTGCCGATCGCGCTGCGGGGCAGCTCGTCGACCTTGACCAGATCGGCGAGGCGCTGGGTCTTGCCGACCTGGGTGTTGAACCAGGCGAGAACTTCTGCGGGATCGCCGGGGCCGGTGAAAAAGCCGACAGGGGTTTCGCCCCATTGCTCGGACGGCACGCCGATCACTGCACAATCAGATACTTGCTCGTGGGTGATAAGAATGGCTTCGAGGTCGGATGGGTAGATGTTGAACCCGCCCGAGATGATCAGGTCCTTCTTGCGGTCCATCAGGATCAGGAAACCGTCCTCGTCGAAGCGGCCGACATCGCCGTGGCGGATGTAGCGATTGCCCTCGGCGTCATGCCAGGTAGCGTCGGCGGTGGCATCGGCGCGGCCGTGATAGCCGGTCATCATCGCGCCCGAACGGCCGACGACTTCGCCCATCTCGCCCCGGGGGACTTCGTTGCCCTCCTCATCGATCAGGCGGAGATCCTGGCCGGGCAGCGGCACGCCGACGGTGTGGAGCTTGGTCGGGTTGGCGTTGCACACCAGAACGGTGGTGCCGCCACCCTCGGTCATGCCGTAATATTCGACGAGCAGCCCGGGCCAGCGGGCGAGGACATCGGCCTTCAGCGCGGCGGGGAAGGGCGCGCTGGTGCAGGTCTTGAAGACGAAGCTCGACAGATCGAAGCTGTCGAAATCAGGCAGCGCCATGATCCGCTTATACTGGATGGGGACGAGCATGGCGTGGGTGGCGCGGTGCCTTGCGGCCTGCGACACGAAGGCGTGCGCGTCGAACTTGCCGAGCAGGACCGCGGTGCCGCCCCAGGAGATGGTCGGAATGAAGCTTACCAAAGTGGTGTTCGAATAGAGCGGGGTGGCGATCATCGTTACCGCGCTGCCGAAGCCGCCGGGCGCGCGGGCGATGTGGATCCAGCGCATCGACTGGGGCTGGACGATGCCCTTGGGCGTGCCGGTGGTGCCGGAGCTGTAGATGATATTGAAGGGATCGTCGGGGCCGATCGCCACCGGCTCGGGCTTTGATCCTTCCGGCGCGAGGAAGTCCTCCAGCGCTTCCAGGCGGACGATTTTCGCGGAGACCGGGACATCGCCCAGCGCCTTCGCCCCGGTCTCGTCGAGGAACAGGATAGAGGTGCCGCTATCCGCGATCATCGCGGCGAGCTGCGCGGGGGTGGCCGAGGGCTGGAGCGGGGCGGGGACGCCGCCGACGCGCAGGGCGGCGAAGAAGGCGGCGCCATATTCGATCGAGGAAGCGGCGAGGATCGCGACCGCCTCGCCCTTGCCCACGCCTTCGCGCTGGAGCGCGGCGGCAAGGCGATCGAGCAACACGTCCAGCTCCGCATAGGAGATCGACTGGTCTTCGAAGATCATCGCCGGCTTGTCCGGCCGCTCGGCGGCGTGGCCGCGGATAAGATCGGAGACCGTGGCGAACTCGCCCGCCAGCATTTCCTCGGTACGCATCAGACCCTCCCGGTTGCCCTCAGGACTAGAAGAGCCCCGGGGCGAACGCCATACGCAATTTTCGAAAAATCATTCGGCGACGGGTTCGGGCTCCGCCTGGGCGACGGGCGGGCGCATAGGGACGAACAGTGCGATGATCAGCGCGGCAATCGCCATCAGCGAGCCGGCGACGAGGAAGGCGGCGCCGTCGAAGCCGTAGTGCGAGCCGGTGGCCAGCGCCTGGGTGGCGATCAGCGGGCCGAGGATCGCCGCGACATTGTTCATGCTCGACACGCCGCCCTGCAGCGCGCCCTGGTGCGACGGGCCGACCATGCCGGAAAGCGTGCCGTTGAGGGCCGGATAGGCGAACGCGCCGAACGCGCCGACCAGGAAGAAGGCATAGACCTGCCAGCCCTGCTGGATGAAGGCATAGGCGAGCAGAGTGAAGGCGGCGCAGCTCAGCGCGATCAGCGCGGCGCCGCGCTCGCCGAAACGCTTGATGACGCGGCCGGTGAGCAGCGCCTGGACCAGCACGGTGAGGAAGCCGACATAAGCGAGCGACCAGCCGATCGCAGTCGCGTCCCAGCCGAAGCGGATCGCGGCCCAGAAGGACCAGGTCGAGGGGTAGACGGTGCCGGCGAGCTGCCAGAAGAACCAGGCGAGCAGCAGCGGTCCGGCATTGCCGGCATGGAAGAGCGGGCGGAAGGCGCCGATGATGTGCGCGTCGGACCAGCGGAACGGGCGACGGTTTTCCCGGGCGAGCGTCTCGGGCAGCGCGAAGAACATCACCACGGCGTTGAGCGCGGCGCAGATCGCAGCGATCAGGAAGGGCGCGCGCAGGCCGAGGCCCGCGCTGATCCCGCCAAGCGCCGGGCCGAGGATGAAGCCGACGCCGAACGCCGCGCCGACCAGCCCGAACACGGCGCTGCGCTTCTCGGGCGGGGTGACGTCGGCGATGACGGCGCTGGCCGGGCCGAAGGTGGCGCCGGCGATGCCGGCGATGACGCGGCCGACGAACAGCCAGATCAGGCTGGGAGCCCAGGCCATCAGCGCGTAATCAATCGCAAAGGCGATCATCGAGAGGATGAGGACCGGGCGACGGCCGAAGCGGTCGCCGAGATTGCCGAGCACCGGGCCCGCGAAGAAGCCGGCAATCGCGAAGGCGGCGAGCATCCAGCCGGCGATGCGGGTGGCGGCATCGAGCTCGACATGGCCGAGCTCGGTGACCAGCGCTGGCAGCACCGGCATGACGATGCCGAAGCCGATCACGTCGATGAGCACGGCGACGAGCACGATCGGCACCGCGCGATGTTCGAATTTCATTGGTATCCCCTCTTGGATATCGCCTTTAGCAGAGGTCGCCCAATCTCGTCATCCCGGCGAAAGCGGGGACCCAGAACCACGCAGGCCGGCGCCAGTGACTCTGGGTCCCGGCTTTCGCCGGGATGACGATATTTGGTTAGGCTTGACGGCTGCGCATCCATACCGCAAATTCGAAACAAGCAAGAGACTATCCCGGGAGAGAGTGATGGCCACGGCCCCCGATATCGATGCGCCGGCGAACCCGCTGGACGCGTTCCGCACCGAAGCCCGCGAATGGATCGCGGCGAATTTTCCGCCCGGCCTGAAGGGCAAGGACAATGCGATGTCGGCGGTTGAAGGGCCGCACACCAACTCGCCCGAGGAAGATGCCTGGCAGACGGCGATGGGCGAGAAGGGCTGGGGCGTGCCGACCTGGCCGAAGGAATATGGCGGCGGCGGGCTGAGCCGGGCCGAGGCGCGGGTGCTGCAGGAAGAGATGCAGCGCGCCGGCGCGTGGAACCCGATCGGCGGCATGGGCGTGATGATGTTCGGCCCGACCCTGCTCGAATCCGGCAGCGAGGAACAGAAGCGCGAGCATATCCCGGCAATCGCGAAGGGTCTGGTGCGCTGGTGCCAGGGCTATTCGGAGCCGGGCGCGGGTTCGGACCTCGCCTCGCTCCAGACCTTTGCCGAGGATCATGGCGACCATTATGTCGTCAACGGCCAGAAGACCTGGACCAGCGGCGGGCAATGGGCGGACAAATGCTTCATGCTGGTCCGCACGGACAAGACGAAGAAGCATGAGGGCATCACCTTCCTGCTGGTCGACATGGATACGCCGGGCATCGAGGTGAAGCCGATCCGGCTGATCTCCGGCAGCTCGCCCTTCTGCGAGACCTTCTTCACTGACGTAAAGGTGCCCAAGAGCAACCGGGTGGGGCAGGAAGGCGAAGGCTGGACGATCGGCAAGCGCCTGCTCCAGCACGAGCGTTCGAGCCTTTCGGGCGGCGGATCGACGGCGGGGCGGATGTTTTCGGGCGCGTCGCTCGGCCAGATCGCCAAGAAATATGTCGGCACCGACAGCGAGGGGCGGATCGCCGATGCCGATCTGCGCGCACGGATCGCGCGGCACGAGATGGATCTGCGCAGTTTCATGCTGACGCTGCGCCGCACGGCGCTGGAGGCCAAGTCGAACCAGGGGCCGAGCGCCGCCACCTCGATCATGAAGAATGTCGGCGCGCGGATCATGCAGGAACGCTCCGAGCTGCTGATCGAGATCCGCGGGCTCGCCGGGCTCGGCTGGGAGGGCGAAGGCTTTGAAGAGGATGCGCTGAAGGATGTGCGCAGCTGGCTCTTCGGCAAGGCGGTGTCGATCTATGGCGGTTCGACCGAGATCCAGAACAATGTGATCGCCAAGCGCATCCTGGGGATGCTGGATCATCAATAGCTAGCCCGAAAAAGCCCTCTCCCCTCCGGGGAGAGGGTTGGGAGAGGGGCGGGACGCCAATCCGGTGCCGGCCGCTCTCGGTTCGAGGACACACTGCCCCTCTCCCCGGCCCTCTCCCCGGAGGGGAGAGGGAGAAACAGGAAGAAATCAGATGGCCATTCTCACCGAAGAACAGACGATGCTGCGCGACATGGCGCGGGAGTGGGCGGATAACGAGGCGCCGGTCACCGCCTTTCGCAAGATGCGCGATGCGGCGCCGGCGGCGGGCTATGATGCCGGGACCTGGGCCGCGCAGGCCGAGATGGGCTGGACGGGCATCCTGGTGCCCGAGGCGCAGGGCGGCGCGGGCATGGGTTATGTCTCGCTGGGTCTGGTGCTCGAGCAGCTCGGCCGCAATCTGGTCGCGACCCCGCTCGCCAGCACCGCGGCGGCGACCAGCGCGATCCTGATGGGCGGTTCGGACGAACAGAAGGCCACATGGTTGCCGAAGATCGCGGCTGGCGAAGTGGTCGCCACGCTGGCGATCGACGAGGGGCCGCGCTTCGATCCCGCGAAGATCGCCACGACGGTGACCGGCGGGAGGCTCAGCGGGGTGAAGGCGTTCGTGCCCGAGGGCGATAGTGCGCAGCTGTTCGTCGTCGCGGCGGCCGATGGGCTTTATCTGGTCTCGGGCGATGTCGGGGTGACGCGTTCGCCGCGCCATCTGACCGATGCGCGCAGCCATGCCCAGGTGACGTTCGACAATGCCCCGGCCGAGGTGCTGGGCGGCGGGATCGAGCTGATCGGCCATGTCGCGGATCGTGCGGCGGCAGCGGCTTCGGCGGAGATGCTCGGCATGGCCGAGAGCGCCTTTGCCCAGACCAACGACTATCTGAAGACGCGCGTGCAGTTCGGCCAGGTGCTGGCGAGCTTCCAGGCGCTGCAGCACCGGATGGCGAAGATGTTCACCGAGCTCGAGCTCTGCCGTTCGGCGGTGGAAGGCGCGCTCGAGGCGATCGACAGCGGGCGCGCTAATGTCGCGCAGGAAGTCAGCCTGGCCAAGGCAGTGGCGAACGAGACGCTGCATCTGGTGAGCCGCGAGATGATCCAGCTGCATGGCGGCATCGGCATGACCGACGAGCATGATGCGGGCTTCTATCTGAAGCGTGCGCGGGTGCTGGAGACGCAGTGGGGGAATGCGTCGTGGCATCGCGACCGGTTTGCGCGGTTAAACGGATACTAGGATACGGATCGTCATCCCGGCTAAAGCCAGGATCTTCTGCGGCGCCTTCCCTGCCGGCTGTTGTTCAGCGCCTTCGCCTGCGATCCCGGCTTTCGCCGGGATGACGGACTGGTGGCGAGGATGACGGTACGAACAGCGCCGCGTCGGCTCCGGCCGTTACTTCCGGAGAGGCCAAGAAATTTACGCAGATGACGGATTTTCCGAAAGATCGATTCGATTGAGGGGACGGAAACGCAACTGCAACATATGACATTTGCGCAACACTGCTAGTTCAGTCCCCTTTTGCAACCTTTGTTCTGCTTGACGTCCCTCAGGGAAGTGTCAGTATTCGAGGATAGGGTATGGAGCCGCAAAGTGCTCTGGCCCGTGGTGGGAGAGATGATGATGATGCGGTTACGCCTTTTGTCGTGCGTTGCTGTTCCGGCGCTTTCGATCGCGCTTGCTGCCCCGGCCTTTGCCCAGGACACCCAAGCAACGCCGGCGGATGCCTCTGCCCAAGATCCGGGCGTCACCGATCCCAACGAAATCGTCGTCACCGCGCAGGGGCGCGCCCAGGTGCTGGCCGACGTGCCGCTCGCCGTCTCCGCGGTGACCGCAACCCAGCTCGAGCGGACCGGCGCCAACGACATCCGTGCGCTCAACCAGGTCGCGCCGTCGCTGCTCGTCTCCTCCACCGGCAGCGACGCCAATACCTCGGCCCGTATCCGCGGCGTCGGCACGGTCGGCGATAATCCGGGCCTCGAAAGCTCGGTCGCGACCTTCATCGACGGCGTCTATCGCTCGCGCACCGGCCTTGGCCTCAACGATCTCGGCGAGATCGAGCGGATCGAAGTGCTGCGCGGCCCGCAGGGCACGCTGGGCGGGCGCAACGCCTCGGCCGGCATGCTGAGCGTCACCACCAAGGGGCCCGAGTTCACCTTTGGCGGCATGGCCGAGGCGACTTATGGC
>PJUL01001149.1_pt1 | contig 12605 bp, 10 predicted proteins | sample 1512221 | NCBI WGS metagenome assembly PJUL01 (sample SAMN08177667, study PRJNA422409) | Feces metagenome, whole genome shotgun sequencing project.
CGGGGGCGCGGGTGCTTTTTCAACCCTGGACCCGGTTGTCCCTCGGACGGGCAGGACCAATAGCCCCGCGGTGATCCGGCGGCGCCTCGGCTGATCCTGTTAGGCCGGTTTGAAACGATCCCGACCCTGTCGACCCGCAAGTTTCGCCACGGAATGGCTGGCGGCCCAATCACGCCTTCTGAGCGATCCTGCAAACCCGCCCTTCCCATGACGCCCCAAGCGGCCCCGCTCGATGCGATCCGCAGCCGCTAACTCGGGCCGGTACCAAGAGCCCTCCCCATGGCTGGGATGGGGATGATTATGGGGCGGCTTGAGACCCCGGGGATAAGTTGGGGTTATAAAGTTGCAGAGCGTTGAATTCGCTTAACTCTTTTCCGATTACGCCGTGTGAGCAGCGTGCGTAAGGCCGCCCCAACTCCGTAAAATCCCCGCGAAAGCGGGGACCCAGGTGTTTTATCGTCGAGCGCCGCGGGTGGCAGAAAAAGCCTGGGTCCCCGCTTTCGCGGGGATTTTACGGGGAGAGGTAGACTCCCTGCTCGTAACTTCCCTCGCCCAACCCAACACCGCCTTCCTGGGCCTTGTGCCCAGGATCCATCGTTCAGCCGCTCAGACCTTGTCAGGACGGTCGAGGTTTGAGCGGTCGCCGGCATGGGCCCTCGCCACGAGGGCGAGGGAGGCGGAGTTTTGTGGTTGGGGGCGGAGACGGCCGCCGACCAGGAAGCTGAAAACTTTCCCCCTCCGGCCGTTCAGGCCGCCTCCCCCAGAGGGGGAGGATCAGCCCGCCGCCGTTTCGCGGGCGACTTCGTCGACTTCGTTGGCCGAGCCGAGGACCACCGGGACGCGTTGGTGGAGCTTGGTCGGGGCCAGGTCGAGGATGGGGGTGACGCCGTCCGTGGCCTTGCCGCCGGCGCGTTCGACGATCAGGGCCATGGGGTTGGCCTCGTACATCAGGCGCAGCTTGCCGGGCTTGGTCGGCTCGCGGGCGTCCCACGGGTACAGGAAGATACCGCCGCGCATCAGGATGCGGTGCACGTCGGCGACCATCGAGGCCACCCAGCGCATGTTGAAGTTCTTAGCCCTAGGGCCTTCCTTGCCGGCCAGGCACCCGTCGACATAACGGCGGATCGGCGCGGCCCAGTGGCGCTGGTTGGAGACGTTGATGGCGAACTCGGCCGCGTCGGGCGCGATGGTCGGGGCCGCGTGGGTCAGCAGCCACTGGTCGTCGGCCGACAGGGTGAAGCCGACGACGCCCGAGGTCAGGGTCAGGACCAGCATGGTCTGCGGGCCGTAGACGGCGTAGCCGGCGGCGACCTGATGGCGGCCCGGCTGCAGGAAGTCGGCCTCGGTCGGCTCGCGGCCTTCCGGCGCGGGCAGGACCGAGAAGATGGTGCCGACCGAAACGTTGACGTCGATGTTGCTGGAGCCGTCGAGCGGATCGAAGGTGACGAGGAAACCGCCCTGGCGGCCGGTCGGCTCGATCTCTTCCAGCTCTTCGGAGGCCAGGCCCGCGACCGGCTGGCAGGCCTTCAGGGCGTCGCTCAGCAGGTCGTTGGTCAGGATGTCGAGCTTCTTCTGCTCCTCGTCCTGGACGTTGGTCACCCCGGCCGCGCCGAGATTGCCCAGGATCGCCCCGCCGGCGACGATGCGGCTGATCCGGGCGCAGGCGGCGGCGATGTCGGCGACGACGGTCTTGACCGCGGGACTGGAGGGATCGCCGGCGAGGTGGCTGGCGAGATCGATCAGGGCGGTCATCAGGAAGGGCCTCGAATGGACAGGCGGCGACACGCGCCGCGGCTGCGAGCCGACTCGCAGACTAGTACGACAGTATTACGTGGCGGAACGGGCCAGCGATCAAAGCTGGCCCGATAAGCCTCAGACCCGACGCTTCATGCGCACTTCACGCACGGCGCCGGTCGAGGAATTCATCACCAGGCTGTGGGTGTGGACGAAGCCGTCCTTGAAGGTCACCCCGTCCAGCAAGGCGCCGGAGGTGACGCCGGTGGCCGCGAAGATGGCGTCGGCGCGGACGATCTCGTGCAGATCGTACTTCTTGTCGAAGTCGGTGACGCCCCAGCGCGCGGCGCGGGCGCGCTCGTCGGCGTTGCGGAACACCAGGCGCCCTTGGAACTGTCCGCCCACGCACTTCAGGGCCGCGCAGGCCAGCACCCCTTCGGGCGCGCCGCCGGAGCCGAGATAGAGGTCGATGCCGGTCGAAGGATCGGCGGTGTTGATGACGCCGGCGACATCGCCGTCGGTGATCAGATTGACCCGCGCGCCGGCCGAGCGGACGGCGGCGATGATCTCGGTGTGGCGCGGACGGTCGAGCACGCAGACGGTGATCTGCGAGGGATCCACGCCCTTGGCTTCAGCCAACGCCTTGACGTTCTCGGCCGGCGACTTGTCCAGATCGATAACGCCCGCCGGATAGCCCGGACCGCAGGCGATCTTGTCCATGTAGGTGTCGGGGGCGTTCAGCAGCGTGCCCTTGGGCGCCCAGGCCATCACGGCCAGCGCGTTGGGCATGGCCTTGGCCGTCAGGGTGGTGCCTTCCAGCGGGTCGAGAGCGATGTCGACCTTCGGGCCGCCGCGGCCCACCTTCTCGCCGATATAGAGCATGGGCGCTTCGTCGCGCTCGCCCTCGCCGATGACGATCTCGCCGTCGATCGAAAGGTCGTTCAGCGCATTGCGCATGGCGTCGACGGCCGCCTGGTCGGCGGCCATCTCGTCACCCCGGCCCACCATGGTCCAAGACGCAATGGCGGCGGCTTCGGTCACGCGGACCGCATCCAGGACCAGAGAACGGTCCAGGGTGTTAGAACTCATCAGTGTCTCCCAGCCCGTGGCGAGGCTAAATTCCCAATGTCTTCATACCCTGGACCGCTTGTTGCTCGCGGCCTCTAGCTACGTGCGACACGCAGAAGACGGGGACGCTCTAGCACGGCCTGCAGTTTTTCGATGCGTGTAATCGCGTCGAGAAGCTTCGATTCCGGAGTCGCATGGGTGACGATCACGATCGGCACACCGCCCGCCCCTTCGACGGGCTTCTGCAGGAAAGCGTCGATCGAGACGCCGCATTCGGCCAGGGTTTCGGAGATGGCGGCGATGGCGCCAGGCTCGTCGCGGACCATGATCCGCAGATAGGCCTTGCCGACGCTGCGGGCCGGATCGACCGGCACGAACGGCGCCAGCGCCCCGGCCGGGGCCTGGAACACCGGGCGCACGGCCTTGGTCATGACGTCGGCGATGTCGGCGGCGACGGCGGCGGCGGTCGGGCCAGCGCCCGCGCCCGGACCCTGGATGAAGATGCGGCCGATGCGCTTGCCCTCGATGAACAGCGCGTTGAGGGCGCCGCCGGCCTGGGCCAGCGGGTGGGTCAGCGGGATCAGGGTCGGGTGGACCTTCACCGAGACGCCGTCGTCGGACTTGGCGGTGCCGGCGATGAGCTTGATGCGATAGCCCAGGTCCTTGGCCAGCTTGATGTCGAGCAGCTCGACCTCGCTGATGCCCTCGATCTCGGCGGCCTCGTAGTCGGGGGCGCAGCCGAAGGCGAGAGCCGCCAGGATGGTGATCTTGTGGCCAGCGTCGAAGCCGCCGACGTCCATGGTCGGGTCGGCCTCGGCATAGCCCAGCGCCTGGGCCTCGCGCAGCACGTCGCCGAAGTCGCGGCCGGTCTTCTCCATCTCGGAGAGGATGTAGTTGCAGGTGCCGTTGAGGATGCCGGCCACCGAGACGACGTCGTCGCCGACCATGGCCTCGCGCAGCATCTTCACGGCCGGGGTGCCGCCCATGACGGCGGCTTCGAACAGCAGCGGAACGTTGTTGGCCTCGGCCAGGGCGGCCAGCTCGGCGCCGTGCTCGGCGATCAGGGCCTTGTTGGCGGTGACGACGGGCTTGCCGAGCTTCAGGGCGGCCTCGACCGCGGCCTTGGCCGGGCCGTCGCTGCCGCCGACCAGCTCGACGAACAGGTCGACGTCGGGCGAGCTGGCCAGGGCGACCGGATCGTCGAACCAGGTCAGGCCCGAAATGTCGATCGTGCGCGGGCGCGACTTGGAGCGGGCCGAGACGGCGGTGACGACGGCGCGGTCGCCGGCCGGGGCGAAGTCGGGGCGTTCGGCCAGGAACTGCAGGAGGCCGCCGCCTACGGTGCCGAGGCCGGCGACGCCGACGCGCCAGGTTTTCTGAGTCATGGTGCGGTTCCTAGTCTTCCAGTCGGCCCCGGGGGCCGCCCTCGTCCTTCGACGGTTCAGGATGAGGGCTATTGCAGGCTTTGGCAGTCGAAATCCTCACCCCGAGCCTGTCGAAGGGCGAGGATTTCGCGAGTTGGTTCAACCCTGTTCGAGGCTGTTGTGAGCCTTGGCGAGGATCTGGTCGGCGTTGGCGATGAACTTCTTCACGTTGCGCGCGGCCTGCTTTATGCGGTGCTCGTTCTCGACCAGGCCGATGCGGACATAGCCCTCGCCGTATTCGCCAAAGCCGATGCCGGGGGCGACGGCGACGCCGGCCTCCTCGATCAGCAGGCGCGAGAACAGCATCGAGCCGGCGGCTTCGAACTGCGGAGGGATCTTGGCCCAGGCGAACATCGAGGCGGGCGGGCTGGGGATGTCCCAGCCGGCGCGCTTCATCGACGACACGAGCGTGTCGCGGCGGCCCTTGTAGATGCCGCGGATCTCTTCCACGCAATCTTGGGGACCGTTCAGCGCGGCGGCGGCGGCCACCTGCACCGGCGTGTAGGCGCCGTAGTCGAGATAGGACTTCACGCGGGCCAGGGCCGCGCAGATGCGGGCGTTGCCGACCACCATGCCCACGCGCCAGCCGGCCATGGCGTAGGTCTTCGACAGCGAGTTGACCTCGACGGCGATGTCTTTCGCGCCATCGACCTGCAGGATCGACGGCGGCGGGTTGTCCTCGAAATAGATCTCGCCGTAGGCCACGTCGCTGATGACCAGCAGGTCGTGCTTTTTGGCGAGCGCCACGGCGTCCTTGTAGAAGTCCAGATCCACCGTCTGGGCCGTCGGGTTCGACGGATAGGACAGGATCAGCACGGAGGGCGGCGGCACCGAGTGCTTCACCGCGCGGCTGATGTTCGAAAGGTACTGCTCGGGGCTCAGGGCCGGCACGTGGCGGATGACGCCGCCGGCCATGATGAAGCCGAAGGCGTGGATCGGATAGGCCGGGTTCGGACAGATGATGACGTCGCCGGGGGCGGTCAGGGCCTGGGCGAGGTTGGCGAAGCCCTCCTTCGAGCCGAGGGTCGAGATCACCTCGGTGTCGGGGTTCAGCTTCACGCCGAAGCGGCGGTCGTAGTAGCCGGCCATGGCCTTGCGCAGGCCCGGAATGCCCTTCGAGGCCGAGTAGCGGCCCGAGCGCGGATCGCGCGAGGTCTCGACCAGCTTGTCGACGATGTGCTGGGGCGTGGGCATGTCGGGGTTGCCCATGCCGAAGTCGATGATGTCGACGCCCTGGCCGCGCAGGCGAGCCTTGATGCGGTTGACCTCTTCGAAGACGTAGGGCGGCAGGCGGCGGATGCGATGGAAATCGGCGGTCATGATGGCTCGTGCGCCCTCTGGCGCTGCAGGAGCGAAAAGTCGGGCATGGATAGACCCCGAGCGGGGTATAGCCAAGCCAGTTCAAGGAAAATTATGCCTCCGTCGCCCTATTGGGGCTTGGACGGAGGCGGGGTAGCTCGGCCACGAGCAGCCTTGGCGAAGGCTTCGGTCTCGGCGCGATCGGCGACGGTCGGAATCTCCGACGGCGGAACGCGCGCCGCGCGCTGGGCGCGGGCGGCGAAGCCGTCGGTGTCGGACAGGGCGAAGGTGTCGGGCGCGGTGTCGCGCTTCAGCTGGGCGGCGGCCGCCTGCTGCTCCTGCACCTGGGCCTTGTACTCGCCGGGCTTGGGGATGTCGGTCGGGATCGCCGGGATCTCGGCGAAGCTCGGCCGCACGCCGCGCTGGTGGGCCGCGGCCTCGGCGGCGGAGGCGACCGGCGAGGTCTGATCCACCGGCGGCGGCGTGAACGGCGACGTGCCGCACGCCGACAGCAAGGTCGCGAGGACCGCCAGCGAGGCGCCGTAACGTACGATTTTACCGGTTTGGCCGTTCATCTTGTCTCAGGTCTTATGCGATGATCGCGGCGAGCGGAAGGCGCCGAACGAGAATCGGGCCGCCGATCGACGACATTCAGACGGAAGGAACGCGCATGGCAAAGGGCGGGACCACCGGCAAGGACACGGGCAAGAGCGCCAAGGCGCCGCCGAAGCCCAGAAAAGCCCCTGCCGCAGCCGCCAAGAAGCCCGCCGCCGCGCCAAAGCCCCCTCCTCCACCACCACAACCCGACCCCAAACCCGAATCGGTCGCCGGCTTTTCCACCGGACCCGACATCGCCTCGCTGCTGACCGAAGAGCAGCGCAGGATGATGGAGACCCTGTCGGCCAACCTGGCCCGTGCGGCGGTCACCGCCCAGGGCGCGATCGCCGAGGCCGCTCTGCGCCAGGCCGACCGGCCCGCGGCCCTGTCGCCCGACCCGTTCCACGTCGGCCCGGCCCTCAACGAGGTGATCGGCAGCCTGGCGGCCCAGCCCGACCGGCTGCTGCGCGCCCAGGCCGACCTCTTCAACGGCTACATGGAGCTGTGGCAGTCGGCCGCCCGCCGCGCCGTCGGCGAGGAGACCAAGCCCGTCGTCGCCCCGGCCCACGGCGACAAGCGCTTTTCCGACCCCGACTGGGTGACCAACCCGGTGTTCGACATGATGAAGCAGTCGTACCTGCTGACGTCGAACTGGCTGAACGGCCTGGTGGCCCAGGCCGAGACGGTCGATCCGCAGTCCAAGCGTCGGGTCGAGTTCTTCACCAAGATGCTGACCGACGCCTTCTCGCCGTCGAACTTCCTGATCTCCAACCCCGCGGCCCTGCGCGAGGTGATGCAGACGGGCGGGGAGAGCCTCAAGCGCGGCATGGAGAACTTCGCCGCCGACCTGGAGCGCGGCGGCGGCCAGCTGGCGATCAGCCAGACGGATCTGGCCAAGTTCAAGGTCGGCGAGAACGTCGCCACCGCGCCCGGCAAGGTGGTCTATCAGAACGACATCCTGCAGCTCCTGCAGTTCGATCCGACCACGGAGCAGCAGTACGAGATCCCGCTGTTGATCTTCCCGCCCTGGATCAACAAGTTCTACATTCTCGACCTGCGCCCCGAGAACTCGATGATCCGCTGGCTGACCGGCCAGGGCTTCACGGTGTTCGTGGCCTCGTGGGTTAATCCCGACAGCCAGCTCGCGGCCAAGACCTTCGAGGACTACATGCTGGAGGGCATCTACGACGCCAGCCAGCAGGTGATGACCCAGTGCGGCGTCGATCGGGTCAACACCGTCGGCTACTGCATCGGCGGCACGCTGTTGTCCTGCGGCATGGCCCACATGGCCGCGCGCGGCGACAAGCGGATCAACTCGGCCACCTTCTTCGCCGCCCAGCAGGACTTCGCCGAGGCCGGCGACCTGTTGCTGTTCACCGACGAGGCCTGGCTGAAGGAGATCGAGCAGCGGATGGACCAGGAAGGCGGCTTCCTGCCCAGTCAGTCGATGGCCGACACCTTCAACGCCCTGCGCGGCAACGACCTGATCTGGTCGTTCTTCATCAACAACTACCTGATGGGCAAGGAGCCGCGGCCCTTCGACCTGCTGTTCTGGAACGCCGACCAGACGCGGATGCCCAAATCGCTGCACCTGTTCTACCTGCGCAATTTCTACAAGGACAACAACCTGACCCACGGCCGCCTGAGCCTGGGCGGGGAGCAGCTGGACCTGTCGAAGGTCAAGACGCCGATCTACGTGCAGTCGTCCAGGGACGACCACATCGCCCCCTATCGCAGCGTCTATCGCGGGGCGCGGGCGTTCGGCGGGCCGGTGACCTTCACCATGGCCGGCTCGGGCCACATCGCCGGCGTGATCAACCACCCCGATGCGAAGAAGTACCAGCACTGGACCAACGAGCACCTGCCCGGCTCGGTCGAAGGCTGGCTGTCGGGCGCGGTGGAGCACCCGGGTTCGTGGTGGCCGCACTGGGCGGGCTGGCTGAAGGCCAAGTCCGGCAAGCTGATCCCGGCCCGCGATCCGGCGAAGGGTCCGCTGAAGGCGTTCGAGGACGCCCCGGGCAGCTTCGTGCGGGTGCGCTCGAACGCGGCGGCTTAAAGGATCGGGATCCCTCTCCCCTTGCGGGAGAGGGTGGCCTGCGAAACAGGTCGGGTGAGGGGTCGAAAGACCTGTCAGCCGCGACGGCGGTCAGGCCGGGCGGGGTCTTTCAGTTCTGAGAGACCCCTCATCCGTCGGCTGCCGCCGACACCTTCTCCCGCAAGGGGAGAAGGAACACCTTGAAGACCCATGTTCGCCCAAAACTCGCCCCGATCACGGCGGAGCTTGCCGACATGCTCGAGTTCGATCGTCGCACAGCGCTGGGCCTGCTGGCCGCCGCCCCCTGGCTGGGCGCGGCGAGCCGTGGCGACGGCCTGCGACTGGCCAAGGCGGCGCGGGCGCAGGTGGGCGTGACCACCGACTATGATCCCAGCTATCGGGCGATCGGCTATCCGCACGGCGACGTGCTGCGCACCACCGGGGTCTGCGCCGACGTGCTGGTGCGGGCCGCCCGCGACGCCTGGAACGTCGACCTGCAGGAACGGGTGCATGCGGACATGGTCCGCGCCTTCTCGGCCTATCCGGCTCGCCGGGCCTGGGGGCAAAAGAGCGCCGACGCCAATATCGACCACCGGCGAGTGCTGAACCTGGAGACCTATCTCGACCGCCAGGGCGCCCGCGTGCGCGCCAGCCAGGCGGCGCGATCGGGCGACGACTTCGACCAGCCCGAGCCCGGCGACATCGTCACCTGGCGCCTGTTCGGCAACGGCCGCCCGCATATCGGCGTGGTGGTCGAGGGCCCGGACAAACCGCGCGTGGTGCACAACATCGGCGCCGGCGCGCGGGATGAGCCGCTGTGGATGCTGAAACTGCACAAGCCGGCGGGGCACTATCGCTGGCGGGTTTAGGGGCTCTTGATCCCTATCTCTTTGAGAGAGGACGGGGCCCGCCGCGAAGCGGTGGGAGGGTGAGAGGTAACAAACTTTCCGAACGAGGCGCTGGCGGGGCCGCCGGCCGAGGGGGCAAGAGGTCTTCCGGCCAGCGGTGAAACCTCTCACCCTCCCACGCCTGCGGCGTGGGCCCCTCCCTCTCTCTAAGAGAGAGGGATCGTTAGGGCAGCACCCGCTTGAGATAGGCCGCCAGCCGAGCCCGCTCGCCCGCTCCGATCACCGCCGCCACATAGCCGTCGGGCCTGATCAGCGCCTGATCCCCGTCGGCCAGGCCGTAGACGCGGCCCAGGGCGTCGTCGGGATCGGCGAAGGCGCCGCCCTCTCCGACGTCGATCACGCGCAGGCCCTCGCGCGCCGGGGCGTCCCCTCCCCTGGCGACCAGCGTCCAGCGGGGACCGCGCATCAGCTCGAACAGCCGCACCGGCGCGCCCGCCGTGTCGCTCAGGACGGCGTCCGGTGCGCGGTCGCCGGCCAGCAGGCCCTCCTCGCGTCCGGGCGTCTCGAGGGACAGGGACGAGGCCTCATAGCCGAGGTCCAGCTGATGCACCTCGCGGCCGCGCCGCATGTCGCCCCGCCGGGCCTTTTCCAGCAGGTCGGTGGCCAGGCCCAGCATGCCGGCGGCGATCGGGCGACGCTCTTCCTCGTAGGTGTCGAGCAGACTCTCGGGCGCGCCGGCCAGCACCGCCGCCAGCTTCCAGCCCAGATTGTAGGCGTCCTGGACGCTGGTGTTCAGGCCCTGGCCGCCGGTGGGCGGATGGATGTGGGCCGCATCGCCGATCAGGAACACGCGTCCGTCCCGGTAGCGATCGGCCAGCCGGGCGTTCATGGCGTAGGCCGAGGCCCAGACGACGTCGTGGATAAGCAGGTCGGTCCCCGGCGTCCGTGCTTCGATGAAGGCCTGCAATCCGGCCGCGCCAAGATCGACCTCGCCTTCAAGAGGGATCGGGGCCTGTAGCTGGAAGAGACCGGTCCCGGCCAGCGGGCACAGGGCGTACCGCCGGGCCATGTCGCCCTCGTTGAAGCGATGCCAGGCGTCGCGGCTCAGGCCCTCCAGCACCACGTCGGCGACGATGGCCCGCACGCCCAGGGTCTTGCCCGGAAAGTCGATCCCCAGCGCCTTGCGCACGAAGGAGCGGCCGCCGTCGCCGCCGACCAGATAGCGGCAGGCGATCGCCTCGGGTCCGGACGGCCCTTGCAGACGGGCGACGACGTGGCCCACGTGCTGGTCGAAACCCGTCAGTTCGCGACCGTATTCGACCGTCCCGCCCAGTTGGTTCAGCCGCTCGCGCAGCACCGCCTCGGTGGCGAACTGCGGGACCATCAGCGGGGTGCGATAGGGCTCCTGAGCCGTGGGCGCGGCCACGACCATCTCCTGCACCTCGTCGCAGCCGCCGTCGGCGCGGTGGATGCGCTGCGGCGGATAGGGTCCGCCGACCGCCAGCAGGGCGGTCACGACGCCCAGGTCCTCGAACACTTCCAGGGTGCGCGGCTGGATTCCCTTGCCGCGCGAACCAGCGAACGGCGCGGCCAGCCTGTCGACCAGGCGGAACGACACGCCGCGGCGGGCCAGGTCGATGGCGAGGGTCAGGCCGGCGGCGCCCGCGCCGCAGATCAGGACGTCGATGGGGCTGTGGTCTTCCATGTCGGCCTCATTATGTGCATGATGCACATAATCGTTCGAGGTCGCCGCATGTCAACAAACAATGTGCAAAATGCACATATCTTGAAGTCCCTGCCCTCGCTGCACCGGTCGATGATGGATCTGGTCGGGGCGATGAACGAGCCCGAGCGGGACGCGGCCATGCTGGAGGCGGCCGGCCTTTCCCTGGAGCGGGCGCTGTTTCCGCTGCTGGTCTCGATCGAGCGGCTAGGGCCGATCGGCGTGGTCGAGCTGGCCGGCCGGGTCGGGCGCGACCACTCCACGGTCAGCCGGCAGGTGGCGCGGCTGGAAGAGCTGGATCTGGTCAAGAGGCAGGCCGGCGCGGCCGACCGCCGGGTGCGCGAGGCGGTCATCACCCCTCAGGGCAAGATCGCCACCGACGCCGTCGATGCGGCCCGGGCGCGCATGGCCCTGGTGCTGTTCAAGGACTGGAGCGCACAGGACATCGACCACCTGGTGCGGCTGATGCGCAAGCTGGCCGACGGGATCAACGACGCCGAAATACCCCCTCTCCCATAGGGAGAGGGTCGGGGTGTGGGGTTACGGCGTCAGACGGAGAGCCGGCACGCCGTCAGGCCTCGTAACCCCTCACCCTCCCACCGCTGCGCGGCGGGCCCCTCCCTCTCCCTCTGGGAGAGGGAAAGCTTTTAGAGCCCCGCCTTCTCGTCCAGGCCCAGGGCCAGGTTGAGGTTCTGCACGGCGGCGCCCGAGGCGCCCTTGCCCAGGTTGTCGAGCAGGGCCACCAGGCGGGCCTGGCCGCTGGTGTCGGAGCCGAAGACGAAGAGCTTGATGCGGTTGGTGCCGTTCAGGCCCTCGGGGTCCAGCGTGGCCAGGCTCTTGGCCTCGTCCAGCGAGGCGACCTCGACGAAGGCCTCGCCCTTGTAGTGGGCGGCGAGCGCGGCGTGGATGTCGCCCAGCGAGCACGAGCCTTCCAGCAGGCCAAGGTGCAGCGGCAGTTCGACCAGCATCCCTTGCGCGTAGCGGCCGACGGCCGGGGTGAAGATCGGGCGGGTCAGCAGGCCGCCGTGCTTCTGGATCTCGGGCACGTGCTTGTGGGTCAGCGACAGGCCGTAGATGCGGTAGGCGACCTTGGTGTAGGTCGGCGAGGTCTCGTCCTCGAACTCGGCGATCATCGCCTTGCCGCCGCCGGTGTAGCCGGAGACGCCGTTGAACGAGACTGGCAGGTCGGACGACAGCAGGCCGGCTGAGACCAGCGGACGGGTCAGGGCGATGGCGCCGGTGGCATAGCAGCCGGGGTTGGAGATCCGCTTGGCGCCGGCGATCTTCTTGCGCTGTTCCCTGTCGAGCTCGGGAAAGCCGTAGGTCCAGTCGGCGTTGGTGCGGTGGGCACTGGAGGCGTCGATCACCTTGACCAGCGGGTTCTCGATCAGGCTGACGGCTTCCTTGGCCGCGTCGTCGGGCAGGCACAGGATCACCGCGTCGGCGGCGTTGAGCAGCTCGGCGCGGGCGGCCGCGTCCTTGCGCTTGTCGGGATCGATCGAGATCAGCTGCAGATCGGTGCGGCCGATCAGGCGCTCGCGAATCTGCAGGCCGGTGGTGCCGACTTCGCCGTCGATGAAGACCTTGGGGGCGTTCGCCATTGCCTACTCCTCGACCTGGGCCGGCCTGTGCTCAGGCCCAGTCTTGCAGCGCCGTGTGACCGACGCTCGCGTTCGGGCCATGCCGGCCCGAGAAAATCGCAAGAAAAAGGGCGCTTCGGATGACCGAAGCGCCCTCTTCCAAACGCGTATAGACGCGCTTAGCGCTTCGAGAACTGGAAGCTGCGGCGGGCCTTGGCCTTGCCGTACTTCTTACGCTCGACGACGCGGCTGTCGCGGGTCAGGAAGCCGTGCGGCTTCAGGACCGGGCGCAGGGCC
>PJUL01001156.1_pt1 | contig 12473 bp, 8 predicted proteins | sample 1512221 | NCBI WGS metagenome assembly PJUL01 (sample SAMN08177667, study PRJNA422409) | Feces metagenome, whole genome shotgun sequencing project.
CCGCCACGCGCGTGCCGGGCTTGAGCGGCAGGATGCCGTCATTCTTGAGCAGCACCAGGCTTTTCTCGGCCGCGGACAATGCCAGCGCGCCATGCGCCGGCGCGCCGACCGCAGCCGGGTTGCCGGCGGCCTTACGCACGCCCGGCAGATCGCCATTGCGATAGCGGGCGGAGAACAGGCGAACCAGCGTCCGGTCGATATCCGCCTCGGTGATCAGCCCCCGCTTCAGCGCCTCGCGATAGCGATCGCCCAGCCCGCCCGTGTCGGAGAGCGTCGCGTTGTGGCACTCATTGTCCACCCCTGCCCGCAGCGCCGCGGCGACTGCCGTGGCGGCATCGGGTGCATAATGATGGTTGTCGCTGATGTCCTTCACCGCATCGCAGTCCGACACGACATAGCCGTCAAAGCCCCAGGCGCCGCGCAGATGCTCCTTGAGCAGCTCGTCGCTGGCGCAGGCGGGCTGGCCGTCGATGCGGTTATAGGCGCACATCACCGATCCGGCCTTGCCCTCGACGATCGCCGCGCGGAAGGCGGGGAGATAGGTGTCCTCCAGATCGTGGCGCGAGACGAAGACATTGGCGCTGTGGCGGGTCGATTCCGGCCCGCTGTGGACCGCGAAATGCTTGGGCGTGGCGACCACCGCGGGCAGGTCCGGATTCGGTCCCTGCATGCCGGTGACGAAGGCCACTCCCATATGCGCGGTCAGGAACGGATCCTCGCCATAGGTCTCCTGTCCGCGCCCCCAGCGCGGATCGCGGAAGATGTTGATGTTGGGCGACCAGGTGTCGAGCCCGGTGCCGATCCGGCCCATGCGGCCGGTCTGGCGGGCCAGCGCGTGCAGCCCCTGCACCTCGGTGCTGATCGATCCGGCGACCTGCTTGACCAGCGGCGCGTCGAAGGTCGCGGCGAGGCCGATCGGTTCGGGGAAGTTGGTGGTCGGCAGCGAGCCCAGCGCACCGTGCAGCGACTCCGTCCACCAGTTGTACGCCGGGATTTGCAGCCGCGGGATCGCCGGCGCGGTGTTGAGCAGCTGATCAACCTTCTCGTCGGTCGTCATCTTGCCGACGAGATCGCTCGCCAGCTTGTCCGCCTGCGCGACCACCGGGGACGGATCGTTGCTCTGCGCCATCGCTGGCATCGGGACGCAGGCGGTGCCCGCAAGCAGGAGCGCGCCGAAAGCAGCCGCGGAACGGTTCATTGTCGTGCCTTCCTTGTTTCTGGTGGCCGGCCGGTCAGACCGGCTGCAGGCCATGTTCCTGGATCTTGCGGATCAGGTCGCGGTGGCGGGGCAGTCCCGCGCGCAGCCGCTCGGTCTGCGTCGCATTCTCGCGTATCGCACGCTCGGCCAGACGCATGTCCCCGGCGAGCGCCTCGGATTCCACTTCGGTGCGGAAGCCCATGCCGTAGAGGACATATTGATAGCTGGCCGGCGGGAAGACTTCCTCGACCCGGTCGAACTCGTCATGGAACCAGGGCGACTGGTATTTCCACAGCAGCATCAGTTCCTGAAGCCGCTCGGGGATCGTGTCGGGCCGCACATTGTCGCGCCAGAAGGCGCTGTCGGTGCGCTTCGTCAGGACATAGTGGAGCTTGAGGAAGTCGATGATCCGGCCCCAGCGATAATGGGTCGTCGCGTTGAAGCGCGACGCGACCACATCCATCACTTCGCGGCAGCGCGGCATCTGCTCGGCGATCAGCTTGGCCGACAGCTCGATGAGCACGATCGCCGATGCCTCGAGCGGCTCGAGGAACCCCGCGGCCAGGCCGACGGCAACGCAGTTGCGCTTCCAGAAGGTCTCGCGGTGCCCCGAGCGGATCTTGATCTTGCGGACGTCCAGATCCTTGCCCGCCGGGCCGAGATAGGCACGCAACTCCTGCTCCGCCTCGTCGTCCGAGATATGGTTGCTGGAGAAGACATGGCCGGTGCCGCGGCGTGTCGGCAATCCAATGTCCCAGATCCATCCCGCCGACTGGGCGGTGGAAATGGTGTGCGAGGCGATCGGGCTGTCTTCGTGCTCGTAAGGGATCTGGACGGCGAGCGCGGTGTCGCAGAACAGCACGTCGCCACAATCCCTGAACGGCACGCCCAGCGCCTCGCCGAGCAGCAGCGAGCGGAAGCCGGTGCAGTCGACGAACAGGTCGCCTTCGATCTCGCCCGCCTGTTCGGTGCCGATCGCACGGATGTCGCCATCCTCGGCTAGCAGGACCTGGCGCACATCGGCGAGCACATGGCGCACGCCCAGCTTCTCGCAGCAATGCCGCTGGAGAAAGGGCGCGAACTTGCCCGCATCGAGGTGATAGGCATAGTTGGCGACCGCATCATATTCGGGCGTCGCGATCGTCTTGGGGGCCAGCCCGTCATCGCAGATCCGGCCCTGCGGAGTCACCGTGTCGCAGAAGCTGCGTGCGCCGCTGTCCGAGAGCCAGTGCGGCACCAGGTTGAGCTGGTGGAAGCCTTGGGGCAGCATCAGCGGGTGGTAATAGGCGTCGTCCTCGGCGCCCGTGGTCCAGCGCGCGAACCTGGCGCCCTGCTTGAAGGCCGCGTCGCATTCGCGGAAGAAATCCGTCTCGGAAACGCCGATCTTCGCCAGCGTCGTGCGCAATGTCGGCCAGGTGCCCTCGCCGACGCCGATGATCGGCGTGTTGGGGGATTCGACCAGGGTAACGGTGAAGCCCGCCGCCATCCGGCTGCGATGTTTCGCCGCAATCACGCCGGCCGTCAGCCACCCCGCGGTGCCGCCGCCGACGATCACGATGTTTTTGACCGGGCGCATCATTTCCGATTTTCATCAAAAAGGACTGGGGATGTCAAAATGACACCCCCAGGTGAGGAGGAAAGTCAGAAGCGATAGCGGATGCCCGCGGTGAACCGCCGGCCATAGCCATAGACATCGAGCAGCTGGTTCTTGAACCGGCCACGCGTGCTCATCGTCGCGTTGTTGATGTTGAGCGCTTCGCCGAAGACGTTGAGCTCCTTGGTGATCTGGTAGCTTGCGCTGAGATCGACCTGGGTGCTCGCGTTGACGAAGGTCGGCTCCGAACCGAAGGCTCCGGTGTTCTGCACCTGGCCGAACTGGAGCAGATACTCGTCACGCCAGTTGACCGCGGCACGGAATTCGAACCCGTATTTGTCGAAGAAGCCGACGAAATTGGCCGAATTGGCAAGGCCGGTGACGGCGAAGCCGCTCGTGCTGATGTCCTTCGCATCATAGGGCTTGTTGGTCCCCACGATCGTGCCGTTGGCGATGAAGCCGAAGCCGGTGTCGCCGAACGTGTGCTGCAGCGCGACTTCGACGCCGCGCACCGTGGCGTCCGGGCCGTTGATGCGCTGCGATACAGCGAACTGCGCCGGCTGCCCCGTGGACGGATCCGCCACCCCGTTGATCGACTGGCGCTGCGTGCCCTGGACGATGAAGTTGGAGACGTTCTTCAGGAAGAAGTTCACCGCCAGGTACGAGTTGCGCTGATAATACCATTCGGCGGCGATATCGAAATTGTCCGCCAGGTACGGCTTCAGTGCGGGGTTACCGCCATCCGCGGTCAGTGCTCCGATGCGCTGGCCGGTGCCGATGTTGAGCACCGGGGTAAGCAGGTTGAGCGTCGGACGGGTGAGCGTGCGCGATGCGTCGAAGCGCAGGATCAGGTTCTTGGTCAGCTCGAGCTTCGCGTCCACCGCGGGCAACAGGAAGCTGTAGTCGCTCTTAGTGGTGACCTGCTGCGACGGGCCGAAGTTCACCGTGAGCAGCGTCGGGTCAGTCGAGCTCGGCGTGATCGAGGTCGGCAGACGGCCGATACCCGTGGAGGCGATGCGGGTCGATTCCTGGCGGACGCCTGCGTTGAAATGGAAGGGCATGCCCGCCACTTCGGTCTTGAACTGCGCCGAGAGATAGAGCGCCCAGGTCCTCTCGCTGATGTTCCGGTAGCTGCCGACATCGTTCATCACGTCGAACGCGCCGGTGAAGCCGGTGCAGCAGCCGGTGTTGTAGCCCGGGATCACCTTGGTCTGGGGATTGCCCAGGCCGGTCAGGAAGTTCTGATAGTCGATCGCCGAGAAGTTGATCAGCGTCGGCGGCAACGCCCCGGTGAAGCCCGGGATGAAGTTCGCCGTGCTCACCATGCCCTTGTAGAGGCTGGTGGGGATCGCCACGCCGCCGCTGGTGCCGGATGCCGGGCCATAGCCCGAATAGGCCTGCCAATAGTTGTTGGCGAAGGTGTTCGCGCTGCGGAACTTGAAATTGTCGTCGAGATAGGTGCCGCCGACGGTAAGCGTCAGGTCGTCCTGCGACCACTTCGCCTGCAGCTTGCCCTGCTTGATCGAGTCAGTGTTCTTGTTGGCAATATTCACGGTCACGTGCGAGCCGATGACCGACGTATCCGCCCAGCGGCTGGCATTGCCGCCTGCACCATAGTGCACCAGCGACGGGAGCACCTTGTCGCTGTCCCCGTTGATCTGGACGCCGAGCGACGGACCAATGCCGAAGCCATAGCCGATATCGGCACCGCGCGAATTGATGCGGCCATCCGGGTTCAGCCAGCTGGTCGAGATGCTGCCGTCCGCTTCGAGTTCGAGATGGTCGGTGGCATTCCACTTCACGTTGAGGCCGGTCTGGTTGGTCTTGCGCCAGTTGCTGTCATGCCCGGCGGTGAAATCGGTCTGTGACCCGGCCTGGGTGAAGTCGAGCGGCACGCCATTCGCGTCCAGCTTCACGTTACGCAGCGAGCCCTGGTTGAACCAGATGCCGAAGCCGAACGTGTCGGCGTTGATCCGCTGGTCGGAATAATTGTTGTCGAGCGTGAGCAGCAGGTCTTCGGTCGGCTTCCACTGAAGCGCGATCCGGCCATCGATGCGCTCGTCCTTGGTGTAGGACTGTTGCGCGCCATATTGCTGCGGGAAGAAGCCGACCACGCTCTGGCGATTATTCACGTCCGCCCAGGCTGCGCTGGTCGCATCGCTCGTCGGCGAGCAGGTTGCGGCCGAGGGGTTTCCGACTTGCTGGCATGGCGCATATTTGCCGCCCGGGAAGCCGTGCACGAAGACGTTGTTCACGCGGGTGTCGTGTCGGGTGTAGATCACGTCGGCCAGGATACCGAAGGTATCGTCGGCGAAGGTGTGGCTGATCAGCAGGCCGCCCGTCGGCACGACGCGCTTGGCATCGTCCTGGATCGAGCCCGAGGCCGAAGCCGCGATATGGAAGCCCGGCCGATCGAGCGGCTTGGGATAGGAGATGTTGATCGTGGCACCGATCGAGTTGGCGCCCACCGAGACATCCGGCGTCTTGTAGACGGTCAGCGCGCCGACGAAGTCGGAGCCGACGGTGCTGAAATCGATCGAGCGGCCACCGGTCGCGGTCGACAGGCGGCGCCCGTCGATCAGCGTCTCGTTGAAATCGCCGCCAAAGCCGCGGATGGTGACGCCATTGGCCTCGCCGCGCGTACCGTCACGCTGGATCGAGACACCCGGCAGGCGCTGCAGCGACGCAGCAACGTTGGAATCCGGGAACTTGCCGATGTCCTCCGCGGAGATCACATCGACGACGCCCGAGGCCTCGCGCTTCGCGTCGAGGTTGCGCTGGAGCGAGCCGCGGATGCCGGTGACGATGATCTCCTGGCCCTGGGCCTCGCTGATCTCGCCGGCCTGGGCGGAGCCGCTCTGATCCTGCGCGAAAGCAGGCGAAGCAACTGTGAGCGCTACCAAACTCGTTGCGCCAACAAGCGCCAGCCTGGCCGCGGCTCGCGCCCGAATATTATTTGTCTGCTTATTAAACGCCTTCATTTCGATACCCCCTCCAGAGTATGGGCTCGTTGCCGCGCCGGCCTCACCGGCACGCGATCCGCAGTCAGGCGGCTGAAATACCGCTATTTTTTCCGGAACAGGGCTCAACGACCTCTGGCTTGCACCAAGGCGGCATGGCAGTCCTCCCCGATTCATCTTCAGCGAATCTGGGCATAACTAATCATAGAAAGTTAGCGCTATCAAGAATATTTTGTCGGTGTAATTATCGGGCAAATCTGGCGACTTGACCTGCGGACGCGCGCATCATCGAATGGGCCGGCGCAGGAAACCCTTGGAGGGGACGGGAAATGGCACGCGAACTGGAACTGCTTGACGTGGAAGCCCATCGCACCTTGCGTGTGCGGACCGGCGGACTGGAGACGCCGCATTTCGTACAGGTCGTCGCCGGGGAATTCGCGACGACGGCGACACGCTGCCCGATCCTGCTGACCAAGAACCCCGAGACCGGCCAGTTCTACATCGGCGCGATGTTCGGCTTCAAACCGGGCGAGAATCTGCTGGAGGAAGCCTCCGGCCCCGCACCGTATCGGCCACTCGATCTCGAACGCCAGGGCTTCTTCATTTCGGGCGAGAATATCGCGATCGACCGCGAAAATCCGCGCTTTAGCGACCATGATGGCCAACCGCTTTTCGAAGCTGACGGAACGCCCGCGGATCGCCTGCGCCATATCCAGAAGATACTTGGCCAGCTCAAGAACGGCGTCGAGGAGACCGACCGGTTCATCCGGGCCATGATCGAACACCGCCTTGTCGAAGCGATCGACATCTCGCTGCGCTTCGACGATGGCGAGACAATCACGCTGCAAGGCCTCTACACAATCAGCCTGGACAGCCTCGGCGAGCTTGAGGACGGCGCGGCCCTTGCGCTGTTCCGCAGGGGCTATCTGCAGCTTGCCTATTGCATGATCGATTCGCTCAGGCAGATCTCGGCCCTGGCGCATCTGCGCAATCACCGCCTAACCATTAACTCATACTAATGTCGACCATTTCCGAGATAAGCTCGGGTGGAACGCTCGATGCCGAAGCCTTTACCCGCAGCGTCGCAGAAACCTGCGCGCCGCATGTACTGCGCGGCCTCGCAAGGGCATGGCCTGCCGTCGCAGCGGCACGCAAGTCGCGGCAGGCGCTCTTCACCTATCTTCTCGACTTCGACAGCGGGCGGACCGCGCAAGCCTTTGTCGGCGCGCCCGCGATCGGCGGACGCTACGACTATGGCGACGGCACCGGCGGGTTCAATTTCGAGCGCGAGACGCTGGGTCTTCCGGAAGCGCTGGCGCGTATCGCCGCCGCGGCGGAACGGCCAGACCTCCCCTCGCTTTACCTCGGCTCCCTGCCGACGGATCTGCACTTCCCCGGCTTTATGGAGGAGAATACCGCCCTCCCTCTTTCACCCCGGCTGCAGCCGCGCATCTGGCTTGGAAATGCCTCCCGGGTGGCCTGCCACTACGATACCTATGACAATCTGGCGATCGTAGTGGCCGGCAAGCGCCGCTTCACCCTCTACCCGCCCGACGCGATCGGCGATCTCTATGTCGGCCCGATCGACCACACGATGGCCGGCCAGCCAACGAGCCTGGCCGCCGGCGCCGCGCCAGGGGATCCGCGTTATCCTCGTTTCGAAGCTGTGCGCGGACGCGCGCTCGTGGCCGAGCTCGAACCGGGAGATGCGCTCTACATCCCGAAACTCTGGTGGCACCAGGTCGAGGCAACCGAACCGGTCAACATGCTCGTCAACTATTGGTGGGACGGGTTCAGCGCCGGGCCCGACGCGCCCTACACAACGATGCTGCTCGCCATGATCGCCATCGCCGAGCGACCAGCCGCCGAACGGGCGGCATGGCGGGCATTTTTCGACCACTATGTGTTCCGCCCCGACGGCCATCCGCTCGCCCACCTGCCCGAGGAACGGCACGGCATACTCGGACCGCTGCGCGCCAATTACGGCCGGATCCGCGCGACGATCATGCAGATCCTGCGCGGGGGCTGAGCCATCAGTTAATTAGTCATACTTATTATTTCAGCAGGTCAAGGCGATCTGGGCCATCTGGCGCTGACCGCCTCTTTCGCACAATCGATATATTGCCAAGATTGCGGCAATTGACTCGAATCCAATTAAACTGACTAATGTCGCCAAGCGGACAGCGAACCGCAAAAGAGGGGATCCCGGATCATGGCAAGAATATCGGCCCATGCAGCGACATTTCTGGTAGCGCTAACAGTCGTGAGCACCCACCTGCCGGCATCGGCCCAGGTCACCACCAGCGCGCCAGCGCCGGTACAGGGCGCGCTTCCGGCCATCCCCCAGTGGATCAAGGTCCATTCCCCGGCGATCGATGGCAATCTGGAGGGGGAATCGGCTGATCGGGATGTGCTGGTGCTCCTCCCGCCCGGCTATGCGAAGAACCCGCGCAAGCGCTATCCCGTGCTCTACGCGCTGCACGGCTATTCGATCGGCGCGGAGCAGTGGACCAGGGAAATCCACGTGCCCCAAACCGTGGAGGGCGGCTTCGCCAAGGGCGCCCGCGAGATGATCGTCGTCTTCCCGGACAGCAAGACGGTGCACAACGGCTCGATGTACTCGAGCTCGGTCACCACCGGCGATTTCGAGAGCTTCGTGGCGCGCGACCTGGTTCGCTACATCGATGCGCATACCGTACGCTGCCGGTACGCGAGAGCCGCGGCCTGGCCGGCCATTCCATGGGTGGATACGGCACCTCGCGGATCGGGATGAAGCATCCGGACGTGTTCGGTGCCATCTACATGATGAGTCCTTGCTGCCTGTCGCCGCGCGACGCCTCCCAGTTCAATGCCGCGAGCGGCACGGCGTTGGAGAAGCTCAAGTCGATCGACGAGGCAACGAAGCTCGGCTGGGGCGAGCGTGCCCAGCTCGCCACCGCAGCGGCGTGGTCGCCCAATCCGCAGAACCCGCCGCTGTTCCTCGACCTGCCGGTGAAGGACGGTGCCGTGCAGCCCCAAATTCTGGCGAAATGGGCAGCGAACGCGCCCCTCGCCTTTGTCGACCAATATGTCAGCAACCTGCGGCGCTACCGCGCGATCGCGATCGATGTCGGCGATCGCGACGGCCTGAAGGACGATGCCCGCAAGCTGCACGAGACGCTCGATCGCTACGGCATCGCCAACAGCTTCGAGATCTATTCCGGCGACCATGTCAGCGGAGTTGCGATGCGCTTCCAGGACCATGTGATCCCGTTCTTCAGCAAGAACCTCGCATTCGAGGCCCGCAAGTGAAGCGCGCCGCAGCCACCGCGCTGGTCGCGCTCGCCGCGCTCTGGACGCCGCCCCTCGCCGCCCAGTCCGATCCGCTGGCGCCCACCGGCCGCTGGAGCGCCTATACGCGCGGCGCCGCCCAGCTGCCGCCGATGGGCTGGAACAGCTGGAACGCATTCGCGCTCGACATCAGCGAAGCGAAGCTGCTCGGCTCGGCCCAGATCATCGCCTCGTCGGGGCTGGCCGCCAAGGGCTATCGCTATATCGATCTGGACGAGGGCTGGTGGGCGCGTCGCGCCGCCGACGGACGGATGGTGATCCGCACCGACAAATTCCCCTCCGCCCTGCTGCCCAACGGCCGGACCAGCTTCCGCCCGCTCACCGACAAGCTGCACGGCATGGGCTTCAAGGCCGGCATCTATTCGGACATCGGCCGCAACAGCTGCGGCCAGATCCACAGCGACGACATCCCCAACAAGCCGAGCGGCACCGTCGCCGAGCGCGAGGTCGGCCTGTACGGCCATGTCGATCAGGACATCGCACTCTACTTCCGCGAATGGGGCTTTGACCTGATCAAGGTCGATGGCTGCGGGATCCGCGGGCTCTGGCCGGAATCGCCCAAGGTGCTGTCGGGCGAGTTCCGCGCGCTCACCCCGCTGGTCGACAGCGGCTCGCTGGGCCGGACGGACATCGCCGCGACCCGGGCGCTCTACGACCATGTCCGCGAGGCGCTGGAGCGCAACAATCCCGACAATGACTTCATCTTCTCGCTCTGCCTGTGGGGCGCAGCCGACGTGCGCTCCTGGGCGCGGCAGATGGCCAGCATCTCGCGGACCAGCGAAGACATCTTCCCGATCTGGGGCCGCATGCTCCACAATATGGATACCTCGATCCGCCGCCCGCTCTACGCGCATCCCGGATCGTGGAACGACCCCGACATGCTCTATATCGGCACGGGCGATTTCGACGCGAAGCACCTGACCGAGGCGCGCTCGCATTTCAGCCTCTGGGCGATGCTCAACGCGCCGCTGATGATCGGCTACGACCTGCGAAATGCGGACCCCGCGCTGATGGCGATCCTGGGCAAGAGCGAAGTGATCGCGCTCGATCAGGATCCGGCCGGCAACCAGGCGGTGCTCGCCTATGATTCCGACGATGTCAGCATTCTGGTGAAGACGCTCGCCAATGGCGACAAGGCGGTCGCGGTACTCAACCGCACCTCCGATCCGGTCAGCGCTTCGCTAATGGCGTCGCACCTGAAATATGCGGCCGACGCCGACATCGCGCTCACCGACATCTGGACCGGCGCCCGGTCGAAGTTCCGCGACCGACAGGACCTGACGCTGGCGCCGCGCGAAACGTTGCTGTTCCGCGCCACCGGCAAGCGGGTACTGCCCGACGGTCTCTATCTCTCCGAAATGCCGGGCAGCGTGAACCCGGCGATCGATGGCGTGGTCGCCCCGGAGGTTGATCCGCTCGTCCACCGCGCAGTCCTGCCCTGGGCCGGCACGCGCATCTCGCGGGAGCCGCCGCGCTATGGCGGCTGGGGCGGCGCACAGGCGGACAGCACGCCCTGGTCCGAACAGATCGGCATCGCCGGCAAGCGCTTCGACACCGGGATCGGCATTCTCGCCAATTCGCGGCTCGAAGTGCGCAACAAGGGCTATGCGCGTTTCACCACCCTGGTGGGCGTCGACGATTCCGCGCGCGATCGCGGCCAACCGGTGACCTTCGAGATCTATGGCGACGGCAAGCTGCTCGCGCGCTCGCGCCCCATGCGTTTCGGCGAAGCGGCCACTTCATTGGAGGCCAATGTCGCCGGCAAGGCGCTGATCGAGCTGGTCGCACGGACGCCGGGCAAGCCACGCTTCCCGGATCCGGTGGCCTGGGCGGAAGCGGCGCTGCGGCGCTGACCTCCCGGGGTTACATGGACGAGCGCGTGTCCTCGAGCGCCAGGTCGACAAGGACACGCATCGCATCGCTCGCCGCGTCTGCATCGCCCGCTACGATCGCGTCGAACACCCGTACATGGTCCGGCATCGGATCGCGCGGCAAGGCGCGAGTCCGCTGCTTGAACTGGGTCGTCCAGGTCACCGCCGCGGCGATGCTGGCGCTCAGCGCGATGACCGCATTATTGTGGGACGCCCGCAGCAGCGCATCGTGGAAATCGCGGTCGGCGGCACGGCCGGCCTCGGTGGCGAGCGTATGCCGCCGCATGCCCGCCAGCGCGTCCTTCATTGCCTTGATATCGGCTTTGTCCCGACGCTCCGCGGCCAGGCGCGCCGCATTGGGCTCGACGATGGCGCGCAGCTCGAACAGGTCGCGGACGAAATCGGGGTCCGGCTCCCCCGAGAATGCCCATGCCAGGACCGCGGGATCGAGCATGTTCCAGCGGCTGCGCGGCAATACGCGCGTGCCTGCCTTGGGCCGGCTCTCGACCAGCCCCTTGGCGGTGAGCACCTGCACCGCTTCGCGATAGGCGCTGCGCGAAACGTCAAGCGCTTCGGAACTGGCCACTTCGCCGGTCAGCCGCTCGCCCGGAGCAATCTCACCGGAGACGATCGCGGTACCGAGATAATGGGCGACCGCGCCGCGCAAGCGGCGGCCGGTGCCCCTGGAAGAGGAGGTCAATCGATCTGCGGGAGCTTCCGCGTCCGTTGAAGCCTTCTCTTTCCGTGATCCCATTCAATGACCGCCCTGTCTGAGTTAAGGCGCCTTATCAGCGCACGGGACCGTGCTTGCAAGTTGCGTTTGGGACACGTCAGGAACGGACCGGCCGTGTTCGACGTGCCGGGCGGAGACACTCCCCCGCCCGGCCGCCGATTCACAGGTCGATCTGTACCACCGCCACCGACTTGCCCGGCAGTTCGAGCGTAACCCCGTCCTTGCCGGCCTTGCCCGTGAAGGCCTTCGGCACCACAGCGTTGGGCGCCTCGAAGCTGTTCACCGAGTCCACCCGCGGCCCGGTCAGCAGTTCGCCGCGCGCGGCGCGCGCTTGCACGCCAGGGAAGCGCGCGACGATCTTCGCGGGCCGGTTCGGATCGAGATTGGTCACGGCCAGCCACAGCTTGCCCGCCGTATCGCGCACCGCCACCGCATCGACACGGGGCAGCTTGATGTCGCCCTGGGTGTAGGTGCCGGCATCGAAGCGCACCGGCACATAGGTCGCATCCTGGAACGGCAGGTACATCTTGTAGATGTGGTAGGTCGGCGTGAGGACCATCTTCTCCTTGTCGGTGAGGATCATCGCCTGGAGCACGTTGATCATCTGGGCGATATTGGTCAGGCGCACCCGATCCGCGTGACGCGCGAAGATGTTGAGGTTGAGCGCCGCCAGGATCGCGTCGCGCATCGAGTTCTGCTGCTGCAGGAAGCCCGGGTTGCTGCCCGGATTGGGCGCGAGCCAGGCGCCCCATTCGTCGACTGCGATCCCGACCTTCTTCTCGGGGTC
>PJUL01001158.1_pt1 | contig 12398 bp, 10 predicted proteins | sample 1512221 | NCBI WGS metagenome assembly PJUL01 (sample SAMN08177667, study PRJNA422409) | Feces metagenome, whole genome shotgun sequencing project.
CACTGCTGCAATGGTCAAGCAGCTCCGCGACTCGACTGGCGTCGGGATGATGGACTGCAAGAAGGCTCTGGCCGAAACCAATGGCGACATGGAAGCTGCTGTCGATTGGCTGCGCACCCGTGGTCTGGCAAAGGCTGCCAAGAAGGCTGATCGCGTCGCTGCCGAAGGTCTGGTTGGTCTGGTGACCGCCGGTACCAAGGCTGCTGCCGTGGAAGTCAATTCCGAAACCGACTTCGTTGCCCGCAACGAGCAGTTCCAGAACATCGTCAGCAACATTGCCAAGCTCGCTCTCGACGCCGATGGCGACGTGGTCAAGCTGGGCGAAATGCCGTTCCCCGGCACCGGCCATTCGGTTTCGGCTGAGCTGACCGAAGCCATCGCCAAGATCGGCGAGAACATGAACCTGCGCCGTACGCAGACCGTCGAAGTGTCCGATGGCGTCGTGGAAAGCTATGTCCACAATGCAGTCACCACCGGCCTCGGTAAGATCGGCATTCTGGTGGCTCTGGAATCGACCGGCGACAAGGCCGCTCTGTCGGCTCTGGGCAAGCAGCTTGCCATGCACATCGCTGCCGCTCAGCCGCAGGCGATTTCGCCTGAAGAACTGGATCAGGATGTGGTTGCCCGCGAGCGCGCCATCATTCTCGAGCAGGTCAAGGAATCGGGCAAGCCCGCCGACATCGCCGAGAAGATGGTCGATGGCCGTATGCGCAAGTATTTCGAAGAAGTGACGCTGCTCAGCCAGGTCTTCGTGATTGACGGCGAAACCAAGGTTGCCGACGCCATCAAGAACGCCGAGAAGGATGCCGGCGCGCCGATCAAGCTGACCAAGTTCGTGCGTTTTGCACTGGGCGAGGGCATCGAGAAGGTCGAGACCGACTTCGCTGCCGAAGTCGCTGCCACGGCCGGCACGAAGTAAGCTTATCCAAATATTCGGGCGCGCAAATTTGCGCGCCCGTTCCTCTCCGGATGTTTGATCTTCCGGATCGAGTTATCAATATCTCATTTGACCCGAGCGCAACTTCGCCTTCTTTTGAAGGTTGATTTGCCATAGGGTCTGCCCGGGTCGCCGGATTCGGTGATCAACTTTTTCAAATACGAGGTCTGCCGATGTCTTCCGCCTATAAGCGCATATTGCTCAAGGTTTCGGGCGAGGCGCTGGCAGGGGATAATTCTTTCGGCATCGAACCTCCGTTCCTGCAAGGCGTTGCCGCCCAGATCGCCGATGTGGCGCGGGCAGGCACCCAGGTCGCTATCGTCGTCGGTGGCGGCAATATCTTCCGTGGCATGGCAGGAGCGGCTGACGGCACCGATCGGGTCACCGCTGATCTGATGGGCATGCTCGGCACGATGATCAACGCACTGGCACTGAGCAACGCTATTTCGCGTCAGGGCGTGAAATCCAAGCCCTTCAGCGCTGCAACTATGCCTTCGGTCGCCGACACGTTTACCGCGCGCGATGCCAAACTCGCTCTGGAAGAGGGTTTTGTGGTCGTTCTTGGCGGCGGAACCGGCAATCCGTTCTTTACCACCGATACGGCTTCGACATTGCGCGCAATCGAGCTTGAATGCGACGTCGTGCTCAAGGGGACGAAAGTGGACGGCGTCTATTCCGCCGATCCGATGAAAGACCCCAATGCGACGCGTTACAGCCAGATCAGCTATGACGAAGTGATCGGGAAAAACCTCAAGGTCATGGACACGGCGGCATTCGCTCTTGCCCGCGACAATGCCATGCCGATAATTGTGTATGCACTGGATGACGAAGCTGGTCTTGCAGGCGTATTGGAGGGCAGGGGCCGCTCCACGCTTGTCGGCAAGAGCCTCGAAACAAAGTAAAACCGTGTGGCGGGCATTTGCCTGCCGAAACATGTGAAAACTGACAGGGGGAAATGCCCCATTGTCAGGGACTGGAAGGACAAAAGCCATGGCCAGCTACGATCTGAACGACCTTAAGACGCGCATGCAGAAAACCATCAGTTCGCTCAAGGACGAATTGGGTGGTCTGCGCACTGGCCGCGCCAGCGCCAGCCTGCTTGAGCCCGTCACGGTCGACGCCTATGGCTCGCGTATGCCGCTCAATCAGGTGGCAACCGTTACCGTTCCCGAGCCGCGTATGCTTTCGGTTCAGGTGTGGGATCGCGGTATGGCCAATGCTGTCGAAAAGGCAATTCGGGATAGCGGCCTTGGCCTGAACCCGATGGGTGAAGGCCAGATCATTCGCGTTCCGCTGCCTGAGCTGAACGAACAGCGCCGTAAGGAGCTGGCCAAGGTTGCCCACAATTATGCCGAGCAGGCCCGCGTCGCCGTGCGCCATATCCGGCGTGACGGCATGGATGCCTTGAAAAAGGCGGAGAAAGACGGCGACATGAGCCAGGACGATGCCAAGAAGCAGTCGGACCTGGTACAGAAGGCCACCGATGACGCTGTGTCCGAAATCGACACCATCGTTGCACAGAAGGAACAGGAGATCATGCAGGTCTGACCCGACCCGCTGATCTCACGCCGGGAGGGCGTCGATGGCAGGGGAACCCGCCGCGAGTTTGAAGTCGGAAACGGGGCCGGGATTGCGCATTCCGGTTCATCTCGGCGTAATTATGGACGGGAATGGCCGCTGGGCGAAGCAACGCGGCAAGCGTCGCACCGAGGGCCATGTCGAAGGCGTAAAAGCGCTTCGCGGGCTGGTCGAGCATTGTATCAGTTACGGCGTTTCTTACCTCACGGTCTTCAGCTTCTCTTCAGAAAACTGGACGCGGCCACCAGACGAGGTCTCGTTCATTTTCAATCTTTTGCGCCGGTTTGTTGCTTCAGATTTGCAACGCCTAATCCGCAATAATGTGCGCGTTCGCATTATCGGTGTCCGCGAGGGGCTTGAGCCATCGCTGGTGCGATTGATCGATGACGTGGAGGCCAAGACTGCCGCTAATACCGGTCTCACACTTGTCGTTGCCTTCAATTACGGCGGCAAGGCGGAAATTGCTGCTGCGGCGCGGCATCTGGCGCGCGAAGTGGCAGCGGGGCGGCTGAACGCAGAGGCAATCACCGAAGACGTGTTCGCACAGGCCTTGTTTACCGACGGCCTGCCCGATCCTGACGTGATCATTCGCACCAGTGGCGAACAGCGCCTTTCCAATTTCCTGCTCTGGCAGGCGGCCTATTCGGAACTGGTTTTCGTGGACGAGAACTGGCCGGATTTTGACGAGGCCAGCTTTGTTCGCGTACTTGAGACCTATACGATGCGCGACCGGCGCTTTGGCGGCATAGGAGCATTAGGTCAGTGAGTAAGTCGGGCGGCCCTGTTTCCAATTCTACTCCGCCGGGGCGTCGCTCATGGTCCGATGTCGGTCCCCGTTTTGCTTCGGCGATCGTGCTGATCGTGCTGACGGCGATTGCGCTTTATGTTGGAAGCTATCTGTTTGCCGCAGTGGTTGGCGCAGTTTATGGCGGCGCCTACCGTGAATGGGAAACCATGGTGTCGCGCGCGCCGCTTTCTCCGCTCGGCATGGTTCTTATTGGGCTCGTAGCCTTGTCCGGCCTCATTTTCCCGCTTTTGGGCGCCATGGCGTCGTTTGCGGTAATCGCAATTGCCTGCCTCGTTGCGTTCGCCATGGGCCGCGATGGATTGCCCTGGCGTATCGGCGGGCTGGCCATCTTCGGCCTGCTGATTGTTTCAGTTCTCAGCATGCGGGGAGAAAGCATGGCGGGCATATGGGCGGGAGTCTATCTCGGCACCGTAGTCTGGATGACCGATTCAGCTGCCTTTTTCACTGGGCGACAAATTGGCGGTGAGAAGCTTGCGCCCGAAATTTCGCCATCCAAGACCTGGTCGGGTGCGCTTGGCGGGTTGGCCCTTGGGACGGGTGCCGGGCTGCTCGTGTGGGTGTTTTTCACGGATTCGCCACTGTGGATCGGGCTGCTGCTTTCTGCTGCAATCAGTGTTCTGGGGCAGGCAGGCGATTTGACGGAAAGCGCCATCAAACGATATTTCCGCATCAAGGATAGCGGTGACATTATTCCGGGGCATGGGGGATTGATGGACCGGCTGGACAGCCTCACATTCGGCGTTTTGTTTGTTGTTATCGTTGGCGGTCTGCACGCGGGCTTTGGCTCGGTGGCTGAGGGATTGCTCTACTGGTAACGCCGCATAGGCGTCCAAATTTGGAAGATTCATGTTGGATTTCGTCTTCTGGCTTCTGTCCTATGTCGTGCCGTTTCTCGCGGTTCTGACGATCATCGTCTTCGTGCATGAAATGGGCCATTACCTCGTCGCCCGCTGGAATGGCGTGGCGATCCAGACCTTTTCGGTGGGTTTTGGACGGGAGCTGATCGGCTGGAATGACAGGCACGGCACTCGCTGGCGCATCTCGGCCATTCCGCTCGGCGGCTATGTGCGTTTCGTCGGCGATATGAACGCTGCAAGCCTTCCCGATCCCGACGCAGAATCCAAGGTTGATCCCGCTCTGGCGCCGCATCTCTTCGTCAACAAATCGGTTTGGCAGCGCATTGCAGTTGTTGCCGCAGGACCTATTGCCAATCTGCTGCTGACCTTTTTTGTGCTTTATGCGCTGCTGTTAGGTTATGGCCGCTACACCGTTCCGCCGGTGATTGGTGAGGTGATATCTGGATCGGTGGCCGAATCTGCGGGTTTCCAGTCAGGCGACGAAGTGATCTCCGTCGATGGCTATGTGGTTCGCAGCTTTGAGGATTTTCAGCGCTATGTCGCCACGAGCCCCGAGCGAACGGTGGTTATCGATCTGGAACGAGGTGGAGCGCCGCTGACCCTCTCGCTGGTGCCTGAAGCTGTGAAGATCGAAGATCGATTCGGTAACAACCAGCGCATAGGTCGAATTGGGGTGAGTCGAAACATCGAGGATACCGACATCACGCTCTATCGGCCTGGCCCGGTAGAAGCGATCGGCATGACCTTCGAGGAGATCCGCTTCATCATTCAACGCACTGCGGCGTTCATCGGCGATTTCTTCGTCGGGCGGGGCGATGTCGAGCAATTGGGCGGGCCGGTCAAGGTGGCCAAGGTATCCGGCGAAGTCGCAACGCTGGGCATTGTCGCACTTATCAACCTTATGGCGCTGCTCTCGCTCAATATCGGCATTTTCAACCTCTTGCCGATTCCCATGCTGGATGGCGGGCATCTGCTGTATTATGCGGCCGAGGCCGTTCGCGGGCGACCACTCAGCATGCGCGTACAGGAGATCGGATTCCGATTTGGGTTTGCGCTGGTGATGATGCTGATGATATTCACCCTGTTCAATGACACCATATTCGCGCATTTCGGGATTCTCCGCTAAGACCCTATTAACCTTGGTTCGCAAGGTGTTGCACGAATACAAGGTCACCAATGAATTGCTAACTGCGTGACGAGTGGCGGCTTGTTCCTGGTTAAAAATACAGTAAAAGACTTCAATGGAGTTAGCTTGGGGGAGCGCTGTGCATGGCGATTCCCCGGGCCGGTGCAGAAGGCAATAACAATATGATCCACCCCACCAAGCTGATGCGTGGCGCGGTTTCCGCGATCGCCATTCTCGGGGCCGCTCCCATGGCGGCTGGCCTTCCCGTTCTTGGCGTTACGGTTGCGCTTGCTCAAGAGCAATTGGTTGCGGCGGTGCTGTTCGAGGGGAACCGCCGGTTCCCTGACTCGCAGCTTCTGTCCATGGTCGATATTTCAGCCAGCGGCATTTTTACCCAGCAGCGTCTGGCAGCGGATATCGAAAGCATCCGCCAGGCCTATGACCGCGACGGTTTCATGTCCGTGACGGTAACTGCTCGGACCGAGCAGACCACAGATGGTCGTGTCCGCGTCATCTTCACCGTTAATGAAGGTGATCGCGCGGGTATCGCAGCGATCAACTTCACCGGTAACAACTCTCTGGGGGCGAATAACCTCAAGGGTACGATGCTCACCAAGGAAACCGGCATTCTGAGCTGGCTGGTGCGCGACGATACCTACGACGAGCAGAAGATGGCCGTCGATCGTGAGCGTCTCCGTCTCTACTATGCCAATCGTGGCTTCCCCGATGCGCAGATCAATTCGGTCGCCGAATATGACGCCGCTCGCAATGCCTATTTCGTCAATGTGACGATCAATGAAGGGCAACGCTACGATTTCGGCAATGTCGCCATTGAAACCAGCATTAACGGCCTGAACACAGACGTTCTGCGCGGCACCGTGCGCACTGGTCAGGGCGGTCGTTATTCGACGGCTGATCTGCAGAAGAGCATCGAAGATATGGCCTATGAGGCCACGTCTCAGGGTTATTCCTTTGCCGATGTGCGCGCTCGTCTCGACCGCGATGTTGCCACCAACACGTTCAACGTGACCTATCTGGTGGATGAGGGAGCTCGCGTTTATGTCGAGCGTATCAACATCACCGGTAACGAAAAGACGCGTGACTTCGTTATCCGCCGCGAGCTGGCTTTTGCCGAAGGCGACCCGTTCAACCGTTCGATGGTTATTCGTGGCCGCAATGCCGTGGAAGCGCTGGATTTCTTCTCCCGCGTCGAAATCTCCACGTCTCCAGGCTCCGCTGCCGACAAGATCGTGCTGAACATCAATGTCACCGAAAAGGCGACGGGTGAGTATGGCGCGACTGCTGGCTATTCCTCGCAGGACGGTATTCTGGGTGAATTGTCGCTGACCGAGCGCAACTTCCTAGGTCGCGGACAATATCTGCGTGCCGCAGTCGGTGCGTCGCAGTCCGGCCGTACCTTTGACTTCTCCTTTACTGAGCCCAAGTTCATGGGTCTCAATGTATCGGCAGGCGTCGATGCTTATCGCCGCATCAATGACGAGACCGATGCCAGCTTCTACGGTACGGAAACAACGGGCGGTCAGGTTCGTCTCGGCGTTCCGCTGACCAGTGCGCTGCGTGCCAATGTCTTTGCTGGCTATGAATATAAGCTGATTAAGGACGGCGATCCTACCGCGGCTCCTATCGTTCCCGCTGACTCTTCTTTGGTCACCGATGGTCAGGAATTCCACAAGGCATTCACCGGCTATACGCTGACATGGAATGGTCTCGATAACACCAAGAAGCCGACAGAAGGCCTTTATGCGACCTTCAGTCAGCAATATATTAATCTGAACTATAGCGGCACAACCGATCACCTCCTCAAGAGCGAGGCGCGTGCGCGCTATTTCATGCCCGTGATGCAGGATACTGGCATGGTTGCCAGCGTTCGCGGTCAGGCTGGCGTGATCAACAATCTCGGTGGCAGCGGCGTGCATGCTGTCGAGGCGTTCACGCCCGGCGCGCAGCTCGTTCGTGGTTTCCAGGGTCGTGGCTATGGTCCGCGCCTTGATGTTACAGGCGAGTATCTTGGTACGACGATGTTCGCTGGTATTTCCGGTGAGATCGAGTTCCCGATCCCCGGCCTGCCGGAAAGCTATGGTCTGTCCGGCGCCCTCTGGGTTGATGCAGCCTGGATTGGCGATGCCAGCGACATCATTGGTAGCAGTGCGACCGGTGCAAGTGCTGCCGCGGGTAGCAATGATGAACCGTGGCGCGCCTCGATTGGTGCCTCGCTCATCTGGGATTCGCCGTTCGGACCGTTGCGTGGCGATTTCGCTCACGTGCTCAACAAGTCCACCGACGATCGCACGCAGGTATTCCAGTTCACGATCTCCACGCTTCTCTAGTCTGAGAGCGTTCGAGAGGCTTTCAAGCCGCGGTGCGGTAGCACCGCGGCTTTATTTTTGAGTGACATCATGGTCGATACCCGCTTTCACCGCTTCGCCGGTCCTGTCGACATCAAGGTCTTGCTCGAACAGATCGGTCGTGGCGACCTTGCCGCCGATATTGCCCAATCCGGCCATATGATTACCGGCGCTGCTGAGCTTGATCTCGCCGAGAGCGGCGATATCGCTCTCGCAGCACAGGCGAGCTATGCAGATGACCTGAGCCGCACCAAGGCCGGTGTCGTGCTTGTTTCCAAGGCTCTGGCAGATCGAGTTCCTTCGGGTAGCATCGCTATTGTCGCCGATAAGCCCCATGATATCTTCGCCGAAATTCTAGGGCGGCTCTATCCCGCCAATACCAGAGCGATCGTGCTTGGCGATCGGGGCGATCTGGCGGCGCCAATTTACGAACGCGACGTAACCCTCGGCGCCAATGTCGTGATCGGGCAGGGCGTCGAAATCGGCCGTGGCACGGTGATCGGTGCCAATACCGTTATTGGCGCGGGTGTCACCATCGGCCGGAATTGCATCATTGGCGCCAATTGCACCATTGATTGTGCGCATCTGGGCAATGAAGTCGTCCTTCATTCCGGCGTACGGGTCGGCACGGAAGGTTTTGGCTGGCTGGATCTGGGCCGATCCAACAAGAAGATTCCTCAGCTTGGCCGGGTCATCGTGCAGGATCGGGTGGAGATCGGTGCCAATAGCACAATCGACCGAGGAGCTCTGGGCGACACGGTGCTGGGCGAGGGCACCAAGATCGACAACCTTGTGCAGATCGGCCACAATTGCCGGATCGGACGCAATTGCCTTATCGCCGCCATGAGTGGCATTTCCGGCTCCACCATCGTCGAAGACGGTGTGCTGATGGGCGGTAATGTTGGAACGTCGGGCCATCTGACTATCGGCGCAGGCTCAATGATCCACGGCCGCGCTGCTGTGACCAAAGACTGGCCTGCAGGTTCCAAACTTGCCGGAGCGCCAGCGCAGGATATAAGAGATTTCTGGCGAGAACTCGCCGTGTTGCGGAAACTATCTAAAGGGGACAAGCGGGGATGAACGATACCGTCACCAGCGCCACAGAACTCGATGCGATGAGCATTGCCGAGATTTTGGAGGCTTTGCCGCACCGCTATCCTTTCCTGATGATCGACCGCATCGTTGAGATCGATGGCGACGAATCCGCAATTGGAATCAAGAACGTCACGTTCAACGAGCCGATTTTCCAAGGCCACTTTCCAGGCAACCCGATCTTTCCGGGCGTGCTGATTATCGAAGGCATGGCGCAGACTGCCGGCGCCATCGTGATCAAGCACGATGCCAATGCCGGTGGAAAAAAGATCGTGCTGATGCTGGGCGTAGACAACGCGCGCTTCCGCAAGCCGTCCGGCCCGGGCGACAAGCTCGAATTTCATATCTCCAAAATGCACCGCCGCCGCAATGTCGGTCGCTATAAGGCAGAGGCCAAGGTCGATGGCGTCGTCATCGCCGAGGCCGAGATCACTGCAATGATCGTGAGTGCCGATTCGTGAGTGCTGCTGCGGTCCATCCGACCGCCATTATCGCTGACGGTGTGGTCTTGGGTGCCGGTGTTCGCATCGGCCCCTATTGCATGGTTGGGCCCAATGTTGTGCTCGGCGATAATGTCGAGCTGGTGTCGCATGCAGTCGTTGATGGCCGCACCACGATAGGTGCGGGAACACGCATCTTTCCCTTTGCCTCGGTTGGACATGAGCCGCAGGACCTCAAATTCCATGGCGAGCATTCTCGGCTGGAAATTGGTCAGCGCTGCACCATCCGTGAATCGGTGACCATCAATCCGGGCACTGAAAATGGCGGGCTCTTGACCAAGATTGGCGATGATTGCCTGATCATGGCCAATGCCCATGTGGCGCATGACGCCATCGTCGGTAACAATGTGATCATGGCCAATTATGTCGGCATCGCCGGGCACGTTCACGTTGGTGACAATGTCATTTTTGGCGGGACCTGCGTTATCCATCAATTTACGCGCATCGGTGCGCATGCCTTCATTGGCGCGCAATCCATGGTCGATGGCGATGTCATCCCCTATGGCATGGCCGTGGGAAATCGTGCGGTTCTCACGGGGCTTAACCTGACAGGCCTGAAGCGCAGAAAGTTCGACCGCGAAGCGATCCATCGCCTGCGTGCCGCCTACCGGCAGATTTTCGCCAGCGAAGGCACATTGACCGAGCGCGTCGAGGATGCTGCAGAATTGTTCAAGGACGATCCGCTGGTGCAGGATGTCGTTGGCTTTATCCGGCAGGCCAATGACAGACCTATCCTATCCCCACGCAACGGACATGAAGGCGAGTAAGTCGCGGGAGTGACGATGGCGGAGCCATTACGCCTTTTCATTCTGGCCGGTGAACCCTCGGGCGACCGGATTGGTGCCGACCTGGTCTCCCGGCTTCGTCAGCATGTCTCGCTGGAGGTAGTCGGGATTGGCGGCGATGAATTGGCCGGGCAGGGGCTGAAGTCGCTCTTTCCCATGTCCGATCTGGCTGTCATGGGCGTCACGGATGTCATCCTCAATCTTCCGCGCCTGCTCTGGCGGCTGGAACAGACCGCACGGGCCATTCTGGCGAAACAGCCGGACATTGTGGTGCTGATTGATTCTCAGGACTTTTCGAAATTGCTGGCACGCCGCCTCCGCAGACGCGGCTATAGCGGAACGCTGATCCTTTATGTCGCGCCATCGGTATGGGCTCGGAACCCGGAGCGCGCGCAAAAGCTCAAGCCACTTTTTGATGCGGTATTGGCCGTTTTGCCGTTCGAGCCATCAGTCATGGAGGCGCTTGGCGGCCCACCGACCTTTTATGTCGGTCATCCGGCGCTTGATGAACAATTGCAGACGATTGCCGCACCAGATTCCGGGCCGCTTATCCTGCTGCCGGGTAGTCGTGAGGGGGAGCTGCGACGCCATCTTCCGGTGCTGAAGGCCATGGCTGCGCAGCTCAGCGCCTTGCCAGCCGTGACGGAGCTTATATTGCCGACCTTGCCCAGATTGCGGCGGCGGCTGGAGGCCGAACTGGCGAGTTGGCCGGTTCCCGTGCGGCTTGTGGACAGGCGCGATGACCGCCGAGCTTTATATGGGCAGGCCGTAGGAGCAATCTGTGTCTCGGGCACAGTGACGCTGGAACTGGCATTGGCGCGCGTGCCGATGCTGGTGCTCTACGCGCTCGACAGCCACCAGACGCGCATTTTCGACAAGCTGGGGCGGCCGGCGGTGTCATTGCCCAACATCATCCTTGGCCGCGATGTGGTGCCGGAACAGGTAAGCGCAAATCTGACTGCAGACGCGGCTCTCCCGCTTGCCCGCGAGCTGATGAGCAATAAAAAAGCCCGCCAGGAGCAGGTCGATGCCTTTGGCGAGCTTTCGCATTTTATGGAGGCGGGGAAGCCGCCCCATGGCAGGCAGGACCCGGCTGAGCGGGCCCTTACCATCTGGCGCAATCAGCGCGTCGTAATCGGCGCGTAGTCGCGGGCACCAGAACCATTATAGAGCTGACGCGGGCGACCGATCTTCTTCTGCGGATCGCCGATCATTTCCTTCCACTGGCTGATCCAGCCAACGGTGCGGGCGACAGCAAACAGCACGGTGAACATCGAGGTCGGGAAGCCGATCGCATCCAGGATCACACCCGAATAGAAGTCGACATTCGGGTAGAGCTTGCGGTCGATGAAGTACTGATCTTCGAGCGCGATGCGTTCGAGTTCCTGAGCCACCTGGAGGGTCGGGTTGTTCTCGACGCCGAGAATGGCCAGCACTTCCTTGGCGGTCTGCTGCATGACCTTGGCGCGCGGATCGAAGTTCTTGTAGACGCGGTGACCGAAGCCCATCAGGCGGAACGGATCATTCTTGTCCTTAGCGCGCTCGATGAACTCGGGAATGCGATCCACCGAACCGATTTCGCGCAGCATGTTGAGGCAGGCTTCGTTGGCGCCGCCATGGGCCGGGCCCCAGAGGCAGGCTACGCCGGCAGCGATACAAGCGAATGGATTGGCATCTGACGAGCCGGAGAGGCGAACGGTCGAGGTCGAAGCGTTCTGCTCGTGATCGGCGTGGAGCGTGAAGATCAGGTCCATGGCGCGGGCGATCTTGGGATCGACCTTGTATTCTTCGGCGGGAACCGAGAAGCACATGTGCAGGAAGTTCGACGCATAGTCGAGATCGTTGCGCGGATAGACGAATGGCTGGCCCACTGAATACTTATAGGCCATGGCCGCCAGGGTCGGAATCTTGGCGATCATGCGGATCGAGGCAATCTCGCGCTGGCGCGGATCGTTGATGTCCGTCGAGTCATGGTAGAAGGCTGCCATGGCGCCGACCACGCCGGTCATGATGGCCATTGGGTGCGCGTCGCGGCGGAAGCCACGATAGAAATAGTGCATCTGCTCATGCACCATTGTGTGGCGCGTGACCAATTGCTCGAATTCGGCAAACTGGGTCTTGGTGGGCAATTCGCCGTAGAGCAGCAGATAGCAGACTTCGAGATAGTTCGACTTGTCTGCCAATTGCTCGATCGGATAGCCGCGATAGAGAAGCTCGCCCTTGTCACCATCGATATAGGTGATGGCGCTGTCGCAAGCGGCTGTGGACGTGAAGCCGGGGTCGTAGGTGAACAGACCCGTCTTGGCATAAAGCGAACGGATGTCCATCACATCGGGACCCACCGAACCA